>JAEHJW020001843.1_pt1 | contig 39258 bp, 55 predicted proteins | sample 9271431 | NCBI WGS metagenome assembly JAEHJW02 | reverse complement strand
AATGCCGTTGTGTTTGCCCACAACAATATCTGGAACGGATCTGGCGGCGCAACTGCTATTGAGATCGACGGGAAAACCCCTGATTCAGTAACAGGATCGGTGTACGAGGGCAACCTCATTGAGATGGTCAATTATTCTTATGGGTTTAAGTTGACCAATGCCAACAATAACTATTTTGCCGGTAACAGTTTCTACGATGGAAATTCATCTACTTGGCCTTATTACCTGGACAGCACATCAACCTACAATATGTTTTTGGAGGGTTATATTAGTTCAGGAACAACGAATTTCGTATACGAACCGACAGCCGGAAAGAACACGATACTCCGGAACGCCCAAGGGCAGACATCCAGCCTTGGGGAGACGTATCTGAACGTCTACAACGCTCTCGGGATTCGCTTCCTTAATGGCTACGGCCCAGGGGTTTTTCTTGGCGACAACACCAGCACGTGGAGAAAGTCGGAACAGATATACAATTCCGGTTCGCAAAGACGCATGAAGTATTCTTTCTACTCAGACAATGGTGCCGTTAGTTTCAGCCCGTTCGAAATATGGACCTACCCGGATGCGTCTTGGGTCAATTCTACAACAGACCTATATTCTGATTACACATTGCGAATAAAGGCCGCCGCGACTTTAGATTATTGGGCAGACACCATTAATTTCAAAAAATCCGATGGCACGACAAAGGGATATTTCGACGCTAACGGATTGACTATCAGTGTCGGCACTCTTAACACATTAACTGGTGGCTCAACAACTATATCAACCGGCGTCGGCTCTGTAAAAATGTCCACAGTGAACGCCGCGACGAACACCGTCTGGATACCCGTGAGGTACAACGGATCGACCTATTACGTCCCCGGATGGACGACGAACGCGCCATGAGATCACACTTCCGCGACTGGCTCCGCAACCTTCACGAGGACGAGGGGTTCAAGTCCAACGACTCCCGCGACCCCGGAAAGCGCACCGTGTACGGGATCTCCGAGGTCTTTCACCCCGAGATGTTCAAGGACGGCAAGGAGCCGACGCTGGAGGACCTGCCGGATTTCTACCTGCGGGAATACTGGATCCCCGGCGGGTGCGACGCCCTGTCGTTTCCCCTGGACGTGAACCATGCCGACGCCTGCGTCAACCCGGGGATCGGTGCGGCCAAGGGGTTCCTCCGCGACAGCGCGGAGCACTCCGACGTGCTGTGGCGCACCACGGAGTACGTCTTCCTGCGGCAGGAATATTACCTGAAGAAGATCCGGGAGACGCCCGCGAAGCTGGCGTTCCTCTCCGGCTGGATGGGCCGGACCATCCGGTACTGGAAGAACACGGTCGGCACGATGACCTCCCTTGAGGGCAAATGAAAGGAGAAAGCGATGGGAAAAATTGTTGGAACGCTCCTTGGAGTGCTTGCGCTTGTTGCGATCCTCCTGTCCGCGCCTTTTGCGAGTGCGTCGCCGCCCTTCGATCGTCAGATAACGTGGACCAATCCGACGACGGCCACGGACAACATGACGCTGATCCCTGCGACGGACAACCTCGTTACGCACGTTTTCCACTGCTCAGCCCTTTTGGACAACACCACGTGTACCGAAATCGGGGTGTCCGCAGCGAACGCGACCACGCTGACCGTCCCATCGCCACAGCGGCCAAATAGCACCGCTTGGTATGCGGCCCGAACCGAATGGAAGGAACAGGGAACAACGTCGGCCTATTCGAACCTCTTCCAGTTTTTTCTTCAAGGGTGGCAGGCAAAGCCACCGAGACTCGATTCCGCTAATTGATTTCTACGAGATGCACTGGAATCAATCGGGGCAATAAAGGAGGCACGCCATGTATTACCTGATCGGTCTCGTCGTTCTGGCGGCGGTCGTTGCCGCGGGGTACTACGGCTGGAAGCGGTACACCGACAAGAAGGCGCCGGAGAAGCGCCTGAAAGACACCGTGGGGAAGAAGTGATGGGCACTGGATTCTTTCAGGACGATAAGGGAAACGATTCCAGCACGCGACTTATCAAGGTGATGATTTTCGGGACGCTTTGTCTCGCGTATCTCGTCGTCACGGTCGCCTCGATCGTCAGGGACGGGGCGGTCAAGATGGTGGATATTCCAGGCGGCGTCATCGCGTTCGCGGGGCTGACGTGGGCGGGAAATGAGATCCACAAGGCGATCGAGAACAAGGGCGCGACTCCCCCGTCGCCGCCGGTGGCATAGGAGGCGGCGGGATGAAGCGAATTATCACTTTCACACTTAGTGTGATATTGGCGATCGCGGCGGTCGCCGTCCACGCCGAGACCCGGCAGGAGACGAAGACACGACTGTCCGTCATCTCGAAGCAGTGCGCTGAGGCCCCGGCCCGCTCGTTCGACTTCTCCGATGAGGCACGGAAGGTCAGCGACTGCCTCCGCATCGGGTCCCTCCGCGATGACCTGATCCGGTGCGCCACGGAGCGGCATCACCTGCGCCGGGCGGCGGCCTGTCCCCACGACTGGCATGGGATCGGACCGAAGGTGAAGGGTTGCTCCAAGTGCGAGTCCATCGCCCATTTCGTCAACGGGGAATGGCTTGTCGTGCTGGCGGACGGGATCTGGGTCGGACCGGAACCGATGGATTATCCGGAAGACTACGGGCTCAGGTGAGGAGGCGCGGATGTGGCTCTCGACGGTCTGGAAGTGGGCGACGGGAAACCGGATCCCTGCGGCGGTCATTGCCTTAGCCTGTATTCTTGCCCTCGCCTCTGTGAGCGATGGATGGTCTGCCCGACGTGCGGCAGCACGGTATTTCGACCTCGCCAAGGGGTGGGCGGTGGCATATCAGCGGGACACGGCGTTGTCGAAGCGGGAGTACGAGGCGAGGATCCTCGTCCTGACCGCTGACCGGGACGCCTACCGGAAGAAGTGGGAGGCGGCGCGGAAGAAGATGGGGGCGCCGTGGAAGCCGCCGGCGGGGAGTCATGAACTCGAGGGGCGGTTCCGTGCGCTCGGGTTCGACGGGAGCGTCCGATGAAAATGACCGCCTACATCGCCCTGTGGTTGATTCTCGGCTCCTGCCTGCCTATCCCTTGTCCGGCCGCCGATCCCCCCACAGAGCCAGCCATGGCGAACGCTGGCCCTACGATCTGCTTCCCTCTGCCCGATGGCGAGAGGATCCTCCGGGATCTCGAAGCTCTCGGCGCCTGCCGGGAGGCGGTGGAAGCTGCGGACGGTGCGGTGGACGCCTGTGAGGTTCGGGCAACCGCCCTCGAGGGACGCATCGCCGAACAGGACCGGGAGCTGCAGAACGCCCGAAAACTGGTCGACGACACCCGGAAGGCCGGGGAAGATGCGGCGAAGGTGGCGGCGGGGCCGTGGTATAGCCGAATCCTCTCCGCGGCGAAATGGATCGGGCTCGGGATCCTCGTGGGGTTCGTGGCCGGAGCGGGAAAGTAAAAACCATCCGCAGTAATGGCAGGAAGGGGTGAGGCGTGGCGACCGAGGCAACAGATTTTTTCACCCTGACGGGAGCGATCAAGGCGGGATTCTCGGCGGGAGTGGCTTGGGCTGCCGTCTTCTTCGGGAATCGCCAGATCCGGAAAGAGAACCGGAGCATGAAGAAGGAAATCGACGACCTGAAAGGATTCCGCCACCAGGCGGAACAGGTGATCTCCGGGATGGTCAACCTGCATGAGGTGAACCATCCCGGGCAGCGCATAAAGATCCCGTTCAAGAGGGGGGACGCCGGCAATGGGTCAACTGATTGAGAAGTTGCTCCCATGGATCGTTGCCGCGGCTACGTTCGCGGCATCCATGATCGCCGACATGATCACGCGGTCGTGCTGATCTCTGTCAGGAAACTGTCAGAAAATCCCTGACAATTTGGTCCCGGATGGTCGCGGATGGTCTCACTTGGTCGTAGGTGCGATGTCGGGATATTTCCAGATATACCGCCAACTTGCTGTTTTTCAATGGAGCCGGCGGTCGGGATTGAACCGACGACCTGCTGATTACGAAGAGGCAGTCCCCTTTCCTTTTCCGCTTTCCTTCCCGATAGATGCGATGGCCTTCCTGCCCGCTGTCAGACTTTTGTCATAAAAAGCCCCGGCTTTTTCCATGAAAGCCTCGAGGTGCTGGTGGGTCACTGAGACGTACCGCTGCGTCGTTTTGATGTCCGTGTGACCCATGAGCTTCGAGACGTGGAACGGGTCGACCCCGGCCAGCGTCATCACCGTCCCGAAGGTGTGCCGGAGATCGTAGAGGCGCACGTTCGGATACCCGGCGTCGTTTGCCAGGCGCCGGAACATGTGCGATAGGCCGCCCGGCGTGGTCCACCGCTTCAGGACGCGCTCCCCCGGGACGCCGGCGCCGATCAGCCCCGCGCAATCCCCAAGGATCGGAACCTCCCTCCGCCGCTGCCGCTTCCCCAGGACCCGGATCACATCGCCCACGACGTTCGTCCCGTACTCCAGCCGGACGAGCTCGAACGGCCGCAGCCCGGTGTAGAGGGCGAGGCGTACCGCCCGGGCCTCTTCCTCGTCCGCTTGCGCGAGGATCCCGACGAGGACCTCGGCGATCACCGGCATGGATTCCCGCTCCGGCTCAGTCTCGAAGGCGACCAGGCGCATCGGGTTCTTGAGGAGGTACTCCCACCGCAGGGCCGTGGCGAAGGCCGTCCGGAGATGCCGGAGGTACGCATTGACGGTGATCGGCTCGACGCCTTTGAGCAGGCCGGCCTTGAACTGCTCGAGCTCCCGGACGGTGATGGAGCGCATCGTCCGGTCGACGCCGAAGAAGGCGACGAGATGCCCGAGCGCGACCTTGTCGTTGCGGCGGGTCGACCGGGCCTTGCCCTCCCGGGCCTTGAGGTACTCCTTCTGGAAATCGCCCAGGCGGACGTTCTTCGCGCCGTCGATGACGGCTATCTTCCCCGCCAGCCAGTTCCGGCGGAACTTGTGGAATAGCTTGGAGGCTTCTTCCTTGTCGCGGGTCTTGAGGGTGATCCGGCTGTCGCCGGGCAGGACGACGTAGTAGACGCCGTTGTACCGCTTCCAGAGGCGGGGGCCGGGCATGTCGCGGATTTTATCCACGCCGCCCGGTCCTTCGCAAGAGGGAATCGGGGAGGGGCGTCTCTTCGTTCATGTACCGGTCGATCGCCTCCTTGGAGATGATGATCTTCCCCGGGTATTTCCGAGAGGGAATCTCCCCGGAGGCAAGAAGCTCTCGCAGCCGCCTCCGGGGGATCCGGCTGTATAACTGCGCCTCCTTGGCCGTCATGTACGGGGGCCAGGCTTCGGCCATCGTTACACCAGCGGCCCTGGGGGAGGGGCAACGTATCGGAAGAGGCGCTCCTCGATGCGACGAGCCGCCTTCCGGTCCTGGTATCCGATCCACAGCATGACCGCCACGAACAGCACGACCTCGACCACGCTCACCGCGAGGGCGCCGTAAATAAATCCGTTCCACCATCCGTTCATTGAGCGTTCCTCCTTTCTTTCAACGGCAGCGCGACGTCCACCAGGAACCGCATCGCCATTGCGCCGACCTGCTTTGCCTCCTTGATCATGGCGTCCGGATCCCGATTTCTGGCTTTCTTCCAGACCTCCTCTTTCAGTTCGTCGAGCTCCTCGAGGATTACGGCCAGCCCCTCGTGGGCGGAGTGGAAAGCGCCGTTCATGGACGTCGCCTGGGCGAATTCCCGGATGATCAACGCGATCGCCTTGTCGGCGCGATCGAGCTCCTTGGTGCGAGCAGGGGCCAGCTCGCTCATGTCGCTGCCTCCTCGCCCTTCTTCTCCTTCTTCGCGCGGATCCGGGAGCGGAACAAGCCGCGGACCGCCTCACCGAGTTCTTTATCGCTGGCGGTGTCGAGGACCACGACGGGCTTGCCGTGGTTCTCCGCGCTGTCGTCCTTCCAGACCTGCAGTTGGATCCTGTAGGCGTTCCCGATCTCGTCGATCACCACGGACTTTTCCATCGGATCTCCTTTTTCGTGGCCCCACGGAAGGGCGGCTCGCAGGGCCGTTACGTGCCCGCCCGCACGTTCCCCCGGCCGGAGCGGGGGGAAGGGGGTTAGAACGGAATGTCGTCATCCTCCGGGGCTGCAGCTGCACCCGCCGGCGCCGCCCCCGCGGGGGCGGACTCCTTATCATCCTTTGTCCCGAGGAACTGTACGGCCGTGGCCACGACCTTGATCTTCGACCGCTTGTTCCCGTGGTCGTCCTCCCACCGCTCCTGCTTCAAGCGGCCCTGAATCAGGACGGGGCGGCCCTTGGCGAGATACTCTCCACAGAGCTCCGCGGTCTTCTGCCAGGCTTCGACGTCGAAGAACGAGACCTCGTCCACGACGTTCCCGTCCTTCTTGTAGCGGTTGTTCACGGCGAGACCGAAGGAGGCCACGGCCACCCCGGAGGGGGTGAACCGTACCTCCGGATCCCGGGTCAGGTTTCCCATGAGCACCACGAGGTTGTAGGCGCCCATGTCAGGCGCTCTTCTTCTGCTCGCGCATTGCCGTCAGCGCGTGTTCCAGAGCGTCGATCACCTTCGACGCCTGGTCCTTCGTGAGGTCCATGACGGTGCTGACCCCGGGGGCGTTGAGGCACGAACGCACCCAAGAGAGCCGCGTGTCGCGGTTCTTGATCCCGAGATCGTTAAAGCTCGCCATCAGCTTCTTACGTTGGCCGTCGTTGACCATATCGACCGGGAACGGTTGCTCTCCCTGCTTCGGCGCCGTGGCCTTGGCCGGATCCTCCCCGGGAAGTCCGTTCACCGGCTTCGGGGGTTCCGCAGCCGCGGGTGCAGCTGTGGGTGCGGCCGCGGGAGGCGCCACCTGGGCGGGAGCAGGAGCCGCGGCGGGAGCCGGCGCGGGAACGTCCTTGCCGGCGTTGAGCCACTCGAGTAACGTCTTCCCCATCTCCGGGGAAGGTTTCAGGAGGCCCCCGTCAAAGATCGAGGTGCGGTCCTTGGAGGGGATCGCCGTGTGGTCCATGGTCAAGTCGAACATGATGGTGAACTCGTACTCCATCCCCTCGCGCTGGATCGGCGCCATCCCGACCTTCTTGATCTCCGCCTTCCCCGTCTTCTCGTCCCGCTGTTGGACATAGTCCTGCTTGCTCCGCATGGTAGCGATGACGTGAGCCTTGCTCTGCAGCATCGCCTCCACCAGCGCGTTGTGCTTCGGGGTGACCGACCGCCAAGCGGTGTAACTGTTCCCCTTCCCCGAGTCAGCGATCTTCCCCTGCATGTCGAGTAGCCCGCCCTCGCCGGCCCAGGCGTGGGAGAGCGAGTCGATGATCACGACGTCGTACCCGGCGGCCTCCGCCTGCTTGATGGCGGCCACATACTTGTCCGGGGTGAAGGGCGAGGTGATCGGGCAGATGTCGTACTCGCCCAGGTGGGCGTACAGGTCCCCGGAGCCGTTCTCCGTGTCGATCATCGCCACGCGGCCGCCCAGACCGAAGGCCATGAGCAGGGCGGAGTACGTCTTACCGCTGCCGCTCGGGCCCGCCAGGCCACAGCGCAGCTTCGCCTTGCTGCGTTCCGCTTTCCGGAACGTTGGATTAAAAGACATCGAGTTCCTCCTTCTCCGCGGACATGGCCGCGGCGCCGTTGAGATCGACGTGTCCGATAAAATCCGGCGTGCCGGCGTACCGGAGCCCCGGATGGAAGAGCGGCTTCTCGAGCGCGAGGACCTCGAGCTTCACCTTCCCGGCCCACTCGAGGAACGCGAGGAACCCGGTCTGTGCGGCCTCGTTGCCGTCGAGAAGGTTGGAGGGGTCGCCGCCGTGGAGGTGCGTCTGGATGGCATTGTGGATCACGGTGCCGATGTCCATGGCCTTCCGGGACACGGCCCGGAAGTTCTTCTTCGCCTCGAGGAGGAGCTGCTCGATGCGCGCTTGGGAGGTCTTCGGGTTCCGGATCTCCTCCATGACGTTCTCCAGGCACTCGACCGCGCAGTTCGCCGCCCACTGGATGAGCGCCGGCTTGTCGAGGATCCCCAGGATGGTGGTCACCGACGGGAATCGCTCCCCACCGTACTTGTAGAACCGCTTGTCGGAGGCGGTGGGCTCCACCTTCAGCCGGAAATACTCCCGCGCCGCGCAGAACGCGGCGAAGTTCGTCTCCATCCCCTCCGTCGTGTCGATGAACCGAGGGCGTCCGGTCTCCTTGTCGAGGTAGACCAGGCCGGAAGCGGTGATCAACTCCTCGCCCGCGGCTGCCGCCTCGAGGTTGTACGCCTTGGCATACGAAGCCACCTGCATCGGGTGCTCCGTGTAGCCGTTGAACTTCGCGTCTTCGACGTTCTTCCCCGACTTCCAATCCAACACCATGAGCCTACGCATCGATCACCTCCCGAGGATCGCCCAGAACTGCGGCGTTAAGATCAGGTTGATTGCGAAGAAAAGGACCACTGCGACCAGGACGCCGCCGGTGAACTTGAGCGCGCGCCGGATCCGCGATGGTCGCTTGCATGCGGCGCCGGTGATCGCCTCCGGGCGCTGCCACTCGCGGGGAAGGCTGCGATTCCAGCGGGGGGGGGGCTGCCACATCGGAACGACGCGGGGGGCGGTCATCGCCGGCCACTGTGGAGCACTGCGGAGAAATCCTTCAACTTCTCCCGGAACGATGCCGCCTGCTCTTCCGTGAGGGGCTTGAAGCCAGCGTCCGCGGCCTCCTGGAACATTCGGTCGATCGGCTCTCTCGGGGCCTCGCGAACAGGATCCTCGTCCATATCCGGGCGGGAACCACGGTGCTCTCCATAATCGTTCGGCGCCATCGCTTTTCCCTCCTTCTTCGCCCGAATCTGGGGCGTGGGAGGAAAGTTACTGAAATACTAACCATGTGTCAAGAGGAAAGTTATAAAAAAAGTAACCGGGGAGGGAAAATTTTTTAAGGGTGTGAAATTTAACGGGAAGCGGAGGTGAGGAAATTCAAAGGGACTGCGTCTTCTCTATCTTCGCCTGCAGTTTATCCGCCCACATCAGCGCTCCGATGCCTGGGGCCAGCGTTACCATCGTGACGACCCAATTGATAACGTTGAAGGGGCTCAACAATTTTATTACACCCAAAAAACCACTTTTCATCCAAACTCCAGAGACCCCTATAAGGATGAAAATGCCAGCCAACACAATCCAGACATAACCAAAACCCCTCAGTATCTTGATCCAGATATTCATTTCGCAGCGAGAGCTGAACTCGGTTCCTCGAAGGACTCAACCGCACCGATGAGATTGAAGGTGACCTTCCGGTCCCCAGAGAGGACCCACGTCTCCTTCTTGAACTCGGCGGCGTCGTGCGTGGTGATCACGCGCACCGGTGATCCCCACGCCTCGAGGACCTTTGGCTTCGCCATGAACAGGCGGATCTTCCTTTCAGCGACCAGGTTGCAGTCGGTATTGTCCCAGTCCGCGTGGGCCGCTTTCATAAGCTGGCCGGGATCTGTGAGGGGAACCGCGCGCCGGACGAACTCCTTATTCTCATCGCGCGAGTTTTTCAGGAGAGGGGAGACGAGTTTGACGGCGTAGAAGACCGACACGAAAAACAGGACGAGCGACCAGAGAATGAGCTGGTAGGTGCGCTTCCCGCAGGTGGGGCAGGTCATCGCTTTTCGTTATCCATCGGAGAATGGAGGGGGGCCCAGCCTTTTTCTTCGTCGAAGGTCCACATCCTGCCAGTCTGGGTATCGATGTAGATCAGGCCGAAGCTTCCAGTGACAAGTTGATATCGTCCTGGAGCGGGCTGGCTGCATGCTGCCACCATAAAGAAAATGAGCAGCAGAATCAAGACAAGCTTTGCCACATCCACACCACTTTTCCGATGATCGCTTCCGGATCCTTGACGAGCTCCACCTGGTACGACTTGTTCTCCGATACCAGGACCATCGTGCTGTCCCGGATTTGGAGGTACTTCACAACAACCCCGTCGTCTTTGCGGACCGCCCAGATCGTGCCGGGCGGAACCTTCTTGCCTTCAGGGCGGGCCTTCGTATCGATGCATACGATTGCTCCGTCCCGGAGAATCGGCTCCATGCTGTCGCCCTTCACGAACGTGCAGATCAGGTTCCGCGGATCTTTCTTCTTGAGGATGCGGCGGTGGATGAAGGCGACGTCGATGACCTGTTCGCTGGTGACCAGTGCCGGAGGCCCGGCGGCGACTTTCGCGTCTACGATCGGAACGGAGAAGTACGGGGACTGAGAATCACGCACAACCATGGGCTGTCCGGAAATCTCTTGATAACCGGTGGGAACAGGGTACGTGCCTGACGTCCCGCCCATCTTCGCAGGGCCGGCTTCTGGAGCGTAAAACTCTTCTTCCTTCTTCCCGAGAACCTTCGACAGCCGGGCGATGAAATTTTTACCTGCTGCTTTGTGGCCATGGCGGTACTGAGAAACCATCGACGGGTTGTCGAGCCCCAACTTCTCCGCGATCGCGTTCCGTCTCATCCCAGACGCAGCGATAAATCGATCAATGTTCCGAGCGATCACTGCGTCGATTCCCATAAGTTTTTCGCCTGTTTTCTTCATTACTGGAAAAGTTAGCATTTCGCTCACCTCATAACGATTCCAAAAAATCTAACTTTCTCCTTGACGAATAGTTAGAATCTTGGTAACTATTGCGCGGGAGGTAAGAACATGAACGCGATCAACGAAGCTCGGAAGGCCGCGAACCTCACTTACGACGATCTCGCCGCGGCCCTGAAAAAAACCGGGATCGTCGCCTCGGTCGGGTACCTCAAGCAACTCGGAATGAAGGAGAACCCGTCGAAGCCGTCGGAGAACTTGGCCCGCGCGCTGTGCCACGTCCTGCCTGGGCTGGAGTACGAGGCGCTCCGACCGATTCCGGAATTCAAGTCTGCATCTGGAGAGTGATCGCCGCATGTCTATTTTTTTTACAGCCCTTGATCTTTACCGACCTTTAATTCTGGTAAAGCGCCCGGGAACGGGAGGAGGGGAGGCTGTTTGAAACGGGAAATCCATCAATACACCATCTCGTTCGAACCCGCGCGGGAGCCCGATCCGCGGGAGTTTTCCTCCGCCACAGAAGTCGCCCACCATTGCGTCGACAACAGCGGCCGCCAGCACAAGGACGTCGCGATCGCGATGAACATGTCGTCGCAGCTCCTTACGATGAAGCTCCACGGGAACACGGCATTCCTGACCGCGGACGAGTACGACCGCCTGGCGGAGATCCTCGGTGAGAAGGGGATTCTGATGCGGAAGTACCACGCGGCGAAGCTGCTCCCCCGGGAGGATCGGCGCGAGCTGCTCCTGGTGCGGCTTGAAGATCAGCAGAAAGAGACAGCACGGTTGCTCACGGAACTGAAGGGCTCGAAGCGGTGACCGAGTGCTCCTTCGCCTCCGATCCCGCCGGATGCCTGAAGGAACGTGATCGTCGGTTCAAGTCGACCCAGCCGTCTCACCCGTGGCGGAACAACACCTGTGAGAACTGCAAGACCGGCCGCGCGCATGCCGAAGTCCACATCCCACCCGAACCCGACGAGGAGGAGACCGTGCCGGAGAAGATGACGACGAAGGAGAAGGTGTTCGCGGCGATCCAACGGCGCGGGGCCGCCGGTCCGACCCCGATCATGCAAGTCGCCAAAGCATCCGCGGATCAACTGAAGGTGATCGTCGGCGAGCTCGAGCGGGAGGGGAAGATCAAGTCGTGGCCGTACCGCGGTCGCTCAGGGATGACGGCGATCTACACGCTTCCGGACGCCAAGGATCCGCGCACGCCTGAGATGGTGAAGGGCGAAGCCTCGAAGCCGGAGAAGAAGGCCGCGCCGGCGAAGAAATCGTCTGCTACCCCCCCCATCAAGACGCGTGCCAAATCAGAGCGCCCCGTGCCCACGCAGCGTGAACCTGTTGCGGACAACGCGATCGCACGGGCGATCTTCGACCTCGAGGCCCGCCGCGCCAAGATCGACACCGCCATCCAGACGCTGAGGGCGCTCGGGTGACCCGATGCCTCTGCTGCGATGAGCCCACGCCCGCGCCGGAGCGCCGTATCCCCGTCGGGACACAGTTTCTGTTCAACGATCCGCGCCTGGTTCTCTGGAACTGTCCCGGCGCGCGGGAGTACGACCTCGAGCTCCTGCGGTGGGGCGTGATCGTGAAGAAGGCGTTCACCTGCGGCACGACCCGGGGAACGGAGTGGATGAAAGCCACGGAGGACCTGCGGCGCCGGTCCCTCGAGGCGGACCGTCTTCGGCTGGCGCTGAACGGGTGGATCTGATGGAAGTTCTTGGAACCGAACCCAGAGGGAGCGACCGGACCGTGTTACGAGCACGGCCCGGCCACCCGACCCACAGTTCGAAACACTGTGAGCCAAGCCAAGGCTCCCCGCCACGTACGCGGCGCGATGAGCCTACCACGCACGATTGGAGGCTCACAATGGCGAAGGTTCAACCGTTTTTCCCGTGGATCGGAGGCAAGCGGCGACTGGCGGAACGCATCCTGCCGCTCTTTCCGGAGCACACCTGCTACGTGGAGCCGTTCTGCGGCGCCGCGGCGCTCTTTTTCCTCCGAGAGGAGCCGGCCAAGGTCGAGATCCTGAACGACATCAACCTCGATCTTGTCACCCTCTACCGCGTGCTGCAGCACCACCTCGAGGAGTTCGTCCGGCAGTTCAAGTGGGCCCTGGTCAGTCGGCAGATGTTCGAGTGGCTGGACGCCACGCCGCCGGCGACGCTCACGGACATCCAGCGCGCGGCCCGGTTCTTCTACCTCCAAAAGCTCTCCTTCGGTGGGAAGGTCAACGGCCGCACGTTCGGGTACGCGACCACCGCCGCACCGAAACTCAACCTCTTACGGATCGAGGAGGAGCTCAGCCAGATCCACCTGCGGATCTCCCGCTGCACGATCGAGCACCTGCCCTGGGCGGTGTGCGTCGAGAAATACGACCGGCCGCACACCTTCTTCTACCTCGATCCCCCGTACTGGAAGGTCGAGGGCTACGGCGTTCCGTTCGGCCTCGAGGAATACGAGCGCCTCGCCGACACCATGAAGGCGATCGCGGGCAAGGCGGTCCTCTCCATCAACGATCATCCCGACATGCGGCGGGTCTTCGACGGCTTTCCGATTGAGGCGGTCGGGATCAATTACACGGTCAACAATCGGTCCGGGGCCAGCTCGTCGGCCCGGGAGTTGATCATCCGGAACTGGTGAGGGGAGCGCGATGGTCTGGTTCTACAGATACATCCTCGTCGAGGACCTCCCGCAAAGCGAGAAAGAGGGCTGGGAATACGTTGGGCCGATGCGTCCTCTCGGGGGGTGGGAGAGCGTGATCGTGAGGCGGCGCACATGAAGTACATCAACCACATGACGTGCGCCTTCCAGGACGAAAAAATCCAAGCGGCCGTCGCGATGGGTGGCCTCAAGGTGTACGGGGCATTCTGGGTTCTGGTGGAGGCGATCGGAGCCCAGATCCGGCCCGAGTCGGTATCGGTTGGATTGACCCTTACGTGGCCTCAGTGGGCGTCTAAGTTGCTCGTAGACGTGCGGATTGCTCGGAGAATTGCAAGCACTCTGCAAACCTGTGGAGTAATTCTGTTACAGGATACCGGTAAATCTGCACGTATCGAAATACCTAACATATTGAAATATGCAGATGAATATTCCCGCAAGGTAGGTATAAAGTCCGGACACTCTCCGGACACAACTCCGGACAAGTTTCGGAAAAACTCCGGAGCCCCGGCCTTACCAGCCTTTCCGGCCTTACCGGAAGAAAAGAAAGATCTTAGAACCGGGCCTGTGGATAACTCGGGCGTACTCCCCCTCACCGACGGCGCAGACGCCGGGGGGGGATTGCTTGGGGCATCCCCCCCGGCAGCGCCTCCTCCCGGGCCCAGAGGCAACGGCGTACACCCCCGGGTCAAATCCCTCAACCTGACCCCCGAAAAAGAGGCGTCCGTCTCGGACCTCTACCTGCGCCACCAGGCGGAGCGGATCCGAGGCGACGACATCTCGGACGCCCTTCGAGGCGCAGGGCTCGACCACGGCGAGATCATGCGCGTGGCATCACTGTTCATTGGCTGAAAAGGATCGAGCGTGCCACAAAAGCGTCGATCGTAAAAAAGGCTCCCAACCCCCAGACCAAAAGGAGGCTTCAGATGGCGAACATGAAGATGTTCATCCGCAACGTGTCCCACAGGCTCCGGCAGACCAAAGACGGCCCCACGCAGTACGTCCGCGGAGAGTTCCACATCGAGATCGACGGCACAGCGGCGAAGGCCGCCGTCGACGAACTCACCGACAACCAGAAGGGCGCTTTCATCGCGCACTTTGAAGTCGAGCAGCCCTCGCTGCCGCTGGGCGTGGAGGCGGGGAACGCTCCGCCGGTGAGGAGAGCGGGAGGCGCACGGTGAAACTGACCACGAGTTTCGCGCTGCTCAAGAAAGCCGGGGCCTGTGTGGGACGGTATATGTTCCTCGCCAAGGCGCTCGGCGGGATCACGGAGTACGGCAAGGACACGCCGATCGATCTCTTGACGATCCTGGAGACCAACGGCGTCGATGACTGCCTGTGGGCGCTGCAGGCCACAGCGGAGGATGCCAGCCGGATCACCGAGTTGATCATCGCCGATGTCGCCGAGTCGGTTCTGTACATCTACGAGCGGGAGTACCCCACAGACAAGCGGGTGCGCGAGTGCATCCAGGCGCGGCGCGCGTACGCCAACGGTGAGATCGATGCCGCCGCCAGGGCCGCCGCCTGGGCCGCCGCCTGGGCCGCCGCCTGGGACGCCGCCAGGGCCGCCGCCTGGGCCGCCGCCAGGGACGCCGCCTGGGACGCCGCCAGGGCCGCCGCCAGGGACGCCGCCAGGGACGCCGCCTGGGCCGCCGCCAGGGACGCCGCCAGGGACGCCGCCAGGGACGCCGCCAGGGACGCCGCCAGGGACGCCGCCAGGGCCGCCGCCTGGGCCGCCGCCAGGGACGCCGCCAGGGACGCCGCCTGGGCCGCCGCCTGGGCCGCCGCCAGGGCCGCCGCCAGGGACGCCGAGGTCGAAAAACAGAAAGCGATCCTCCGGAGGCACCTGGCGGAGGACGTTCCGGCCGCGAAGGCTGCGGCTCGTTGACCCGCTTCACGCAGCTCCCATGGGCGCGGCAGGTGCGCCAAGGGTCCGGCGTCCAGAAGAACTGGGAGACTTCGGAGGTAATGGAGCCGATCCGGGAGCTCTGCCGGCGGCTCCACCTCCGATGCGAACGCAACGCCACGGGAATGGCGAAGGGCGTCAAGTCGCCGGACGCCTGGCTACGACTCCACACGCGCGGCACCTGGGACCTGACGGTCTACTACCCCGAGGCCGGCTGCGTCGTGATGGTCGAATGCAAGATGCCAGGCGAGGGCCTCGAGCCCGACCAGGCGGAGTGGGGAAAGATCTACCGGGCCTGCGGCCTCGAGATGATCGTGGCCACGAGCGTCCACGAATTCGCCGCGGAGCTCGAATACATCCGGAGGCGGAGGGAGCAAGAGCGCATTGACGATCTTCACGGAATAAAAAGGGGGGAGAGCTGTGTACCGCAACCTGAAGCCGTGCGTACGCTGTAATGGGACGGGCCGGATCCAGGTGCTCGACCTGTCGCGCCCTGAAGTGCTGCTTGGGGAGGAGTGGCCGATGAAGGATTCGGTGTGCCACGGGTGCAACGGAACCGGAAAAGTCTCGAAAGGAGAGAGCGATGCCGGACAAGAAGCCGAACATCTACCCGCCGTCGATCATCGACCCGCTGCTGCCGGGCGGGATCCCGAAGCAGCCTGACCCCGAGGGCGCGGCGAAGGCCGACTACCTGGGGAAGCTGGCGCGAGAAAACATGGGCGTCGACCCCGCGGAGCCCGGGGGCGATCGAACGGTGCACATCAAGTTCACGGTCTCCGACGCCCCATGCTCCACGTGCGGCCAGCACAAAGTCCTCCCTGGCGAGTCTTGCCCGGGCTGCGGGGCCGTACGATGAGCGCCATCTCCGCGGCGAAGGTCGAGGCGCTGGCGAAGCGCGGCCACGTGAAGTGCCACGGGCGGGGGGTCCTCGGGTTCCGGCCCGCCCCGGGGGCGAAGAAAGGTGAATCCAACGCCGCCGTGCTCTGCACGTGCGTATTCCGCAACCTCCGCCGGAAGGGCGTGAACATCAACAGCATGGCGGACGTGGCGAAGTTCCTCGCCCCGGATCCGCCGAAACCGGAACCGATCGAAACGGGCGAGGTGCCATGCCCGGTCATATAAAGATCCGCTTGCGCTGCAAGGACCGGAAGCTCGAACGCGATCCCAAGGTCCGAGCGTGGCTGCGGGAGTGCGAGAAGAAGCTGCAGAAGGAAGTCGACAGCCACATGGACGAATTGACGTTCTTCGGATCCACCACGTTTCACATCCTGAGCCCAAGCAAGGGGGAAAAGTATGGGCGATAACGAGCTGAAGCCGTACCGGGTCGTGCGGGAGATCGGCCAGGGAAACCTCGAGGCCGAGTGCTGCCGACTGATTGCGCTTGGATACGAGCCCATCGGCGGGATGATCGTGATGGAGGTCGTTCACCCGATCACGCACCAAAGCGGCATGGGCTTCATGCAGGCGATGTACCGCCCGGAGAGAATCGAGATCACCGGCGTCGAACGCGCGCCATTCAAACCCTGCTGACCGTTGTACCGCTCCCCTGGCCACGCGGTGTGGGCGATGGTGCGCTGGCGGGAGCGCCTTCGCACGGCGAAAGCGGCGCCGTTCCCCGACCACAAGCCCAAGGGCGCCTCCACGGCCGACAAGTGGGCGTATATCCACGTCAGCCCCACCCGCGGCGCCGTACGGCCGGAGCCGGACGACGACCGGGATCCCGAGACGGTGATGGTGCTCTTCGAGCGTTACAACCGATATCGATACCTGACCCGGCTGTTCATCGAGCACCAGGACATCGAGCGGTTCGCCTACCGGGAGCAGGGGCGGGCGTGGCGCGCCCTCGTGCGGTTTTCGAAGGCGCTGTGCGCCCGCGGCCTCCTGGACAGCCCCCCGAATTGCTGCCCCGAGAATCTTCAAAGTAAATTTCCTGTTTGCCGGCCGGAATGCGCGCGGGGCTTGGATCCGGAAAAATAACGCTTGACAAGATAGAAGCCCTGGGCTTATTTTTCTGCCCATGATGGAAGTGTAGTCGATACCAAGGGCCATCGCGGCCAACGGTGGGCGGAGATGCCCGGGGGAACCCGGTCAAGGCCCGTAGCAAGGAAAGGCTCGGAGACTCCCTCCGGGCCTTTCGCATTTCAGGCCAAGGAGGGGCAGATGGGCGAGCGCGTGATTGCGAAGTTTACGGTGGTTCGGAAGCAGCCGTGGACGGCGGGTGGCGGCGAGGTGAACCTGACGCCGGTCTACTCCGAGGACCCGAACCACAAGAACAAGAAGTTTTGGGACGCGACCCCGAGCGGGTCGATCCAGATGTGCATCAACAACCCGGTCGCCTTCGACCGGTTCGAGGAAGGCGCGGAATACTACGTCGAGTTCACGAAGGCGGAGTAGATGAACGTTCGCCTCGTACCGATCGGGCAGGTCACTCCGTACCCGGGCAACCCGCGGAAGAACGACCAGGCGGTCGACAAGGTCGCCGCATCGATCAAGGAGTTCGGCTTTCAGCAGCCGATCGTAGTCGACCGGGACATGGTCGTCGTGGTGGGCCACACGCGGCTCAAGGCGGCCCTCTCCCTGGGGCTGGCCGAGGTCCCGGTACACGTCGCGGAGAACCTCTCGCCCGAGCAGTGCCGGGCGTACCGCCTCATGGACAACCGCTCGAACGAGGACGCCGAGTGGGATATGGACCGCCTGGCCGAGGAGCTGCGGGGCCTCGAGGCCGTTCAGTTCCCGCTCGAGTTCACCGGATTCGACGAGCGCGAGCTACAGCGGATCACGTTCGCCGGGCCGGGGGGTGGCGGGGATGGTGACGAGCCCCCGCCCCTTCCGACGCAGGCCGTGGCCCGTCCCGGGGATCTGTTCGTCCTGGGGGCGCACCGGCTGCTGTGCAGGGACGTGACGAGCCTGACCGACGTCGCCCGCCTGATGGACGGCCGGCGGGCCGACCTGGTGTTCACGGATCCGCCTTACAACGTCGACTACACCGGCAAGACGGCCGACGCCCTGAAGATCGCCAACGACACGATGGACGGGCGGCGCTTCCGGTCGTTCCTCCTGGCGGCGTTCCAGGTGATGTTCGCCAACGCCCGCGAGGGCGCTCCGATCTACGTCTGCCACGCGGACTCCGAGGGGTACAACTTCCGCGGGGCGCTCTCCGACGCCGGCTGGTTGTTCAAGCAGTGCATCGTGTGGGTGAAGGATTCGTTCGTCATGGGCCGGCAGGATTACCACTGGCGGCACGAGCCGCTGCTCTACGGCTGGAAGCCCGGGGCGGCCCACTCCTGGGCCAGCGATCGCACCCAGGACACCGTGTGGGAGATCCCCCGGCCGAAGCGCAGCACCGAGCACCCGACGATGAAACCCGTCGAGCTGGTGTCCCGCGCGATCGTCAACAGCAGCAAGCCCGGCGACATGGTCCTGGATCCGTTCGGCGGCAGCGGGTCGACGCTGATCGCCTGCGAGGCGGAGGGGCGGGTCTGCCGGACCGCCGAGCTCGACCCCCGGTACGTCGACGTGATCGTCGAGCGGTGGGAAACCTTCACAGGGAGGCGCGCTGAACGTGTCCACGAAGGATCAGTACACGGCGACGCTCGAGGAGCGGCGGACGAAGTGGAAGGAACAGTTCCTCGAGTCGCTGAAGCTTAAATTCGGCAACGCCACGGAGGCCGCCAAGGCCATCGGCATCACCAGGCAGGCGGCGTACGCCTGGCGCCGCGAGGACGAGGCGTTCGCTGCGGCTTGGGACGAGGTCAACGAGGGCCTGAAGGACTTCGCCGAGAGCAAGCTCCTGATCAACATCAGCAAGGGGAAGGAGGCGTCGATCTTCTTCTTCCTCAAGTGCCGGGCGAAGGAGCGGGGCTACATCGAGCGGGTGGACATCAACCACTCCGGCAAGCTCTCGCTCGAGGACGTGCTGGCCGAATCGTGGAGGAAGGCCGGAACGGGTAAGCCCCCTGATGCACCGGCCTGAGCTTCTGCGGTACGCCGCGGAGCGGACTGCCCGCTGGCGCGCGGAGCCGATCCAGATGGTGCGCGAGGAGTTCGGCGTCGAGCCGGATCCGTGGCAGGCGGAAATGCTCACGGCGTTCGCCGACCCGTCGCCGGCGAAGTCGCGCATCGCCATGAAAGCCTGCAAGGGGCCGGGCAAGACCGCGGGCCTGGCCTGGGCGATCTGGAACTTCATGGCCTGCTACGGCCGCCCGGGGGAGCACCCCAAGGGCGCCGCGACGTCCATCACCGGCGACAACCTGGACGACAACCTCTGGCCGGAGATCCAGAAGTGGCGGAGCCGGTCGAAATACTTTCAATCCGCCTTCGAGTGGACCAAGACCCGGATCTTCGCACGGCACCACCCGGAGACGTGGTTCTTCTCCGCTCGTACCTGGCAGAAGACCGCAGACAAGCAGCAGCAGGCGAACACGCTCTCCGGGATCCACGGGGCGTACGTCCTGTTCGTCCTCGACGAGAGCGGGGGCATCCCCGACTCGGTCATGTCGACGGGCGAGGCCGTTTTCTCGACGCGGCAGCCGGGCGACTTCCTGAAGATCCTGCAGGCCGGCAACCCGACGCACCTCGAGGGGCCGCTGTACGCCGCCTGCACGACGGCGCGGCACCTGTGGGTGGTGATCGAGATCACCGGCGATCCGGACGACCCGAGGCGGTCGCCCCGGATCGATATCGAGTGGGCCAGGCAGCAGATCCACGACCACGGACGCGACAACCCGTGGGTGATGGTCAACGTCCTCGGGACGTTCCCGCCGGCGTCGATCAACGCGCTGCTCGGCCCGGAAGAGTGCTCGGCCGCCATGCGGCGGCAGATCGCAGCGGACGTCTACATCAGCGCCCCGAAGGTCCTCGGCGTGGATGTGGCCCGCGAGGGCGACGACCGGTTCGTGATCTTCCCGCGGCAGGGGCGCGTGGCGTTCCGGCCGAAGGTCGCGCGCAACCTCAAGACGCAGGATCAAATCGCTATGGTCGCCCGGGCCTCGGATACGTGGGGCGCCGACGGGATCCTGGTGGACGCCACGGGGGGATTCGGGGCGGGCTTGATCGACGGGCTGCAAGCGGCGCATTACACCGTGATCCCCGTGCAGTACTCCGGGGCGCCGTACGACCCTCGGTATCTCAACAAGCGGGCGGAGATGTATTTCGAGGCCCAGGCATGGGTCAAGAGCGGCGGCTGCCTGCCGAACATGCCCGAGCTGCAGCGCGAGCTGTGCGCGGTCACATACCTCTTCCGCAAGGACAAGTTCGCGCTGCTGGAGAAGGAGCAGTTCAAGAAGCTGCTCGGGTACTCCCCGGATCTGGCCGATGCGTTCGCGGAGACGTTCGCCTTCCCGGTTCAGAAGAAGGCGGCCGCGCGCAGCCAGTTCGCGGAGACGTCGTTCGACCCGCGGCGGGTGGGACGTCCGGACGTCCACGGCCCGGAGGCGGGGTTCGTCGAAGGCGTACGCCTGCCGATGCGCGGGTTTACCTCGTGAGGCTCGGCCCTGGGGACGAGGAGCGGGCGGCGGCGGTCCTGCTGCATCCGGCGGTAGTCGACCGGCTGTTCGACGACTCCGACGTGCCGACGCGAGACGAGATCCGGGGAGTCCTGTCGGACGAGAGCTTTTACGTCCTCATGCCGGCCGAGGGGGCGATCCTTATCGCCTCCCCGCTGGTCTACGCAAGCCTCGTGGTCCACCAGGCGGCGGTCCCACAGATCCGCGGCAAGGCCGTGGTTCAGGCCGGGCGGCTGGCGGTCCGCTGGATGTTCGACAACGTCGGAAGCTGCCAGAAGCTCGTCGGGATGATCCCGGATTACAACCCCCCGGCGATCGCCGCGGCGAAGCGAGTCGGGTTTGCGATCGAGGGCTGCATCACAGGCGCCGTCCTGCGGGGCGGAAAACTCCACGACCTGGTCGTGCTCGGGCTGTCCCGAGGGGAGGTGTAGAGATGCCGAATCCGTTGAAGGGCGGCGGGGGATTAAATCCGTTTAAAAAGAAGTTCTGGAAGAGCAACAACCTCTCTTCCGGGTCGAACATTCTCACCGGCGGCGTGCGGAACCTCGTGGGTTCGGCGTTCACGCACGGCGGAGGAAGCCTCGGCGACACGATCTACAAGCCTTATTCCCCCGGAGGCAAGGGGGAGATCGAGGACGCCAACAAGAAGGCGATGGCTGCCGCAGAGGCCCAGGCCAGGCAGGCGGAGTTCGAGGCGGCCAAAGCGGCCGGCATCGAGCGCCTGGCGCTGAAGCGCCGGAAGGGCTACGGCGCGTCGATGGTCGTCACGCCGACGCTCGGCGGCGCGTCGACGATGGGTAGCTGATCCCGTGGCCGCCGACCCGAAACAGATCCTCGCGCGGTTCGAGCAGCTGAAAGCCATCCGTCAGCCCTTCGAACAGCATTGGGAGTCCATCGCCGAAGTCCTGATGCCCCGGAAGCGCGGGATCATCTCGCGCGGCAACAAGCGCGAGGGGCAGAAGCTGACCGACCTTCAGTACGACGGCACGGGTACGCGCGCGGCGGAGAAGCTCGCGTCGTTCATGCACGGCTCCATGACGGCTTCGAATTTCCCGTGGTTCGGCCTGCAGACCCGCAACGCGGATCTGATGGACATGAAGTCCGTCGCCGACTGGCTGGAGGAATGCGCCGAGCGAATGCTGGCGGCGTTCGCCATGAGCAATTGGGACTCGGAAGCCCCGGAGGCGTACCTCGACAACATCATCTTCGGCACGGCCTCCCCCATGTTCGTCGAGCAGGACGAGATCCGTGTCCCGGGGCAGAAGTTCGGCGGGCTGAAGTTCACCGCGATCTCCCTGGGCGATGCTTGGTGCGCGGAGAACCGGCGCCGGGTGATCGACACGGTCTACTGGATGACGTCCATGTCGGCGATCGAGGTCGTCGACGAGTGGCCGGATACCGCATCGCAGACCACGAAGCAGGCCGCCAGGATCCGCCCGTACTCTCCCGTCAACATCCTGCTGGCCGTCGAGCCCCGGAAGAACGCCCCCGCGGCAACGGACCGTCGTCCCTTCTCCTGGGAGATGCCGTTCGCCTGCTACTACCTCGAGCCCGACCGTCGCGTCCTGCTCGAGGAGAAGGGCTTTCACGAGTTCCCCGCCCCCACGCCCCGGTGGTCGCGCGGCAACGGCGAGAGGATCTACGGCCGCGGCCTGGGGGATTCCGCCTACCCGGACATGCGTACCCTGAACGAGGCGGTCCGGTTCAAGCTCATGAGCCTGGCGATGGCGCTCTTCCCGCCGATGCTGAAAGACGTCGGGCTGGCCGGGTCCATCCGCTGGCTGCCGGGCGCGGTACACGACGTCAACGGCAAGGCGCTCGGAATGAACCCTCCCGTACAGCCGATCCTGAACGGCGCGAAGTTCGACGTGGCCGAAGTGGAAGAAGAGAAAATGCGCGCCGTGATCCAGGAGGCGTTCCACTCCGGGCTGCTGCAGCTGCCGGAGAAGGAGATGACGGCGCAGGAAGCCCACCTCCGGATTCAGCTGATGATGCGCGTCCTGGGACCGGGAGTCCTCGGCCGCCACAAGTCGGAGTTCCTCGATCCGTGCATCTCCCGGGTGTTCGGCATCATGCTTCGCGGCGGCGCCCTGCCGCCCCCGCCCGACGAGATCATGCAGGCCCCCCCCGAAGAGCGGTCGATCGACGTGGTCTACAAGGGGCCGCTGGCGTCCGCGCAGCGATCGCAGGACACGCTGGCGATCGACTCCCAGGTCGACGCCACGCTTGCCATCTACGAGCGGACCGAGGATCCCGAGGTGCTCGACACGATCGACTTCGACGAGGCGCTCTGGAGCCGGGCTGCCGGTGGATCCGTCCCGTCGAAGGTCATGCGCGGCAAGGACCAGGTCGCGGCCCGGCGGGAGCGGCGCGCGCAGGCGGCGGCGGCAGTCCAGGCGAGGGCCGAGCGCACGGAAATGGCGGACGAGATGCTCAAGGCCGCGCAGGCGGGCAAGGCCGCTTCTGAGGCTGCGGATATGTCGGGCATGGGCGGCCGGACCCGCATGGTCCCTGAAGCGGAGGCGGCCCTATGAAGCCGGGCATCCCGAATTCGCAGCGGATCCTGCAGGAGATCATCGCCGAGCGGGAACGGCTCACGGGGGAGAAGTCGAAGGAGAAGCTCCAAGCGTACAAGATCTGTTTCGGATCCCCCGAGGGGAAAAAGGTCCTGGCCGACCTGAAGGCGTCGTACGGCGGGATCTCGTTCGTCCCGGGATATGCGGACGTGACGGCATTCAACGAGGGCCGCCGAAGCGTGGCGGACGATATCGAGACCATCATCGCCATGATGGAGGCGATGCCGGAACTTTCAGACCCAGGAGGAGGGTGACCCATGCTGCACGATTTGAGGAGGGAACGGCTGTTGATGCTGGCGGAAGGTGACGGGACGGGCGGGCCGAGCGGATCTTCCGGGGACGACCCCCATCCTTCGACCCAGGAGTGGTTCACCGGCCTGCCCGACACACTCAAGCCCGACGCCGCCGTGTTCGAGCCGTTCAAGGACAAGCCGGTGACCGAGGTCCTGGGCGCGTACCGGGACCTGTCGAAGAAGGCGGCGGAGTACGCCGTGCCGGCAACGCCCGCGGAGTACGGGCTCAAGATCCCGACGATCCCCGAGGGCGTCACGTTCGATCAGGCGGCGTTCAACAAGTTCGTCGCCCAGGCCCACAAGGCCGGCGTCCCGGGGAAGGCGCTGCAGGGGATCGTCGACCAGCAGGTCGCGGATACGATCGCCGAGAGTGCCGCCGAGAAGGAAGCGGCTGCGGCCGCAGACAAGGCGCTGCGAACGTCGTGGGGTCCGAAATACGACGAGAACCGCGCCGCGGTGGAGCTCGAGATTAAGGCGCTTCCGCAGACGATGCGGGACATCATCACGAAGGCCGGCCTCGGGAATCACCCCCACCTGTTCGAGCTCATCCACCTGGTCGCCTCCGCGCGGGGCGAGGGGAAGCTGCGCGCTGGCGGGGACTCAGGGGCCGCCAAGAGGCCCCTCTCCGAGGTGCTGTACAGCGACACCCCGTAACAATGTTTTTCCGGGCGCTCGACGCCCTTTGATCCACCGGTTCACCACACCCCCCAAAAAGGAGAACGATCATGGCGACAGTGGGCGCAGGCGTACTCACGCTTGCCGATTGGGCGAAGTCCATCGGCCCCGACGGGCGAGTGGCAGCGGTTATCGAGCTGCTCTCGCAGAGCAACGAAATCCTCGACGACATGCTGTTCAAGGAAGGCAACCTCCCGACCGGGGAGCGCACCACGATCCGCACCGGTCTGCCGTCCGTCTACTGGCGGCTCCTGAACCAGGGCGTTCCCACCAGCAAGTCCACCAAGGCGCAGATCGACGCGCAGTGCGGAATGCTGGAGGCGTGGTCCGAGGTCGACCTGGATCTCGCCAAGCTGGCCCCCGACGTCGGCGCGTTCCGTCTCTCCGAGGCCAAGGCGTTCATCGAGGCGATGAACCAGGAGATGGCGCAGACCCTCTTCTACGGCACGGCGGCGGCGGCGGAAGAGTTCATCGGCCTGGGGGCTCACTACGCGGCGATCGCCGGCGCGTCGAACGCGCAGAACATCCTCGACGGCGGAGGCACGGGTTCCGACAACTCGAGCATCTGGCTCATCGTGTGGGGCGACTCGACCGTCCACGGGATCTTCCCGAAGGGATCCGAGGCGGGCCTCATCCACGAGAACCTGGGCATCGTCACCGTGGAGACCACGGCGGGCGTGGCCGGCTCCCGGATGCGCGCCTACCAGGACCGGTTCCAGTGGAAGACCGGCGTGGTGGTCAAGGACTGGCGGTACGCGGTCCGCATCTGCAACATCGACGTCTCCAACCTGACCGCGGAGAACGTCGCCGCGGCGAACCTGATCAAGCTCATGAGCCGGGCGATGGACCGGATCCCGTCCTTCAACATGGGCCGGGCGTCGTTCTACATGAACCGGACCCTCAAGTCCTTCCTCCGGGTGCAGGCGCACGACAAGAGCCAGAACGCCCTCTCCATCCCGGCGACCCTCACGCAGTTCGGCAACCCGGTCCGCGGCGGGCTGGATTTCCTCGGCATCCCCGTGAAGACCGTCGACGCGCTGACGGAGAACGAGGCGCGGATCACCTGATCCACGGCGCAGTAACGACCCGCAACCACCACCATCCGAAAGGAGACTGATCATGGGTATCCGTGACGCACAGGCTCAGCTCTGCAGCGCGCAGGCGTTCACCGTGACCGCGATCTCGGAGAACACCTACGACACCGGCGCCGCCGGGAACGATATCGCCGAGGGGGAACCCTTGGGGATCGGAATCAACGTCACCGTGGCGGCCGCGACCAACGACGGGGACGAGACCTACCAGTTCGACGCAGTGCAGGACGCCGATGTGGCATTGGGGTCGCCGACCGTGCTCGCCTCGATGGTCGTCGCAAGGGCGGATCTCATCGTGGGCAAGCGCGTCGTCCTCCCGATCCCGCCGGGCGTCAAGACCGAGCGGTATCTCGGCCTGCAGCTCACCCTCGGCGGCACCACGCCGACGATCACGATCGACGCGTTCATCGCGCCGCTGTCGTTCCTGGGAGGCTGGAAGGCGTATGCCGACGGCTTCTCGATCACCTGAGCAGGGGGTGATCCATGAGAGTCCGCGCGACAGCGTTCGGGGAATACAAAGGCAAGCGGAAACCCGGGGACGAGTTCGAGTTCGAGGGCAAGCCGTCCGGCAAGTGGATGGAGCCGGTCGACGACGCCGCCCGGGCGGCGTTCGAGAAGGCGGGCATCAAAGTCGCGCCGAAGCCCGTTCCTCCTCCCTCGCTCCCGACCGGGGAGACCACCCTCACCGGGGCGGCCGTGGAACCCCACAAGCAGACCAAGGCGGAAGCCAAGGCGGAAGCGAAAGCGGAGGCCAAGGCGGAGAAGCACGGCTCCACCGGCGACAAGAACGTCATCTGACACCAGACGGGGGCCGGGATCGGCCCCCACCTTCCAAGGAGGTTACGCCGATGCGTAAATACGCTCTCTTCCTCGTTGCCCTGCTGCTCCTGGCGGCGGGCGTCGTGGTCCCGACCTTCGCCGGGAATCCGTGGACCGACAACACCGCCCTCATCACCGGCGGGGTCGTCGCCGACAACACCCTCTCGACCGCCGTCACCCTCCCGAAGAACGTCTCGAGGATCGGGATCTTCGTTCCGACGATCACGTCCGCGGCGATCTCCCTCAAGGTCTCGCCCGACGGGGTGACGTACGACGACCTGTTCTGCTTCTCCAACGGGACCAACACCGTCTTGTGGGCCACGGCCGCCGGCACGGGGGGGATGTACGTCGAGGTCCCCTGCAATATGTTTCTCTGGAAATACGTGAAGGTGCTTGCCGGGGCGGCACAGGCGGCGGATCGCTACTTCCAGATCGTTGGGGTGGAGGATCCGCCCACCGCCAGCCGCTGAATCTACGAAAGCCACGAACTGAGGGGCGCTCCTCGAAAGGGGGGCGCCCACTCGAATTTATCCGGGGGGTTCGCCATGAAGATGATGAACATGAAGCACAGCAAGAAGGAGTCGAAGGAGATGGCGACCCATGCGGAGATGGACGCCCCGGAGTACCCGTACGGCCTCTGCCTGAGCCTCGAGAAGGAAGAGATCGCAAAGCTCGGACTCGGAACCCCGAAGGCCGGCACCAGGCTCATGCTCCACGCAATGGTCGACGTGAAGTCCGTCACCGTATCCGACCAGGCGGACGGCAAGGGGTACAAGTCGATGAGCCTCCAGATCACCGACATGGCGCTCGAGAAGCCCGGGATGGACATGAAGGAAACGGCGAAGGCCCTCTACGGAAAGGGGTGACCGATGGCCACGTCGAACACTGATATCTGCAACCTGGCCCTGAAGGCGCTCGGGCTGGATCCGATCTCGTCGCTGGCGACCGATACCTCACAGGCGGGAATCATCCTCCGGAACACCTGGGAGGCGACCCGGGACGCCATCCTGCGCGCGGCGAACTGGCGCTGCCTGCTGTCCCGCTCCGGATCGCTGGCGCGGGAGGCCGCGGCGCCGTCGTTCGGATACTCGTACGCCTACGCCCTCCCCACCGACTGCATCCGTGTGATGGAGATGTCCGTCGACGCGGCATGGGAGGTGGAAGGGCGCCTGCTGCTGACCGACGAGGAAGAGGCGTACATCCGTTACGTGGCTTACAACAAGACCGCCGACCAGGTCGCCCTCTTCGACGGGCATCTCACGAAGGCGATCGTCGCGCAGCTGGCGGTTGATATCGCCCCCGGGCTGAAGTCCAAGTCCCTCGTGCCGCAGCTGGAGGTGATCGCCCGGGACCGGCTGGCGGATGCGAAGGTTTTCTCCGCGATCGAGGCCCGGCCGAAACAGGCAACCTGCACGGCTCTGCTCGACGTGAGATGAGATGGGCGTCCTGACTCCATTCCTCAAGTCCTTCAACGCCGGCGAGCTTTCCCCCCGCCTGGGCGGGCGCCTCGACCTGGGTGGACCGGGCGGCCCGAAGTTCCACGACGGCTGCCGGATCCTCGAGAACGCGATCTGCCAGGTGCAGGGGCCTGCTACCCGCCGCGGGGCGTTCCGGTTCGTGGAGGAAGTAAAAACCTCCGCGAAGGCGACCCGGCTGATTCCGTTCGAGGTCGGGACCAGCGCCGCCTACATCCTCGAGATGGGCGATCTTTATTTCCGGTTTTACGCCAGCGGAGCCAGGATCGAATCGGGCGGCGTTCCTGTTGAGGTCGTCACCCCGTACGCCGAGGCGGATCTATTCGCCGTCCACCGGGCGCAGAGCGCCGATCTCCTCTACCTCGCCCACACGTCCTACCCGCAGCAGAAGCTCACCCGCCTCCTGGCGGACGGAACCTCGTGGAACCTCAAGGCGATCAATTTCCTCCCCCCACCGACGTTCGAAGACGATTCCGATTACTCGGGCGGCACGATCAAGGTCGCCCTCTCCGCCCTGACCGGCACCGGCGTGAAGGTCGTTTCCAGCGCGGCCGTGTTCCTCGCAGCGGATAAGGACCGGCTCCTGAAATACCTCGACGCCCGGGCGTCTTTCACGGCGTACGTCGGAACCTCCGAAATGACGGCGGAGATCCTCGACGATTTCCCCGCGGCGCTGATCGATACCACGCCGACCGCGACTCTTACGACGGACGGCGGCGCGGACAAGACGATCATCAACTTCTCTGCCGCCCACGGGATCTCGGCCGGCCAGGTCACCGCCGGGATCTGGCTGCGCCTCACCACCGGGGCGCAGGCCGGCGAGATGCGGCAGGTCGCCTCGGTTACCGACGCGGACACGGTCGTCCTGACGGCGGCCTTCTCTGTGGATCAGACCGCGCAGAACTTCAGCAAGCATTACGCGATCGCCGCGGGGTCCTGGAAGATCAGCGGATCGCCGGTCGCCACGTGTACACCCTCCGTTTCCAGTCCGGTCGGTGCGATCTGCACGTTGACCCTTGGCGCGGCCGGATGGAGGGCATCCGACGTCACGGCGGGGAAATACGTGAAGATCGACGAGGGGATCGTCAAGCTCACCACCTTCACGTCGTCGACCGTCGTTTCCGGCCGGATCGTCATGGCGCTCACCTCCGTTACCGCCGCTCCTGGCGGCACGTGGAGCGCGGAAGTTCCCTCCTGGACCGCCACGCACGGATACCCGGCAGCGGTCTGCTTTTACGAACAGCGCCTGATGTTCGGGGGCTCGGTACGGCAGCCGACCACGATATGGGGATCCGTCTCGGGAGATTACGAGAACTTCTCCGCAGGAGTGTACGCGGGCGATTCCCTGGAACACGCCCTGACCGGCCTCGGGGTCAACCAGGTGCGCTGGCTCGTGCCGTCGAAGATCCTGATGGGCGGGACCGCCGCCTCCGAGTTCACCATCCGCGGCGACGGCGAGGCCGCCCTCACGCCCACGAATCCCCGGCCCCTGCCCGAGACGAACCACGGGTCGTCGACCGTCATGCCGGTCAAGATCGGCCCCTTCGTGCTGTTCGTCCAGGCGCACGGCAGGAAGGTCCGAGAGATCACGTACGACCTGCAGAAGGACACCTTCGTCGCCCCGGACCTGACCCGGTTTGCCGAGCACATCACCGCAGGCGGCGGCATCGTCGACATGGCGTACCAGCAGGAGCCGGACTCGATCCTGTGGTGCGTTACCGCGGACGGCGTCCTCCTGGGGCTGACCTACAACCGGGAGGAGGAAGTCATCGGCTGGCACCGGCACGTAACCGACGGCCTCTTCGAATCGGTCGCCGTGATCCCGGACGCCGTCAACCATCGGGACCAGCTGTGGGCGGTCGTGAACCGGACGATCGGCGGGGAGACGAAGCGATACGTCGAATATCTCGATCCGGACATTGTCGTCGCCGACTCGTTCGTCCGATACCAGGGCGCCGCCGCCACGGTGATCACCGGCCTGTCCCACCTCGAGGGGGAGGCGGTCGACGTCGTTGCCGACGGGTTCGTTGTAACGGGGCATGTCGTCGCCGGCGGGCAGATCACGCTGGCCCGGGCCGCCTCGGACGTCACCGTGGGGCTCCACTACGAGACCACCGTGGAGCCGGAGCCTCCCGACTACATCGACGACAAGGGCCGAAACAACATCAACGTGCAGAAGCAGTGGGCCGAGGTGATCCTGCGGCTGTACGAGACCGGCCTCTCCGGCGTCACCGTCAACGGAAAGACCCTTCCTCCCCGGGCCGGATCCGACCCGCTCGACACGGCGAACGCGCTGTTCACCGGGGACGTCAAGACGCCGCTGTTGGGAACGACGCGCGCGGGGATCCTTACGATCAAGCAGACGCTTCCGCTGCCGTTCACCCTGCTGGCGATCGCCGGCACTCTCGACGTGGGGGACTGACATGCCCTATCTGGCTATCGCTTCATCCCTTTTGAGCGCGTTTTCCGAGGCCGAAGCCGGGCGGGAGAACGCCAAGATCAACCGGAGAATCGCCTCCGCGGGTCTCGTCTCGGATCGCCTTCGGGAGCGCGGCTCGAGGATGCAGCAGAAGGCGGCCTTGTCGTCGATCCGTGCGAACGCAGGCGCGGCGGGAGTCGATATCGGACAGGGGTCCGCGATGCAGGCGTACCTCGCCGTCGCCCGGGAAACCGAGCTCGAAATCATCATGGCGCATAAAACGGCAGACGCGAATTTCGCGGCACGGCTGGCGGGGGCGCAGGCGCTGCAGGATGCCGGGAACGCCAAGGCCGTGGGGTCTCTGCTCAGTGGCGCGGCGGACATATATTCGTACAGAAACAAGATGAACAGCGCGACCTTCCAGCCGTCCAGCACCAGCGGGGGCGGGAGTTTCAGTTCCGGCGGGGGATCGCTCTCCAAGCCCGGGAACCTCTCCATTCCCAAAGATTACGCATGGGGTTCGAAGTAATGGAGATCCCAACCTACATCGCCACGAAGTTCCAGGATCCCGAACCGCCGCGGGAGATCACACCGGCATCCACCGGCGGCCCGATCGCGGCCGGCCTGGGGAAGCTGGCGGACGCAATGATGGGAGCGGACCTTGCCTTCCGGCAGCAGGCGGGAGACATCGAGCGCGCGCAGGCCCTCTCCGAGATCGACCTGACCGTCCGAACGCGGACCAAGGATCTCGAAAATGAACTGCGGAAGGACCCCGACTGGAAGACGTACGACAAGCGGTGGACCGACGGCTTCCTGAAGATCAAGAAGGAGGCCCTGGATCCGATCAACGATCCGGCCCTCAAGAAGAACGCCACAGTGCACGTCGGGAACCTGGAATCCGACGGGACCATGCGGGCGGCTGCTACATCCCGAAAGATGGCCGGGGAATCCTTCGAGGCGTTCCGCCTTCGGTCGAAGAGAACCGCGCTTGCCGCCCTGAGCCAGGTCGACAACCCGGAGGACGAGGCGGCGATCGCGGGGATCCACCTGGGGGTGATCGCAGCCCAGGAGCAGGGCGGCTGGCTTGGCGCTGACGCCGCGGAGAAGGAGCGCATCGATTTCGCCGACCACTTCCTCGTGGGCCGCGCGAACCGGGACATCGACCGGGACCCCGACGTGTTCGCGCGCGATCTGTTGGCCGGGAAATACGCAGGGCTCACGATCGAGCAGCAGAACCGCCTCGAGGAAAAATACGTCCGGGTGAAGGAGAAGCGCGACAAGTTGGACCAGGCGCTCGGAGAACAGGAGGAAAAGCGCCGCGACGGGGAGGCGCTCACGAAGGTCCTCTTCGGAGAATGGAGCCGGGAGGAACTCGACCGCCGGTTCCGCGCGCGCCTCATCAGCCCACAGGGGTACGAATCGGCGTCCCGGGTGCTGGCGAAGGCATGGGACGAGGGCGGCGTATCCGATCCCAGGGTCCGCGACGACCTCCTGATCAAGATGTACGTTTCCCCATTCTCGGTATCCCCGGCCAACATCGCCAGCGCGCGCGCCAGTGGGCAGTTGTCCGGCAAGGACGCGGCGGCTGCGACCAAGACGCTCCTGGAGCTTCAGGAGACCCGCGGAGGCATCAAGGACCCCCGGTACAACGACGGGATCTCCAAGATCACGAAGTCGATCTCGCGGGGGCCGATGGAGGTGCTCTCGGCGCCGGCAGCCCGGACGCTCGTGCTCGACATGATCGAATACGAGGACCGGGTGCTCGGCAAGAAGGAGGACCCGAAGGCCGTCTCCGACGAGATCGCGCTCCGCAACGAGCAGAACCAGAGCGGTCTCATGAAGTCCCCGATCATCCCGTACGGCAGCGTGAACGAACTCAACGCCGCGTACCGGCGCAAGGAAGTCTCGCCGCGGATGTTCGAGGCGTACCTCCGGATCCTGAACAAGAAAACCACAAAGCCTCCGGCTCCGGCCGGGAAGAAATCGAGCATGGGGGAATAGATGGACTTCTCCGCCGACTACGTCCGCGCACGGAAAACCGTCGACGACCTGATGCCGCCGTCCGACGAGGCGATCGCGGCGCTTGCGAAGCCGTCCTTCGACATCCCTCCGCCCGGCCCTGCGAATTTCGGCCAGCCCCCCAACACCGCCGAGACCTCCACGATCACCGGGAAACCGAAGGAGAAGGGCCTGCCCGCCCCCTCCGGCGAAGCCGTCCCGTCCCACGAGAATCCCGAGGAGAGCGCCTGGGACACGATGGTCCGTGGCGTCCAGTCGCTGAAGGGGATCTCCAAGCAGGCCGCCGGCGGAACGATGCGGGCGGTCGGGGAGCAGACCTTTTACGGAATGGAGGGCGTATCCCCCGAGGAGCCCGCCCCCGGAAACGTCCCCGCGCTGATCGAGCCGGGGAAGGCGCTGGCGGCGGAGGGGAAAAAGGACGTCGAGAGGACCCTGCCGAACGTGCCGGCGGGATCCTTCAAGGCCCACCTTTACGGATCGATCCAGTCGGTCGGGTTGAACGTGGGCGCGATCGGACTCGGGATGGCGACCGGCGGCGAAACGCTCCCGCTCCTGCTCATGGGGGCGCTCTCTGGCGGTCAGGATTACGCCGAGAACCGCGCGGCCGGAGTCTCTCGGGACGACGCTTGGGTGGGCGCGCTGGCGAACGGCGCCGCGGAGTATTTCGGGGAGAAGCTTCCCCTCCATGCGTACCTGAAAGAGGGCGCGCCCCTGTTCCGCCGGATGATCACCGGCGCCCTGCTCGAGCTACCGGGCGAACTCGGGACGCAGGTCGTCCAGAGCGCGGAGGAGAAGCTGACCCGCAACCCGGGGATGACCTGGGAAGATTTCCTCGGGACCATGAAGGACACGGCCATCCAGACCCTCATGGCCACGACGATCACCGGCGGGGTCGTGGGCGCGGCCGGTACGCTGGCCGGCGGCGCGCGGAACCTCGGGGAGAAGGGCAGTGTCGGATCCGAGAAGCCAGCCCCCCCTGCGTTCGACGACGAGACCTTCGCCGCCGAGGGGAAACGCCTGGGGGTGGAGTACAAGGGGATCCAGGCGTTTGGGAACAAGAAGGGTGCCATCTTCCAGGACGAGAAAACCGGATCCTTCGCCGTCCAGCCCGGGGAAACGGTCGAAAATGGCCTAAATCGGGTCCGTGCTCGATTCGGGCTCTCCCCGCTACTCACCCCCGAAAAAATCCTTTCGGCCTTCCCTGGGGCAGCTGTGGCCGCAGGCGAGGGGGATTTTACGGTTGCCCTCCCTAACGGGGCAAATATTCGGATCCTTCCCGATCAATCCATCGAATTGGACCCCTCCACGGGGGTCACCCTCGAGCCGGGGGAGAACTTGGCCGGGGAGTATACGAAGAAGATCGGCCCCGAGGCGATAATCCGTCTCGCCAAGGAAGGGGCCGGCGACGATACCCTGCTTCACGAGTCCTTCCACGCCGCGATGGACTTCGCCCTCACGCCCCAGGAGAAGGCCGTCGTCCTGGCCGAACACGGTGGGGACGTCGAGGCCGCCGCTCAGGCGTACGCCGAGTGGAACCCTCGTTTCCGGAACCCGATGTTCCAGAAGGTCGTCGACTTTTTCCGGAAGATCCGGGAGATGCTGCTCGGGCCGACCGCCGAGGGAACCTTCGGTCGGTTGCGCTCCGGCGAGGCGTGGCAGCGGTCGGACCAGGATCCCGAGGCGTTCTTCTCGCGGCTGGCCGACCGGGTGCGCTCCGAAATGCCCGATCAAGCCCATCCCGAGGACGTCGCTGCGTTCATGCGCGAGGAAGGGGTTCGCCCAGACGAGGTGGTGCTGAGCGGCGTGGTCGCCAAGGACGGAGCAGTCGCCAAGGCTGACGTGCTTTCGGCGATCGAAGAGACGCGCAAGGAGACCACGGGACTCCCCGACTACCAGATCCGCCGGCAGGCCGACTCCCCTCCGTTCGTCTCGCAGCTTCGTAACGTCGTGGCCGACGAGAAGATGTTTCCGCCGTCGATGAAAGCCCCCTCCGTGGTCAACACGCTTATGCGGTACGGCGTGAAGGCGGCGGAGATCCAGGACACGGGGCTGGCGAAGTTCCTCGCCGACAAGCCCCGGGTGACCCGGGAGGAACTGCTCGACTACATCGACATGAACATGGTCCGGGTCGAGGAAGTGGTGCGGACCGACGACGCGACCGACCAGGTGGAACCGCTCGATTTCTCCGAGCCGCAACCGGACGAGGAGACCGGGGAGTACGACGAGGAACCGGAGTGGTTCGCGCAGGGGATGGCCCTCACCTACAGGATCACCCGCGGGATTGGAAATCGGGCGCTCGGACCGTTCCGGCTTGAGATCTTTGATGCCGGCAACTTTGATGCCCCCGTTGACACGGCCCGGGGGCGGTCGGTGGACGAACTGATCGATTACGCCAACAAGAACGAGCGGGAGGCCGCCCGGACGGTCGGGAACGTCAAATACGAGGATTACGTCCTCCCCGGGGCCGGGAAGAATTATCGGGAACTGCTGATCACGTTACCGCGACCGAAACTTGCCAATTTCCTCCCCGACCGGGCAGCATACGACGCGGCGATCCAGAAGGCCGGTCCTCACTTCGATTCCCCCCATTGGGACGAGCCGAACGTGCTGGCCCACATCCGGTTCGACGAGCGGGTCGATGCGGCCGGGAAGCCGACCCTGTTCATCGAAGAGGTGCAGAGCGACTGGGCGGCGGCGTTGCGTAAGTGGGATGCATCCACGGCGGAGGATCCTACCGGCGCCCCTCCCATGCCCTTCAAGGACACATGGTACGAACTGGCGATGAAGCGGGCGATCCGGTGGGCGGCCGAGCATGGACACGATTCCATCTCCTGGACAACCGGGGACCAGCAGGCGGAGCGGTACGACCTGGCGAAGAGGATCGAATCCCTCGCTTACACTCTTCATGATGACGGCACCTATTCCATCCAATACGTTCCCAAAGGAAGTCGGAATCCCAATGAAGATTTCGTCACTGTGCCGGGCCGGGTTACAGATAAAAACATGGGAGAGATCGTTGGAAAGGAAATGGCCGAGAAGATCATTTCAGGGCAGGGAAGCGATTCGCACGTCGAAGGGTGGAAGGAATTTTCCGGCCTCGACCTGAAGGTCGGCGGCGAGTGGGCGCGGAAGCTCTACGACCGGACGCTCCCCGGCTGGCTGAACAAGTACGCCAAGAAGTGGGGCGTGAAGGTCGGGGAGACGGAGATCAAGTCCGCGACGAGCACTAAATATGCCGTCTATAACATCTCGACGGGAGAGCAGATCAAGGTTTTCGATTTCGAGGAGGCGGCGCAGGATTGGGTTCTTTCCTCGGGGAAGAGCTACGAATACGACGTCATGGACCGATTGGGAAACCCGCTCCGCACCACAGTCCACTCCCTGCAGATCCCTCCCGCGATGGCCGCCGACGTCCTCAAGAAGGGCCAGCCCCTCTACCAGAAGAAGTCCGGCCGGTTCCCCGGGACGCCGAACGACAAGGGGTACACGTTCAACAGCAACGACTCCGAACAGGTGAAGAACGCCGGCCGCGCGCTCCTGCTGAACGTGTGGGGCGACGTGGAATTCACGCAGAGCCACGAGGAAACCTCCGCCCGCGCGCAGGAGATGCTCGACCAGGGGATCGTCAACATCGAGCGGCTCATGGCCCGGAAGCAGGACGAGGCGTTCGCCACGCCCGAACTCATGGTCGCAGCGGACCGGCTGCGATTCGGAATGATCGCCCGCCTGGTGGATACGGCGCAGCAGTGGAAGAAGGGCGACGGGTCGGTCACCGACGAGGAAATGCGCAACGCGATCGCGCTCTCTTCCGGCCTTACGCAGATCCTGCAGGGCGGGATCTCGCAGGGCGCCCGGGTGCTCAACGCCCGCCAGATCGCCTTCGAGGGTCAGCAGCCCGGGTCGAAGGAGTGGACGGACGCCGTTTCCGGAACGCTCGAGTCGATCCGGCAGCTTCAGGGCGCGGAGGGGATGCCCCTGGAATCGATCGTCACGAAGATCATGGAGGTTCCCGAGCCGTCGACGTTCCTCCCGAAGCTCCAGAAGATCACCAGCCGGGATATGTTCATCGAGGCGTGGTACGGGGCACTGCTGTCGAACCCCGTCACCCACATGGCGAACTTCATCGGCAACACGGTCGCCCTGTTTTCCTCCATCCCCGAGCGGGGCCTGGCATCGCTGGCGCACCGGATCACCGGGAAGGGGGAAGGGGTCGCCCCGGGAGAGACGTTCGCGGCCCTGTACGGCCTCGTCAACGGCTTCCAGGACGCCCTCCGGTTCGCGGCAAAGGCCGCCAAGACCGGAGAGTCATCCTTCAACGGAGAGAAGATGGAGCGCCGCTCCCGGCAGCCGGCGATCACCGGGGCGAACCTCGGCGCATCCGGCCCGATCGGCGCCGCGGTGGATCTGCTCGGAATGGCGATCCGCGGCCCGGGGCGCGCGCTGCTGTCCTCGGACGAATTCTTCAAGGCGGTCAACTTCCGGATGGAGGTGTACGCGCAGGCGTATCGGGAGGCGTACTCCGAGGGCCTGACGGGCGACGACCTGAAGAACCGCATGGCGGAGCTCGTGCAGAACCCGCCGGACATTATCAGCGAGACCGCGGCCGAGTGGGCGAGCTACCAGACCTTCACGAACGCGCTCGGGCCGATCGGCTCGGCCATCGTGGCGTTTTCGAATTCCCACCCGGCGATGAAGGTGATCCTTCCGTTCGTCGCCACTCCGACGAACATCCTGAAATTCACCTTCGAGCGCCTCGGGCCTCTGTCCCTGGCACTGAAATCCGTTCGGGAGGATATCGCGGCCGGCGGATCCCGCAGGGACCTGGCGATCGCCCGGACCTCCCTTGGCAGCATGGTGATGGCGACGGCCGCCGCGCTGGCGGCGGCGGGCTTCATCACCGGCGGCGGGCCGAAGGACAAGGACCTGCTGGCGGCCAAGAAGCGGAAGGGCTGGCAGCCGTACTCCTTCAAGATCGGGGATCGGTATTACTCCTTCGCCCGGATGGAGCCGTACGCCACGCTGTTCGGCATGACGGCCGATATCGTGGAGATGGTCGGGGAGCGGTCCGACCTCGAGATCGACGCAATGGCGAAGGCGATGGTGCTGTCGTTCGCCAAGAACATGACGAGCAAGACGTACCTCACCGGGGTTTCCGACGCCCTCGAGGCGATCACGGATCCGGACAAGGGCGGCGGGCGGTTCATCCATCGGTTCGTGGGGTCGTGGGTCCCCGCAGGCGTGGCGCAGCTGGAGCGCGTCGTGGATCCGACCTTGCGCGACACCTACGGGCCGACCTCCCGGGGGGAGCCGAACGCGCTGATCCGGGAGGCGAAGTCGATGCTGCGCGAGATGCGCGCGCGGACGCCCGGGCTGTCCTCGACCCTCCCCCCGCGGCTGAACCTGTGGGGCGATCCGATCCTGCTCGGCGGCGGCCTCGGCCCGGATATCATTTCGCCGGTCTACAAATCGATCGAGAAGGAAAGCCCGGCGGACGACGAAATCCTTCGGAACCGGGTCTCCATCTCCATGCCCTCGCGGTTCCTCTACGGGAGCCGTCCCTCGGACGATATCCAGATGAGGGACGCCAGCACCCGCACCGGGATCCCGCTGACGCCGAAGGAGTACGACTTCCTCGTCCGCGTGGCGGCCGGCCAGAAGGTCGTGGTCGACGGCACGGAGTACCAGGTCACCGATCAGACGCTGAAAGCCGCGCTCGAGGAAATGATCAAGACGCCGGAGTACAAGGCGGCGACGGACGGGCCGGACGGCGGCAAGGCCCTCATGATTCGGGCGAGGGTTACCGCGTACCGGGATGCGGCGAAGGCCATGCTGCTCGATGCCTCGCCGGAACTGACCGGGCTGTACGAAGAGAAGATCCAGGAGCGCGCTGAGGCCCTGGTCGGCGTGAACTGAAAAAGGGGGATCCTATGACCGTCTCGACGCTCGATTTCTACAAGGTCTATTCCGCCACGGCGGCGCAGACCGTGTTCCCGTACGCCTTCAAGATCCTGGCCGCGGCGGACATCAGGGTCTACGACAACGGGACGCTCCAGACGCTCGGGGTCGATTACACCGTGTCGGGGGCGGGGGACGCCGGCGGAGGCAACGTGACGTTTGTCACCGGCCGCACGGCGGGCCACACGATCCTGCTCCGCCGGGAGACCCCGCGGACGCAGGCGACGGACCTCGACGCCGGCCAGCAGTTCTACGAGGCCGTGATCGAGGCGATGGCCGACAAGCTGACGCTTTTGATTCAGGAATTCCCTAACGCGCAGATCCCCTTAAACCCGGCCGGATATTACCTCCGGATAAAAGCGGACGGGTCCGGGATCGAGGCCGTGGCGGCCCTGGGTAGCGGTGCCGCGATGCCTTTCGATACGGGGTCGGCGCCGCCAACGGACGGCACGTGGGCGCTCGGAGCCGTGCGCTTTAATTCCGCCCCGGAGCTCGGCGGGAACGTCGGGTGGATCTGCGTGGTCGGCGGCACTCCCGGCACCTGGGCGGCCTTCGGTTTCATTTCCGCAAATCCGGTTTGAGGAGGCATACGATGAAAAAACTCCGCGTTCTGCTGGCCCTGCTCTTCTTCTGGTCGATCCTGCCCGCGCTTCCCGGGTGGGCGGCGGCGCCGGTGGTCGGCGACCTGGTCGTCAAGGAATCCCCGTGGATCGACGTGCGGGCGCATGGGGCGGTCTGCGATAACGTGACGGACGATTCGGCGGCGGTAGCTGCCGCCACGACCGCGGCGCTTGTTGCAGGAGCGGAACTGCGCTTCCCGGCCGGATGGTGCTATCTGCCATCGCAGTGGGTTTTGTCCTCGGACAACACGGCGCACATGAAACCGTTGAAAATTGTCGGCGCGGGTGCAGACTCCATAGGGTCTGGCCTGATCTATGCCCCCTCCGGCGGGACGGTCCTTCGGATGACCTACGGCTCTGGCCCGAAGATTTCCACGAAATCAGTCGGCCTCGTAGAAATCACCGGGATCAACTTTTACTGCGACAACACGGATACACAGCCCTTTGTCTACACTGAGCAGACCACCATTCATGCCCACAATAATGCCTTTTGGGGTGGGAGTAACAGGAACGACGGGTTCCATTTCGGCGGGGACAACGTAGCGACCGCTTTCCAGGGGTACGGTACCGTCATTCGGGATAATTATTTCCAGAGAATTTCTCGCGCCGCGTACCAACGAAAATACTCGAATGCCGTTGTGTTTGCCCACAACAATATCTGGAACGGATCTGGCGGCGCAACTGCTATTGAGATCGACGGGAAAACCCCTGATTCAGTAACAGGATCGGTGTACGAGGGCAACCTCATTGAGATGAGA
>JAEHJW020005367.1_pt1 | contig 39305 bp, 55 predicted proteins | sample 9271431 | NCBI WGS metagenome assembly JAEHJW02 | reverse complement strand
GGGAGGGCAGGAGAAGTCGACTATGGTCAGGCTATTGAGGCACCGCCAGACGAAAGGGGCGGAAACAGATAGGCTTGACCTGTGGAAGATGGGATCCTGTTCTCTACTCTACCCACCTCTGACCCCGCCTCTTTTTGGAAAACAATTTCAGAACAAGGCTCTTGGTCGAGATAGAACAGCGGTTCGGATGACGAACTTTGAATTGCGGCAAGTTCAAATGGGTGGATTACCTATATTGTCTCATATAATCATTATGTTGTTATGTTTCTATGTCCTGGGCGCGTGTAAGGAGGCGCGTTTTTTGGCGTAAATTTGCGCGAAATATGGAGAAAGGAAATTAAATTTTCCCGCGAGTTTTGGCAAGTGCGAGGACGTCGGCGGACACCCCCCTCACAATAGCGTTTGCGGCATCAATCTGAGCCTGAAATGAAGGGGGAGCTGAAAAGCCAATTGGGGATGAAATCGCAGGAAATTTGGATATTGATTGAAGCAGTCGGGAAGCCTGCTCATAGGCCAAACAATCACGAAGAAGAACACACTGTGTTTTCGCAGTCGTAAGCGATGCAGATACAGATTCGATAAAGGTATTGTACTGATCGAAATTGGCCTTCGTAAGAGGGTCAGTGGGGTTCAGCAGCATCATCCTGTGCAGTTTCATTTCCTGCCCCACCGCATATTTGTCACGGATAATCTGGGAGGCGAGACCATCGAGCTGGTCATCTCCTGGCGCCTGATCGGACATCATGTCTACGGTAATCATTGCTGAATGATCCTCATCTTGTTGTATGCCGACACCAACAGCACGTGGTTTCGCTCGAGGTAACGCCGCATCTCATTTCGAGCGCGAGGGGAGAGAGCCTTGACGAGTTCCCGCGGATCGTTTCCGCACCGGATTTTTACATATTCCACCTCTCTCCACGTAGCATCAGAAATATCACGAAGATCCAGATCTTCTCCAATCTGCAGTGATACCAGTTCCATTGCAGATGGCTGAAGCAGCCGCTCAAACGCCGAGATTTTCCCGGATTCGACCTCGGTTTTCAGCTTTTTTAGAAGCACCCTCCAGGCGCGCATTTTGGGGCCCCATCTACATAAAAAGCAGTCGGCAGGCTTCTCGCTGATCGGACTATCTTGCCAGCCACCTCCCCAATACAGACGGATCCGATGATGATTCCAATCCATCTTGAGCTGGGCAGGAACGTTCGGGATGGTATAGGTGTCCCTGATCCTGTCGACGAGCACATCGCCGTAGCGCAGGGCCAGGTGATGACTCCGGTCAGGCAACTGCATGAAAACCAACCAAAGTTGATCAACGCTCACGCCAGCGCGAAGCAATATGTAATATTTCGCTGCTGCAAACGATTTGCAATCTCCGCCTCCTGCGGCGTGCATTTCCGAGGGCGTGGAAAACTCGTCCTGCTCCCAGTATTTGTAGCGGGCGAAAAACGACTGCATCCGTTGGATCTGAAGGTATGGACGCCGACCTCTAATAGACTGCGCGAGCTCATCCATAGGAGCTGGAAGGATGAAATCCGGGATCATTGCGCCATCCTCGTCGAGCAAGTAGCCATCGCAGTCGTGTTGCTCGTGAGTCCACCACCGCTTGAAAACGCAATTTGCACAGCTCCGTTTACGAGATCGGGGGTCATGGCGATTGTCCATCCTGTAGTTGCAGACTTATTCGAGGCTCCAGAGGCAGTTACGACGATCGATCCCGGCGTAGCGCCGATATATCCGGCGCACCAGAAATCGATGGCGGATGCCAATTGATTCTGTGTAGAAGATCCAGCTTGCCGCACGATTGCCGATCCTGTGAGGTAAAACGATGAATTTGGGAGAGGGACAATCTGATTCTGCGCAGCTGGAGCCTTCAGGCTGTTGAATGTGGAATCGGTTGTGAGCACAAAGGGCGAACTACCTCCGAAACCCTTCAGAATGTCGACTCGTAAGGAGGGATCAGAACCGAGCAGATACCACGTATTACCATCACATAGAAGCGCAATTACTTCCCCGTAAGCAATGGATGATATTCCCAGCGATGTTGGCAAACCTGCAATAGTCACCGCGAGAATATTGATATTGGCAACGAAAACAGGGACCGCAGAAGCGAATGTAGATGATGGGGCCGGAAATGTGACGGTAAGCGGCCCTGTGAACATTATGATAGACCCCATGTCTGTGGCCTGGATGGTGTAATCCGCCTTCAGAGATTGACTAGGCACCAAGGCATGTGCAGCAGCGAGCTGAGCTGCGAATGCAGACGATGCGGCATTCTGGGCGCTAGTTAATGCGGCGGCTGCAGCCGATGCCGCGTTCAACGCACTCAGAGCCGCATTCGTCGTATCGGCCTGTGCCTGGAAATCGTAATTTTGCCAACCGGAAGCGGTGTAAATCCTCAGCAGATTTGATGAGGTGTTGAAATATTCCGCGCCAACGATCAATGGATTCCCTGCGTTATCCAGAGTAGGATCTGCTGATTTTTTCCCAAGATAAATTGTGGAAAATGCAGCAAGGGCGGCTTGAAGTGACGCAAGGGCGCTCTGGGCAGTTGTTGCACTTCCAGATGCATTTCCAGCGTCCACTGCAGCGTTATTCGCATACCCTTGCGCAGCAGCTGCTTGATTGGTCGCGATCTGTGCTTGTGTCGCGGCCAGATTTTCAGAATTCAGAGCAGCAGACTCAGAACCTGAGGCAGCGACAGCAGCTGCTGCAGCTGCGTTTGCTGATGCCTGCGCCTGAGAAACAATACCATCGTAAAATGCTAGCTGCTGAGCTGACAATGGAAGCCCGGATGCCATCGCATCTACCCATGACAAAGGCGTAGCCAGATCAGAAATTGAAAAGGTAAAGGGAGCAATGCCAGCGTAATTGATCTTGCACAGATACTGGCACTGTACATTTCCCCTCTGCGTCGGCCAAAGGCTCAAACTAAACAGACCATTCACATCAGTCGTTACGGATGGCGCTCCGACAACAAGGTCGCCTGAAACTGCATCCCAGACTGATGTGGGACGCATCGATGCGTCCACCAGGGTGAAAGTTATCGTGACATTCGAGAGAACATTCCCTGCAGGATCGGTCAGAGGGGCGCTGGCGCTTAGCGGGCGGGTGGTCAGCATGGCGGGAGCCCTCCTGCGCTCATTGCATCAAAAATTGCCAGGGGATTGCTGGATTCTGGAACCTGGATCAGAAATGGGGAGACATTTGGCTGCCCGATCGTGCATCTGTATTGTGTCGGGCTTACGCCGCGGGAATTAGGCCAAAGACCCACGACAAAGAGTCCTCCAGCATCGGTTATTACAGATACATACCCACTGATTACATCGCCGCTGAACGAGTCAACTTCCACCATCGGATTTCCAGCGCAATCTATTAGCTCAAACGAGACCCGCACTCCTGAAAGAGGATTTCCCTCAGGATCCACAAGAGGACCACCGTTCACCTGCCGGGTGATCATCGGACTGCCCCTTGAGATTTTTCCTTCTCGACAATTTTTCCGTCGATATATTCATGGGTGAGCGGAGATCCGAAAAAGGGGGTCTGGATGTACTCGAAACCGGCATGAGCGTCTGTATGCGCCATGAAGTGGGTCTCTTCTGTGAACGCCACAAACTGGACCAGTTGCTTTTTCTCGAGATCAACCTGTGCGTAATATTCCATTATTTCCTCCTGGTGAACACGGACAGGATGCAATTTGAAATCGTGTACTGGGATGAAGCGCTGTTTGTAAACGCTCCCCAACTGGCCTTCACGTTCAGCGCCAGAGTATGATTATTTCCATCGCCGGTGATCCTCGACCGCAGGATCATCCCGATATGCTGGGTACCCTGATAAATCGACCACAACACCGCAGATCCAGTGGCTGTGTCTGCCGCATCGAGCATCAGATGAGGCTGAAGCGTCACGGCAGACGATGCATTCCCAGCGCCGGCGCTGGAGAACCAAAAATAGGCTTCCACGGTGATGTCATCGCCCACCAGTGTAGAAAACGTCAGTGTGGAAAAATTATCATCTGCAGAACCTGCTGCAATTGATCCAGCCGTAAAATATCGCGTGTATCCATTCGAGCTTGCAAATGCAGAGAGCGTTACGGCGCCGTTGGCGATGTGGATTGTCTGCACGGAGAGATCTGCTATTGCCGCAGAACCGACCGATGCGGCTGCAAGGATGCCGCTGGCAGCTGTAATCGCGTTGGCTGCCAACTGAGGGGTAGAGATCGATTGCGGCGTGATTTGAGTTGAGGTAATCAACTCGGTAGATGCAGTAAATTCCCCGGTAATGTTCAGCGAATCCTTTCCCCAGACATCATATCCTGCCAACCGCACATATAACGTACCACTGTTCGGATTGAGGTTGATGTTTGCAGGATTGCCTGATCCGTCGTAAACCTGGTTTGTGGGTCCAGGTGTGAATCCGGTAGTTGGCGACGCCCACACCAAGACCCCGGCAAAATCAGTATCTGACGGAGTAGCGTAGGATGCCAGCAGCGCTGCCAGGAGACCGGTTACGCTGACGCTGTTGAGAATTGACACCTGTGGATTGGATACTGAAAGCGACGACCAGGCATCAGAAGTGGCACCTCCGCTGCCGTTGGCTATCACTTTGAACGAAAGATTTCGCCATGGCCCCCCATCCGAAGTGGCATCTGATGCCGAATATTCGAAATGAGTGGCAAATACTGTCCTCGATCTGACCATTGCAAGCGTAGATCCTGCCCAGACCTGCACTGTATAGGATGTTGCGCGAGCTGCATCGCTCCATGAGATTTTACAGATCGGACCGGTAAAGGGCTCGGCCAGCGCGAGGTTAAGCACATTCGATGGCGGTGCAATGGACGCGCCGGCATTACCCGTCCATTGCACCCATGTGCTGACCGTGAGCCCGACCGCGGCAACTTGTACAAAAATCGGGCCGGGAAATACTGATATGACGCACGCACTGGTCGACGGATCAGATGCTGTAGCCCATGCGATACCATCCGCAGACGTCTGGACGATGTAATGATCCGCCCCGGGGGACGGCTGCCAGGATAATGATAGTGTAGGAGTTTGCGGCGATCCTCCCTGTACCACATTGAGACCGGTAATCGGTTGCTGAACACTCACCGCTGGCAACAACCAGGATGCGGGCCCAGCAGGCGCAGAACCTGATCCATCTGCAGCATGTACAGCTGGATCGTCGTTCACCGCCATGATTTCGACCATATGATCGTTGCGAGGACGCACAGATCGTATCAGGACGTTTGTGGCATAGGATTGCCCAGGGCCAAACGCAAAATGAGTGCGTTCCTGACTGGATCCAGTGTAGGGGATCATATCTGGGGTCTGGGTAAGGATCAGCTGAGTAGCATCCAGTCCTGCAACGCAAGTCCACGGCCCCGACATCGATCCATTCACGCGTCGAAATGCAATGTAATGCTGCTGCCCTGCAGTAAATGTCAGCGGCTCTGAACTCACAATCACGATGGGAGGGGTAGCGGAAATCAATCCATTCACGATCGAGAGTCCACTGACTGCAATCACCTCTCCGGACTGACCCCACTGCGGCATATCGTGGCTGACCGCAACGAGATCCCCGAACGACGGTATGAATCCCTCCATCTCGGTTTGCCACTGAGGAAGCTTCCTTCGATACCGGTTGCATGCCGCCTCATACATACCCTCACGCCAGGCATGATTTCTGTCTGTCACGCCGAACAATTGCAGAATTGCCGGCCGTATCGCGGATGCGTTGGGCAGTTGACACAGGACGGTTGCCGGTAGCCAGGTCAGGGAGTCGACATATTGCACAATCACCGAATCAGGTGTTTGCTCCGTCGGCATGAGATAGATCGTCTTAAACGAAGACTGCACGATGCTGCGGGGCGTAAAAAGCGCTACCGGCATCGTTTGCGGCTGATCCCGCACAAAATGATAAATACCTGCCTGAGGATACGGCTTAGCTCGTCCAGCTCGGGCGATCTGAGTCAGCGCCTGCCAGAACGTGGTTCGTGTATCGTACACCGCATCAAAATAATCACCACGGGAACTCCATGTCTGATCGAGCTGATAGAGCTGCTGCAAATCGATCCGAGCGTCAGGAAGGGCCGCGCTGTAGGAGGCTCGACAACAATCGGCGAGCGCCCAGGCGATGGATCGGACGCCGTAAGAAGAGGCCCATCCATTGGTAGGAGACCAGTCAGGTGCCGCTCTGGTTGGGAGAACCGACCATCCAGTCGTAGGGTTCCAAGTGGGTAGAACCCTTGTACAGATCACGTTGATCTTGTTGTTTGTTGCCGAAGAAAGCTGGTTGGTTGCCAACATTCGCATGGCAATCAGGGTCACATTGCCATAGCTCTGGGATCCAGGGAGATAGGCGCGCATGGCGCCCCAAAGCAGGTCGTTTGCGGATCTGGAAGATAGATCTTTGGCGTTTGTCCGCGTGCATCGGACTTGATAACGCCCGAGCGTTACGCTGTACCGATAACTGAGTCGTTGTGGCGTGTTGGTGGCCAACGTGAGCGATTCTGCCCCAAGGGTAAACCAGGCACCGAGCGCAGTTCCGTTATCATCGATGAGCTGGGCTTCTACCAACCAGCTGACCGTTAGAACTGTAAGCCCACCCTGATCATTTGCATAAAAGAGACCACGCGGAAGAACGATGTCGATCGCGATTGCATTCGTCTGCGTAGCCGGCGCGTTTGCGATAAACGGGCCGACCGTAACATTCGGTGGAGCGCCAGGCACATTCGAGGTCAGGAGCTCCTGTCCGGTGACATTACTGGAAGTCACTACATTGGATGGGAACAGGGTTACAGATCCGCCAGGAGGAACAATCTCGTAGGTCACATCTGCGAAAAGGGAGATTGATGTCGTCAGCAGGCGGATTGCCTCGATCGAGAACTCCCCCTGGCCGAGGCAAAACAGCTGATAGAGATATTGATTGTTCCCGGCGTACTCCGTGTAGGGATCTGCAGCGTAGGATGGATACACCATCATGCGCCCGTATTGACAGGGAATGGGATCCTGTAAACGAGCCACATTTCCCCGGGCAGAAAGGGAATAGGTAGGACTGGGAGGAGGGGTCAGCGATTGCTTGGGGGGAATCGGCGGTCCGAAAAGGGCATTTACCAACATGGTTGCTGCAAGTTCGACCCCGATGGTGAGCGCCGTTACACCTGCTGCCGATAGCCCAAGTCCCATCGCAGTATTCATCGCTCCAGCAAGCTCCGGCGCATAGACCATCACCGCGATCATCGCCACTGTAGCGATGGGGTTGGTTCCACCACCCCCCCCGCCTCCCTGTACCAGGCAGACGAATGTTACGATATCCCCATCGCGCACCTTGCGATTCCAGCCTGCGCGAAGGATCGGCTTGCCGTTGATCAGGCAGATGAAAGGTCGGTCTGTACGAGGCGCGAGAGCAGATAATCTTCTGCGACGACCGACTGAACGCGTCTTTCTGCTTGCAGCCGGCTGTAGCGGATTTTGAATATAGGTGATGGATGCGCGCATGTACTGATCCCGGGAACAGGATCAGGTTAATTGGATATCGAATGGACTTTTAGAGGAAGCGCTTCCGGGAGTTGGATGCGCTGAAATGAATCAACAGGCTACCCTCAAATTCACCGGGCGTCAATCCTTCTCCAGAACTCGATCCGCCCCCAACCCAGCCGACGAACCACCTCTCGTCTGGAAAAAATTACGCCGTGCTTGCGCATGCAATGAAGAACGCCCCCCATGTCTATATCCAGCCAAACCCCGACATGGTTTTCCTGCATCCCTCCAAGAAAGATCACTCCATCTCCATCGCGAGGAGAGGATACCTTTTCCCAGCCAATGTAGTTTTCAAGATTGTGATACGCACCAATGACTGCGGATGCATCATTCGCGTCGATGCGCACGATGGGCAGGTCGATCCCGTAATGCTCACGCTGCACATGCCGAAAAAATGCCCAGCAATCGTAAGCATCCGGTCCTTGTGCGCCGGATTCCCAGCGGATAGGGGGCGTCCTGAGAATATAGTTGGCCGCCCAGTGCATCATGCTGTGGCAGCCAGCCCAGGGAAGCGCGCCAGCGTGAAGTCCTCGTTCGGGAACGCCCGATTTGCCGGATCTCCATAGTTACAGGTGGCCCGTACCTGGAAGACGTCGGCTTGAATGGACTGCACCTGAAATTCCATAGGGGGAATCATCTGTGGCGCAGAAAGATCCGTGGAGAGGTACGGCCTGTAAATGATCTGAATCACGTCAGTCGTGGTCATTGCTGCCTCGATATTCTGCACGATGGCGCGATCGACGTTGTCGATCGTAACGATGATCTGGGGTAACGCCGTTTGTTCGGTCATTTGAGGGAGCACCAGATCAAATGCATACCCGATGAACAAAACAGCCTGACCGCCGTTCTGAGGTGCTCCGCTTTCAAGGGTTGCAGTCAGATCCTGATAGTCACGGACAACACGGATCGGCTGAGTGAATGCCGGATGAAGCAGCTCCAGCGTATGCAGAATCACCACATTATCCGGGGCGGATGCGTATGCCTCCTTGATTGCCTCAGAGAGAGTCGGGTCAGGCATTATACGCTCGTAAATCCCGCGAATTCGCCGCCTGTTGCGGAGAGATGAGTGAAGCAGGTAGTAAACGCATCCTGCCCAGCCACATACCCAGCAATATCATTCATGTTCTTCTCATAAATGAAGTCGTTTTCATTCGCCAACCTAACTGCCTGGCTCGCATACACCCTCATCAGGCATTGCCAGCCAGCGTCCTTCGGCCCTCCCCAGATTCGCCGGATCTGGATGTACGCGGTCGGGAAATTCGCGCCTTTATATGTCAGATTCCCTGTGAGCGCCATTTTGACCTCCTTTATTTGTTACCGAACCATGAATAAGCGGCATTCCCGCCGCCGGCATTTGTGACGGTCAACGTGTTCGATGCACTGACCGCAAACGTCAGGAAATTGCTCGAGCCGCCAAGATAGGTTACAATCGGCGTATTATTGCCGTCGTAGAAGAAATGAACAATGTAGACTGCGCTTTCCGTCGTGACGCCAGTTCCGGTGTTGCGGCTACCGACAAATACCAGCGTTCCACCAGACATTCCCTGGTTGACTGGGATTCCGGTATCGACTGCGGTCGTAACGGCGGCAGAAATACCTCCGATGGAAGCACCGCCAGAAACTCCAGATCTCAGTGTGGTATTCGGACCCATCGTAGTAGCGCTCGGAGTTCCTGCTTTAATTGTGCCAAAGGATGCAGAAACCCCTTGCGCTGCCGAAACCCCATCATCTGTTGTTGTCCCGAAAAGAATTCGAGGAAGAAGAGCCAAACTGGTAGCAGGAACTCCTGTACCGTATGTGAAGGAAGCCAGCTGCATCTGAGTAGATGAATTCCAGCCAAGACTAAAGCTGCCTAAATTCGTTCCGGTGGGATCGTTGGCGTTATAAAAACGCATTACTTCAGAATTGACCACCGAGCCGGGCGGCATGAAAGTGTAGGTGCCTAAGACACGCGCTCCATTTACTCCGAGTCGCCCAGTATCTGGCCCTAAATTTACCGCCCCCATTGAAAACGTTCCATAAACTCCAAGCGTTTGCAGGCCGGTGATCGAACCGCCAGTGAAATTGACAGCAGCTGTATTCACTGCGCCCAGAGTCTGGATATTGCTCGAGAGCCAGGTGGAAAAATCACCGATCAGCTTGGCCGGACTCCGTACCAGGACACCATTGATCGTAACGGTAGTATTCGCATCTCCATTCGCCCAGGAATGCACGAGTGCGGCATCCGCCACCAGTTGGTCGATATCGGTTTTAAGCGTCATGATTTCATTACCAGTAATTTATGGATGAAAGCGTATTCAGGAATGAATGCAGCACTGGAGATGCATACGTGACATCATCCGGGGCATACGCGGTCACCACCTCAAGATAGGTGGCATCAATGATCGGCCTCGATCGCACCTCGAGTATCGTGCTGACCAAATACGCGTTTCCAGGTTGCATATCCCCCTTCCAGGGGTTCTTTCCCTGGCCTACGAAGCGCGCCTCGTAGGTGGTCACGTTGAGCCCATTGATGAGGTCGATATTGAACCACGACTCTCCGGAATTGATTATCCAGTCAAACCACGCTTCGAACGTCGCCATTTCAGCTTCACTGAACAGCCATTCCACTTGAATCTGAGTAGGGTAGGCCGTAAATCTACGACGATTTCGCGGAGATCCGGTGTCCATGTTTGTCCGCACAACTGGATCGATAGGCTGCAGCGAATATTTCGGCTGGTTTGGCCTCGGTAGCGTAGAAGGATAGGAAATTGCAGCCATTATCGAACCGCTCCTGCCGTTCTGTCGGCTCCAAAGGTCTGCGAAATTGCAAGCGCAGTAGATCCATTGCCGGTCTTGATACCGCTCGCGATATAGTTATCGATCTGCTCGAACATCACATCGATTTGAGGGCCGTTCTGCCCCTGGGACTGCTTCACGGTAGGCGTGGATGATGCCCCCAGGATGTTCACGACCACCTGTACCGGGCCTGCCTGCTGCATGGCGGAAACTGGCGCAAGCTGCCTCATTTGCCCCGGCGTGAGCACGGATTCAGAAGGCTGGATGATTGCGGCCATTTCCCCCGGTCCGATCCCGGTATGAAATCTGGGCGCATTTTCGAAATATGCAGGATGGACATATCTGGTAGATGCCGCTCCATCCACCGCAGGATTCCCGCCCGTGTGATGAACACTGGCAAGCATATACCCGGATGATGCTAACGATACAGTCGATGCACCAAGATCAGATCCGCCTGCCGAATAACCGACAGCCGCTGGAGCCGGAGAACCACCAAACCCTAGCATGGAGCCCAATGATGAGAAAATCGAGGCGCCCGATGAATTCATCATCGAGGCCAGCGGCTGCATGATCTGGTTCTGCACCTGGATACGAAGAAGGTCCGAGACGATGGTCTGGGCCAGGGAATCGAAATTCAGCTTTCCATGCAGCACGAAGTTCGTCAGGGCATCTTCCATGCCCTTGAATGAATCGGATACCAGCTTGCCGGATTGATCTGCTGCATTCGAAACCTGATCCAGATACTGGCCCATCGCACTCGATGCGCCATAAGCGAATGTGTTATTGAGATCAGAAACGCTGCCCTTGACCTGCTCGTACTTGAGCTTCAATGCGTCAAGGTGCTGCAATTGCTGCTCGTTCATCGCTTTGGTGTTCATGCTGTCGAGGGGAGCAAGATCGCCCTGCAGCTTTGGAAGCGTGGCTTTGTGAAGCTCCTTCAACTGATTTCCCGCATCGAACTTGGTGATCAGACCGGCCTGCTGATCGACGTGAATGCGATTCTCCTGGTCCGTCATTCGCGCAAGAGTTGCATTGAATCTGGCCTCGACCTCCTTCAGTTTGGCGTCTGCTACCTTGCTACTGAACAAGCCTTCCATGATCGAAACGCCGGCAGTGTTGCCGTTCTTTTTCAACTGGGAAATGGTGTCGTCATATTGCTGATGAAGTTTCAGGATTTCCGCGTCAGAAGTATTCCCTTGCGCCGCGAGCATGGCCGCTTTGGCAGACTGCACTTTATCCTCGAGCTTATTGAATGCATCTGCAGATTGTTGCGCGACTTTTGGCGCAATGCGCGCATAATCCTCGGTCGCCTTGTTGAGCTCTCCCTGGAGAGTCACCAGGCGAGCCTGTGCCCGATCTTTCTGCTGAGGGGATGCAGCCGAATTGACCGATCGTTGCGCCGTGGCCATCTGGTTCCGGATGCTGTCGATCTTGAGCTGCGCATCCTGCTGCTCGAGCGCTTTCTTCTTCTGGTAGTAATCCTGGTAGCTGACGAGCTGATTTTTCAGGCTCCGATCGAGGTCTTCCTGCTCCCGGACCAACGCCTCATGTTTTGCTCGATAGGCCGCTTCCTGCTCTGCCTTCACCAGGGCGGATTCTGATCGTCCGGATCCTGCACCTCCCTTATTGCGGATATCCGCGATCTGTCTGGCGAAATTCGCATCCGCCTGATCCTTCATCTGCTGGGTGTAGGAAACTCCGTCGACCTGTGCATTCTTGTCGAAGGTCGCTTTTTGCTGTTGCAGTTCCCGGATGCGATACGCATCGGTATTCTTCATCCAGGATGCAGCGTCATTGCCATTCTGAATGGCGCGGGCTGCATCTGCTTTCTTTTTTGCCTGTGCTTCCTGTTTGGCCTTCATGGCCTCGGCTTCGGCAAGCTGCGCCTGAATATCGGAAGTATGCGCCCAGGGCATCGAGCTGTTCATATTGGCCGCGAGATCGCTTTTCAACTTGGCGATTTTTTCGTCCAGGGTATCCGGGCGTCCCACGGCCATCATTGCATCCCAGGCGCTCGATGCAGCCTTTTCGATGGAATTCCAGATACCCGGCAGCGCGCCAAGACTTTGCGCCTCTCCGTCGATCTTGCTCTTGAGTTGGTCTGCGAGCTCGATCTGCGCCTGCTCGGTGTCTCCCATGCGCTGCAAGGTGGCGATATGTTCAATCTCTGCCGCAGACAAAAAATGCATGGATTGATTAAGCTGCTCTGCGCCCTTGGCCGGATCTGCGAAAAGCTTCACCAGTTGCGGACCGACCTTACTGACATCTTCTCCAGTCGTGGCAGCAAAATCGGAAACCAGGGAGGTGATTTTCTGCAGGGCAGCGCCACCGATCTGACCGGATGCCACGAACTGGGTGACGATCTCCTTGCCCTGTCCGATCGTGATGTTGCCATAGTCGGCCATGGATGCAGCCAGTTCCCGCATCTGACCGCGCGTGACGCCGGCATAATCTCCGGATGCGACCATCGCGCTGTTCATGGCATGGATTTCCGCCTCGCCGTCCGCAAACGCTTTGGCCAGCGTGATTGCAGCAGCGCCCACCGCAAGGATCGGCGCGGCAATCCCCATCAGGGACACTCCTGCAGAACTTGCCCTTTCTGCGAGCACCATGAAACTGCCAGGGATCCGGGAGAAATTTCCGGTCAATGCTTCATGCCCGAGCACGATCAGCTCCCGGCGAGCACCAACGGTCGCGAACATGCCCTTTTCAGCCTCGACGGCCATTTTCCCGAAAGCTTTTTCTGCTGCGGGAGCCACGCCGCTCATCGCCGCTTCCGTCGCAGCAATTTCAGACTTGATTTTGGTATAGACCGCATCGGTCCTGGAATCGTCGATGGCAGCGATATGGCCACGCGTCGCTGCTTGCGATAAGGACTCGAAATCAGATTTCAGGCGCTGCAGCTTGGCGCCGAGTGGATCGTATCGATCGAGAAGCTTCTGAACGGCTGAGGTGCTTTTGGTCAGCTCCTCGGCCTGACCGCCCATGATGCCTGATAACTGGGATGCGAGCTGGGAGGTTTTTCCCGTTGAGGTGCCAAGCTTGTCGATCTCGTCCCTGGATTGCCGGACGGCTTCGACGAGCTGCTTGTTGTCTCCGTCCAGCTTTACCGTGACCGTCAGATCATTTGCCACCGTTGATCACCTCGATTGCTGCGGACTCCATGATCATGAGGCCGCGATGAATGTTTTTGCGCAGTCGGTGCTTGACGCAATAGATTTCAAACTGCGCGAGTATGGCTGAATCGTCGATCCTGAGCAGACCGCCCATCATTCCAACCACCCATCTGCGCTCAAGGCGCAGAAACCAGGTGAGAATCTCCCAGTTCTCTTCCCACACCTCACAGCGCTCCGCCTGCGCGGAATTTACAAGGCCGAAGGCTTTCAGGGCTTCTTCGACCTCATCCTTGCCGTTTTGTTGCCGCGCCCACCAGCGCGCGGCCTCGATCAGTTTTTTTCCGCTGCCTTCCCGGAAACGGCATCGTAATAGGCGGTGAAGATGGCTTCCCTGGCAGACTGCATGGCGATCAGGTCCGCAAGGGATTCGGAAGAGAACGTCACGGGAGCCCCGGTTTCATCGACGACGTCGGACCATCCCACCACGATCTGTTTCAGCATTTCGCCATCCACGTCCGTGGAGTTCTCGTTCTTGAGGGAGGCGACCTTGGCGTCGTAATCCACCTTCGGATACAGGGTAAGATCCAGCGCGACCTTGTTCGACTGAACATTTCCGCCGTCGATCGCAACAGCAATGCTCACCGGCCAACCCTTGACCACTCTGGGGCCTTTATAAAGTACGAAAGACATCTGTTATTCCTCCTGAAAAAGTAACGGTTAAAGCGCCGTGATGCTGATCTCGTCGTTCCCGGCGGAACTCGGAGTCGGAATCAGGCTCATCTGCAGCATGCGAATGCCATTCAGATCTGCGTAGGTTGGTTTCGTCAGCTGCACATTCGGCAGGTTGAGTTGCACCTTGTTGCCGGCAACGGTCCCATGAGTCAACGCCAGGGCGCCGAGCGCAGCGGTATTGGCCCGGGTGAAGAAGTCCATCTGGGCGATATGCACCGCCTCGATGGTGATGCTGCCTGTCGGCTTGCGGTCGGTGATCTGAACCTCTTCGGTGCCAACCAGATTGCGGTGCTGAACATTGTTCGCCATCGTAACCGTAAGATTGGAAAGCACGCCGGCATACCCATGCAGGGAGAATCCGGTGGTATTCGCGTTGTTCATGGCCAGCGGTGTCTGCCAGCTCGTGAGCGTGATGGTGGGGTTGACCAGATCGGCGGGTGCGGCATAAAGCCCCGTCATCTTGATCTTCGCCGTCGGCACGGTCTTGTCCTTGAACGTGAAATCCACGGTGCCGCGAGCGCCCAGCAGGGCATGCTTCACGCCGTCGATGAAGGTGTAGATGGTCACCGAGTCGAAGGATGCAGAGACGGGGGCATAGCTCGCAGATACGCCAACGGAAAGAGTCTCGGAGAACCCGCAAGCCCTGAGTACCGCACCCCAGGCGGGCGCAGTTCCTGCCGCTCCGGACCCGGCCAGCTCTACCTCGAAATCGAGCACCGCGCGGGACGCTGCTACGAGCTCCTGCAAAGTACCGAGGAACGGGCGCACATAATTGCGTTGCGCCATGTCGTTTTCGAGCGGCGTCAACGTCACATTGCTGACCAGCATGGCATTCGCTGCCCCTGTAGGAACCGCATCCGTGCCATAGGTCGTTTCGACCTTGGCCATTACCACCGTTTTACGCGTGAGCAGAGACATCGTCTACCTCCTGAACTGTTTCCTGTTGCACTTCCGGTTCGGCTTCGCGAGCGCGGTTACCGTCCGGATGATCCTGCGTGCCATGCACGCGGCGTCGCTCACCATTTTCCAAGATGTAGCTGCCGCCTTGTCCGTCAAATTCCATCAGACTTTCCTCTCGATGTAGGCTGTAGTGAATTCCAGCTGCCACCACAACACCGGATTGATCAGGGAGAGCATCCTGCCACCACCATACTCGACTGGATCGTAACCGGCAGCCGGTTGCCAGCCGAGGAGCGCAGCGATTACCGATTTACGCACTCCTTCCAGATCCTCATTCGCAGCCTGGCCTCGCTGATCCCGGACATTCGATACTGCCAGAATGACGCCGAATCGTTCAGCTACTCGCTGCTCTACGGCTCCCGACAGCATCCTGTTCGGAGTTGCGCTATCCATGAGCGGGACCACGAATGCTGCCGGAACTCCCTTCAGGGACTGCTGGGCCAGTGCAAACTCGACCACCCCCTCTACGCTCTTGAGCACCGTGACCGTTTGGACCTGGGCGATAATGGGCGCAATCAGCATCAGTAATCGCTCAACGTGCTCGCACTGAAGATTCTGGTATTCGACTGCACAGAGATTCCCGACGATTCTGCAGCCAGAGTCTGCTGCTCGATGCCCAGCTCGATGATCCCTGTATTCACCTGCTTGAGCCAGACCAATGCATCGTCATGATTCGATTTCACCAGGTCTGGCGCCTGCAGACCGAACAGGTAATACCTGGCCAAATCTGCTGCTCGCTTTACCAGCGCAGCCGGCACAACGGACAGCGGCAGGATGTAACGACCGGCCAGGTAGCCGTTGATGGTGGCGTCGGCATCCGCCAGCGCCATCCCCAGGACGGACACATCGATCATTCCGGCATTGTTGCGATCGGTGAGATTTTGGATCTCGTCCTGGCCGAACCGACTGATCATGTCTGACTGGGTGGCGTAGGTCACTTGACTTCTTTCTTGCCTTGATCGTCAGCTTCCTTTTTGCCTTGATCTTCGTCAGGCACTTCCTTGATCACCTTGAGCTTCAGCAGAGGCTCTGCGAATTCCTCGACGAGCTCGATCGAGTCGCCCTTTTTGTACAGTTTCTGATCGTGATGCAGATTGGAAAGCACTTCGTATTTCATGGTCGCTCCTTTTTCTCATTCCCGCAGGGAGCCCAATGGCTCCCTGTAGCTACTGCTCTCGGGGGGGGGTTATGCCGTGGCGTTCTGGAAGAAATAGGCGGCGTCGACAGAAGAGATAACCTCGAGCACGCGCTCGCCTGACCGGACCCGCATCGATCCGGAGAGTCCCGCCTTGGGGTCGGGCAGCACACCTGCAATCCGTGTTCCCCATTGGGCAGTGAAGCCAAAGGTCGGCTGACCCATTTGCGCGGCCATGGGGCTGATGTGCAGCAGCGCGGCATGATTTCCCCAGGTACGGACGTAGTTCGGAGTCTGCCCATTTTTCGCGGTATTCACGCGGGACTGCCCGACGATGATGCCGTCGAGCTCCAGCAATTCGGCAACCTGTTGACGCGCAACATAACCTGCCGTCTGGGCGCTGTGGCCGATGGCCTGGGCGATTTTGGGGTGACGCCTGAGGTTGGTCCAGGTGCGCTGTCCGAGCACCAGATAGTTGGGGCGAACCAAAGGGATATCCATCGCATCGGTGATCGCCGTGAGCGGATTGGAATTGACCTGATCGCTCCATTGCGACGTCCCGGAAAGGGTCGTCTGGTTACCAGCCGAGTAGTTGGCAGCGTTGAATACCAGGTTGGCCACCCGGATCTCCCGATCGAGCTGCACCAGACCGGTGAGCATCATCGTGGAGAAATCCATGGGATTGATCGGGCCGCCGGTCGCGGGCTTTGCCATGGACTCCCACGCCTGAATTTCATCGTTCGGAATCAGATCGTCGAGACCGTAATCGAGCGTTTCGGCGGTTACATCCGTTCCACCGAAATCCACCATGTTCGGCTCGGAGCGTCGTCCCACCTTGGTGTCGGGTACCGTGAATCCGGACGCTTCGTCGTAAACGGTGTACTTGAACTTCTTCGGCGTAGGCACCCTGGGCAATACGAGGTCCGCGATGAGTTGCTCGTCGGGGTTCTTGTAGGCGATTGCGATCGCAGTGAGCTCCGGGTTGACCGGGAAGGCCGTGGTGTTGAGTGCAATCGCGCCGAGCGCCAGGTGCGCAGGATCGTGCGGGATGTGCCCGAAAATGAAGGCGCAGGCGATAAGCCCGCCCATCAGCGCGTAATAGAAAACCTTTTGTGTGCGAGTCATGGAAATTTCTCCGTTCAGGTAAACAGGTTGATCAGGCGAAGCTCGGCTGAACCGTGGTGCTTCCGATGTCAGCGGCAACGCCGGATTCTTCGGCCACGCCGATGATGCGCACCACAGATGCCGTCGACGTGGTGGCATTCTGGGTGTAGGCCGCAGCCGTGTTTTCCGTGTGGGTATGGCGAGTCACGGAAACTGCATTGCCGTTGGCATCCGTGGTAAGCAGATCGCCGCGGGTGACGACGCCCCCGTAAATGACCGGGGCGATCCCGAAGCGGATCACATCCACCCGCTCACCGATGGCAGCGGCCACATTGTCGGATACGCCGATGATCGAGTCGGTCGCAGAAGCGGCGGGAACGACATGGCCGTCCGCGCTGAATTTGACCAGTGTATTGGCCGGGATCGCGGCATCCGCGATATAGTTCTTGAGAAGAATCAGATTGTTCACGCCAGACCTCCCTTATTCATGACATGCTTGACGGCTTCTGCGGACGAAACGGTACGACCTTTCGCAGCTTCTGCTTCCATGAAGTCGGCTGCGAGCTTGCCGAGCGTTGCGGCATCCACGTCGCCGGCAGCACCAGCCCCGTCAGCCACTTCCTTGAACTCGACCTGCTTGGGCAGTTTCGAGAAAATTTCCTTGAGACCGGTAGCGATCGGCTTCTTCGTGTCACCGTCCGCAAACTCGACGGTGGTTTCCTGCCCGTCCAGGAAGTTCAAGGCTGCCACCATCGCAGACTTGTGAGCCGGAAGCAGCCTGCCCTCCTTGACCAACCCTTCCGCAAAAGCGGCGTTGCCGGAATTGATCTTTGCGATCCTGTTTGCCGCTTGCTCGGCTTTCAGGCGTTTGTTCTCTTCCTCCAGCGCGGTAAGCCGCGCCTTGTCTTCAGCGGACATGATGTCTCCTTTGGGTTCAGTGTATGAAGGTGATGCGGCTTGGGAATCGTCCGGATCGGGCTGGTTGGCCATCTGTTCGAGAGAGGAAACAGCGTAATCCGGGATGATGTTGTCTGCGACATCCAGCCCTTTCTCGCCGATCAACCAGTCGCGGAAACGGCGCCAGAGGGATGCATTGAGGATGTCGTCGTAATCTCCGAATTCCACGATCCCCGTCTCACCATCGGAGAACTCGGGCGACCGTAGGCCCTTGACAGCAGGCGGCTGCGCGCCCAGGAATCCCACATGCCTGAGGTAATAGACGCCGGGGACTGGGTTGGACGGCGAATCAGGCCCATAGAACGATGCGGAAATCTTCTTGAATCTGCCGGCCTGCACCATTTCTGCAAAAGCCGGATCCACCTGGTGCGGAATGGCCTCGATGCCGCCGGAAAAAGAAAGACCCTTGACCCAGCCATAGGCCGGATCATCCTGTGCCGGATGCCCGATGACGATGGGCGCTTCGTGCTTCGCAGGATCATAGGCATCACAGGACGCCTTGAGATCCGCCTCAGAAAAGCTGAGCGCCACCCCGCTGGATGATGTGTGCTTTCCTGGCTTGAAAATCTGGATGGTCTTCAATGGCCGCTCCTCGATGACGATGAGGAGATTTTCCGGGGATTGAAGGGGTGGGATAAGCGGAAGGGCTTCCGTCAAATACGAGAAATTGCTTTCGGGTAACTTTACCCGATTTCAGGCCATCAGATCAACTTGCACATCCTGAGGTCTCTCGCGTAGGCGCGCATACCATTCTGACGGATTTTAACGGGGGGTTAACGGGGGGCAATCTCCCCCTGAATGGGATTGTCTACCCTCGCACCTAAAAACGCTCCTACGCGCCCCCATTCAACGCGGCAAGAATGGATGCCTCGAGGATCTCTGTAAAGCTCTTCGCGAGCTCATCTGGGATGCCTCGCTCGTCGGGGAAGAACGGCCTGGCAGGGATCGTCACAGACTTCGCAAATACCTTCTGATCCCCCACCATGAAGAACAACCTTTTTGCGGTCTTGGGGACGATGGTACCACCGAAGTTCTGAATGGCCGCATAGATCATCGGTGAACTGACTGCCACCTGGTAATCGAGCACCCTGTAACTGAATTGTGTGGAGAGCGACTTGGTTTCTCCGATCAGCGGTTTCTTCCCGGCCTGTACCTTTGCACCGCGAGCAGACAGTCCCCCGCTTTTCTTGAAGTTCTTCTGGTTCTTCTGCAGCAGAATGTTCATCGTGGTTTCTGAATTCGGCTTCCAGGGATTCCCATAGGGATCCTCGCTCTTCTCGAACCTGGTCTTTGTAAACTCGATGAGCGCTTCGCCGATCGCAGCAAGCGGTCCGGTCGGCTGATCTGAAAGCTGCAGCAGCCGGTTGAAGGCATCCACCACGCCGGCATCGGTGACCGTTACTTTGATCATGCTATAATTCGCTCATAGGTGGCTCGTTTCGGACGTATAGGCCGGGGAGATTTCTCATCGACTCCCACCTGCTACACTTTCACAACCATCGATACCAGCGTCAGCGCGCGATTCCTCTTGCCACTCCTGATCTCGAAGACACATCGATAGACCACGTCACCGATCTGCTTGATTGCAACGATTCTTGATGCTCCTTTGAGGGAATCTGCGCCCTTTCGTAGCTGATCCGCAGTAGCAAGAATTTTCCAGACGTTTGCGAAATCGTCCGGTAGAGGGGCTCGTTGACCACCTCCATCGGTAGCGTGGCTCTTTTCCACATGCCTGACAGCATCGGGTGGAATCAACACCATGAAACCCTTCACATCCTGATCCACGATTTCCTGTATGGCTTCGAAATTTTCCACGAAACCGACCCAGAGAGGCGCTTCTGTGGATTTGTCACTTAATACCTTCTTGACATAGTCAACTACATTATCCTGCGCGTTAATGTAGCGATTCACGTCAGCAGACAATGCTTTGGTGATCGCCGGAGGATAGGAAATCAGCTTGTCCTGGACGATCTGCCTGAGCGATGTATCGGCATTCGCGCCAGGCGCATAACCGAAACCGGGATCGATGCCGTCGGTGCCGGACGGGGCATTCGCAGGGCCTTTGCCTGATGCCACGGCAGATAGATAGGCGGATTTCGTAACGGCAGTGATCCGGCACTGGCAGCCCCAGCCATTGGGTGGGAAATGCGTCAGCCAGAATGGATGGCCGGGAGGCAACGTGAGGCCGTCCCAGGAGAGATGCAGCGGACGCGGCGTAATGACGCTGTGGCTATGCTTGTATTGCCAGTAGGGCATCACCTTGAGGAGCTCGGGATCGTTGAGCTGCTTCCAGCGGCCGGCTGCATAGCTGGTCAGCATGTTGGTCTGGTAGATAACCTTCGTACGCCATGCCACCCCTCCATCACTGTCGGATCCGGTCCAGCCAGTCCAGCCGTGCTTTGCCACGATCGCATCGAACTGCTGGCGGAATTCCTGAATCCCGGTCCCTTTCGAAATCGCGTCATCGACTGCCTGGCGCAGATCGACGAGAAGGTCTGCACCCTGGGCGCCTGCGACCATGAAGCCGCGATCGTGCGCGGCCTGCCAGATGTCGTTCCATTTCGTAGTCGGTAGATTGAGCTTCTTTCTGAAGAAGTCGACCTGTTCCTGGAACGGTTGATTGAAAGGATCAGTTGCCATCCTGGACATCCGACATGCCGGCAAGATGCGCTGCAGCATATCCCATCGACATCACCGCTCGCATATCGTCGAGTGGCAGACCACTATACGCGCCCTCGATGGCGATCTTCAGTTCCTCGAGTGATTTGGATTTTTTGACCAGGCTTTCGACATGATCGATCACCTGTTTCCATGGATCGGACGCTGCTTGCGTCAGATTTCCTGCGAGGCGCTGCTGAGCATCTTCCGCGAATGCTGCAGTAGCGTCCGGTGTTGCCGGTGCGCTCGGTATTGGAGTCGGGGCGGTACCGCTGGTGGGAGGCTGGACTTTCATGTCCACCCATTCTCCCCCGTAGGTGTCCGTGATGTAGTTGATGGTCGGCCGGAAGCCCATATCAAAAAGGGTTTTGTCCCGGGTTGCCTGGGCCGCGAGATCCTTGACTTCTTCAACCAGGCGCCAGACTTTCGGTGGGGTCGCCTCCGGATAGTTGTACCGCGATATCCAGGAGATGAGGGTGGCGTTCAGCGTTGAAGAAAGCAGATCGGCATCCGCCTTGTCGAGCTCCAGCCTGGTTTTGTTCTGCACCTGCGCATGAGCGCCAGCATTCAAACCGCCCCCGCCTCTCGAGCTGGTGGTCATGGTTTCCCCAAGCACGCACTCGGAGATCTGATCATCCATGAACTTTGCAAACTGCTCATGCGTGACGGTCCCAGACCGGGACGACTCGAGGAAGGAAAGCGTCGTGTTTTCGGGTATCGCCACGCCTGCATCCTGGGCGATCGACGTGACGGCGGCGAGCACGTCAGCCTGTGTTTTGTCATCCGCACCGGCGGGATATTTTCCCATGATGAGGGGAGAGGCGAAGCGCTCGAGGAACGTCAGCCAGAAGACCAGGCCGTTTTTCTTGAAGAACGCGGGCCAGAAGAGTTTCGAGCCCAGCCCAAGCCCCATCGGGTTGCCGTCTTTCGCTCCGAACGAGTGGACAATGAACTTTCCACCAGGCAGCTGGATGCCGTGCAGCAGGTTCTCTGGCGTGCGCAGTCTGAGCTGATAATTTTCGTCGAACGAAAATCGAAACTGATTCTTTGGCTTGATATCGGAAGCGACGATCTGGCTGCCGTCTGTCTCCCACATGATTTCGCCGACAGCGAATCCCTTCAGAATCGCATCGAGCAGATTCAGGCATGCCAGGTCGAAATTGCTGGGCACTACAGCCATGGCGTTCATGGTGTCGAGCTGAGGGGTCGCGAGATTGTTGAGCTGCTCGCGTACGAGATCAGCCGCCTTCTTGTCGATCCTCGAGGAGCTGGCTGCCTGAACGGTCCACGGACGCGCAATCACCGCCATCTTGCGCTTCTGCAGAACGGAATAAACGTGACAGTCACGCTCGATTTCGTCGTAGAGCCTGACTCCCTTGCCGCCGGCTCTTGAGAGGAGCGTATCGTCCTGGATGCGCAGAATCCCGCCGAATGCCGGATACAGGATGTCCTTCGCTACTGTCGCGATCTCATCGCGAATGACGGTTGGATTGACCATTTTTACCCCATGAAATCGCGGTACCCGGATTCATTCTCCCTGGGCACGCTCTTGTATTCGAATCGGAATCTGCGGGTGAATGCGACCATCCAGAGGATGTGCAGCGCCGTCAGTCCATCATAGTGATGGTTTGGCTGTTTCTCTGGCCAGGTATCGAGTTCGTCGAGCAGCTGCACCAGCGATGAATGAAACAGGATGCGTGGATTGAACGCATCGTTCACCATCGGCTCCAGGGAGTCGATCCGGACTTCAGGCGCCACGGTAGCCGTTACCCCGATCAACGGCAGGTTTACGCCTTCTCTCATGGCCGCCTGGATGAATGTCTGCCGTGAATGTTCATAGGCGTTATTGTTCTCGAAACCCCATACCTGACAGCGATATTCCCGCTGCATGGATATGAGATCCGACTCCAGTTTCGACGGCACGCGCCGCTTGATGGCAGCGTCGATCACATGCAGCTTGCTGCTGTTCGCATCCCATCCCCCCACCAGGATCGCGGAAGGGTCGGATGTCTCTCCTCGCCCCATCGAAGGATCGCAGGCGCCAAAAATGATCCAGTGCGACAAGCGGCTCACCCAGAACTGCACATTGGTGAAAGTCTTATCGTCATCAGAGCGGGAAATACCCTGCATCTCGGTATCGAACGCTCGTCTGTTCTTGGCTCTTTGTCGCATCAACCAGTAGAGCGATCGCACCTGCGGCCAACTGGTGACAGCGCCTTTTTCCATTTCCTCCCGGTTGCGATCGAAGAATTGTCGCGAGGGAAGGTCGGTTTCCTGCATGACGTCTCCGCGTGCCGTCGCCTCTCGCACCGCTCTGGGATCTTCGTTCCGCATGAGCTGCTCGCAGCGCTCCCACAGATCCATCCTGTCGGGCATGCGCTCGATGGCCTTGAAGTGATGCACGGTATGCCCGATGGCGGATTCCGCCCGGCTGATCGGGTCGCCCCGGGCCAGCTCGGTACCGACGCCCAGGTATTTGACGGTGCCGTCGGGTGGGCCCAGATAGTCGATTGCCTTTTCCAGCCAGTCCCAGCGCTTTTCTCGCTCGGTCGGGCTTTTCGCTTCCGCATCGGTGATGAGATCGTCACCCATCAGAATCTTCGGCCTCGAGGACCCGTGGAAGGTCCCGCGGATTGCCTGCTCGGCACCGAACGGTTCGATCTTTACGCCATTTTTCGTGACAATTTCGCCAACCTTCCAGATTTTCCCTTTACCGCAAATTTCCGGAAAATCCATTGCCAGAGATGCGTTCACGGTAAGCTCGGTCTTGACCACCTCCATCAGCTTGGTCGGCAGTCTGGTTTCTGCGCCCAGCAGCACCACGTAATCCATGGATGGAGGGGGAACTCCTTCCCAGCCCACTTCCTTGCGGATCTCGACGCGCTGGAGCAATTCCACCGCAGCCATGAAACAAGGACCGATCTTGGTGAGAAGCGAGGATTTCGCCTCGCCGCGGGGTGCTTTCCACCATTCCTTGATGCCAGTTTCCAGTCTCAGCAGCTTCGGCAGGCGATCGCAGAAAGCGGCCTGGAAGAGCGAGGGCTCTCCCCGGATGTGATGCGGGAAATAGGTGTAGGCGAAGAACCTGAAATCCCAGTCGAGCAGCACGCGTCTACGTCGTGCACGGATCGCATCGGGCGATGCATCGATCCCGATCCTGTGCGCCTCGATCTCTCGAGCGAGCTCCGCCTTGAGGCTGGCGATCTCGTCGAGGAAATCCTTTTCAGAAAAGGTGCTCATAACAACCCGGATATCTTGCGGCCGAATCCGTCCAGCATGTCTGCGAAGTCAGGGACCAGATGAGGATATTCGGCCTTGATGTAGGCGGACAAATGCTGAATGGTTTCCATAGCAACAGACAGCTTGTTGAGCTTGGGGCTCGATTTTGCAGCTGCGCTCATGGTCTTGGTGTAGGCGTCTGTGAGCCGGCTGATCGCTTCTGCTTTCTCGATCGGCCCGATCTTGTCTGCCGTCTTGAGATCGGCGATGGTGCTCTGGAACAGGAGTACGAAGTCTTCCAGGACTGCGGCCGTTACTGCCTCCTGTCCCTGACCGGAAAGCCTGGCAGCGCTTCGCGCCCTGTCCCAGTCGTCTCCGCCGTCCTTTGCTTCGCGCTTCCAGCGTCCGAGCGTATGCACAGATACGCCCAGACGATCCGCGATTTGCTCGAGCGTCAGCGCGTCATAGGCATAGGCGGATCTGGCAGCCTGCTTGATTTCTGGTTTGTGTGCCATTCACAGCCCGAAATGCCGTTTCAAACCCTCGACGGTGAGGGAAACGCCAATCGATGCCAGAGCACCCGTCAACGCCCCATCGACAGCAGCCTTCTTTTCGACTTTCTGCAGCCGCCTGTCAATGCCGCCTATCATCTCTCCTTGCGTCTTCTGGTTCTCGATCACCAGATCGAGCTTCCCCTTGATTTCACCCAGCAGCATCGCGTGATCGTCGTTCATTTCATTCCTTTATGGGCTGAGCTTTGGCGATGATTTCAGTTTTCCTGTTACTGGCTGAATTCGTCCCGTAGTAATAGGCAATCATCGATATCCAGGCTGTTCCCAGACTCCCCACCATGACATCGAGGATCTTTTCGTTCTCGATAGGCACCGTATGAAAGGCGAGAAGCGCGAGCAGCGCAAAAAAGCCTGCAGTGACCAGATAGGCCAGCACCCTCGGCGTATTGTCGCGCACAGCCATTTCGCGCTTTCGAGCGCTGTCGCGATCCGAGGCGGCGATCTGCTCGAGATCCTCGATGTTCTTGTATCCGAGCTGCGCCATGAATTCAGCGTGCTGGTTGTCCGCCGATTTCAGCGCCAGCAGCTGCTCAGGAGTTGCCCCGGACAATGCTTTAAGTGCATTTTCGGGAGTAGCCTGATCGCCGGAAAGCCCGAAAACATTGCACAGCGCCCCGACAGCCGCCCCGGCAACCGGCGTCCCCAGGGTCCCCGCGATCCAGGGCGCAATCGTCCCAATCGCTTTCTTGACTGCGCTCCAGTCCATCAGGCAAGCTCCTTTTCGATGCGATGCTGCAGCTCCTGCCACAGCGATACGTTGGACAGATCGGCTCTCAGCAACGAGAATTTCCAGGTTGGATCGATGCTGAACAGGCCGTTGTGGTTGATGGCGTAGATCGGCTCCAGCTCGCCGCAGAACTCGACATCCGCCACTTCCTCGCGCAGATTGTCGAGGATGAGAGTGGTGCCGCTATCGACGACGGCGAGTACCATGTGATCGTCGAGCGCCCGTTTCACATGCACGATAAACATCTGCTCGACCGGCACGCCCGCGGCCGCGAGCGTGAAGTATTTGGCGATTGCATAGTCCTCGCAGTCGCCCCCGTTCTCCGAGAGCTCCATGGGCGTCGCCCAGTAGTCCTCAACGCCGTAATTGCGAAAGTCGGTGACGTAGGGACAGCCGTTCCAGAATTCGTGCACATCGCAGCACTTATGGAAAAGCGACTCGCCTTTCATGATTTTCAGGAGGGTTCTGGCCTCGCTTGGCAATTTCGCGAGCATCATTTTCTAAACCACACCGTCATGTTGTTCACAAACAGAAAGGCGTAGCCAGCGCAGATGACAACCATGGTCAGTAGCGGCATTTCCCTGTAATAGCAACACATCAACACCATCAACGCCAGATGGCTCAACACAAGACCAGGAATCAGTCCAAGCCTTGCGATCAACCATCGCATTCCTGGATTCGCCTCATGCCCCTTTCCATGATGCACGATCATGAAGGTATCGATTGCATCCAGCACGATGAGCGCCAAAGCAGCATAAAAAATCAGTGTTTTGTCCATTTCATTTCCTGGTGGATTTTCCGCCGAACTTGCGGGAGCGCCAGCGGTAAAATCCGCTGACAATGACACCTGCCCAGAACAGGGCGCAGATAAACAGCGTCCCGAATATGAGAAGGGATAGCTTCATTACGACTGCCCCAGGAACAGCGCACGTTCAGCAGCACGGCGCCTGGCAAGCCCGGGCATTACCTCGCCATGGACGTGATCCCATTTCAGGAATTCTTCGGCTGCGCCTGCCTTGTCTCCCGCTTTCAGCTTTTTCTTGAGGGTCGAAGAGTCGTAATTTCCCACGCCCACGTTGAAAACGAAGCTCACCAGCGCATCGAATTCGTTCTGGGAAAGCCCAGGGGTAGTGGCATTGATGAAGTTCTCGGCAATCCCGCAATCCTCGGCAAGGAGCTCTTGCCCCGTCTCCTCGTCGATGCGCCCGAACGTTTCCCCGGGGCGGATCACATGGCCGTAACCGATGGTCGGTTTTCCGGCAGGGCAGAAGTATTTGACAGGTGAGAAGCTCTCGAACCCCTTGATGAGATTGAGCCCGACGATACTGGTTTTCATTTTCCCGCTCCCTGAAACAAACATGGGAGAAGGTTACGCCTCAAGGTGACGATGGCTTACCGGAAGGGCTTCCGGAAAAGGAAAGCCCGGGGAATCCCGGGCCAAAATCGACTACATGCAGAAGATGAATGCGTCAACGCTATAGGTATATTCGCCCCTTAGCCTCCTGACCCGGAGCAATCTTCAGAGCTATCAACTACCCAATCTTTCAGAATTTTTCCATATTTCTGCACAGGTCCCAATGAATAATGGGCAACCACCTTGGTTTTTCCATCCACATCAGAAATATCTACAACCTGATATGTATCTACCCCGAACCCACCATGATTTGAAACAGAAATCGTTCCGGACTTGATATCGGTGTATAGGTCACATTGTACCAAAATTTGAGCAGTTATCAGCCCAGTTTCCCAGCATTTTCTTTCCTGCCTGAGCACCTTTCGATAAACAGACTGGTAATTTTCAGGGGTGACAAATGAATAGCTTCTTTTTTCCCCGAGCGCTCTGACGCCTCCAACAGTGGAGGGTGCACAACCCTGCAGCAGTACCCCGGATAGAAGAAATGGTATCACGTAGTTTTTCATGCTACCTCCTCGTAAAATCGTATAACTTTACCCGAGATCACCGGGACTTAAAACAACGACTGCTGTCCGTCGTCGAACTCCTCGAGGCCGGACAGAATGGTGCGGATCTGGCGATCGGTCAAGCGGTATTCCAAGGCCAGATCGCGTTGAGTCTTGCAGCTTTGCTGGTATTGCTCACGGATTCGGCGATTGCGAACCGCCCTGAGTGCGGCATCGGCCTTGGGGATGTCGAAGCTGTCCCCCTTGGCATACTCCACCAGCGCGGCCGCCGCTTTGTGGCCGACAACTCCGATCAAGGGATGCTCTGGGTCGAATTTAGCCGGGACATAGAGCCGCACGCCGCCGTAGTGCTCGACGATCGACATGGTCTCGGTGACGCCGATGAGATCGACCAGGTCGCGCAGGATCCCGGGGAGATCATCGACATCGATGTCGGCAATCATTGGCGCCTCCGAGTGTCCACTTCGAGCGACTGGATGATCTTGTGCAGCTGGCCCAGATCGCACCATTCCATGCGCTGCACCCCGAACATGCGCTTCGCGATCCCGTCGGCATAGGCGTCACTTTTCGCACCGGTCGGATGGTTGATGAGCAGGGCGCGGATCTTGGCGATCATCGGCGCCTTGTCGCTGGCCGGCGTCGACCGGCGCTTCGACTGCCAGCCGGAAGCCTTGAGGTGATCGAGGACCTTGCGGCGCATGCGCCAGTCGAGCGAGGCGGCAGAGTCAAACCCTGTGAGGTTCTTCAGCATCGCCCGGTAGGTCTCCTCGTCCATGCCCAGATCGCGCTTTGCCGTGTGGATCGCGGCGATCTCCCGGCTGCGGTTGTCGGTTCTCATGATTTCATCTCCAGCATCCCTGGAGAAGTTCCAGAAACGCCGTGATTCAACTGAGCATCCTTGCCGCTCTGCACGCCAGCATGATAATCCCGACGATCCCGATCTCCGAAGCCCTTTCCTTCATTTCGATTTATCGGGGAAAGCTCCTTGAGATTGCCTCCCCAAGTTTGCGAGATGTATTTTTCAATCATCTCTTCGTGCCTCTCATTTCTCGAAAAACTTCCGACGATTCTGGCAGCCCCAATCACCCAACCCTCGCAAAAGAGATCGGCTCTCCTGGTTTTCGTGGCAGTTTTGCAGCGATTCAACTTTGTCTTGATATGCCCTGCGCGCGCCCTTTTTATCTGTCGATGCAGGACGACAAATGCGTATTTGGCCAATTCATTGGATGGCTGAATCCCTACAAAAACCCAGTATCCGCCATCCCAGTTTCTGGAAAAAATACTCTGCACGCCAAATGCTCTGGCAACCAGGGACGCCAGCGCGGACTCCCATAAAGATGGACTCTTTTTCGCTCCAGATGCGTGCCTGGATTCGTTCACGTCGGATATCTCTACCTCGATGGAGGTGATACCGTGCAAATCCATCAGCTTCCTGGCCTGCCGAAGAGCTGCAGCCGCCTCATGCTCATTGCTCGAGGACGACAGCGCCAGGCATTTCTTGATCTTCTCGATAATCTCTTCGCGATTCCCGGTGCTCATGATTCGTACCCGATCGTCACAACCTCGATGGACTGGCAGGTCTTCTTGATGTGCCGGATGAACGATTTCGCGTTTGTCCAACCGGGCGTCCAAAGCGACAGGGTTTTCTTTGCATTCGCGGCAAATTCTTCTTTTTCTGCCTTGGTAAAATGACGAGATTTGCTTGCCTTTTCATACCACGCACGCATCCCTTTGGAAGCAACCAATCTTTTCTGTTCCCGATGAAATTTGAGCGGAATCTCACTTTCTCCTTTGATCCACTCACCACGGATAAATCCATCCACGTAGACCATGATTTCGTATTTCAACGGAGAAACACGTCTGGGTGTTGCGACGATCGAATACCCGTCGCAAATCAGTTCTACCTTGCCGAACGGATTACTCAGTTGAGCCTCGATTTTCTCCCACTGCTCCGCGGTTGGCATCATTCTTCGAATCCTTTTTGAATTTTGGCGCGCAGGTCTTCAGGCAGCGCAAAAGCGCCTGTATTTATAAAAATCCTGATGTCCTCTTCTTTCACCCTCGATAAAATTTCGATAAGCGAACCGATCTTCTCGTAGGACAACCTGATCTCTTGAGCAGCTGTCAGCTCCAGCACTGTTGCACCTTTCCTTTCAAGCTGCATAACCAAATCACGATTCATTTGCATTGCATTTCCCCGTTAAACCCACTCCCGCAGCCCGTTACGTCGTAGCGGGCTGGAGGCGGGGGTTTAGCCCCCGATACCGAACAGCTTCTCGATCGCGGTCAGGTCCTCGTGGAGCTCCTCGTGGAGATCCTCATCCCAATCGCCGATCTTCTCGCGAATGCGAGCCATGATGGACTTGGGATGCTCGGTTTCGGGCCCGGCTTCGGCGCCCTTGGCTTCCGTTCCGGTTTGCGCTGCCGCCGTTCCGGTCTCGGTGGTTCCGGTAGCCGCGGTTCCTCCAGTCGTTGCCGAGCCGACTTCGGGCGCCTTTTCTCCCTCGCCTGCTCCCTGTACTTCCTGTGTTTCTGCTTCCATGCTGATCTCCTGAAATTGCCGGATAGGCCCCGGCTTGCCTTACGAAATATTCCCCGGGTAAATTCCCGGTAAACGAAACCGCGCTACGCTACCGCGTCCTTCAACGCCTTCGCGGCCGTGAAATCCGGCACCCGCTTGGCCGCGATTTCGACCGCTTCGCCGGTCCTGGGATTGCGCCCGGTCCTCGCCTCGCGATGCTTCAAAGCGATCTTTCCGATGCCGGGGAGGGTGACTTCGCCGCCTTTCTGCAGCTCTGCATACGTAACTGTCCCCAGCGCCACGAGGATAGCGTCCACGGTCTTCTTTTCATGCCCATGTGCTGCGATCGCTGCGATCAATTCCTTCTGATTCATTGCCTTCTCCTTGAGTTGAACTACACACGAAAAATCATTTACTACTCTGACCATCAGTTCCTTGCCTCGCGGCCGTCCTCGGCTGCCGGATGATCCTGGCAGGGGTGCGGATGCCTGGTGTTCCAGGCAGCCTCTACCTTTTCCTTGCCGATCTTGTGGGGCCCGAACGCTTCGCAGTTGTCGCAGCTCACCGCCCAAATACCCTGATGCAGCTCGAAAACCTGAACCTCGTCCGACCCGCAGAACGGGCAATCCAGCCTTTCACTCATCGCTCCCTCCTTCATCATCAGATAACCTGCCAAGAAACCGACCCCGAAATATCCGACCGCGTGCAGCATCTCGATCGTCGGGGTGAACATCAGACCGCCGCGATATCGAGGGTGATGGCCTCATAGCGGTCGGAGTCGCCCACCCGCTCATAGACCCTGAAGTACGCTTTGCTGCCGGACACCTGGATCGATTCGCCGATGGCCTGCATGGCGGTGCGCCACTTCTCATCGGTGATATCCAGTCGTTGCAGGCTCAGGATGCGGCCGGTGTTGACGCGCCCCTCCTTGTCCACCTGGAACGCATCGTTGACCAGAGCGCGGATCTCTGCTCGGCTCCCATGACTCCATTCGTGGATGCACTGATCGACGAGCTCCTTCGCGACCTGGAGACGTTCGTCGAAGGTGATGGATTCAGCGATCGCGCGCTGCACCTTGAAGCGGCCGTCGAACGACACCAGGGAGACGTTCCCCTTCTTGCCGCCCATCTGCACACCGTACTTCTCTCCGGAGAGCGCCACGAATGCCTCGATGTCGCCGAAAACAGCGCCCTTGAATCTGGCCAAAAGCTGGTTCATATCCTTGGCCTTCTGCGCGATCTCCTTCACCAGTTCATCGCGGGCGATGTCGATTTCCTTGATCGTTTCGATCGGCCAGAGGGCGCCCTTGGCGTCCTCCATGTACCCCTCGGGGATTTTCTTCTGCTTGGACATTCTTTCTCTCCTATTCCCGAAATTGCTTGAGCTGCTCGCGGACTGCATCGGGCATGCAACTGCGAGCGGGTTTCACGATTACATCCGAGACCTGGACGGGTCCCGGTTGGCGTTCTGTGGTGTAGGCATAGGCGCGTTCCTGCTCTTTTTTGGCCTCCTGTTTTCCCTCGGCCTTGTTGACCATGGCCATGATGATTTCAAGGAGGTAGCCATGGGATTTGAGGGGAAGCGTCAGGCGATCGCGCTTGGCCAGGATCTCGTCGAGGGCAGCCGACCAGGTCTCGATCGGCGCGGACCAGATCCGTCCGGCCCGCTCGATCCGCGCCTCCTTGACCATCGGCAGCAGCTCGCCCAGGATCGATGCGACCCGATCCAGCGAGAGCTGACGGCTGGCCGGCCTGAACAGACCGACGTACTGGATGAGCTGCTTGCCGAGGGGCGCCGGGAGCTGCAGCGCGATCATCACAGCATCGCGAGCGCCTTCGTGACCGAGCAGGACATCGAGGCTGGCCACCGCTCCGCAGGATGGACAGGAGAGCTTCATGCCTGTATCCATCCGTGCTGCAATGTCCAGTTCTCCAGGACCTTTCCTGCCTTGAGTCCGTGACCGTCGTGGTTGTTGATCGCCTCGCAAATCTTCAGCTTTGCGGTGACATTCCCGGACCGCAACACCAGCAGAGGGGCGTAACGGTGCACGTTATCGAGGCAATCAGACTCGAAGGAAATGACGTGACGCCATGCCCCGGATTGGTTGAGCATCAAAATCGTGCTCATGGCTTCTCCTTTGTTACCAGGCTCACATTGCCGTCCTCGATGCGCAGTTCACCGTTGCGCCTCATGTCCGACACCGTGTAGCAGACCTGTTCCAGCTGATCTCCAGAGGCATCGTGGCGAGGATTTGCTCCTTGGTAAGCCCATCGTTCCCGGCCAGCGCCTGCTTGATCGCGCCGGGGAGATCGCTGATGATCGAAGCCCGTTTCGCAAAAGCGGCAAAATCGTTCGCGCAAAGCATCAGTGCCCCCTTTCTACCCACATGATCTGGCAGCCATGGAAGTTCAAGCACATGACGCGGGCATGCACGCCGCCCTCATGGGATGCCCCGATCTGCGCAGCTAGACCGACTGCCACGAAGCGCTGCAGCTTCGCCGATGATTCGATGAGGATCTTCGGCCTCGATTTCTCGACGTCGACGGCGTAGGCCGAGAGCCCCTGTTCGATGCACCACGCAAGCCCTTCGCGCGCAAGATCAATGTTTTTCAGGATGCGCTGCACGTTGTTATGCTTTCCCTGTGATTTTTCCACCGCTGCTAACATGTTGACCTCCCGTTGTGTTCGCATGCCTGGCATGCCTTCCAGTGCCTCAGCGCCCTCGGACTGCACGTGGGAATGGGCGCGGTATGGTATTCCCTGCATTTCTTCTGGCTGATCCTGACCTCGAGGTAAGGGCATCCCACATTGCCGAAACATTCGAGAACCTTTGCAGCAATACGATCGGTCCTGGACGGGTATTTTTCGCCGAGAACAAGAGATACCTGGGTCCGCGAGATCTGCAGCTGCTGAGCAACCTGGGTGATCGAGCTGTCGTTCACCGCCTTCTTGAGCAGTTCCATCCAGTCGCTCATTTCGCCTCCCGGTAGGGAAATTCGGTTTCTTCATTCGGGTCGTAGACGCCGGATATTCTGCAGATCGGCGTCTTCGGCCCGGTATCCCGGATCAGCATCCAGCGTTTGAATCCGTTGGATGTGGGCGCGCTACCAGGGGTACGGCGCTTCATCTCGATCAGATAGCCGGATTTTTCCAGCTTGCCGACAAACTTCTTGATGTTGTCTGTTGGATCTGCGGATTTTTCAGTTCCATCCAGAACCGCCCTCGCAAGATCATCGAGCCCGAACTTCCGCTTGATCCGCATCGCTCTCCATACCTTGTCGCGGACTGTTCCTTTTACTTCACGCACCTTGCGCTCGCTCACACCAGCAGGCCCGGATTTGATCTCCTCGCCAGAAGCCAGGAACATTTCCCCCTCTGGGGTCGCGGCATAGATCCCCCCCATCGATATCGCATAGCCTCGCACCGTCAACCTGAACAGCGCATCCTGCACATTCCCGCGACTCTTCTGGATCATGCGCCCGAGCTCAGCGGGGCGAAGTTTTCTGCCGGAGACCAGGATGGTCAGTATCGTTTGGCTGAGTCCCATCACCGCCCCCCGATCCGGACCACGCGCGGCTTCCTGGCCTGCCAGTCGTGCGTCAGCGCCAGCCCCTCGACATCCTCCAGGGCGATCATTCCGCCCCCCTTGCGCAGTCCTGCTCGCTCGACTACGGCGATCGCGTTCATGATCTCGCGCACACGGCCGCCGCTCGCCTTCTGGATTTCCAGCGACAGCGCTGGATGCACCTTCACCTCGCAAAGCTCGTCGCAAAGCTTCTGAGTGTCCTCGACGGTAGCTGCAGTGAACTCGACCGCCCTTGCGATACGGCTGCTGATCTGATCGTGCCTGGCGATCTTGCCTTGGATCTTCTCCATGCCGGCCAGGATCACCAGGGTCTCGCTGCGGTCAGCGAAATCACGAATCTTCTCGAGCACGGCCGCATTGTTGTGCAGGCAGTGGTCGGCCTCATCGATGACAATCGGGATCTGCTCGCCGGCGATCTTCGCGAGCAGCCTGGCGAACAGCTTCTCCGCGGATCCACTCGGATCAGTGCGCAGGAACTTCGCCAGCTCGATCAGGAAATACTTCGGGGTCCAGTCGACGTTGGCGCGGAGATAGATCGCGTCGTTCTGAGTCGACCAGTGGTCGAGAGTCTCCGATTTGCCGTATCCGGCGTTCCCGTGCACCAGCATCATGCTGGCCTCCATCGCTCCCCTGGCCTCGACCGCCTGAATCCCGTCCAAAAACCTGAGGAAATTCCCCGTTTTCACAAAGTGCTTCTTCATCTGCTATACTCCTCCTTGCCACTTCAAAAGGGCGTTACCCGCGCCCAACCAAGGCCGTTTCGATCGCCAAATCAAACGGCCACTCTAAAATCCTGTTTTCTCACCTCTTCCCACAGACTGTATTCATCCAGAGCATTCGAGATGGTCCTGGATGTCTGCGCCTGATCCCGGAAATACTTCCGGAAGGCCGGCGTCCAGTCTTCCGGATGCTCGGCCAGCCAGGTCAACAGCGTGTAATCTCCCATTTGCGCGAAATTTGGTTTTTTCGACTCGACCTTAACCGTCTCAGGGATGTGGATGACTGGCTGCTCGATGACCTCCGGCTCGATGTATGGGATCGCCTCGAAGGTGTTGGAGAGCTCGGCATCCGCCCGATCGATCTCGCGCTGAGCACGTTGCTTGATGCCCTTTGCGCGATCGAGTCGAGCCTGTTCCACCACCGGCACAGGGAAAGCAGCCCGCTTGTGCTTGTCCCAGATCGCCTGACCCACGTAATCGCCGTTGCTGCGATAGATCGCCACCTCATTGGCGTCATGGATGTCGTACCGGACCCTGACCTTTTCCCCCTCCTCGAGCACGTCGACGAGCTCCTTCATGAAATATTCGTTGCCGAACAGCCGCACAACCCCGCGTGTAGGTGTCCGCTCTTCCTCCGGCATCCAGAGCTGATTGATTTCCTCGTCCGAGGTCTGAAACACCAGCGAATCCGGATCCAGCTTTGCCTGGTACGCCTGATCAGGCGTCATGCCGGACAACTCCCTGTGCTTGTGGCCGCTGTTGTATTCATCGATCGCTGCCTGCAGATCCTCGATAAACTGCCCGAACGATGGCAGGATCGGGCTCGCTTCCCCGGCTCGTTGCGATTTCGCCAGCAACTGAGTGACTTTCCTCACGTGATCCCGGTCCGCCGTCTTCGTGAGCAGTGTCGGGTAGGTCCGCGCCAACGGAATGGTCAGCGTTTGCCATAAGCGCTCGATGATTCCACGCCCCTGAGGATTTCCCGGGATCCCCGTCTCGTGGATGATTCCCTGACGTGCAAGCGTGCCCAGGATCGGGTGGTCGATGGCTTTTCCGGTCTGCCCGGCCCCGTTGTCCGAGTAGTAGATCAGCGGCCGAGCGCGGGTCCGGATCTGCGAATCCCGGAACGCCGCGGAAACCGCGATCGTCGACTCCGACAACGCAACCGACCAGCCGACCACTTTTCGCGACACCCAGTCGATGATCACCGTCACTTCCGGCTGGAACGCCTGGCCATGCAACGGGCTTTGGATCCGCGCCTTGAAGGTGTGGCCGTCTCCGACCCAGATGTCGTTCGCCTTGAACATCGAAACATCCCGATCGACATACGGTTTCAGCGCCCGCCAGGCCGCGCCCGTCATCCGGCCGCGGTACTTCACTGTCACAGGCAGGCTGTTCTCGATCCGGGTTGCCACCGAATAGGACGGAGCGGGGATCCCTTGCTCTTCCAGGTACACCACCATTTGTCGATGCGCCTCGATCACCTTCGGGCGGGATGGGCGGCAATAGAAGCGCAGGAACGCCGCGATATGCACCGGATCATGCCCTTCCTTTTCGCGCTTCCCCGGCACCAGGTATTTGGTCGGATCGCCTTCCTTTTCCCCGGCCCGCCACAGTCCCATCATCCTCTGTAAGCGTCGGCTCCTCGCGCTGATGCGGGTTTTTTCATCATCCGCTTTGCGCTTCTTCACGTTCGCGTCCAGGTCCGCCTGGATGAGGTGCTGCGCCACTTCTGCGCGCTCGATGCGCTCCGCCAGAACTGCGCACGCTTTGTTTTCGCTGCAATCGAGCATGGCCATCAGGCTCATCACCTCACGGGCGAGGATTGCCGCGGCATCACGCGCCTGGACCTGGCTGTCAGAAATATTTGCGCGACATTTGGCACGCGACATAGGCACCGCGGGTACCCGCGGCCCTTCGGAAGAAAAAGGTCCGGGTTTTTCACCGGACAAAACTGCCAGGGGAGGGGCAGAAATCTTCACATACAGCTTCTCGCGGACTGCCGCGGGAAGCTTTGAAATCGGGTACCAGCGCCTCGGTCGTCCGGCATGCGCTTGTTCTTCGAAAGACCAGCCTTCGGATAATGCGCGCCGTTCTGCGGTGCGCTTGGTGATCGAGAGCGCACCCGCGATCTGCTGGATGGTTGCGAATCCGGGCTTCATGACTGCGCTCCGTTACAAATAAGGCGGGAAGCCTTGATCTGCCCTAGACTGTAGTTTCCACACCAACCGTCCATTACAGGAGACTCCCCATGACTGATGAATACCCGACCCCAGCTGACGAAAAAGCCCTTGCTTTGAGCTTCGCCTTTACCGCTTTGGTAAAAACGCTTGCTGATTCCGGCGTAATCTCCATGGATCATTTGTTTTCTAACCTTGCAGGCGCGAGAGCACAGCTTGAACAAATCGGCGAAACAGGGGCTTCCGATATGCTCGGCTCGTTGAATCAGTCGCTTCAGCGGATTTGACCGCCCATCCTTTCGGGGGGAAGTGCTCCCCCCATTTGAACTCTCGCTTCATTTTCTTCCTCCCAAAAATTGCTTGATCGTCTTTTCCTGCTGCGCCAGCTCAGCTTGCTGCAGCTCGATACGTCCGAGCTCTGCAAGCAGTTTGTCCTTGCCTGGCAGGATGCTGCAGCCGAGTTTCGTCGCCCATAGCGTGATGAGGGCAAGCTGCCCGGTCGCCGCATCGAATGCCATCGCCGTTTCCAGGTTCGGAACGTGATCCTCCGCTGCCGTCGAGGCATACTTCCGCAACGTGTTGACCGAGACTTCCCGATCGAGCATGCGCCCCATGTCAGCGGCGATCTCGTAGATGTCCTTTCCGCACGACGATATCGCAACAGAAATCGCTTCCGCGATCTCCGTTCTGAACCGCCATGCTCCCTTCGTCGTCGGATGCGGCCTCGGCGTCTCGAACAGATCCATGGTCAGATTGTCGATAACCCGCTTCAACCTTTCCTCCTGCTTTTCGCCAACCTCATCACCGCGCCGCGGACCGCCTGCCATGCCGGTTCACGGCCAGATTCTTCTCTCATGTTCGCCGCCAGCTGATCGACTTCGTTGTCGGTGATGAAACCGTGGTATTCGTCCGGCACCGTAAACGCCTGGCCGCGCGTCGATCCTGGTATCCGATAGCCTAGCGTCAGCATGTCACGCCGCCCTTCTGTGTTTGACCTGGACGGCAATCGTCTTGCCTTTTCTCAGGCGTCCCATCGCGGTAGACTGTAGAATCTTGTTTGGCGTAGTAGGAGTACCGTCCTCGTTGTACCTGGACGGCCAGATATCCTTCGGGCTCAGATCGAGAGCGGCTGCGATCCTTGCCTCGCTCCTCGGATAGTGCCTGCTGAGCGCCACGGAAAGAGTTGATGTGCTGGTAAGGCCGTGCTTCATCGCAATCATCTTCAGTGTGATTCCGCGCTTATGAAGTGCTGCCTTGACGTCGATAGCATCCCAGTCCCGCGGACTGGATTTTTTTACTGTGTCGTGTGCCATGGTTTTATGTCATGTCGCGTTTGTTGATGAATGGTATTTAAACTCACAATTGTGAGCATGTCAACCGGTTTGACACGCACATATTTCCGTGTCGCGCTAAGTTTTTTCTCTGGAAGGTCAAAAAGTGCTTGTTTTTTGTTTTAATTCAATGGATAAACACCTAGCGCGACAAGCATCATCGTGTCGCGCTAGCGTGTCGCGCTAGCCATGTCTCAGCACGACACGAAAATCTCGGATAGATTAAGGGCTGCTCGCTCATCTTTAGGTATGAAGCAGGATGAGTTTTCATCACAATCTGGTGTGTCATACAGTGCTTACCAGAAATATGAAATGGGCCGAAGCAATCCAGGTGCAGAAGCGATCGAAGGTTTTATAAAACTCGGAATCAACGCCAACTGGTTGCTTACTGGGTCCGGCGAAATGCTCCTGCAGAATGAGAAGAAGATGCCCGCGATCGTCCCCGCGACGGCTGCGCAGACGCTTCCGGAAGGCATGGTGAAGGTCCCGTATTTTGAGGAAGTGATGGCGTCCGCCGGGCACGGATCGTTCCCTGACTGGGAATGCCAGATGTTTTTTTTCTTCCCGGAACAATGGATAAGGAAATACCTGGACGTCAGCATCCAGGATCTTCGCCTGATTCGTGTCTCGGGGGACTCGATGGCACCTCACCTCAGAAATGGCGACACCATTCTGGTGGATTGCGCCATGACGCGCCCCAGATTCGAGGGTGTCTATGTGCTGCGCCTCGACGGCGCGTTGCTGGTGAAGCGGGTTCAGGTGATGCCTGGCGGCGTCTACCACATATCGAGCGACAACCCGATTTACCAGCCGTTCACGATAAAACTTTCGGAGATGGAGGGGGAGGATTTCGCCTTTATCGGCCGGGTGATTTTCAACGGTCGTTTGCTGTAGATTTCGCGGTTATTTTTCTGCCATTTATTCCGCTATTTTTTCGTTTTTTGTTATTTTTTTGCTATTTTTCTGCCAAATGGCCTTTTTGTTTTTCTTCACTTAACTCTTTGTTATCCCGCTTCTTCCCGCCTTTTTTCGCTTCTTCCCATTTCTGCCAAATAACCGACAGCCTGGTTCCCTTCAAGTGAAAAAATACTTGAAACAGAATACAACAAATGGCAATTAACTACAACATGGGATTACATATCCCACGATAAATAACAATAAAACACGGTAAAACAACACAATATGAATATGCCGTTCAGATATGGGGCAATCATGGGGCAGTAAGTCGAAAAAATGGGGCTTTTGTGGCTTCTGTGGTGTTCCTTCTCAGGGATCGGGGGTGTAGGTTTTCCTGGGGGGTTTTCGTCATTTGCTTTCTGGAAGTGCCCCACTGGTGCCCCACAAAGACAAATGGCCTGGAGTGATTATCTCCAAGCCATTGTTTTTATGGTGGGTCTGCACGGACTTGAACCGTGGACCAAGGGATTATGAGTCCCCTGCTCTAACCGACTGAGCTACAGACCCGAAACTTCAACAACGGCCGAAGCTCATGCTTCGAGATGCAGAACTTTACCCGAAAAAAGGGATTCGCCGCAACGAGGCTTGAGGCAAAGCC
>JAEHJW020004699.1_pt1 | contig 39310 bp, 53 predicted proteins | sample 9271431 | NCBI WGS metagenome assembly JAEHJW02 | reverse complement strand
CTACTCATTCAGCCACTTGGTTGTTAAAAGCGCTTCTATATCTATGTCGTTTATTGGATTTCCCTTGACAATCATAATAACAACCCCGATAATTTTAAAATCGGAGTTATCGTCTATGGAAAATGTTCTGGTATCTATCTCATTGTATGTTTCATCAGTAACGGCTCTGTTATTAGTATCCCATTCAGGTTCAAAATAAAAACCGTTATCAAAAGGATTATCCGCAATAAAAAACACGATGTCCTTTGGATAATTTTTATCTGTTTTATTATTGCCCTTATTTTTCGCATTAAACCTTGTATAATAGCGAATTTTTTTCATTCTTCTTATGAAGTTTTGCTTGCCGTTAGATATAACTACAATACTGGAATCGCCAAAATACATACTTGCCAGCAAATCATCCGGCATTAAGGTTTGTTTAAGATATTTAATAATCAGAAAATCACCCTCTTTAATAGTGGGTTCCATCGAGGGATCAGGCATTTTATAAGCATATATTCCATTAATTTTGCTTATCACTACAGCCATTCTACCCGGAACGAAAACAAACGGCCCTTTGGTATTTTCGTTTAATTTCAATAGTTCTTCCTTATCGGTAATTAATTTATCCGATAAAGGTACGGGATTAAACCGATTTTCGATTAAATTAGAAGTTTTTTCTTCAAATTCTTCATTTTGTTTTTCAACTATTTTTTTTAATTCTTTAACATAATCGGGGAAATCCAATGTTTTAGATATTTTTTCTATAATCTTGGAGGTTGGTTTTTTCCTGAATGTTTCGAGTTCCGTAATCGATACTCTGGATAGTCCGGCTCTTTTGGCAAGTTCTTCCTGAGTCAGGTTTTGTTCGATCCTTAAATTTTTTAGTTTTTCGATTAACTTGACTTCAAAAACATTTAACCTGGGTTTTTTCTTACGCAATTAAGATTCTCCTTTTTGAATTTTTAAATTGTATCATTTTAAAAAAAATGTGGCATCTTTAAATATATCTAAATATATCCTACATAAATTTACAATGATAAAAATATAATTTGACTTTATAGAAATAAGTTATATAATATAATTATACAACATTTATTTACAAAATAAAATAATATGGGAAATAAAAATATAAAACCGGAAGTTCGGAATGAGTTATTAGACGTCAGCCAAGCCGCACAATATCTAAATGTAAATAAGATGACTATAAGGCGGCTTGTGAACGGTAGAGAAATAACATTTTATCGGGTTAAATCTAAAATTTTAATTAAGACGTCGGATATTGAACAATATCTGGAGAACAATAAAGTAGAAGGATTTTATAGCGCAATAAAAAAAATAAATATTAAAAATAATAAAGGAATGATTAATATATAAATTTTTACTGCAGATAACCCGATTGTTTTATAGCGAAAATCGCTATTTTTCAAAAACGATAATATTAATTTTGATTAATATTGATACCTTTTGCGCTATGCAGGCAAATAAAAAAGGGTATCCGGATATGAACGTTAAGAAAATAAAAACATACCACTTGGTAGTTTTCAGTTAATTAAATTAGTATCCGCACTTGATATTAATTTTATCTACATTAATTTGAGACTATTCCAAAGCAGTTTTTATTCAAACTTTGCGAAAAATTAACGCCGTTTTTAAAAACGGTTTTTTATGTTAGTTTATGGGTAGTCCGTTACATCAAAAACCAAGTCCGTTAAGATATATAAGGTTTTGATGCCTGATTACTCGCCTTTCTCTATGTTATCACATAGAAAAAGGCTCGTCGTGAATAATTTCGTTAATTGCGCCAAAAGGCGATATTAACGAACACGAACACAATATATATAAGTTCCGAAATTTGGAGTTGCCTTCCGTCCGAAAGGAAAACAGGTTTAGTATTTAACAATCGCTTCGGCGATGTATCGGGACGAAAATAAATAAATATAGAGGCATATATATATGGGGAAATTAACGGAATTTTATAAACAACATAGGCGACTATTTATAGTGCAAAAACATCAAAATACTCGTCAAACGGAAAAGTTTAAAGATGCAGTTATGCTTAAATTTTTGGAATACTGTGAATCTAAAGGCATCTTTCACACAAACGGCATATACAAGAAGCAAATAATAATAGATTTTTTTAACACACCTGAAATGCTCAATAAATCACATGAAACCCGCCGGAAGTATTTTTTAATAATATCGGAGTTTTGTAAAAGGTATTTCAAAATTAAATTAATAAAAGAGGGGATTTTAAAATGAACGGAAAAGCGCTGAGCATTAAAAACGACTCTAAAATAAGTTATCTCGCAAAAGAAATATCTGAATTCTTACATCGTGGAAGCGCGACTAATGAGAAAATATCGGCAACATTGCATTTATTAAGAAACGAAATAAAAATAAAGACTTTAAAAAACCTTGAAGAATCGCATATCCATAAAATAGTCTCGGCATTAAAAGAAAAAGTTTCTGCCGGAACTATGTCAACAAGTGCGGCGGGTTCTTATATTTCAAGTCTTAACAATGTTATTAGGTATGTCGTCAGGGATGATTTACATGCTATTAAGGCGTCGGATTACGGATTAAGCCGTAATATTTCCGAAAAAGACGGAATAAATAAAGAAAATAGCAGGGAAGCGGTAGCGGCTTATAAAGAATGGCTTGATAAAAAGTTTCAAGAAACTAATGACTTAAGATATGCGGCATTAAAACAAGCAGTCGGCATTCAATCGGTTAATTTAAGGTTAAGAGAAAGCTTGCTTATTAAACTGCAAAATAAAGACTTGTCTAAAAATACATTAAAAGTATCGGCAAAAGGCGACGGTTCAAAAAACAGCAGGGCAAGGGAAATACTTATAAATCCGGAGCAAAAGGCAACTCTTTTAGAAGCAAGACATTTTTTGAAAGATAATGGACTGAAGAATCTTAATATCGGCACAATCAGACAGGGGCGGGATTTTGCAAACAATACTCTAAAAGCGTTCAGAGAGGAAACAAACATTGCATTCCATTACCACGGGGAACGGCACCGGACGACTCACGAGGCATACAAAGAAGCTTGGCAGGCTAAAGGATACGACATCGAGTGCAGGGCAAGAACCGGGGAAACTAAATCGGAATGGGTTATCAGGATATTAGTAACGACAGGGCTATCTAAAGTAGAATTTCAAAAAATGGACAAGGAAATCCGGTTGAAAATAAGCAGGGGATTAGGACACGAAAGGATTGAAATTACAGAGAGATATTTGGGGTAAAGAAATTGAAAAATTTATTAAAGGTAGGAAATAAATATGAGAGCGATTCTAAAAACTGAAGCTACAAAAAAGTTTATTGAAAAGCGGATAAGAGAAGTGCTTATTGACAAATATTTTCATGCTAAAGTTTTAAAACGCAATCCAGGTCATATTTCGCTTGTGGAAGTAGATATAATGCCGCCGCCTGAAAATATTAGGGAAATCTCAAAGATATGCAAAGAAAAGATAGAATTCAAGCTAAGGAAAATTGACGAATGGGAAGAATTTGAATATGTGCAAAACGACCTGCTTAAAAGAGAACGGCAGAGATTAAAGAGAAAAGCAAAAAGGAAAAGAAAAAAACTTTTAAAAACAATATATCGGGGCTTCGCCCCGAACCCCACTTCCTTTGACGCCAAAGGAAGCGAAAGCGGGGATATTTAAAAACTGTAAAAAGGGGGCTCAGTTAAAATATGTTTAAAATAATCCATGTATTCAATCAAATACATTCATATATTACGCATCTTTTTAGTATCGTCCATCTTTTGTCTATATTCGGTTTCGGCATGATTATAATGGCTATTATAGCCCTATATCACATATTAAAAACATCGGTTGAACATAACAAGGTAGAAATCACGTTAGCTAAGGTTTCTGAGCTTAAAGAGAGTCAGGCCAACATAATTGCGGAAATTAAAAGTACAATTATAGAAGAAATCAAAGAGGAACAGAGACTAATTAAATCTACCAGACTTACTATTGTTGCAGCACCTGCTATTCCTAAATCAAATATTAAAGCTATATCCGATGTCACTGCTGTTAGTGCTAAAAAAGAAAAGTACCCCTTTTGTCCATATAAACCTAATCCGAACAAAAATAAAAGGATTATAAGGAAAAAGGTAAGAGGTGCAGATTAAAAACTATAATAGCTGATAGCAAAATACATAGGAAGTAAGCCCCACCATTTTAGATAAAAAATTTATAAAATAATCTCGTTTTTTTTATTTATTTATGCTAAAAACTTACTATAATAGTGTTTTAAAAAGTAAAATTATGAAGATTAAATCCGAAACCAAAAATAAGAATACAGATATTCAGAAATATTGGCATAGAATTTTTGGGTTTGCTAATATTTCAAATGTAAAATACCATAATTTATATTAAATACAGCAAAAAGATTATGGCGGAGGTGGTTAAGCAGGGTTATCGTAAGATTATTCTTGTTAAATGATGCTAAAATTGTTATAAATAATGTTATTGTCGAAACAAGTGTCAATTTTCATGAAAATTTACAACAAGGCAATACGGCAAAACAAGTGCCAATTATTACGAATACAGAGTGATAGGAAAGGCGCAGGTTTATAATAATAATGTTGTTTATGTATATGTTTTGAACGTGGATTAAGTTAGAAGCGATGATGAGCTTTTAAGAATGGAAAATTTTAAAAGAAATAAATTTATTGCGATGATAAACCTATATAAAATCACATTCTGCAACGATTAATTGGCATACCAAAACCTATAATAATTATAGTAATTAAGAAAATAGATATAAATTGGAGACATTATATGACATTGCATTTAATGGAGGAAGTTGACAATTATGTAGAAAAAAATTCAATAGGAGCATATATATTTCTTTCGCAAAATGAAGAAGTATATTATGTTGGACGTTCAGACGAAGATCTCAATGGTAGGATAAAAAAGTCGGCAAAAGAAGGTCGTGGTTATAAATATTTTTATTTCAAATACGAAAGTTCACCTATGCGAGCATATCACTTAGAATGTAAGTGGTATCATAAATATGAACCACCTGATAATGAAATACATCCAAGGGTTCCTAATGGGACAATTTGGAGGTGTCCTGTGTCTGGTTGCGAATGGGGAAAGTAATTTTAATATCGGCTTGTTAATATTAATTTATATGAGAATAATACAATGCCAGAAAGACTATATCATTTAGAATTTGATGATATTTTACGGAGTAAGGAAGTAATATCAAGAAACACGGACGGGAACACTGTTCATAATATAATGGATGAAGGATTATATATATACGGTAGCAATCACAGATCACTTGATAAGAATCATTCAGTTAAAGAGATTCGAAAGCGCATTACAACCTGGATAAATAATTTAGGAACTATAAAGCAACGAACAGCAACTGATTATATTAGAATTGCTTATGGGCATTTATGTTTGGACTATATGGCATCGAAACTTCAAAAACAAAACATGCCAAATTTGAATTGGACTTACATATATAAACGAACATGGAAATATTTTAGGTATTGTGGTTTTTACAGGAGTTATTACAAGGGGATTTAAGCTAAAAACAGTTTATGTTTGATACGAATATAAATTACTAAATCAACGTTCAAGGGATAGGTTCTATATCCTATTTTACATCAACAACAATGCGGAATAACGATATTTAGTTTACAATAGAATTTCTGTATTTAACATAGGAATGGATTTAAGTAAAAGATTTCCATATATTCATTTAAAATCAGGGGTTCCAGATAGCAACGCAGAATTTGTTTACTTTTAAGCAACTGACGATTACACAAAACTTAGATAGCTTGCGATAAAAAATAAATTTATATACATCAAAGATAACAATATGTTGTATTTTTCAGTTAATACAGGAGTTTCATCAAATAATGGTAAGACGTAAAACAAAGCATAAAACAGGATTACCCCGAAAGAAAGGCATTGGTAAAAAAGTAAATTATGCATGGGTAGGATATATTTGTATTAATTGTGACGCCTTAAATCTATTCCCTATTGGCGATGTCCTTTTAGAATCAAACGATACTTATTCCACAGCTAAATGGGGGTGTAAAAAATGCAAATATCTGCATAGCAAAAATTCTCCATTGCCATTTGTGTTAACACCGATTTAAAATTAAATTAAACGCCGAACCAAAAATAAACCTTTACGCCGTTTACGATAAATTAATCAAAGACAGAAACAAAGAGATAATGGACAAAATGCTAAACTTAATCTCAGATAACGGCAGGATAGTAGAAAGGAGCAAACTGCTCCGTTATACCCATATGCTAAAAAGGGACTTCGATAATTTTATCGATACGCTAATTGAAAGACAGCCCATCGCAGTCCGCATAGAAAAGACTAAAACGAAATCCGCCGTTTATTATAAAAAAATCGGAAATTAAAATCCGGCTTTTACGTAGTTGTGAATATGTGAATTATTAAAATATTTATTAATAAATATAGTATATATCTATATTTAACGGCTATTAAATAATTCGCAAACATTTGCTAATTATTGCTAATTATTATGAATTATTTAAAAGAAGGACGGCCAAAAGAAAAGTCTTTTTTCTTGGCTGTCTAAAAATATGTTTTATTTGATGAATATTTCACGAAATATTTTTTTTGGGGTAACCATTGTAAATTGAATATAAATTTTGATATATTGCCGTGAATCTTTATGCAATCAATTATTTATAAATTATTCACAAAAAATTTTATCTGCAAACCTTTGAAATATCAATGCCTAAATGATTATAAATAAATATTTCACAAATAAATCATAAATTTATTCTAACTATAATGTTAGTATTTATATCATGTTGAGATGAATTTTTCGCATATTCACAGAAGTTTAATATTCTGCTAATTTTTATTAAATTTTTATTAAAAAAGGATTGGTTATGTTTTAGTAAACAAATAAAATTAAAATTGCCGCAAACCATTTTCATAATATAAATAAAGACAAAACAATTTTAGATAATTAACCTATTGACATTTTATGAAATAACTATCATAATATATTAGTTTATTCTCTAAGGAAAATCCAATTATGAACCAATATTTCAAATCCACTTATTTTTATGATTATCCTTCTGAAGACCCCAAAAAAAAATCAATTACCTTAGCTTTCGGCAAATCCGAAGCACCTTATTACGCAAAGGTTAAAGATTTAAGCAGCGAGGAGTTGAGAGAACTAATTGGTATTAAAAGTTATAAACAACTGGCATTATTTGCTGAAAAAGAAGAAAGATCTATTAATCAAGCTGTTAAAGTTTTGATAAAAAAAAATCTTAGCGGCCATTCCGTTATAAATCCAAAAGATGTGACATTTATTAACAGTAAGTCAATCCCTTTCCAGAGGTGGTATCCTTTTATTGAAGGATATTCTCCTGAGTTTGTAAAATCGCTTATCAATAACTATTGCAAAAATACGTCTTGTATTTACGACCCTTTCATTGGAACTGGAACTACCATTTTTGCTGCTGACCAATTAAATATAAATACAGTGTATTCTGAAATTAACCCTCTTCTGCAATTTTTAATACAGACAAAGATAAGGATTTTAAAATCAAGCCAATCGACACGTAAACAATTAACTGACAACATAAACCGAGTCGCCGAACAAGTGATAAGAACTGTAGATAATTTTGATGAAGACAGCCATCTAAAGGAAAATTATAATCTTATTTTTAACAGTAGTAAATATTTTGATGATATTGTCTTTAGCAAATTGCTTCGCATGCGTTCTTTTATTGATATTTTAAGGTTAGAAAATGAACTACTTGCTGATGTTGTTACTATAGCTATTTTATCTGCATTAATTCCTATATCCCTTCTGAAAAAAGCGGGCGATGTCAGATTTAAGACCAAATATGAACTGGAAAAAGAAAGAGTTGCATTAGAAACTTTTCTTCCTTCCAAATTAAAAGATATAGCAAATGATATCTCTAATTTTGATTTTACTTTAAAGACTGTGCCAGAGATGATTCTTGCCAATGCCAAAAACATTGAATTGATAAATAATTTAGAGATTGACGCTATTATTACAAGTCCACCCTATCTTAACGGAACAAACTATTTCAGGAATACTAAATTAGAGTTGTGGTTTTTACGATATATTCAGTTCGAAAACGATCTACGATTTCTCCGCGACCAGGCTCTTACAAGCGGGATTAACGATGTGAAAAAGGGTATTTCAGGTAACATCGAAACAGATATATTGTATAAAAGTGAACTATTAAAAGATATCCTTATAAAATTGGAAAAAAAATCATACGACTCGCGTATCCCACTTATGATAAAAAGTTACTTTGAAGAAATGTATGTTGTTTTTTCAAATATGAGAAAACATCTTGCAAACCAGGCAATGGTCTTGATTGATATTGGCGATTCTATATTTGCTAATGTGCATGTAAGAACTGATGATGTTCTGGTTGAGATATTGAACACACTTGGATATAAATTAAATGAAAAAAAGCTTTTACGAAAGCGACGGTCAAGAAATAAAGAGATATTAAGTCAGACATTATTAGTGTTAGAATTTGATAAATCAAAATATAAATCACAGAAAAAACAGAAGATACAGAACTTTAACCTTGAAAATTGGGAGCATTTTAAAAATAATCTGCCCCACCAAAAACTACCATACTCAAAGAGAAATTGGGGGCATCCACTTCATTCTCTTTGCTCTTATCAAGGAAAATTGAAGCCATCCATTGCTTATAATTTAATTAAAACATTTATTCCGGACGGCGGAAGGGTCCTTGATCCGTTTTCAGGCGTAGGTACAATTCCTTTTGAGGCGGCATTAAATGGAAGGAAATCCTTTGGATTTGATATAAGTCTGCCTGCTTATTATATTTCATCGGCTAAGGTCAACACACATAAAAGAAATGAATGTATGAATTACATTCATCAAATAGCAGAATTTATAAAGCAAAATGACTGCGCAGAGGAAGAATTTTATGAAGCAAAGCATTTCGGCTTTAACAAAACACTTGCAGAATATTATGAAAATAAGACGCTCGGAGAGATTCTACTTGCAAGGAGATTTTTAAAGTTTAACCATCCAAAAAATCCGGACCAAATGCTTGTTTTATCCTCATTGTTACATATCTTGCATGGCAATAGGCCTTATGCATTGAGTAGGCGTTCACATCCGATTGTTCCGTATGCTCCTCAAGGAGAGTTTATTTATAAAAGCCTGATTAAAAATCTTACTGATAAAGTTGAAAGGGCATTACGTGTGGAATTGCCCACGACTTTTGTTACAGGAAGAATCTACTATCAAGACTCTACATCTATATGGCCATATGAAATAAATAATCTTGACGCTGTTGTAACCTCTCCGCCATTTTTTGATAGCACAAGGTTTTATCTTGCTAACTGGGTACGCATCTGGTTTTGCGGATGGTCAGAAAATGATTTTAAATGTCGAATAAACTCATACATTGAGGAAAAGCAAAAAAAGGACTTTAGCATTTATGAAAACATATTCAGACAGGCAAGAGAAAGACTCAAACATACTGGTGTCTGCGTTTTTCATCTAGGTAAAAGCGTAAAATGTGATATGGCGGAAGAATTAAAAAAGATAAGCAAACGCTGGTTTAATACGGTTGATTTATTCGTTGAAAGTGTAGAGCATTGCGAATCACACGGGATAAAGGATAAAGGAACTGTTACCTCTCACCAGTATCTTATTTTGCAATAAATATTTACCTTCTAAAACCTAACAGTTTTTTATTTTCATCGGAGAGTTTATCAATAAGATTATAATCTTTAATAATCTTTTTAAGTTCTTTTATTCTTTTTGGCAAATCAGAACTTTCCCTGACCTGTAAATACCTTTCTACGCACTTATCAACATTGATATTGGTATTGATAATAGGAGTTTTGCTGGCTAATAGTCCTAAATCCGCGCCAGTTATTTTTGCAAGCTCAATCAATTCGTTATTGGTATAAAACTCGCTAGGCCACTTATCTCGTTTATTATTATTTGCTTCTTTTGATAATAATGCTGCATTTTCTTTCATCAGGGGATATAACCATTTTGAAGGTAAAATATGGTCAACCGCCCAAGTATCCCTCTTGTTAATATCAAGCGGTTGCTTTGTCTTAAAACATTTATTGTCAAATCTTTTGAATAAATCAACTATGTCAGTAGCTACATTTTCCCCCTCTAGTAATAAATCTGCGACCCTTCTCCTCAACGATGATTCATGCAGTTGCTCTTTAGTTCGTTTTGGATTCAATGTTGCATTGATTGCACCTTTACAGCTTCTGCACTCCATCTGTCGTTCAAGCGGCCCCCATTTTGAGTGTTTACTAAAAGCATTAAAGGGAAGAATTCTACCGCAGGTACAGCATTGTTTCCAGTATGATTCAGGATTCTCCGTTGCTATTCTAAAAAATGCCTCCCAAAATCTCTGAGCCCTTATTGATTTTGCAATAGTGAAATCTTTACTCCAATTTTTAAAAGGTAAATCAGATTTTTTAGAATGCAGATAGCCGCATTTATTACATTTCCATTCTGCAGTTTCATATGTTGTTTTAGGATTTAAAAGATCAAGCCCAACTCGAATGTTATTAAGCGAACCGCATGAAAGACAAATAAAACCTACCCATGCCTCGTGAAGAGGAATACCTTTTATTCTTGCAAGACCTGTTATATTCTTAGTCTTTCTTCTTGTCATTTTTCTTAAACTTCTTCCTTTTTACCCTCTATTTTCTTATTTAACATTTTGTTAGATAAGTAGTGTAAATATCTTATATTCTGTAAAATAGAATAGGTGTACCACATTATATTTATACAGAAAACTTAACAGACCCTATTATTCTCTGAGCCGAAATCGCTTATCCATTTCGTAAATTTTTCAATGAAAGGTTTAAGAAAAATTTTTTTATCAGGAAAAAATGAAGGCCATTTTTTATTACGTAACAAATAATTTAAACTTTTATTTGGGTCTTCTTTATTAAGAACCGCAATAATACATTGAAGATAAGACTTAGCCTGTTTTTCAGGTCCTAAATCATCTATTTTAATCTTACTCTTGCTACAACACGATATATAACTATTTATACATTCTTTCAATCCCTCACATTCTTCAAAAATAGCATCAATAAATAACTTTTCTAACCCCCCACCTGTATCCATTTCAGGAATTAAATAGATTAAGATGAAGGGATGACCCTTTGAGATTTCGTTAATATTCTTAGGGATTTTATCGGCATATTTAGTGTTTCTAAAAGATTTGCATATTTTGTTGTATGTTTTTTTCTCGCCAAAACCTTTATCTGCAATTATTATGATACCTTGTAAAATTTCATCAAAACCCTTTTTGTCTGCAGCTAAATAGTCTATCATTTCAGGAAAATTACTCACACTAGTATTTCCAGTGTTTAATGGGCTTTTTTCCATGGGAAATGGAACACTAAAAAAGCGCTCGAATTTACCTTCTTTTATTATTAAATTTAAAAAAGATTTATCAGCAGCTCCTTCACATAGTATTATAATAGGTGTAGATATTTTATAGCTCTCATTACAAATTTCTTCAGCCATTTGCCAATTAATTTTTATATTATCTAACTTCTATACCGCTTTCTATAGCCTTGAATATGTCACGGCTTTCAGATATATAAGCCTTACCTATTCCATTTTTATGAGAAAGTTGTATTAATGAAAAATCTTTTTTAAAATTATCTTTTAATAAAGTATTTGATTTTAAAAATTCTCTACTATGTGTAGATAAAAAAATTTGATTATTATTTTCAATGGACAGATCATGCAATAATTTCCATAATAATGAAAATTTTTCATAATAGATGCCGTTATCAATTTCATCTATAAGTATTATACTTGATTTAAGAGTTTTTACTGTTAGAATTAAAGAAAGAACTTTATAAATTCCTGAAGATACAATTGAAAGAGGAATTTTCTTGTCATGATTAACAACAGATGCATATAACGTCGCAGGAGCATATAATGATGGGATTATTATTGATAATTTTACTATATCAGGATACAATTTTTTCATTATATTATCTATTGTTTGTTCTTTGCCATCCTCACTTAACTTAGAATACCAACTTGTAACTTTTTGAAAATAAGATTCAAGAGGCGGTGCGGAAAACATTTCTGCTTCAAGAAAATTTTTTCCTCCATCAATAGAAAATCCATTTTGAGTCATTGATATATAAAGAGTATTTTCTTCACCTTCAAAGGATTTTCTATGAAAAGCAAGTGGTGTTACAGACGGTATAAAAGGACGTGAAAATCCTTGGGGTTGCGGAATCAAAGGTTGATCAACTGGCATTTCTATTATTTTATTTTGACTTCTATCAAAATATATTTCCAAAGAAGCTTCTTTATTCCCTTGCTGGATAATTTTAAATGAAATAGTTTTTTCAACATCAAAATTAAAAAATAATGAACTAAATTGCTTTTGAAATTGTTCTTCATCATATGGTAAAGCAAAGTAACGAATACCTCTAATTAAATTAATATTTAAAACGCTCGGTGTTGCCATAGAAGCTACCAATATAGCTTCCAAAAATGCTGTTTTTCCGGCAGCATTATCACCAACTATAACATTAATAGGTTTAAAACCTGTTATGTTAAGTTCTTTAAACAATCTAAAATTTTTAATTTCAAGCGATTTAATCATAAAATGTTTATAGGATTGCAAAATTTATGTTTATTATATTATGTTTTTAGATTATATCATTTTTTATAATTTAATTTTTAATTTTAGATATTTTATTTTATTCTTGATTATAATTTTTATTATATATTAAATTTAGAATTTGATTTAGCCTTTTATCATATCCTTTTATTAAGTATTATAACCCTGTTTTTGTTTTTGATAAAATTACTAATACTATAATTTAATCCCAGCCTTATCTGCTTTCACAATTAGGTAATTAATAAAAGCAGAGCAGGAAACTAGCATATATTTAGCATCCTCCAATTGCAAATCTAATTCTTCATTTAAAGCATGTCTGATGCCTGTGTCGTTTGTCCAGCCATATAACTTAGAGAATGCTGTCTTTAGAGCTTCATGAATAACAATGTTCCCTTCTGTTTCTATTTTTTTTAATGCGTTGCCTAATGTTGCATTAGGATCACCAATAAGAATTCTAGTAATTGCTTCTACCGCAGAAATTGATTCTTTAATAGAATTGCGATAGTCAGGCTCTTTTTTATCCGACATTTTTGCTAAAGCTGATTTCAAATGCGTCTGAACGCCGGATAATTTTGTAACTCCAGCATTTTGAATTGCTTCTTCGATTTCTCTAATTTCACTCTCATCAGTAATTTGGGTAATTAACCCATCGACAAATCTATATGCGGATAATTCCCTTTCTAATACACTATTGCAATATAATATAAAATCATTTTTAAAATTATCACCATATGGAACCATAATATAAGACACAAATTCTATGAAATCATATACCTTGTACCATTCCCATTTAAGAAGAAACTGCTCTTGCAGGACTTTACATGTATAAGAATAACTATCATCTAAAGAGTCTAAGGGTAATTTTAAATAATCTACCCATAACGATTTAAAGAAACTCAATGATATTGACGAGTAATATATGCTATTATTCGTGCGCGGCTTTATCACATCTAAACAGTGCATTTGAAAAGCATTCCATAAAGAATTTCTCAAATCATCATCCATTGATTCTATTTGTATTTCTACTTTAACTGGCGTTACCTCTATTCTTTCCGAAAATTTCATTATAATCGACCTTTTCTATAAAATACTCACAACTGTTCTCATATTATTACAATAAATTATACATTATATTATATTATTATTGCAAAATATTAAAATTGTTAAATTATTTATTCCATACGTCATCAACAGCCTTCCTCAAAGTATCTGGCACTAAATGGCTATACCGTTTTGTCATCTGCGTCGTCCGGTGTCCTAACAGTTCCCCCGTAATATAAAGACTCGTTCCATTCATTACCATTTTAGAAGCGAAGACGTGCCTTAAATCGTGTATCCTTAAATCTTTTAGCCCCGCATTTCTACAGGCGGTCATAAAAGAACGCCGAAAATCGCCTAACTTACGTCCGTTATCGTTAAATAGATATAGGCAATCGTTTTTCTTTTCAATGCAGGTTAAAAGCTCTTTTAACGGCTTGCTTATAGGTATATACCTGTCATACTTGGTTTTAGTCCCCTTAATAGCTATTATGTTATTCTGTAAGTCTACGTCGTCCCATTTAAGATTTAACGCTTCGCCTTTGCGGCAGCCGGTATAAATTAGAAACGTTATTAAATCTTTCGTAAGCTTATTGGTAGCTCCGGCGATAAGTTTTTGGATGTCGCCGTCGGATAGGGTTTTCAGGCGGGATAGTTCATTTAGCTTTTTAATGCCGGCGCAGGGGTTTTTATCGAGATAGCCGCATTTAATACAGAAATTAAAAAAATGCGATAATGTGGTAATTTCGAGATTAATCCATCTAAAATTTATATCATGCTCCCGCTTACCGATATTTTTAGGATTATTAATTACCTCTAACTTTCTGGATAGCTGATAATTTGAAATATCGTTAGCCGATATTTCTTCAATGTTTTTTGATTGAAAAACATTTATTATGTGGTTAAAAGCTAAATTTTTGTAATCGATTGTTCTTTTAGAATTATTTAAGCTTTTAATATATTCATTCCAAACTGTGATTAAACTGTGATTATTTTTAATCAATCCCGGTATATAGAATCTTTTTCTAATATAATCGGCTTCAACGGCAGCCGCAATTTTCTCTGCAAGTTTTTTATCGGTAGTCTTCGTAGAGCCTCTGTATTGCTTTCCGTCAAGCCTGAATTGGTACCACCAGTGGTCTGAATTTGTTCTTTTATATAGACTTGCCATATACTAAAATTATGTGTTCAATTTAAGTTAAGATGCATCTGCAAACCCTTAATTTACCGTAGTCATGTGTGCGCTAAACTGTGATTATTTTTAGTAAATTATGGCTATTTTTAGTATATTTTAGATTAATTTTTTTGTCAAATTTATTTCTATTTTTCGGCGGGAAATGCCTAATATTTCAGGGTTTTTAACTGGTGCGCCCAGAGGGAGTCGAACCCCCGACCTGCAGATTCGTAGTCTGACGCTCTATCCAGCTGAGCTATGGGCGCATTATATAACTTATAACGACAAATTATAATTATATCTATAATTTTGCATAGGATAATTACACGAATAATTATGGCAATTATACCAATAGCGATTATACTAATTGATTTTATAGTATTAATTATATATAATATTTAGCCGTAACGCAAATTAATTTATGCCGCGTTATTAACCTGCAGAACAATATGCCCCCGTAGCTCAGTAGGATAGAGCAGAGGTTTCCTAAACCTTTGGTCATCGGTTCGATTCCGGTCGGGGGCACCAGTTAGAACAAAAAATAATTTAAACAGTAGCAAATAAGTAGCAAATAGGCGTAAGATTATTTTCCGCAATTTTTCCAAGCATTCCATGCTGCTATTATCTTTGTTATTAGCTTAGGTTTATAAATTTTTGGTGTATATACGTGGTTTTCACTGGTGAAAATAGGGATATAATAATTTAATATTTTAAATTATTCGGTGAATTGTTTTTTTATATATTCCTCTGCATAGTCTTCACTGTTAAGTCTTTCTAATATGCAATTTATATAAATTATTTTCTCCACTCGCCGATTCCGTCCCACTCAATAGTTAAATAATCGCTTATAACGTTCCGCCTAAAATAATCATCAGTTGAATTTACTATGCTATAAAATACATTTTGCATAGTCTTTAAATCGTTGGGCTGAATCTGCCTTCCAAATTCTCTTATTGCTTCATATGCAGCATTTAAATCAGGATACTTCTTTTCCCATTCGCTGAAGAAAGGGGGTCTATTGCCGCTAAGTTCTGCTTGCCTTACCGCCTCCCTATATTCAGTTTCAATTTCGACAAAAAAATCAATCGCTTCATCTATCTTTTTTCTCGTTACTACACCGCCGCTATAACTAAACATAATTAAACCTCCTTATTTTTTATAAATTAAACTACAATAGATTAGATAATATTTATCAATTTAAATCCCTTTTAATTTTCTCTCAACAATATGTTCTGCCTGTTCTGCCGGTTCTTGTTTTTTCTCTGTATTCGCCGATTTTATTTCTTCGGCTTTATCTGTTACTTCAGTATTATCAAATATTTTTTGACTTTCATTATTTTTGTTCTCTAATTTTGGTATAGCGAGCCTGTTAGAACTAATTAAGCCTTCATTAATTTTGTTATATGTTTGGTGAACAATATAAATATGCATAAAATAAGGTATATTCACCAATTTAATAACTGCTTCTAAATCTGGCCACTTAAGAATTTCGGAAGGCAAAAACAATTTTTTCTCTATTATCTGCGAAGATTTAGAATGGGTGTACTTATCGTCGGTAACGGAATCGCTTGCGCTTGTCCGTTCCACTTCTTGAGAGCCTATCTGGCGGCTTACATATTCAGCCTCATCATTGTTATTGACTCTTAAATATATCGCGCTATTACAACTATTCATCATATTCATCGTTAAATCATGTCCATATATAAATTCAGTTCTTGCTTTATCCTGAATTCCAACAATAACAGAAGCGTTTTTTGAACGTCCTTTATCAAGCAAATCCATTATGCCAGGTGTTTTATCAAAATTAGAAAGTTCATCAAATAGAAACAAAGTCGGTGTATTTTCATAGTCTGGAGCAGATAGGAATTTCTTAATTAAGAGCTCCATAAAAATTTTCATTATAGGTTTAACAAATATCTCTGAATTTTTATCCAAATTGAAAAATATCCTAGTTTTTCTTTTCTTCAAAAAATCCTTTGTTATATTAAAAGTTTTCATTCCTTCTTTGTCAGGTTTCGAGGGCATAATAGTAAAAGCTTTTAAATAGCGTGAGATTTCGGTCATCATCGACTTCACTTCTTCAGACTGCAACGGAGTTATAGCCATAATGCACTGTTTTTCTACTTCAGGATCAGACTTGAATAGCTTTAATAAATCTTGAGGAGTTTTACTTGCAAGCCTGATCAAGTTTTCATTAGTACCTAAATTTTTCATTTTCAGATACATAATCATTGCTTCAAGAATATGCCTTGCATTTGTTATAAAAAAACCGTTTGGGTTACTCGTATCGGGTTCCGGAACGAGTACTTCGGCAAGCGTGGCCGCGTCCGCTTTGTTTTCAATTTCGTCTAAAATATTCCATGCAGGACATCTATCGTCCGCTGGGTTGAAGATTATATCGTATTTAGGATTATAAAAGACCGGTACTAAGTCTTTTTTGCTGTCATAGATAACAGCATTATAATCTAACCTATTATAGCTGTCGAAAAGTATTTTTGAAATAATCTGCGTCTTACCTGCACCGGTAGCTCCTAACACAAGAATATTTCTATAAATAATTTTCATAGTCAGCGGCACGCCTCCAATAGTACAAAAGACATCGTTATAATCAACCGTTTTTTTGTACTTTTTAACGCTCTCTATGGTAGAGCCTCTTATGATTTTTTCGTTTTTATTTTCATTAACCGGATCGCCGGAACTGTTTTTTAGAACTAAATAAACAGCAGGTATTAGCAATAAATCGACAAGTAGAGAATATAACAACGGTGTTATGAAATTTAAATCTTTTAATGCTAGTCCCCAATTGATTTCTTTTAAAGGATAATGTTCTTTAACTAATGTTTTTAGAGCCGCATAGATTTTATAATTAACTTTATACAGCATAAAAAAATAAAAGAAAAACTGCACGAATAAAATACCTTCGATTACCCATTTTAATGCAGATTTAGTCTGCTGTATTTTTATCCTGATGTCCTGGAACTTCATCTTTTTTCTCCGTATTAATGTTATATTGATACTTATTTGCTATATCCAAAAGTTCATTTTTAAACTGCTCATAATTTTCAAATCCGCTATCGAAAAACCGCCGCGTAATTTTTCCGAAATCCCTATTTAAATCCTCTTTTAAAATCTTGTTTTCCATCGCCTTAAAATGTTTAATTTTTTCTCTGATAACTTTTAAATCTTTGCTTTCTTTCATAGTAATTCCTCCTTAAATTCTTTAAATTTTTGATATTGTTCTTTCAATTTTTCTATTTCTGCTGTAATAATTTTTTTCTCATTTGTTTCTTTTAATATGTCTGTCGAGTATGACGAAAATGTTGCCATATTAAAAACTAAATCAGTTTTTATATGTAATTTTTGTATTTCGATTTGCTGTTTATTTATTGCAGAAGTTAAGTTGTTAATCGACTCAGTAAAATCTTTAATAATTTGCAAATCGTTCTTATAATTTTCCCTTTCTTCCGTGTAGTATTTTTTCAAAGCTTCGTTTACAATTTGCGTTTTATTTCCCATTCCAAATTTACGAATAAATCTTTCATCGATATAAATTGTTTGCTTTTTTTTAGTCATAAATACTCCTTTTTATGTGTTTTTTTTCGTAGCTTTATATGCTGTTATTTTTAGCCATCAATCATACATCATATTTGAGACTATATATTAACTAAGTTTTATGTTATTTTAACGGCATATTGCACGTATTTACACCCGCCTAAAACCTGCGTTTCCAGCTTGGCTGGTGCGCAGGTGTACCTGTATATCTGCCTTTTGTAATAATGTGCGAAGCACACTATAATAGCTTTGCTTTTTCTAATAAAAATGCGAAGCACACTATAATAAAAAATAGTCATAAATTCTATATAGAACATTAACGAAAAACTGTCATAAACGAATTTAATAAAATGCGAAGCCACTATAATAAAGTTTTTGTATTTTTTAATTAATGTGCGAAGCACACTATAATAAAAAGTCTTTTGCTTTTTTCTAATTAAATAGTTTTTCACTATATTTGCCTTTGCTTTTTCTAATTAAAATTTGCGAAGCAACACTATATTAGTTTTCGGGAAATTTTTTTGCTCTCCGCCGGTTTTTCTCCAGAAAAAGTTTTTTCCTTTTTTTCCTGATTTTCTTTTTCCTTTTTCTCCGTTTTTGGCTTTTGAAATTCTTTTCTTAAATTTTCCTTTTCAAATTTTTCTTTAAGTTCTTCCATAGACGGGATCGACGTATCGATTTTTTGAATTTTATTCAAAATATTTTCGATAATCGAATAATTTCTATAGTTTCTATTTTCAAACGTTATACTATCAACTTGTTTATCATCTTTTAGCGCGGTCTTAAATAATAACGTTTTATCCATTGTGAATATTTCTATATTTTGTTTTGCGCGTGAAACGTTCACATAGAATTCATTCTTAGTCGTTCTATCGGAAAATATATAAACTTTCTCCGCAGTCTGCCCTTGCGACTTATAGCTCGTTATCGCATAACCGTGAGTAAAATAATTATAATCTTTAGTTTCAAAAATAGCCGTCTTCCCTTTTCCTATGTCAACCGAAATTTTACAATTTTCGCTATCTAATCTTTCAATGTTTTTAATTATTCCGCTAAGGCCATTTTGTACTCCATGCTCTTTTTTATCTACGCCATCTTTTATGACTTCAATATGATAATCATTTTTCAAAAAAATAATTTTATCTCCTTTTGAAAATTTTCTTTCCGCTTCGATATAAACCTGATTCGATTTTAATTTATTGCCCGACATTAAAATTTCTTTTCTTGAAAATAAATCTATTGCACTAACCGATTTATTTTCTAAATCCACATTATTAATTTTGTAATTATGTTTTCCTCTTACGACGACATCCCCTTTTTCATAATTCCAAAAATTTTTCTTATCTTCGTCTCCGATATTTTTTCCTTCTCTGATTTTAATTTCAAAATCTTCTTCGTCTATCGCTTTTGCAAGTTTTAATTTTTCACGCGTGATTTTATTGAGTTCGTAGCGGTCTTTATTCTGCGCAGATAAAATAAAATTATCCATATTGCCTTCATTAACAAAAGCGTCAGTAATTTTATCGTACAATTCTTCTTTATTTTCATGTACATGAATTTTCCCTTTCTCGTCCAGCATTTTCATACCCTCTTTAATCTTACCTTTGGCTATAATTTTGACCGCTTCTTTTAAAAACGGATCGGTTTGCCTAATTGATTCATGCATTTCGACAAACGTAACGTTTTTAGATTTCTGCAAACGTTCAAACATCCCGCCCGCTTGAATAGAAGCAAGCTGTTTTATATCGCCGATTAAAATAACCCTTGCGTTTTCTTTTTCCGCAAGTTCTATTACTTCTTTAATTTTTAAAGTCGCGTTCATCGACGACTCGTCGACAATATATACTTTTTTACCGTTGGAATCCGTAAATTCTTTGATATTTTTCCCTTGCAAAATATGACTGTCGATAGTTTTTGAATCAATCATACTTTGCTCTACGATTTCTTTAACAGCTTTACCGGTCGTGGATAAACCCGCCAATTCCACGCCTCTGGCTTTAGTTATTTCGTAAAAAGCTTTTAAAAGAGTAGTCTTACCGGTTCCTGCATCGCCTTGGATTACCGTTACTCCGTTTTTAGTTGTAAGCAGAGCCTCAAGTACTTTATTTTGGTCTCCAGTTAAAGAAAAATCCTTGCCTTTCTCTTTTTTAAATTTTTCCGTTTCATTCTTCTCCCATTCCTCTATTACATTTTTTATGGAATCCTTTTCGACGATACTTTCGTATTTTTCGAAAGTATTTTTAGCGAAAGACTGAATTTTTGTTTCCGCCATTCTTATTTCTTTTGTAGTTAAAAAAAAACCGTCGGCGTCTAATTTAACGAGTTCTCTGCGCTTAAACATTTCTTTAATTTTTAAATTTATATCTTCTTCGTTAAACTTTAAGTCGTTATAGATTAAATGTTTCATTGCCGCAACTCTTAAATCTAAATCAGTTATTGGAGCTTTATTTCCCGTTAATTTTGCTGTTGCAGATTTTAAAGCTGCGGCGATATCGTCCGCATTAGCCATCTTAACAGACTTTATAACAGGAACGATATCCTTTTGGGGGCTTTCTGCCTCCCATTTCGCCCTTAACTCATTTAGCGGCACGCTCGAATCTTTTTTCTTTCTGGTTTCTAATGCTATCTTTGCTTTGACCTCCGCTTCGCTGCCAACTGCAACACCATCTTTAATCTTCTCGTATTCGCTTTTTATTTGCTCTGAGCGTTTTGAAAAGGTTTCTAATGTTTTCTCTTCCACCCCTTCTAATTCAAAGAAAAAATGCTTATAATCTGTAATTTTAACAGCAATATCACTCTGTCTTAATTGGTTGATTTCAAGCGCTCGGTAATATTCGCCGAGTCGTATTTTATTATCAAGTATATTTTTTTTACCAGCAGTTTTAGAGTACCCTACCTCAAGAGCATATTCCTGCCCCCTAACATATAATCTTTTAGGAATAATGCAGTGAATATGCAAGTTCGGATCAACCTCCCTTGTATCATGATGTAAAAATGCCGCATATTCTATTTTTCCTGGATATACGGGGTCATAAATTTTTTTACCGTTTTCTCTGTGCGACTTGCGGGTATATGCAAGATTCTCTTCGACGTATCGCATAACTCCGCAGGCAGAGTTATTATGAATTTCTATAAGCTTTTTTCTAAGTTCTTCGTTTTTAGTAAGTTCCGCCATTATAGAAACCGACTTTGGAGCTGTATAGGTCATATCGATAGAATCTTTGCCGTTCAAAAACTCTCTAAACGTTCTGCCTGATTTAAGCGCTACATGCTTTTCGCCTGACACGGAAGACTGAGATTGTTCTAATATCTGTTCTCCCACGAATTTATTTGCAAGTCCGCCATAAAACGTTTCTGAATTTTGGTTCGCATAGTATTCGCCTAATTCGAATTGCTCTTTTTGCTTTTGAAAATAATCCTCGCAGATTTCAGGGGTTAATTTTTCGTCTATCCCGCCAATCGTCAGCATTGTTGTCTCCTATTAATATTTTTTAATTCCTGCGATAATATCTTTGAGTATTTCAGGATTTTCTGTCCAGATATTTATCGTATGTTCATCAATGCTGTTTATCCTAACAACTTGCGTCAAAGAATTAAATTTCTCTATAAGATCGCCTATTTTAAGACTTAGTATGTTTTGTCCGATAGTTGAATTATCGGCAGGTTTAGCCTTCGGCGTATCTGCTATATTTTTTAAAAGTTCCGCCTGCTTTTCTTTTTTCTCTCTTGCTATTTTTAACGCGTCGCCTTTAGATATTTTGTTTTTTTTAATTTTTTCTTTAACTCCTTTATCTAAATTTTTTGCAAGTTGTAAATCCTGTTGAACAGTTCTTTCCGATAATCCTGTTTTTTTGGCCGTATCGGAAACAAAATTTTCGTCTTTTTTTTCACCATTCAAACTCTCATTATTACTGCCTTTGTCCGAAAACGAAACGGTTTCGTTTTCGGTGGAATTAAACTGTTTTAAATTCTTTTTTACTTTTTCGGATTTAGCAAAATCCGGATATAATTTTTCGTATATCTCTTGACGACGTTTAAGCATTTCCGCTCTGTCTAAATAATGAAGTTCCGCTCTTACAAGATTTTCGTCTATTTCGGCAAGTTCAGAGTGAATATCATCCATATTCACTATAACCGCTTGGATTCTGTTATATCCAAGACGTTTATAAGCCGTTAGTCTATGCAGTCCTGCAATTAAAACATAGCCTTCATCCGTCTTGTTTACCGAGATAGGATTTAAAAGACCTATCTCTTTAACACTTTTAATAATCTCGTCAACTTTCTCATCATCGGCTTGACGTTTTCTGTCTTTGATTATTATTTCATTGACATTAAGTTCTATGCCGTTTAATTTAATCTCATTAGTGATGCCTGGGTCGTTTAACTCCCTGGCTATAGTCGCCATATCTTTACCTAGTATATCTGACACTGTCTGTCCAGATGGTCTTTTTAAGTCCATATTCCCTCCTTTTAATTATTTAAAATTTCGTCTACGATAAATTCTATTTCAGCTTGCGCATGAGAGTCGTCGGTATCAAAGACGGTTTCACCTAAAAGGGATGACTTAGGATAGCTTTGACGGAATAAAACTTCATGTACCGAATTTTTTTTATTAATTTCAATTTTTTCAAGGGCTTCCCTTATCTCGTTACCAATCTTTGCATTTCGAATAATTTTGTTATGAACAAAAATTATACTGAAATCTTTTGAAATCATATTTATCGTATCTATTAAGCTCGATAGTCCCCAAATATCAAAGGCCGAACTTGAAACAGGTACAACGAGATAGTTTGCTAGTTTAATGCTAGTTATAAAAAACTGGCTCATTGCAGGCGGATTATCAATTACTACATAATTGTAATCACCTTTTTCTATTGAAGATTCAAGTAGTTTAGGATTATCGATAGGGATTACTTCAAAGGATTTATCCTCTTTAATACAATGCCAATCATACGCCGTCCTTTGCGGATCAGCGTCATAAAGGATAGTTTTGCTATTACAACCCATTGATAAATATTTTGCGATATTAATCGCTAGAGTAGTTTTTCCTACCCCACCTTTTGAATTTTGAACTGAAATAATCTTCATTATGCCTCCAATTATTATTTTTTAATGAGTTAATTTAATAAATTCTTCGACCGCCGCATCCACGCTTTCATACATAGAACTTACTGGAGACGTGCGGAATTTAATAGTATATAGTTTAAAATCACCGACATCGACCGGAAATAAGGCGTAATCACCCCTTTCGCATATCCCTTGAAATTCTAATTGTAATAAAATCGATTCTTTTTTTCCGACTTCATAATTTTTTGCGGCGTATCCGCCGTTCATAACGCAGTTCATAGTAATCTACCTCCTATACCCCTAAAAAGTTATTTAAAATCTTACTCGATAACATTTCATTTCTCTTTCTTAAGTTGAATTCGTCGTAATCCGAATAAACCACTTCGACTTTAGTTCCAAGTTCTTCCGCAGTTCTTAAAAAAATTTCTTTAAATCTTTTATTGAAATTCATAAATTTATCAATTTCCGCAAACTCCCCTAAAGTCTTTTTCCTGAAAGGATCGGATAACGTCTCTCTAAGCAAATCTAAATCAATTTGGGTTCCGTAATCGAAATAATAAACTATATCGTACTTCTTGAAATCACTTAAATAAGCCGTTTTTATAAAATTCTTTTTGCTTTCCGCAATTTCCTTTCCGGCAAATAATTCCATAAAAACGATATTGTCGATTATGGTCCTGTCGAATACAGCTATCAAGTCTTCGTTAATTCTACCTACAACTTCTTCAACCGAGAACTGGTGATGGAAAATCAACTCCCTTAATTCTTCATTTTTCTTATCTGGATACATCGCATTCACCTGACGAGCCGCTTCGTCAACTTTCAAGAAAATAGAGCCGTCTAAGCCTTCTATAAACGCCGTTTTTCCAATTCCGACAGCTCCGGAAACTCCAGTTTTCATACATACACCTCTTTATTCATTAAATTTTCATTGCCTTTTGAATTTTCTATAAAATCCATCTTACTTTCTCCTTTTTATATACATCTTGACTATTTCTTTTTCTTTTTTCTCTCGACCATTCCCGCGCCTTTACTATTCCGTCTTTTACAGCTCCTACAGCTCTTAAAGACGAACCGCTTTCTTCTGTCAATGTATAAGTAAGAACTTTTTTATAGCCCATAACCTGAGCGATTTTTTTAACTCTACTATAAAGCATTGAGTTTGCGTTTTTAGTCCCGTCCGTGCAAACCCTTAAAACCTCTAATGTTAATCCATCGTCAAGCATGCGTGCGACGGGACGGCCGCAAATTGCGACGCCTACAAGTTTTTCGTTGTTGTCAACAAGTCCTATCGAAAACTTATGACCTGCAACTGGCTTGTTGTGGCGGTGATTTGCTAAAACAAAGTTATTTGCGACTTTTAAGCTTATAGGTCGAAAATTATAATTCATTTTTTTTAGATAAACGTTTCTTTCTTATAAACATAAAAAAACTTATAATAAAAAAACCAATAGAAAGTCCATATGTTGCGATAGTAGATATATACGCATAGGTTAAAGGCTTATTGGCATAAATAATAAATGATTTAAGATTTTTCGTAGTGTCTTTTAAATATTCAAATAAACCTATTTGTATAATTGTGAGAAATAAAAACCAAGCTGACAGTCCAAGATATTCAAAAATCTGCTTATTTTCTGGCAATTTTTTATAATTATTTAAAAATTTAAACATTTTTACTTCCTCCTGTATTTTTAATTTGCTCTTCGAGTGTTTTTCTCCGCAAGAATTCTTTTTCTGTTTCGCTTTGAATTTGCTGTTTAATTATTTGAATTTGCTGTTTAATTAAAAGCCGTTCGTTGATTTCATCTTTATGGTCATATATAAATGCCCTTATATATAGTTCTCGATACGTCGATACACCATCAGATATCTGATAAGTTGTATTATAAGGTGATTTTATAATTGTAATTTTTTGGCCATTACTTATAAAAGCAAAAACCCATACACGATTATCAAAAAAATCAGTCCAATTAAGCTTAAAATAATTTTTATATCCTTTTAAAAACAGATTTACATCCTCGTATGTTTTAATAGATTCTATTCTCGGCACTTCTTTGATTTTTAAAAACTTTTTGATACTATTAATTAAATACATTCTTCTTGCCTCCTTTAAAATAAATTTAACTGATCTTCTTTGTTTTTTAGCCTTTTTTTAGCCGTTTTCTTTTTATTTTTCTTAATACTATGTGTGCTTTTAAAAGCTCCGCCTGCGCCGGCAGTTAAAGTAAGGGATTTTTTAAGCGCATCTCTACGGCCGCTATTACGTTAATACCGGATTGTATTAATCCGAGACTAAATCCGCCTATACCGGAAAAGAAATCCATCGCTATCAAGCGTTTTTCCGGTAAACAAGTTTTAGGGATCATTAATCCGGAAGAGTCTCTATAAAAATCATCTTGATTAAATAATATGCTCATAAAAATTTACGCTCCCTCAAATAGCAAAAGGTTTTGCCCTTGCTTGTTTAAATCGTAATTTGCCCAGACGGTTTCCGTCCGTGCCGGACAATTATCTTTATTCCTGTATCTCAAGCTATTAGCGAAACAGTTAAAATCCTGCCTGTAAAAATCTGAAAGCCTGTCGTTATAAATCTCGTTGTCGTAACCGCTTAAAAGCCATTTGCCTTTGATATTCAAAAGAATGTCTATAAGGTCGTTGTGGTCTTCGTCTGCCATCTCGAACATATAACCGCCGCTTTTGCGGGAGCTTGCCACGTAGGGCGGGTCGAGATAGAAAAAAGTGTCGGGCCTGTCCCAGTTTTTAATTAATTTTCTAAAATTTAAATTATCGATATAAACATTAGAAAGCCTGCTATGAATAAGACTTAATTTATCTATATTCTTTATTCTTTTCGGCATATTGGCCTCAACTGAAAACTTCCAGCCTGTATATTCATAAGTGCTGTGTCTTGTTGATTTAATTAAATACCAAAACCTAACCGCTCTTTCTGTAATATTTAATTTGCTTATATCCATTGTCCTGTATTCGTAATAACATTGGCGGCTATACGGCAATAAGCTTATTTTTTCCTGAAATTTCTTAAACAGCTTTTCGTCGGCTATAACCTTAAAAAAATTATAAAGCTCTCCGTCTATATCGTTATAGACTTCTATATTTGACGGCTTTTTATTTATCAGTATCACGCCGGACCCGCCAAAGACTTCAACATAAGTTTTATGTTTAGGAAATAACGGGATTATTTTGTCCGTCATAAAATATTTACCTCCAAAGTATCCGAAGGGGGTTAGTTTATTTGCCATAACTCCACCAATGCAGAATCTTGTCGTTTGCTATTATAGGATTATCTAAAAGTCCTATGATAAGAGCTTCGTCAGATTTTAAATTCGCTGCCATTTCTTTTGATATAAACGATGACGACATATATTCGGCGTCGTTTAGACCATTAGTATGAAAAAACATTTTTATACCGAATGAATTAAGAATTTTTTCAGGATGTTTGTATGTTTGATATAGAACATCTATACTTTGAACCGTAGCGATTATTCTAACGTTATCTACCTTATGAGTCATAATATCGCCGCATATCGGAAATAAAGATAAATCGTCTATTATTATCGTAATAGGTTTTTTAGGCGCAGAATAATATATGCAATCCATAATCCAACCGAACGTATAATGTAATAAATTGATTCTTTCGTTTTTGTCTAAATGCGAAGCGGTAAGATATAATGTGTACTTATCTCCAAAATAATCTAAGTCTTTTATATTTTCTTTAAAAGTTTCTTGTGTAAATATTTTTTGTTTTAGTTTTTCTTTTCTGAAAGACGCCGTTTTTTCTAATAATCCGTCGTTATCTCCGCTTATTGCTATGATATTATCGGAAATAGAAAGTAAGTTAGGTTTAACGAAAAATTCTGTTTTGCTTGTTTCGCATGCGCCGATTACAAGAATATTGTTTGTGTTATTTTTAGTTGTTATGGAATGCGTTAAAATTACTTCGTCCATTGTTTGATATCCTTTTAAAAAATTTTTTATAATTTATTTATTTCCGTCAAAGCTTTTGCGAAGTCTTCTTCTTTGTTTTCAAGTTCATTTTTTGTTGCATATGTAAATATCTCGCTGTTTTCACATTTCAATTCGTATATTTTAAGAATTTTAGCAATTTCTTTGGTCGGCTCTTTTAAATCCGGATTAATATCAAAAAGCGTGTGTCTATCGTCGGATATTAAATATGCATCGTCCATAATTTCTGGCATATCTTCGTAGTTCTCCATTAAAAAGGCTTTTTCCATAAAAGTTACATAAAAAGTAAGCATATCGTTATGGCTGTTTAGAACATCGTTAAGAATGATTTTCTTAACGAAACCTTTATCTGTTGTTAAATATTGAGCTATCATTTTTTTATCCTCCTTTATTTTTTTATGATTATATTATTGCGAACAGCTTAACCAAACTACATCGTTTCTATTTAACTCTTCGCCTTCTTCATCGTCTTCTTTGCAAGGTTTGCTTTTTAAAACAACTACAATTGGAAAAGATTTAATGTCAAAATAATCGATTAATACTTCAAGATTTTCATCAAATTTATTTAATTCTTTTTTTAATTCTTTTACTGTCATTATGCCTCCTTTGTTTAGCTAAAATAAATTTAACTGCTTTTCTTTGTTTAAATCAAATATAGACCTTGTGTTCCGCAAAAATGTTCCTATTCATATTCATTTTTTAACTTTTTTATTACGAAAAGATATATTCTTTTATCTACCAATTCTTTTTTTCGTTTATCATAATAGATTTCAACCTGATATCTATTCGTTACAAATACTACTAAGTTGTTTTTAATAGCTTTTAAAGTACCTTCTTTAAAAGCATAAAGTTTTGGGTCAAAACCTAAATCTATTAAAAGCTTATCTTCAATTTTCTTGTTATTTAATGACATTTTTACACCTACCAGCTTAACCAAACCACATCGTTTCTATTTAATTCTTCATATGTTATTATCCCGATTATTTTGCATCGGTTTCTTCTATAATTATTCGATACCGCTTGCCGTTAGCGTTAAATTCTTTATTATTAAAAACGTTCGCAAATTGTTCGCCTACCTCTTTTTTTTGCAATATAACACCGCGGCCTTTTTTATCGATTTTTGTGTTTGCTAAAACAAGCGTATCCGATAACGCCGATAACGCAGTTATAACTAAAATTACATTTTCTAATCTCATATTTTCTAACCTTTATACCCCTAAAAAGTTATTTAAAAGTATTACCTTACTTATATTTTCCACACCACTTAGTTTTCTGATTCAGGCTCATTTTCCGATATAATAACTGCCTCTTTTAACCATTTTCCAGGTTTAAATGTTGGGGTATAACGCGATTTGACATATATTTTTTTACCTGTCCGTGGGTTTCTATACATTCTCGGCAAATTCCAACGCATCCAGAATGTGCCAAAACCCGTTATAGTTACTTGATGTCCATAATTAGTCTGCCCATGACTTCCTTCTCTAAGTTCCTCAATAACTGTTTCAGTAAAGGCATTTAATGCCTTTTTGGCATCGACATTAGAAATGCCTGATTTTTTAGAAATAGACTTAATTAGTTCTTTCTTTGTCATTGTTTTACCTCCATTATTATATTTTTAATTTATTTATTTCTGTTAAAGCTTTTGTAAAGTCTTCTTCTTTGCTTTTGAGTTCGTCTTTTGTCGCATAACTAAATATTTCACCGTTGGAAAATCCTAAGAAGTATTAACCCTTTGAAACTCTAAATCCTTTCTAATCTGTGCCTTTAGAGTTAATAAAGCTAATCCGTCTTTTAATTTTTCATCGCATTCCAGTGTTTTTTTAATTTCGCTTACTTTTTCTGTTACTTCTTCCTGGCTCATATTTTCAAATATTTCTTCTGTTTTTTTGTCTAAAAAGTTGTCTAATTCCCGCTGTTTACGCAACTGCAGTTTACTTTTACGTTCTTCATTTTCTTTTTTCTGCCGCTGTGCTTCAATTTCCGTTATATCTTCGTAGGTTTTGTTTTTTAGAAGCGTGAATAAAAATGCGAGGGGGTCTTTGATTTGTTTACCTTGTTTTATTAAGTGCTTTAAAAAACTGTAAGCGGTTTTTACTTCTTTTTCCGAATACTTTTCACCGAGTGCTTTTAAGTTTTGGTTTGAAATTAAATCCCCCTCGCATTTTTCATTTTCAAAACTTTTGGGGGGTAGGGGGGGTATTATATCTTTATCTATATCTATATCTATATCTATTGCGTTACTTTGCGTTACTGTAACGTTACTTGTAACGTTACAAGGTTTTTTATTATTTAACAATTTTTGTTTATGTCTGTATCTTTCTACCCTTAACCTACTTTGTTCTTTTATTTTCTCCATCCCGTCGATATTCTGATGTTTCTCCCAATTCGATATATATAAAATCTCTTTCTCCGAATCCGAAAAATGTTCGACGACTATCATTCCAAATTTTTTAAAAGTTCCGATAGCAAGGCGAATAGAATTAATCGGACGATTAAATAAAGTCGATAGCATTTCGTCATCGTAAGGGATATTGTCCGAAAAGAGCAGGTAACCGCTTCTGTTGCTTTTACCGGCGAGCGTCAGTAGCTTTAGCCAAATTACTAAAATAGTGTCTCGTTCCGGCATACTGTCGATTAATTTTATTTTTTCATCGTCGAATATGTCTGTGGTTATTTTAATCCACTTTATTTGTCCCATAACTACCTCCTCTGTTTGTTGCTCTTTGGATTATTTCATCCAAAGATGTCTATCTATTTTTATATTTTTCATTTATTTTATTTATCCATTCTTTTATTCTTTGATTTCTTGTTGCAGGGTCTCCATCCTCGTCTGAATTAACAGGCCTGTGAGAGGGATTATGTGATTTAATTTTATGCGAATAGTAATAATCTTTTTGGTATTTACGGTTTTTATTTTGTGGCATTATTTTTTCCTTAGTCTTTAATGTTTAAATAAGCTTTTACATCATCGACATTATATTTATCTCTTAGTTTGTATTTATTTTTATAATATCCGGCCGGATTTGCTTTCGGTTCGGGATTTATTACGATGCTTTCGAGATAGTCTTCAATATCGCTCATTTTGATAAGTATTTTCCCACCGGCTTTGTAATGCTTTATTTTTTTCTCGCGTAGCAGCTGGCAGAAATAAGTGTAGGATAAATTTAAATACTCTGCCCCTTGGTGTGCGTTCAGGAAAGGTGATTTAATTTCTTTTTTCATAATTTTTTCTTTAAGATTAAGCGTTTATAATACTTACTTATAAAAATACAACTTTAATAAATATATGTCAAGTTATTTTTCAACTTTAATTTAATTAAATTATTTTTAGCCTGTATTTTTATGAGGTTAAATTTGACTATTACTTAAATTAGTTGTATAAAATAAATATAGATATCGTAAAAAATTAAATTAAAGGGTAAATTAGGAGGAAGTATGAAGATATTATTTTTAATTTTATTCGCACTATTACCAGTTTTTTTAATGTCTGGTTGTTCTAATCATATATCTCCTCACCAAGCAGCTATATATAATCAAATAGATTCCGAAGCTAAAACAGACTTAGGCGCCATATATACAGACGAAATGGCATTTAACGCAATGAACGATACATATATAAGCGCAGGTTATTACTCAACTAAAGGACTAAATTTATCGGTAAATACATTTCCGCATAAATTATATACTGAGAAAATTCCTTCTACTGCACGGCCACCATTTAAATGCGTAGATAATATACTTAAAAATAAATCCGGCAAAATAAAGTCGGGATTTCCAATTATTGGGTTCTCACCAATGGTCAAGATTAATTTTTATTATTTTATTAAAGCCTTACCTTCCGCAAGTAAAACGCTTCCTGTAAAATTATCATCTCCCCCCGCACTCCCATCGCAACCTTATGTTTCTTGCGGAAACGGATATGAGGCATTTGCCGTCTCAAATTTTACAGGAAATAATATCCAGGTATATGCCGTTAACGATTATTCGGCAAATCCCGTTTTAGTTTATGGAAAATCTTATAGAAAACTAAGGCAAAATGTTCAAAGTACACAAAAAGAAAAATGGAAATCTCCCCCGCCACCGCCGGCAAACTTTGATTTATATAAGACTAATTAACTTGTCCTAAATATTGAGATAGCAAAAAATATAATTACCGAAGAAGTTGAAAAAGCCGGTTATGAGATTAAAAGGATAATATTATTCGGCTCCATAGTTATATAAAATAAATATGAATATCGTAAAATTTGAAACTGTAGAGAGTAAAATAATCGACGTCCGTGGAGAAAAGGTTATCCTCGATAGCGACGTGGCCGCGCTATACGGAGTAGAAACAAAGGATATTAATAAAGCGGTTAAAAACAATCCGGATAAGTTTCCTGAAGGATATATCTTTGAGTTGTCAAAACAGGAATTAGAAGAATTGCGGAGGAAATTTTCCACCGCAAAATTTTCAATGACCCGCGTTCCGCCTAAGACCTTTACCGAAAAAGGTCTTTATATGCTTGCTACCATAATCAAAAGCTCTAAAGCAGTCCAAACGACTCTTGATATAATCGAGACATACGCTAGAATAAAAGACCTTTCCAGAAGCATATCGAAGCTTCCGACCGCAAATGAAACCGAGAAAAAGAGGATAGGCGAGAAAGCCGCTAGGGTTATAGGCGATATTATTATGACCGGGATAATAAATGGTTTACGATACGAATTATTATTCTTTCTGTTATGAGCGCATCCCTGCTCGCATTAATTACTATACTGGGTATTATTTATTTATTTAAACGAAGAAATAAAGGAAAGAAAATAATAGAAGAATTAGATACTGCTTTATTTGATTTTATGAGATATTTAAAAACATAAAATGCTCAATTGTAAAATATAAATAATTAAAGAATTGTTATTTATTTTACGATATTTTATATGATATAATAAATAAAAACATACAGAAGGTTCTAATATGATTATTAGCGCGACAATTACGCAATCTTTATTTTATATTCTTAAAAATACAGGGGCATGCGATAAGTTAAAACTTATCAAATTATTATATCTTGCTGATAAATATCACCTAATCCGCTACGGCAGAACTATTTTAAACGATGATTATTATGCTATGGAATACGGTCCAGTAGGCACTACTGTAAAAGATATATTAAGCTTCGACTATCCTACTAACGTTTCCGAAAACGAGTTTGAATATCTTAATAAATTAATTGAAAAGACCGGACATCACAACTATATAGCCAAAGACGTCGATATTTCTTTAGATATGCTTTCTGAAACCGATATCGAGGCGCTGGATTTCATTATCAAAACTTTTGGAAATAAAAAATCATTTGAATTAAGCGAATATACACATAAATATCCGGAATGGGCTCAATATGAAGATTTACTTAAAAAAGGCACTGCAAAAAGAATACGTTTAAGAACCGAGGAATTTTTATCGGTATTAGGGGACGACGACCCCTTAAAAATGCCTGCCGAGCACATAGAAGAATCAAGAAAGATACTTAAAACCAATACATCTTATGCTTAGAAATGAAACTACCGCCAAGTATTATAATTACATCGCTTTCGGGATTTTGCGTTTGTCATTTTAAAGATGCTGAACACGACCCAAAAGCACCGTTACACTATCATATATCAATCCCGCTAAAAGAAAATGATTATCTTTTATTTGTTTTGCTTACATCTAAATTGGACAGTAAAATAGATTATTACGACAGAACAAATAAAAAAGCCCTTAATTCGATTATATCGATACAACCTTATAAGGATTTTTCATTTATATATAAAGATGATACAGTAATAGATTGTAACCAGCCCATTTTTAACCGAAAACAAGAGTTTTTTGAAAATAACAAAATTATTAACTGGGAAGAGGACTTTGAAATAAAATTAAGAGATATTCCTATAGATTTAAAGAAAAGAATTGTGTTCGCCTTGAAATTTAGTCCTATAGTAAAACCTTATATTAAAAATTTAATTTTGGATATATAACTCCTGTAACGATGCATATAAAATTGACTATTATTAAAAATAATTATATAAAATAAATATGAACGTGCTTAAGGCTAATATAATATTTAAAATTATGATATTGGGATTATTTTTATTAGTCCCTATTCTTATATTTTCAGGTTGCTCTAATCATCATAACTTAAAGCATTGGTCAAAAAATACTGCCGCTTATTTAATATCACAAAAATATCCTGAAGTTGTTAATACAAAAAAAAGAATATCTATTTTTTCTGGAGTTGGTTTTGCTGTGTTTGTTAAACACAAAATTATAGATAATTTTAATATAGGCACTATGAAATTCGATAAAATTATATCTTGTCAAAGCAATACGGAGACCCATTCCGCTGCTTGCTGGTATAGCGTTAGCTTTGTTCCAAATAAGACATTTTATAAAGTTAAAAATAAACTTTTAAAAGATCACTGTATTATTCACAAAAAGGGAGAGGCACAGGCTTTTTTTCAACAAACTGCAAATAAAAATTGGTATATATATGTTTTACAATGGCAATGGAGCAAACCAATTGTTCAATGGCATTATCCATACTAACTAGTCTTTATTTTTTACCAGTCCGCCCCAGCCGAGTTTTTTTAACAGTTCCGTTATCTCTTCGTTGCTCCTGCCGTTTTTTTAATATAATCGACATAGAATCTACACAATTATTAACTCCTATAATCAAATCTTCGTTTTCAGATTTATATATTTCTTTAACTGCAACGATTCTTTTCTCAAGTTCAGGATTTTCAGGATATTTTACAATAGAAAGTTTTTCTTGATTCTCATTTTTGATTTCACTAATAAAATAATGAATATCAACATTAAAAAACTCGCAAAGCCTTAAGAGATTTGTTATAGGGATTTCAGACCTACCGGTCTCATAATGATATATTTGTGTATAACTTAATTCTAAAATATCCGCAATTTCCCCCTGAGACAGTTTAAGTTCTTCCCGTTTTGTCCGTATTTTCTCCCCGATAGCCTTTAGTAAGGCTGCATTTTCAAATTTTTTCTCTTTAGATTTTTTCTCTTTAGACATATTAATAAAACTTTAATACAAGACGATAATAATTTCATTAAATTAGATTTGAAAAATAACTTGACTTATGTTTATTAAAGTTGTATTTTTATAATAAGCATTAAAAATTAACAAAAAAATGAAAGGAGTTAATAGTGGGCTTTAACCATCACATAATAAGAACATACTGCTTTAATCATCAAATATCCGTTTCTGAATTTGCCAAACTGGTAGGTAAATCAAAAACCCATATATTTAATATTATATGGGGTAAATCAAAAACATCGGATAAATTAGCTTTAAAAATTGAAGAAGTTACTAATGGCGAAATAAAAGCATCGGAATTAACAAAATCTAAATATAGAGGGATAAATAAATGGGATATTTAGAAGCCAGGAAAGAATGGCTCGAAAGATACGGCACTTACATTAACCAAGCTAAGAATTGGCGGTTAGCGGCCGTTCTTTCTCTTGCCATAGCCGTAATAATGGGCATAGGTTTTTATACCCAAGCCGTACGAACTCATGTCGTTCCTTATGTCGTATATATAAATAAATCAGACAATATCCGCGATATAAAGCTTTTAAAACCGCTCACGCAGAATACAGGACTTTCACCCATGGTCATTAGATATTATATTAATCAGTATATTGAATATACGTTCGGTAATATAGCTTCCGAGATAGTTACAAAACAGCGGGTTAATAAAGTAGCGGGAGAATCCCTGACAGGCGCAAGAGCGGTAATAGTTCACTATTTGAGCGTACATAATCCTTTTCTCGAAAAACATCTCAGGCTTGTAAAAGTTCACTATATATTGCAAAAGCCCGACGGCTCTTACAGTGTAAGTTTTACTGTTAACGAGGTCGATAAAAACGGAACGCCTATAACTACCACGAATTATATAGCAACCGTGGGCGTAGTCGTTATTCCTCCTAAAACCCTTAAAGAAGCGGAAACCAATCCGCTGGGAATATACATTAAATATTTTTCATATACAAAGGAATAAAAAAAATGAATAAAATTAAGGCCTTTTTATTTTTTAGCGTGTTGATAATTACGGGATTAGCACAAAAATCTTTCGCTATTCCGGCGGTAAAGTATACAGGTATTAAACCCCTGCCTGCTATGTCGGCTCGAACGAAACGCAACAATTATCTTAAAAACGAGAACCTGATTTTAGTCTTAAAATACATTAATACACATTATTTCCATGGGCGTTATCCGTTGGTGAAACTAAACGACGGGGAATTATTATTTCCATACGGTATTACGACCCCTACGGTATTTTTGCGAATAAGGCGGCTGACCTTAATTAAATTTCAGAAAGGAACCGAGATTTTAAACGTGACAGTCGGAAATTCAGCAAACTTTATGTTTAAAAAGATTCATAACTCCATGGGTGACTATCTCACGTTAAAACCGAATCAGCCGGAACTCAGAACTACGATGATAGTAACGACGATAAATAAATTATATTATTTCAATCTTGTTTCTACCAAACACAGGTATATGCCTATCGTCGGTTTTTATTTTCCGGGTATCTACGTCAAAAACTACAAGGCTGTTTCGTTTAAAATACATAAAAATCTTGTTTCAAATAAGCCTATTTCTATAAGTAAACTGAGTTTCAGGTATTACGAAACGGGAAAGGGATATAAAGTATTGAGGGTTTTTAACGACGGCAAGGAAACATTTATAAAGATCGCTGCCGGCGGACCTCTTCCTGCATTACTTATAGAACACGCTAAAAAGAAATATCTCGTGAATTTTGTTTATAGAGGCGGGTATTATGTTTTAAGAGGTGTCCCGAAAACGATAATTTTAGTATCGCGCACTAAGAACTCTAAAAAAGAAATCACGATACATTATGGCCGCAAACCTAATCCGTGGGGATGGTGGTAATGGCAAAAAAAGACAAAGACGCGCCAAACGGAAACGAGAAAGATAATATTCCATACGTCGGTATCAGAAAAGAAGTTGCGGTCGTCGGAATAATACTTTTATTAATAGTTTTTTTAATAATTTATTTTGTTTCCACTATTCGCTGGGGAAGCAAAAAAAATATACAATCTCAAAAAACGAAAATTATTAAAAATCAGGTAAACAGGATGTATACGAAGCAAAGCAAAGAAACTACTCAATCTATTATTTCATCGCTCGTCAAACAACCTAAACCTAAAATAAATAAAATGTCTAATAAAAAGAAAAAAATGCTAGTGGCGGAATCTTTCAAAGCATCAGGTAAAGTCCCGGGCATTCCGGTTAAAAAAGCGTTTAACCCTAATTCTGCAAATAATTCGCAGATAGAAGTTATAAGTCCGCCGTCCGTCATATCTAACATCAAAAAGAGTATAACGGGACAGCCTAATAGCGATTTAGCTTTTCAGTCCGAATTACTTAAGCAATTGCAAACGCGTATGCCTCAGGGCAAAAAAAGCGAAAATCAGAAACATATATCTTTTTTAAACAATGCAAAGAAAGCAGTCACGCCTGCCGTGTGGCTCTCGCCTTACGCCAAATATAATCTCGGTACTCAGTATTTTATTGCTCCGGGAAGTATAATACCGGCTACGCTTGAAACAGGAGTTAATTCGCAACTTCCCGGACAGGTCGTAGCAATCGTCAATCAGGACGTGTATTCACATAATCTTGATTATTTATTAATCCCAAAGGGTTCAGAACTGATAGGACAATACGATACGTCGGTCGGCGCAACACAGACGCGGGTTCTGTTGGCGTTTAGTTTAGTGATTTTTCCTGACGGATCAGAAATGCAATTACCAGGCTTTGAGGGAGCGTCTCACAGAGGTTATGCGGGGCTTCACGATGTAGTGGATTATCATTTCTGGTCAACGGCAAAATCCGTGAGCTTGCTGACATTGCTTGATTTCGGCATTCAGGAAGCGGCAGGAAATACGACGGGCAACGTATATCCCACGCCTGCGCAACAGTTTGCAACTAGTTTAAGCCAGAATCTCGGCAACGTTGCACAGCAGATAGTAAACGAACAGATAAGTCTTGCTCCGACCCTCAAAGTTAAACCAGGGTTTACTTTCGATATAGTCGTTACAAAAAACATAATTTTCAGGAGAGCGTATAGATGAGGATATTTGCGTTTTTATTTATTTCGCTCGTATTTGCGTCGCCTCCTAATAAGGCGTTTGCAGGATTTTGGAGCGAATGTTCCGTTTATGCATCGCCCGTTACAATGGAAAAGATAGTTTATATCGAGTCGCAAGGTAACCCTTACGCCATCGATGACGATACTGTCCATAGAAGTTATTTTTTTTCTAATAAAAACAAAGCAATATCTGCTGCGCGTTATCTCATTAGCAAAGGACATAACGTCGATTTAGGCCTTGCGCAGATAAATATCGTTAATATTAGAAAATTCAGGATAGGCTTAAGGGATGTTTTTAACCCCTGCTATAACGTTTTTGTAGGCTCGTATATTTTATTGCAGGGATACGATATAGCGCTGAACCGTTTCGGCAATCCTCAAGTCGCCTTATTTAGATCGCTCGAATATTATAATAGCGGACGGTTTTTCGGAGATAGGAATTACGCTGAAAAAGTATGGGAGGCTCTAAATTGAAAAAATTAATATTGTTAATATATTTGTTTCCGTTTTTATTTGATATGCCGATAGGTTTAGCTTACAATAGCACCCTCTCCATGCCGGTAGGCTGGTATCTTCTGTTCCCCCCCAAAAACATAAAAATAGGAGATACCGTCCTGGCATGTGCGCCTTTAAATAAATATTCGATTCTTGGAATAAAACGCGGTTATATCGGTCTGGCTAAAAATAAGGACTGTCCCGGCGGCACGAAGTATCTTGTTAAAAAAGTCGCGGCGCTTCCTTACGAAGCGGTTACGCTGAAATCTTACGGCATTACTGTTGCCAGTAAATTTACGGCTTATAGGGTTATTTCAAATTCGCCGCCTCCGGCGGAACAGCACATTAAACATTATCCTTACGGGAAATATGAAATTAACGGTTATTGGTTGATTTCGACATATAATAAGCTGAGTTACGATTCGCGGTATTTCGGACCTGTTAAAACGATAGCTTATAAAGCTTTATATATCGGTACAAAATTATGACGAACATTGAGCATAAAATAACGACGGTTTCGACATATTTTTCGGTTATGCTGATAGTTAGTAATAGTATTAGTAAAATATTTTTTACGGGTCTTTTAATTACAGTGTTCGGTTCGACTTTTCCAGACTGGGATTTAAAAATATTCGGGCAAGGTTCTTCTCCAGACGGCTTTATAAACATCTGGGGTCATAGAGGGATAATGCATTATTATAAAACTTATTTATTTCTTTATCTTTTAATACTTAGCGGGTTATTTATCGTGAGCATACTTTACGGCGGAATCGGTTTTATCTGGTTTTTTGCGGTGAGTTGCTTTATATTTGCGTGCTTCGCTCACATACTGGAAGATTCTGTAACGACTGTAGGAGTTCCTATTTATAAGGTTGTAATAAATCAAAACGAAGAGCATAAAACGAAAGAAGAGCATAAAACGAAAATGGAAAAGGCGTTATATAAACCGTTTAGTTTTAAAATAGGCAATTTCGATTCGGCAAAGGTAGGTTTTGTCGCATGGGGAATAACCATTTTCAACATAGCCGTTTCTATTTATGTTTTTCACGTTAAGCATATCATTATTTCATGGGGCGGTGGTTTTCATGCGTGACGAAAAAGAATATCAAAGATTAATAGCGGGTTTAAAAATAGATTTAACGGATGAAATCCTAAAAGGGCTTGAAGATCC
>JAEHJW020005118.1_pt1 | contig 39355 bp, 61 predicted proteins | sample 9271431 | NCBI WGS metagenome assembly JAEHJW02 | reverse complement strand
GAGCCGCGCAGGTCCGAGCCGCGCAGGTCCGAGTAGCTCAGGTTCGAGCCGCGCAGGTCCGAGTAGCTCAGGTCCGAGTAGCTCAGGTTCGAGTAGCTCAGGTCCGAGCCGCTCAGGTCCGAGCCGCGCAGGTTCGAGCCGCGCAGGTTCGAGCCGCGCAGGTCCGAGTAGCTCAGGTTCGAGCCGCGCAGGTCCGAGTAGCTCAGGTCCGAGTAGCTCAGGTTCGAGCCGCGCAGGTCCGAGTAGCTCAGGTTCGAGCCGCTCAGGTCCGAGCCGCTCAGGTCCGAGTAGCTCAGGTTCGAGTAGCTCAGGTCCGAGCCGCTCAGGTCCGAGCCGCGCAGGTTCGAGCCGCGCAGGTTCGAGCCGCTCAGGTCCGAGCCGCGCAGGTTCGAGCCGCTCAGGTCCGAGCCGCTCAGGTCCGAGCCGCGCAGGTTCGAGCCGCTCAGGTCCGAGCCGCTCAGGTCCGAGCCGCTCAGGTCCGAGCCGCGCAGGTCCGAGCCGCGCAGGTCCGAGCCGCTCAGGTTCGAGCCGCGCAGGTCCGAGCCGCGCAGGTCCGAGCCGCGCAGGTCCGAGCCGCTCAGGTTCGAGCCGCGCAGGTCCGAGTAGCTCAGGTTCGAGCCGCTTTTAATCGCTGTCTGCACGCACAATTTCATGCTCGTGGTTTCGAGCGCAAACAGGACCGCGCCACTGTATCTATGCTTGATTTCGAATAGCATTTTTACCCTCCGGTCTCATTTTTCTTCTATACCGTTCCTGATTCACTTCAATCAGCATCAGCACCGCTGCATGATCCAAACATCGAGCCTTGGCCTGCATCTTCCAACCCGAACGGCCGGAGGGGGAGTGTCAAAACGACTAGATATGGCCGCGCAGAATCTGGATACCCAGCTGCCTTTGCGCTGTACCTACTACATCCTCGAAGGCCGCATCAAAGACCTTCTCACTGCGGTACAGTTCGAACCAGATGGACAGACGTCCATCGGCAATCCGATAGCGCAACCTGCATTCGATCTTGTAGACCGGTCCGCGATCGAATACAGGAATGCCAAGGGAGAACTTGTCGGGAATTGCGAAATTACCCTTCGCGCTCGAGGATGTTCCCTTGGTCACTTCCTCGTAGGTGATCTGGACATCCCCGGTCTGGATGCGATTCCCGGACGAGAACGTCACGGTCTTTTTGGCTTCCAGATGGCGCGCGACCTCGAGCATCCTGGCGGCAGGCGGATCAACAATATCCGGAAGGTTGTCTTCGATGAACTGGGCGAACTCTGGATGCGGCATAGCCTTTCCGTTTCTTCCGGTCCACGTCTTCCACTCTTGGGACAACGGGCATTTATAGGTGATCGTGTGATCACACCATTCCGGACTTCCGACCTTGTGATAATCCAGGACTGCGGCAAGAAGCGGTCCGTTTTTGTCGGCGTAGACCAGCTTGGACAAATCGGCCGCACACACTCCCATGCTCTTGCAGTAGGCAATAAAACTGGGAAGGTCATGCGCATCGACCTCCTGCCGGATCCGCGTTGGCTTGTTGCGAAACCGCTCCAGGTCATGGGCGGCATAATTGTCCGGCATGAAGGCTACTTCGCGATAGCCGTTGAGCTCGAGGTCTACGACGGGCGGTTGAATGAGCGCCTTGAATCCTTCAATCAGGGCCGCGATGTTGTCTTTGTCCATTGGTTGCCTCTTGTTTCGTAGTGAAGAAGTGGGTTAGGCCGACGCGGAGTCGATCTCGTTAATCTCCGTTTCCGGGACGACGCGCAGATCCAGTTCCTTCTGGCTGGGATCATGCCGAGTCAGGTGATAGTTATCGTCGGCAAAGAAGATGGTGGCGCCGCGATCGAACTCGGGCAGTTTGGTCGTGATCTTGTCTTCGATCAGGAGGGCCGCACCGTTCCCTTTGGAAGCGGGCTTGACGGTCACCGTCAAAGTCAGCGTCCCGGTCTTTCCGACGTCTTTGACAGCGGCGACTGTCGCGATGAGTGCGGCATCCAGTTCGTCGATCGTGTGGCCAGCGCGCATATCGCGCAGGGCATTGAAGAAATTGGACATCGTTGCGTGCTCCTATGGGTTGGTGATGGTTACTTCCGAGACCCCGCCAGCGTCGGCTTATTGACGGCTTCGTAGCCGGGGACTGACATCGCGTTTTTGAGCGCCTTCGCGAGTTTGTTGATGGCCGGCAGATCGACTTTGAGCAGTCCCATCAGTTGCGGATTGGAGATTGCATCTTTAACGATCATCGCTTTTGCTTGCGGTTCGGAGATGTTGACCTTCAGTTCCGCCACCCAGTTATCACGGACACTCGTTCCGGCTATCTTGGCGACGGTTGCGACAGGCACCACGGCTGCGGCGGCTTCTACCTGTGCCCGAATTGCATTCGCGGTGGCGTTTTCCTGTGCGGCCTGGGCGCGCTCCATTGCTTTTGCGGACTCTGCGGCGGCTGCAGCGGCAGCGCGGGCATTTCCTTCGGCTTGTGCCTGCCGACGGGCTTCCTCGGCTTCCTGAGCCTGACGACGGCTTGCCGCGGCGATCTCATTGGCCCGTGCCAATTCCGCAGCTGCTTTGGCCTCGGCTTCCTGACGGGCTTTACGGGCCTGCGCTTCGCGTTCGGCGTTCTCTTTGGCAATCCGGGCGCGCTCTGCCTGGTCCCACGCCAAAAGACGCGTTCCCAGCAGGTTGCGTGAAGACTCCAAGGCATGAATGGCAGGGTCAAAGAGCGCCTTGGCGTTATTGATGATCTGCTCGGCGGGTTCCAGGAACCCTTTGCGGAGTGCCTTGACGCGATCGATGCGCTGGGCAAGCTTCGTGCGTTCAGTCGCGACCATCTGCGCCATCTCGGGGCAATCGATCTCGAAAGACTCGGCCACGGCCAGAGAATTCTCGGCACGAGAGAGTTCGCTACGGAGGGATTCATCCATGTGTAGATGTACGGACAGGTCTTCTTTTTGAAGTACGGCGCTCATTGTGTTTGCTCCTTCAATCGGTAATAGGCGAGGCATGTTAAAAAGTCGGTGAAATCAGATTTGCGAGGATAGGGTTCCAGACGGTAGGGACCGTTTTCGTTGAGTCTCAGGGCGTATCGCTTGGCACTTCCAGCCTGCAGCGATGATTCGACGTCCCCGCACTGTGACTCAAAGGCTTCCTGATAGGCGGCGAGCTGCATTCCGATCACGGGGCCAGCCAAGAGGCTGCGCTTTATGTCAATGAATACCATCTGATCCCCGAAGAACCCGGCGAGGTCCAGGGTCCCGGCATACCCGTACTGCCGGTGATGGACCCGATGTTCGGAGGCCATTCCGCGAAAACCGGTATCGGCGACGAACTGACGCCAGCGGGCAAGGACCGGCTTCATCCATTCCGGAAGGCTCGGTTCGTCCAGGATTCCCTTGGCGTCGAGTTCCACCATTTTGTGGACGGCAACGCCTCTCTGGCGTGCCAGTTCGAGGGTATCCGGTGGGATCTTCGAGTAATCAACGAGACCGCTCAGCACCCGCGTGACATTGGGTATGACCCGAGTGCCAATCGTGTAGGTATGGGTGGCCTCGTCGAAATGAAGGTCGTTCATGAGGGATTTTCCACCCACGCAAGAGCGTCATTGACGCGTGCGCGCGCCAAGATCTCGAGGGGCCCGAACTTCCTGCTGAACTCCGTTTCCGTGATCCCAGTCTGCAGCAGCTTGGCGCGCAGCAGTTTGATCTGCGACGGAGTTGCCGTTGCCTCGGTGGTCTCGGCAACGGGTGCTGCGGCTTTTGGCTCCGTGACTGGGGCCGGTTTCGCTTCGGATGCCGCTTTTTCCTGGGTCATTTTGACTGCCTGCGGCATTTCGATGGTTTTCTCGGCAGCTTCCGCAAAGGCCTGTTCCGGAGTCGTGTCGCCGTCACGGATGGCTGTCAGGAGCCCAAAGAGCGTCACCAGGTCGTCGGGGGTAATATCAGGGATGCCAGCGCGGCCGAGTTTCGCGAGGATCATGGGTTCTGTGATGCCGAAGATCACGAACTGCTTAATAGCTTCTGCGCGCTTGTTCGCCAGCGTCTTGAGGTCACCAGCAACGACCGCCCGGGCCTTCTGATACATGGGCTCCCAGAACGCCTTCGGAACCCCTTTCAGGATGGCATTACGGAGTGCGATTGAGCAGGCCGCATTCGCCGTCACCCCGATCATGTCCGGCTTATAGCGCCTCCCGTTTTTGTCCACGATGCGCCGCTGAACCTCATAGGTAATGGCGACATTCCGTTCTAGGTCGTGAAAGACGCCCTGGGCTACTACGAAGTCGCCCTGTTCATTGACGACACGGGCACCGGCCCGGCAGTTTCCCCATGCGCTTGCGACGATCTCGCCGAACCGGGCGGACGCCCCTTCAATGACTTTGTTGTCTCTCGGGAGGGCATAGATGCACTGCTGGGCGATCGACTCGTTGAGCGTCACCATGGCGGTTGCTTCATCCACGAAGTGTTTTATGGACCGCGGATACTTCTTGGCCGTCGAGATCTGCTGGTCAATCTCGCTCTTGTTGAGTGCTGCAATCAAACCGGAATCGGCACTCAGGGTCGTTACTTCGCGTTCGTTTTCATGGTCGGACATCGGTGATTTCCTCTTAGATGTTGAGCGCCCGATAAAGGGCTGTCGTTTTTTGGCCGCCACCGAGCAGCACGCGGCGCGCGCGTTCGATGGCGTCATTCACTTCATTGGAAGTCGCCGTGGACATCCGCCGGCGAATGGTCGGCACCAATTCCCGCACCGCGAGATGGGCATACAGCCTGCGCTTCGCCCGATACACGAGAAGACGTGTCCGGTTGCGTTCCATTTCCTCACGACGACGTTGAGGCTCATCGGAATTAATCAGCCGAATGTCCGGAACCGACGTGGCATGCGAAACCTTGATCATGTTGATCTCCGATTGTGAGTGCGTGCCGCAGCACCACGTCCGACATCTACGTATGCAGGGATATTGGCAGCGAGTTCCATTGCCAGATCAAACAGCTGCAAATAGTCGGCGTTGCTGTCCACCGCACTCGCGGCACCGAAGCAGATCATCGCGATCTCCTGCCATGGCATCGATCCGTTAAGCCCGCGTCTCCACCAGTAGACGAGCCACGTCGGTTCGTTCATCGCGTGAGTACCGGCAAGACGAACCACAGGAAGATGACGACGCCGACGGACGCCACGAGGATCAACTTTTCAGCAAAAGCGAGGGGGTGCGAGTTCATGGCGAAATGATTGGTCGATGGATTTCATGATGCCTCCAAGATTTCGCGGAGATGCTTTTCTTGGGCGGCCCGTGCCGCATCCCATGCGGCGGCGCATGCAGCGGGCTCTGCGGCCCGTGCAGCGGCCAATGCAGCGGCGCATGCAGCGGCGCATGCAGCGGGCTCTGCGGCCCATGCAGCGGCCAATGCAGCGGCGCATGCAGCGGCGCATGCAGCGGCGCATGCAGCGGGCTCTGCGGCCCATGCAGCGGCCCATGCAGCGGCCCGTGCAGCGGGCAACTCCTCATCCGTGGCTTGTCTCAGTGCATGTCGCTCCGCCACATCCAGCGCTTGGATACTGCGCGGGTCTGTCATTAGATGCTGGACTTGCCGTGCGCACCAGACTGCATAGAGTCTCCACTCCCGATCATGCTCCGGGACGGTACGCAGACACCATAGCGTGTCGTCCAGACCGTTGCTGTCCAGAATCGTCAGTAACGGCAACGGCTCGTCGTCCGCTTTGGTTTTTCCGAGATGCGCCAACACCTTTTTCCAGCCCTCTTCACACGGCGAATGGGCGCGTATTTTGTTGAGCGTGGTGCAGATCATTTTATTTCCTCCTGAACTGTGCTGAGAGTAAAGCACAACCAGATAGCTTTATCAAGCCCTAAATGGGTGGCGCTAGGCTAGCGCTAACGAAAGGACTTGATATCCGACGCCGTCAATGCTATAGAGCCTCTCATGAACTATTACGACCGGCAAAAGGAACGATGGGCCGCTAGGCGCGAGACCATCGTTCGGTTACACGAAGGGGGAATGTCCATGGCCGCTATTGGACGCCGATACGGAATTACCCCAGCACGGGTATGCCAGATTCTCGACAAAGAACGGACGAAACATGGAAATGCGTGTCCAGACGTTCCAGCAGTACCAAATCCGCCCGATCCGGACTGACGGACTCGTTGTCGCCCAGTTCACAGACGAGGGTGACGACTCCAAGGAGGGCATGGAAATACTTGTTTTTGAGGCTTGCGAAAAGGAAATTTTAGACTAGAATTTGGCTGTACGGTCGTAAGAGACCGATTGGAACCGAGATAATGCAGACCCTAATCGCAAGACCACCTCAGAGAGCCCTTAGCCCGTTTCCCTGCGGGCGTTCCGGCAACTCTTACCTCTGGGGTGGTCTTCCGGTTGGAGTCTGCTAGTGGCCTACATCCGCATTGACAAAGATCTCATTAACGATCCGCGTCTCTTTGCTTTAGCCGAGCGTCTGGAACAGATCCAAGCGTCGGCGCTGCCTGCCGCTGCCTTTGGAATCCATGCAAACCGTAACGCACTACGTAACGCGTTACTTGGTGCGCTTGTAACGCTGTGGTGTTACGCAGATACGCACATACGTAATGATGACACCCTCCCGATTTCGCTTTCATCACTCTCCGATGTGATCGGATTGCCCGTCGAATTCCTCGAACATTTACCCGCTGACTGGCTGACGATTCAGCGAGACGGGACGGTGAAATTGCCAGGATATATCGAGAAAAATGGCATAATTTCAAAGAACCGGAGGCGTGAACAGACCCGTAGTCGGGTGGCCCGTTGGCGTCAAGAAAATGACCGTAGATGTAACGCAGATGGTAACGCGTTACATCGTGCTACTACCGGTACCGGTACCGGTACCGGTACCGATCCCTTACCTTTACCTAAACCAAAGAAACAAAACCCTCCTTCCTCCCTTATGTCGATTCCGCAGGTCGATGGTCTGGACGCAGAGGCGTGGAAGCAGTTTGTTGAATACCGACACGCCACGGGGAAGGCGATCAAGCCTCCGTCTGTAAAGGCTTCTCAACGTCGGCTGGTTCAACTCAGTATGGCCGGAGGCACCCAAGCTGAAATCGTCGAGCAATCCATCGCAAACGGCTGGCAAGGACTTTTCGCGCTGAAAGACGCGGCTCAACCTGCCAGCAAACCAAAGTCGCAAGGCAAACTCCACCGCGCCGCTCAGGCGCTCAAGGAATGGCATGAACGCGAAGCCGCTGCTGCAGTTGAGACTATGCGTCGAACAGGAATTGATGCGGATGATGGCACGCCAACTTGACCACGCTCCCTCCGCCGAGGAACTCCCGTTCACAATTCAGGTAATGGCGGAGGACCTGGCCGCGAAGGGCTTGACCGACGCGGACTGCGACAGACTTAGCGAAGCGTTCCGGATTCTCGGTCCTTCCCTCGACCGCTGGCCCACTTCCAGGATTGTGATTGAATCGCTACCGACAAGGAAATCCAATCAGCGATGGCTGAACTCCCCAGATCCTAAACAGACGCCCGAGGTTATCCGCCGCGAGATCGTACAGATGCGCGGCTTAGCCTCCCGCGCTGCGCGCCGGTGCGTCTTTCTGCCGAGCGAGGGATTTAGAGATTACTGCGAGGCCCTGGCGGCGAGCGGCGAAAAGAAGGTTGCCTTCGACGCTCGGAGACTTCGCGCGAATGGATGGACCGCCGCGAAAGAGCGTGCCTACGGACAATCGGAAATCCGGATCGTGGAGGAACTGGAACGACTTGAGCGTGAGCCGGATCCGGAAGCCGAGGCCGAGCGCGCCGCCATTCAGGAAGAATCCCCTTGAACGCCGCCCGTCTCTCCAATTCCGACCGCCTACGCCGGGTCGCTAGGCTGCTCAAATCCGGCAAGACATTCTCAACGCTGCAGATTGTCCGTCTGGCTCGGGTGGTGGCAGTTTCGTCTATCGTGGCCGAACTCCGTTCCAATGGCATGAACATTTCCTGTACTGGTCTTTCTTTGCGCGTGTTTCGACATTTAGGCGCTTCTACGACGATGATTGATTCTGGCGTTGAGTGTACCGATTTCGATAGGCGAACATGGCCTCAAGATGTCGGCCCATCCCTGCCTCATTGCAGCGGCTACCGGACGTCGGGACATTGGAAAGGTTGGCCTTGTGCTGCATCAGTGAAGCATTACAAGCGTGGCAAGTGGTGGTGCAAGAACCATTTGCCACTCGATGACGACGACTGACCACGGCTAAATTTAGAAGGAGGGCTAATTATGGCTAACGAATACGAGAAGGTGAAGTCATGACCGGCATCCTCGTCCTGCTAATCCTCGGTGCCCTGTCTCTCGGCGTTGCAATGCTGTTTGGGGCGATTGCAAGGAAGGGAATTGGCGATGAATGACGACTCCCGTCAACGCACCCTCCAGCAGAACAAATCCCTGCATCTCTACTGCGAGATGGTAGCGGAAGCTCTGAACGATGCCGGGTTTGACATGCGCCGCACACTGAAACACGACGTTGAAATCCCCTGGACCAAGGATACAGTCAAGGATTATTTGTGGCGACCCATTCAGGAAGCGTTGCTGCAGAAGGAATCGACGACCGAACTGGATACTGCCGAACCGTCCAAAGTCTACGAAATACTGTCGAGGCATCTAGCCCAGAAACTCGGTATCTCGGTTGTCTGGCCGGATCGGTTTTCTCAGGCCGAACGGCACACAAAGGAAAACGCCGCATGACTCCCAAAAAACGCTGCGCCATTCCCCATTTTCGATATCATCCCGATGACGACAAGGGCCTCGGAAAATGCCAAGTTCCCCGAGTTCGCGGAGGGCCATGCACGTTCTTTGCCGTTGAACTGATTAACGGCATAGCGATGTGTCGGCATCATCGGAAGATGGTGAGAAGGAGGGTGGCGTGACCGAAAAAGTAGTTCTTGGAGATTGCGAGCTTTATCTGGGCGACTGTATGGAAATTCTTCCGACATTGCCGAAACTGGACGCGGTGATTACTGACCCCCCTTTTGAGGAGGAAGCCCATACGCTGCAGCGTCGTATCAATCGAGGTGCCACGCGCGGCGCGTCCGGAGATGTCGTTACCGAAGAACCGTTAGATTTCGCCCCGATAACTGAACTGCAGCGCGAACGATTCGGAGAGATTGTGCCAACAATTTGCCATGGTTGGATTTTGGTATTCTGTCAGGCAGAGGGGGTATATCTCTGGCGCAAATCACTGGAAAATGGAGGAGCTAAATACAAACGCGCATGCGTATGGATTAAGCGCGACGGGATGCCACAATACAGCGGTGACCGGCCTGGTATGGGATACGAGAGCATTGTGGCGGCGTGGGGTGGAACCGGTAAAAGCGCGTGGAATGGGGGTGGCAAGCATGGCGTGTTTGATTTCCTCAAAGCTGAGCCAATCCGTTATGGCCATCCAACGCAAAAACCGATGAAGTTGATGAATGAACTTATCGGCTTATTCTCAAATCCTGGACAGTCAGTCCTTGACCCCTTCATGGGCTCCGGGACCACCGGCGTCGCTTGCGTCAATTTGGGCCGCAAGTTCATCGGAATCGAAATTGAGCGCAAGTATTTCGATATCGCATGCGAACGCATCGACCAAGCGCAACGCCAGAAAAGGTTATTTGCATGATCGTCCGTCTCCATCTCTACGACGACACCCGTCAACGCGCTCTGCTCTCATTCTCTGATCGCGGGAAAGTCGTCCGATTGCATTGGATTCGCGGTCCCATTTCCCGGATTGTGCGGTGGCTCAGGAGGTTGTCATGACCTACCGGAACAAGAAGATACTGGATGCGTCTCGAGGTGAGCCGTGTACCATGCGCGGCCCGAATTGCAACGGGGACTCGGCGACAACGGTTGCAGCCCATTCAAATTTGCTCAGTGATGGCAAAGGCATGCGCATAAAGGCCCATGATTGCTTCGTCGCGTTTCTGTGCTCCGGCTGCCATGATTGGTACGATGGACGCAAGACCAGCAGTTATTCAGCCGACGCCAAGCAGGATTGGTTTAACACCGCCATGAAGCGCACGTGGCTCCGTTTGCTGGAACTGGGAGTCCTGAAATAATGCGCCGCGCGGCACGGGTCGACGACACGCAAAGCGATATCGTCACTGCGCTCCGGAAAATCGGCGCGCACGTCGCACACTTGCATACGGTAGGTGGTGGAATTCCGGATTTGTTGGTTAGCTTCAGAGGACGCACATATCTGGCGGAATGCAAAACGGGGTCCGTCGGCTGGAAACTTACCGATGCACAGCGTGATTTTCACGCGAGCTGGCCTGAGAAAATATTGATATTTACCGGTGTGGCAGACGTAGCACTCTGGGCGAACCGACAATGATCGAGCCCACGAGCCCCCGCCAATACGCCATGCAAATATTGCGAGCCCCTAGCGCATCCCGATCTGCAATGCTCGCCGAAACCCCTGAACACTGGCGAGATTGGATTGCCGAATACGTGCGGATGGGACTTGAGAGGCAGCGAATCCGAAAAAAGGAGGCAAAAAAATGAGACGCACACCCAGACCATGGACCCACGAGGATGATGCGCAGCTAACCGAACTGGCGGCCACTACATCGGATGTAGTGATCAGCCGGATCATGGATCGATCCACCGGACTGATCGCGACCCGGCGCAAGCGGTTAGGGTTGACTCCGTGTGCACCCAAACCGACCGTACAGCCCGATACGGTGTTGTTACAGGCATTCCTGTCTGATGGCTGGACGGCGGAGCAGGTGGAGCGATTATCGCGATGGATACAGCGCGAGAATTTAATTGCCCGGGAGGAAGCATGAGACCATTCCGTGTCGGAAATCCTGCAATACGCCGTTGTGCAGTTTGCCACGAAGAAAGACCGCTTTCCGAATTCCCGAAAGATGCTTCTTCGTGGCAGGGACGTCGACGATTGTGTCGCGTCTGTTTCCGAGCGAAACAACGGGATTCGTGGAATTGGCGTAAAAAGGAACCCGATATTCACGACCGCGTGACCCGTGCTCGGGCAAGATATGATCAAAAAAGGAATATTAGTGACCACCGCCGACGGCAGGCGAAAGCTCATTCGGCGGTGCGTACTGCATTAAAAAATGGGACTATTGTGCGAGGATTTTGCGAGATTTGCGGGTCACCTCTGACGGAAGCCCATCATGATAATTATGATTATCCGTTACAGGTCAAATGGTTATGCAAGATCCACCATATAGCGTCCCATCAAGAAAATAATGCAAAAAAGACTTGACTCTAGCGCGAATCTCGCGTACAGTCTGAATCGTAGCCTCTAGCTACGACCGCGCCTCGGGAACAGGGGCTGGAGAACAAAATGAAAATTACGCTACAGATGCTGATTGACGCCAATGCATGTCGCGAGGGTCTGGATCAATTCACTGCTGATTACCCGGAGGGTATCGCTGACTGGACCAGGGAGGCCCAGCTGTCTCTCATGACCACCGGCTGCCGGCGATATCTCGGCTGGGCAGTGGCACAACACATCGTCCCCTGGTGGTCGATGTCCGGCGCCGACCTGACCGATGCTGATCTGTCCGATGCTGATCTGTCCGACGCAACCATGCCGGTGGACTATTGTGCCTAATCACCCCAATCGCAACCGCTCCCACCCCGCGCGCACCCCGGCCCCAGATGAGGTCCGGGCCGCGCGGGTCGCGGCTGGGCTAACCCAGCGTCAGGCCGCAGATCTGATCTACGGATCATTGCGCACCTGGCAGGAATGGGAGTGGGGGGAGCGCCGGATGCATCCGGCAATGTGGAGATTGTTCCGGATCCTGGTACGGAATGGGACGAACGAGAAATCGCGATGATCATGTTCATCGGCACCCTTGCGATTGCGCTGCTGGATATTTGCGCATTTTTGCGGTCTCATTAGGGCATGGACAGCCGGGAACTCGTCCCTGCGACAAAATGGATTGCGCGCGTTCGCGATGCATTGCGTCGCGGCGAATTCCCGCCATTCCGGGTCAATCACAAATTCGACATACCCTATCTGGGGGGCTATTCGGTGGACGGGCGCACGATCTATCTGGATCGGAGATTACCGGATATGTTCCGGATGGGTACGCATCATGCAAATCTGGGGGAATTCGTTACGGTGCATGAGCGCGTGGAGAAATGGTTCCTGGATACCTACCATTCCGCCTATTTGCGGGCGCACAGAATCGCTACAGCGATGGAACATCAGGCGGTGCGCGAAGCTGGCCTTGATCCGGTGAAGTATGAGGCAGCGCTGCGCCCCTATATCCGCCGCTGCGACGATGAGACCGTGAAACGCGTCCCTGTCGATCTTGACCTTACTCCGTATGAGGATGAGGATGATCGCCGCATCCTCAGCGAACTCATGCGTGCGGAGGGCGAGAGATAGCCGCCCTTCCCCCCTTGGAGCGCGCGCGCCGTATAGTACGGCGACTGGCGAGGTATCCCCAAATACAGGTCCGCCTGTATTCCGGCCAGGTCTACATCTACCCCCATCCCGCTCCTCGGGGCTGGGGAACCCGCGGGGAGCTCATCGCCATCTATGCGCGAGGCGCTGATCCCGAATGGATCGCGGAGGATATCCAGTTTGCCCTGAGTGATAAATAGGATTGTCCTATTGTGCTGCTCGGGCTAATCTACAAGCATGCCTGCGCGCAAGCCCGGAGAAAAACTGTCCGCATTCATTGGCCGCTTCGTCGACTCGAAGCGAGAGTCGCGCAAATTCCCCCGAATTAAACAACGCCTCGCGGTCGGCTACGCCGAAGCCCGCGAGCATGCCCGAAAGGAAAAATCCCATGGCTAAATCGCAGAGTACGTCCCGCTCGCAGCCCCGTATCCCAGCAGGGCATTTCGACCGCGACGGAGTGAGTCAGGGAAAACAGACCGGACCGGTCCGAAAAACCCCTGATGCCTGCAACGAAAAGGGGAAGCGCAATGCGAAATAAACACGGCAAGCCGGTCGGAAAAAAGAGCGACCCAACCGTCTCCGCTGCCGGAGGCCTTACCGACATGGCGAGAGAGCGCAATGACCGCGACGATCTGACTCAGCCCTCCGGCCCGGATTATTCCCATGGGCTGCGTATCCATCTCGACCATGGCGACCTCGAAAAGCTCGGACATCACGACCATCCGCACGAGGCGGGATCGGAAGTGCATATCCATGCGAAGGGCCGCATCGCCGAAGCACGGAGCGAGGACCGCGACGGTAAACGCGAGCAGCATCTGTCCGTCCAGCTCACCCATATCGGCATCCATCATCCCGCCGACGGATTCGAGGCCGAGGACCAGAAAGCGAAAGCTGCCCGGAAACGCCATTAATGGCCGTCACCCCCACGTCTGGACGATCCGCCGAGCTTTCGCTGGAAGCACTGACGCTTATTCCCGCAGACGCGACGATTCGCCCCCTCCGGGATCATCTCATCATCGAGCCATTGCCGATAGAGCGGTCCGGCCTCGTTGAGGTGGTCGAACGCATCAAGCCGCTGCGCGGACGAGTAAAGGCCGTGGGTCCGGGCCATTACCCAAAACGATACGACCACCCAGACAAACATCGCAGATCAAAAATGTGGGACAGCGAATCCTTCCAGCCGACCCAGGTGCAGGTGGGCGATATCGTCGAACTAGGCGGATACAACTACGGCGGCTATTCGTTCCCGCAAATCCGATGGGGAGAAACGACCCATCTCATCTGTCGCGAAGCGGATGTGGCCGGGATTGTCGAATGAAGCGCGGTCGCCCCCCGAAACAGCGCCCGATCCCCGACCCGCCTGAGACTCCGGTCACGAGCACAGAGGTTCCAGCCGGACCCCTTGTGCCTCCCGACTGGCGACCCGGAATGCTGCTCAACGTGCGCAATGCCGGAGACTGTTATCGGATCACCCTCTATCCGGAGGAATACGACCCCCGTCACCCGGAGCGCACGCTGCGCTTTCCCAACCCGGCGGACTGCCAGAAGTTCGTGAGCCTCTGGTATTCGCGGCAATCTCCGGATCCGAGGGCGCGATAATGGCAAAGCGTGGTTGCCCGAAAGGGTCGCACACGAAGTACACGAAGGTGCTCGCCGATGAGATCATCAACGAACTTTCAGACGGCAAGCCATTACGTCAAATCTGCCGCGAGAAGGATGTAGCATGGCGCACCATCTATCTTTGGATCGAGCAACGCCCTGATTTTCATGCACGCATCGCAAAAGCGCGAGAGCTTGGACAGGATGCAATCGCCGAGGAATGCCTTGATATTGCTAACAATACGACGCTCGGTGTAGTCAAGACGTACAAGGACGGCGTGGTGGTCGAGGCCAGGGAAGAGGACATGCTGGGTCATCGCAAGCTGCAGATCGAGACGCGTCTCAAACTCCTCGCGAAGTGGAACCCCAAACGCTATGGCGACCGCATTACGCATGCCGGAGATCCAGATGCGCCAGTGACTCTGGAACTCAAGGGCTCGGACATCCATGGCTGAGTTTGCGCTATCGCCCAGGCAGGCCGAGGCACAGGAAATACTCAATGGGCCAGCCAAGCACGTCATGCTGGCCGGCGGCTCTCGAAGCGGCAAGACCTTCCTCATCATCCGTAAACAGGTGCAGCGCCGACTCAAAGCGCCCGGTTCCCGCGGGGCCGTCCTTCGCTTCCGCTTTGGGCATGTGAAAAACTCCATCGTCCATGACACATTTCCACGCGTGATGTCTCTATGTTTCCCGGGCATCCCCTATGAGGTGAACAAATCCGATTGGTTCGCCCGTTTTCCGGGTGGCTCTGAGCTATGGTTCGGTGGCCTCGACGACAAAGAACGGACCGAGAAGATTCTGGGTACTGAGTTCAGCGATATTTTCCTGAACGAATGTTCCCAGATTCCCTATTCATCGAGGAACATGGCGCTGACCCGTCTAGCTCAAAAGGTCCCGGACCGGGCGACAGGCAAAGACCTGATCCTCAAAATGTACTATGACGAGAACCCTCCGGATAAAGGGCACTGGACCTACCGGATGTTCAAAACGAAAGTCGACCCCGAGACGCGCGCGGAACTGCCGAAGGCCAGTGACTACGCCTTCATGCAGATCAACCCGAAGGACAATCTCGCCAATCTCCCGGCTGACTACATCGCAACGCTCGAATCTCTGCCCCCTCGCCTGCGCAGACGATTCCTCGAAGGCGAGTTCCGCGACGCCTCACCCAATGCCCTGTTTAACGAGGAAACCCTGGAACGGTGGAGAGTGCTGGACGGGGAACTGCCCGAGATGCTGCGCGTGGTCGTCGCGGTTGACCCCTCGGGTGCCGACGACACCGATAACGTCGATAATGATGAGATCGGGATTGTGGTCTGTGGTCTGGGCATCGATGGCAACGGGTATGTGCTGGAAGACATCACCTGCAAAGCAGGGCCTGCGATCTGGGGGAAAGTTGCCACAAGCGCCTTTGATCGGCACCAGGCTGACCGCATTGTGGCCGAGGTCAATTTCGGCGGGGCGATGGTCGGGCAGGTCATCCGGACAGCACGGCCACGGACACCGTTCCGGCCTGTTACGGCATCGCGAGGCAAGATCGTGCGTGCCGAGCCCATTTCGGCGCTGTTCGAGCAAGGGAAAATTCGATTGGCCGGAATCTTCCGGGCGCTTGAAGATGAGTTGTGTGCGTTTACGACCCACGGTTACATGGGAGAGAACAGCCCTAACCGGGCGGATGCGATGGTATGGGGGTTCTCGGATCTCTTCCCTGAGCTTGCGAAACCGGAGGTCAAAGCTCCGCCACCTCCGCAGATCATCCGGCGTCCCCTGAGTGGGACTGGATGGATGAGGACGTTGTAATGGCAAAAATGAATCCCGTCCATGCCCCGAACGAATCGGTCAACCGTACCGAGGAAGACCGTGAATTTTTCGCCATTACCGAAGATGAGATCTGGGCAGAAGCCCGGGACCGGCTCAACATCGCCTCCGAGTTCGAGACGGACAACCGCAAGCGCGCCAAAATGTGCATGCTCTTCCGTGAGGGGGATCAGTGGGATCACGATATCGTCACTACGGCGTCTGAGGATAACCCGGAGCTCACGATCAATCTCACCGACGCATACTGCACGCGGGTGGAGAACAACATCAAGCAGCAACGACCGCGGGGCCGTTGTCATCCGGTCGGAGATGGGGCGGACGTCGAGACGGCCGAGATCATCAACGGGATCGGCCGGCATGTCGAGACACGCTCCGATGCATCCGTGGCCTATGACACGGCGGCAAGCTGTGCGATCAGCGGCAATGTCGGATATTTCCGCCTCATCGCGGAGTATCTGCACGCCAAATCGTTTCAGAAAGACCTGAGAATCCTGCCCATCCGCAATCCGTTTACGGTCTCGATGGACCCCTCCGCCATCATGCCGGACGGTAGAGATCAGTCGTGGTGCATCATCTCGGTGAAGATGAAACGCACCGAGTACAGGATGCGCTTTCCGGACGCGACTAATGCGGCGTGGAACGATCTTACCCGCGACGAGCCCAGACTGGATTGGGAGGACAAGGAGGAAATCCGTCTTGCGGAGTATTTCCGTGTGCGGGAAAAAGAGGAAAAACTCTATCTTCTGAGACATTCAAACGGAGACGAGAGCACCGTATTTCATTCCGAACTTCCGAAAAACGAGGAAGGCCGGATCGTTCTGAAGGATGCCGCGGCGCGTCTGGCATTGCGTGGCCTCATCATTCAGGGGGAGCGGGACTCCATCAAGCACCAGGTGGAGTGGTTCCGTCTTAATGGTCTGACCATCGTGGACAGAGCCCAACTGCCGGGACGTTGGATCCCTGTTTTCCGGGTTGAGGGGAATGCCCGGGATATCGATGGGCGAGTGAGACGGAGGGGCATGATCGATTTCATGATGGATCCCCAGCGCATGGTGAACTACGGCGAAGTTGCCAAGATCATGCGTCTTGGACTTGCGCCTAAAGCCCCATGGGTCGGTGCAGAAGGTCAGTTTGATGGACACCCGGAGTGGAACGATGCGAACCAGAAAACCTACTCGGTACTGACCTACAAGCCCGTTAGTGTCGAGGGTGCGATGGGTCCCGTATTCCTCCCCCCTCCCGAAAGACAGCCTCCGGCGCAGATCGAACAGGGTTTTTCGGAATTCGTGCAGGGCATGCGAAGCAACCTGGTCGCCGTGTCTGGCATGCCGAACGAACCCGGCGTCGACATGAAAGGTGAAGTCATCTCCGGCAATGCCATCAAGCGCCGCCAGTGGCTATCTGATCAGAGCCACTATCAGTATTACGACAATCTGACCATGGCGATTGCCCAATGCTGGCGGACCATGGTGGAGTGGATTCCCCATTACTACTCGGAATCCAGAATCCAGCGGATCATCCGGGAAGACTCGACCCCTGAAATGGTCCACATCAACAAGCCCGTCAATGGAGAAGCGGGGGCTGTCGCAAAGATCGAAAACGATCTGTCCGTCGGACGTTATGACGTGGTGATGGATACCGGACCCGGTTATGAGACCAAGCGCGAGGACGGCGCCGATAACCTGCTTAAATTGCTCGGGATCGGACCGCTTGCGGAAATCATCGCCAAATCCGGGGCTGATCTCGTATTCCGGTCCATCGATCACCCCTACATGCAGGAACTGGCGGATAGACTCATGGCCGCCAATCCGGAAGGCCTGCAGAAACTCATGGATGGACTGTCTGCTCGGGCGAAATCGGTCGTGCAGTCTCTTGCCAATGAAAATGCGGCACTCAAACAGAAACTGCAGCAGGTCGAGATGGACCTCAAGGCCGGCATTACCAAGGCCCATTTGGCCGCGACCGTCAAAGCCCACGACACGGAAACGAGAGCCCAGACACAACTCGCCGTTGAGGAAATCCGCGCTGGCGGAAAATTACTCGATAGCCACGTAGAGCATGGACACGAGAAGGACATGCTTGAACGGCAATTGACCCACGATGCAGTCATGGCCACACAGACCCCACCGGGAGCGCAGGTATGACACAGACCGTAATCGACAGTTCCAACCTCGAAGCCATCCTGAACGATGCAGGCGTTGAAAAGCCGCAGCAAGAACCCACGACCGAGCCCGCACCCGCCGAGGTCAAGCCGGAGGCCAAGGCAGATCAGAAGCCGGATGATGAAGCGCTCGATGTCGAAGGGGAGGACGGCCTAACGCCCCGACAAAAACAGGAACTGTCTGCAAAGATGCAGAAGGCCATCGGCAGAAAGCACCGTCAGCTCAAAGAGGCTGAGGAATTCGCGGCGACCCAGTATGCCGAGCGAAAGCTGGCCGAACAACGCGCTCAGAACCTTGAGCGTCAGCTGGAACAGTTGAAGCCCAAGGCGGTAGTGACCGAGCCTCAAAAGCCGAAGCGGGAAGATTTCGCGTCGGAGTCGGACTATATCGATGCGCAGATCCAGTTCGGGATTTCAGAAGGACTGCGTAAAGAGGAAGCCCGTCAGGCGCAGATCCGGGAGGATCAGGCCCGGGAAGCTGTGGAGACCGCGGCGCGGGAGCGTATCAAAAAGGCCATTGAACTCGTCCCCGACTTCGCCGAAGTGACCGAAGGCGCAGACCTTGAGGTGCCCCCGGCCATCGCGTCGTATATGCAGAGCTCGGAACTTTTCGCGGAACTCGGGTACCACTTCGCCAAAAATCCGGATCTCCTTTTATCACTCACGAACTTGTCACCGGCACAGCAGCTGGTGAAAATCGGACGTATTGAGGCTACACTCAAACCATTCGGATCGGAAACGGTCCAAGACGGCGATAAAAAGCCGAGCGCAAAACCTGACGTACAGACGGCACAGCCGAGCGATAACGGGAAACCCCCGAGCGAGCCCCGCAGGGCACCGGTGATCAATCCGCTCACAACGAGCGGGTCGGCTGTGGAAAAGGAACCGAATGAAATGAACATTCGGGAAACGATTCAAGCCTTTGCCAAGAGCCGCAAGGTCGATTTCGGAAGACGCAAGCGCCACTAGGCACACGCCCAAAGGCGCACGCCAAAGAAGTCCCAATCACCTCCTGTGGATTGAACTTATTCGCATGCGCTTTGGCGCGAGGTGAACGGCTTTGGCTAACCAACTCTTAACGATCAGCAACATCACGAATCGCGCATTGCCTGTGCTGGCTAATGCGTGCATTCTCACCGACAAATTCAACCGTCAGTATGATAAGGAATTTGGGCAGAAGGGGCGCAAAATCGGCGCCACCTGTAACGTCCGTATTCCGCCGAGGTACATGGGCACCTTCGGCCCAGCCCTCAACGTTGAGCCGTCCGTGGAAGCCTACGTACCGGTCAACATCCTCTATCAGTTCCACGTTGATATTCAGTTCAACACCATCAACATGCTGTTGGACATCGACGATTTCGAGGAACGCTTCATTTCTCCGGCCTGTATCGCCGTCGCCAACCGCATTGATTCGGACGGCGCCTACTTCGCGATGCAGAACACGGCGAACCGCTACGGCACCCCGGGCACTGCACCGACTCAGTTCCTGACGTTCGCCAATGCCCGCGCCGCGTTGATTGCCGAAGGCATGCCGAAAGGACAGACCCCGGTCTCAATCCTGCATCCGTTCGCTAATGCGTCGATGGCCGACGCCCTGAAGGGGCTGTACAATCCGCAGGCAGCCATCTCCGAGTTCTTCGAAACCGGAATGATTGCCGCGAAAACTGCGGGCGCTGACTGGTTCGAAGACCCCAACATCGCGAACTATACGACCGGAACGCTGACCGGTACTCCGGTACTGGCGGGTGTCACGTCCTCGACGGGCGGAAACGCCATCATCACCTCGGGCTGGGCGCAGACGGGTACACTGACTCTTAGCGGCCTGACAGCTTCTGCGGCACAGTGCTATGTCGGCGACACGATTCAGGTGGCCGGTGTCTATCCGGTCAACCCGCAGAACCGTGCCCGGTACGGCAACTCGCTTAAGAGCTTCGTGGTTCTCCCTCCCGGTGGTTACGCACAGATGGTCGGATCAGCCGGTCCCGGTGGTCCCGAGTTCGCTCCGGCCACCCTCGTAAATGGCTCGTTCAACAGTGCGACAGGGCAGTACACCTCCTCGGCAGGGGGCGAAGTTGACCTGCTGGTGGGCGAGTGCATGATTACGGGCGGCCAGTTCCAGAATGTGGCTACCACGAGCGCCTTTACCGGCACTCCGGCGGTCACCCTCAACAGCGGGGCTGCGGCGAACACGGCCTCGACGGAAAATCTGTACTTCCATCGGGACGCCTTCGCCTTGGCATTCGTGGATCTTCCGCTGCCACGTACTGCGGTCGAGGCGTCGAGAGCCTACGACGAGGACCTGGGACTCGCGATTCGTGTCGCGACTCAGTACACGATCAACAATGACGCAGAACCGACACGTATGGACGTGGCGTACGGGTTTTCCAGCCTGTATCGCTCGCTCGGCGTTCGGGTTTCCGGTTAAGGAGGCATACACATGGTCGCAGTAACTAATGTTGACGGCACCAACCCCGGACCCAACGTATCGGTTTCGCCCGATACCACGCAGGCCCCGATTGGTAACCTCTGGTCGCTCGGTACGTTTGGGATCACGCTGACCCCGGCGGCGCTGGCGACGGGACCTTCGGTTGCGGAGCAAACCTTCGCTTCGACGGGGATTGGCCTCAAGGTCGGTGATCGGGTGGACGTGTCCTACCCCGGAGCACAGACGGCGGATGTAGCGCTCGTATCGGCCAGGGTCTCGGCGGTGGATACGCTGGCACTCACATTCCTGGCCACGTCGGGGACGCCTACCCCGGCGTCGGGAACGTACAACGTCAGCGTATTCAGGCAGCAGCCAAACTGGACGAAGCCCGCGTCGGGTAACCAGATGGATTGGTAAGCTATGCCCTCCATGCCGGAGGTTGTCGGCCTGGATTCGTGGGCGGCGCTACAGGCCATGGTCACCGCAGGGGTGCGTGTCCTGCCGCTCTCGATCTTCCAGGACGATCCGGTGCTTATCCGGTTTCAGGAGGGTGCTGGAAAGCCGGGGTTTGTGATCTCACAGACTCCGGCGTCGGGCACCAATATCGCGGCCAATTCGCCGGTGACATTGACGTGCTTTGCCTTTCCCATGGCGGTCGCGTATCCGGCTGGAGATACTAACGTATGATCGGGACCACCACGGCACAGAACATCATCGAGGCGGCCCTTCGGCGCATCAACACCTTTCAGTCCGGTGAGCAGATTCCTCAGGCGGATCTCACGGATTGCTTGGACACGCTTAACGATCTCCTTGATTCGTTTTCGATAGATCATCAGTTCATTTTCGGGACCAACGAGTTCATCCTTGAGTGGGTGGCAAATCAGATCCTGTACAAAGTCGGGAATCCGGTCTGCACACTGCTGAACCTTCCTCCATTTACCGGGACGCTGACTTCCGGCTCCAATGTCATTACCGGAGTTACCAATATCCCAAAGTCACTTGTGGCGGGGCAGAATGCAGCCTATACGATGGGGTCAGGCTCGATCCTCACCGATCTTCAGGGGCTCCTACCTGCCTTGACGACCGTCACGGCAATCGGTACGAACACAGTCACCATGAGCGCCAATGCCACGGGCACGTCCAACGGCGCGGACCAGATCACGTTTACGGTGCCCGGCGATTTCCCGATCCCACGTCCTTTGCGGATCACGCGGGGATTTACCCGGTTCAATCAGCTCGATTTCACGCTGGATGTATACGAGACAGAGCGGCAGTACACCGAGATCCTGTACAAGCCCCAACCGGGACCGTGGCCGACCGTCGCCTGGTACAACAATACCTTTCCCTATGGATTGCTCAACGCCTATCAGGCTCCCGGCAACAATGTAGAAATGCACCTATTCTGCGACACGATCCTGAGCAACCTCACCCTGTCTCAGGTGCTGGTCATGCCGCAAGGTTATGCGCGCATGATGAAGTGGTTGCTGGCGAAAGAGCTGTGTGCCGAGTATGGATTCCCGATCACCGATGCGATACGCAAGAACGCAGAAGAAGCACGAAATTTCGTCAAGGCGCTCAACGCGCGTCCCCAATCAGTGTCGCGCTACGACAGAGAGATTGTGCGCGGCAATCGCCCGGATGCGGGATGGGTGACACACGGGGGCTACCGGTAATACATGTCCTTCGATATCTTCGGCGAGTTTGGGTTCAACGGGGGGCAGGACGTTGCCCCCGATCCGCTTCAAAGTCCGCAGATTTGCATCAACTTCTACCCCGAAGTGGATAAGCAGGGATCCAAGGAAGTCGTTGCGCTCCTTGGGTGTCCCGGCCTGGTAGAACTCGTCGCTGCACCCGGAGGCGGAGCACCCGGATTTTCCAACACAATGACGCAATGGCCGCAACCGTCTACGGTCACCAATTTGCCGGTTAGAGGTCTATGGGAACTGCCCAACGACACGTCAGCATTGGCGGTCATTGGCGATGTCTGTTACCTGGTAACGGTACAGACTGCCGCCACACCTTCATCGTTCCCTACGCTGTCGCTGACGTCGGTTGGCACATTGCTGACCAGTTCGGGACCGGTCGCTATTCGCGATAACAACGCGGGTGGCTATGCGGTTATCGTAGACGGCCCCTATGGGTATCTCTATGCACTCAACGGACAAACACAAACGCCGTCCTCGTCCGTATCCACGTCATCGGGGTCCAACATACTGACCTTCACGGGCACGCCGAATTACAATCTGATTGTAGGCATTGTGATTACCGATTCCGCAGGCTATATCCCGGCGGGGACGAAAATAACCGCCGTCGATTATGCTGGAAATACGCTGACCATCTCGAATAACGCCACGGGGACCAGCTCCTCGGATACCATTACCGGGACCGTTCCGCCGTTCTTGCGAATTACTGATCCGGCATTTTTGGGATCGAATACTGTCGCCTTTGTGGATGGCTGGTGGATTTTCCAGAAGCCCGGAAGCCAGACATTTTTCACGAACTACCCGCAATATTCGATCAGTTTCAACGGATCGTACTATGCGCTGAAAGACGCCTTTCCTGACAATCTGATCGCGGTCATGGAAAACAAGGAAGAACTGTGGTTGCTGGGCGACAAGAGTACGGAAATATGGTACGACGCAGGCGGCGCAAACTTCCCGTTTTCGCGACTCGTAGGCACTCCGCTACAGGTGGGTTGCCGCGCTCCGCATTCGGTAGCGCGGTTCTGTGCCGGAGGCGAGGACTCGTTGATCTGGCTGGGACGAAACGAGCGCGGCGAAAACATCATCGTCAAGACGAGTGGATTTACCGCAGTCACTGTTTCCCCGCCCTCATTTGGGGATGAGGTCGCGACCTACCCAATAACCAGCGATGCCATCGGATTTACCTATCAGGAAGATGCTCACGAATTCTACGTAATTACCTTCCCGTCCGCCGATGTAACGTGGTGCTACGATTCTCAGTCTGGATTGATGCACAAACGGTTGAGTTACGACCCCTACGCGCAAGCATTCCATCGGCATCGATCGATGAGCTTCATGAATTTCCAGGGGATGCGGATTGTGGGCGATTACCAGAACGGCACCCTCTATTGGCTGACGCGCACTGCATATACCGACGCGGGATGGCCATTGCTGGCGAAACGCAGAGCGCCCCATGTCTGGGATCAGGGAGCCCGAACGCGGGTATTTGTTCAGAGCCTCCAGCTTGATTTTGTGCCCGGCGTGGGTAATTCGTCGGGGATGGGGACGAATCCGCAAGCGGGACTTTCCATATCTCGTGATTCCGGACGGACTTTCGGAACCCGTATTGATGCGCCGATAGGCACTATCGGGCAAACCTGGACGCGCACGATGTGGCGGCGTCTCGGATTTGGACGGGATCTCGTGTTTGACGTGGAGGTCATGGATCCGGTGCGCCGTGACCTGATCGGCTGTACGCTGCGTGCCATGTCCGAGGCGGATATCTCTAACCTCCAGGGAGTGCGAATGCTGTGAGTCTCCTACCAGAAACCATCCCGCCCGAAAGCCTGCCGTTCGGAAAAGTGCTTCCAGATGGCCGCATGATTATCGATCACAACTGGTATCTGTTCCTGTACAGCCTCTCCAATCACACTATCGGCAAAGGAATCCTGCCGGTTGCCAATGGGGGAACCGGATCAAACGCCATAGGTCCAGCGCTTGCTAACAACTTAGGCGCGCTGGCGATCGACAACAACCTGTCCGATTTGCAAAATACGGGGGCGGCCCGTACAAATTTGGGATTGGGAACGATGGCCACTGAAAGCGCCTCATCGGTCGCGATTACCGGTGGCACTGTGTCGGGCGCTGCAGTCAGCAGCGGATCGATCAGCGGAACGACGATCAATTCAACGACCATCGGGGCAACGACTCCGGAAACAGGAGCGTTTACCACGGTATCCGCGAGCCAGGCGAACCTCGGAAGCGCAACTCTGACGGGCACATTGCAACTCGGGTCCGCCTATACCTCGGGCGCTATTACTCCGACCGGCTATCTCACGGTGAAAGACAGCTCCGGAACCACGCGCGAGATTCCATGCCTCTAACTATCACCCATCGGAGTGCAATTCTGCGTATAAATGGCTATGATTCCGCTACGCCTACGGGTGAGCGAATCCCAACCGGATACGGAGCACGCTTACCATGCAGGATGTAGCACCCTCTATGCGTACTCTCATCGCCCCTTCCGTGGAACTTCCCCGGGAGCGCGTTTTTGACATCCAGAAAGCATTATTGACCCTCCCCCAAGCGGATGTAGCGAGAACCGAGCATTATTTCTCTGGGGGTATGTATTGCCGTCGGATGTGGATTCCCCCCGGCATTCTGATTGCCGGAAAAGTCCATAAAACCCAGCATTTTTTCATCGGATGCGAAGGCGAACTCGTGGTATGGGGAGAAGGTCCGCGTTACCTGCTTAGGGCCGGAGATATCCGGAAATCAGAAATTGGGACTAAACGGATCGTGTTCAGCCTTTCCGAATGCGTGGTGCTGACAGTGCATCAGGCCGAGGAAAAACCTCTGGAAGAACTGGAAAGGGATATGGTCGAGGACGATCCGGATTCCGTGTTTGACATGGATAACCGCCTGAAGTCGGGAGTGCTGGAAGATTTGAGCGCGAGGAAACTATGACCTACTGGGTAGCAGGCGCGACCGTTGCGAGTGCGGTAGTGGGAGCGGTGGCCTCGAATAGTGCCGCCAATAAACAGGCGGCGGCCCAACGTCAGGCCGCTGCCACTCAGGCGGGGATGTTCAACACCATCAACCAGCAGGAGCAGCCATTCATCCAGTCTGGTTACGGTGCGACGACGCAGCTCAATCAGTTGTTGGGGACGGCTTCAGGAACTCCGGCAAACGGTGAGCCAAACGGCTACCTGACCCAGACGTTCAATCCTACACAAGCCGATCTGCAGAATTATCCGGGCTATCAGTTTGCCTTGCAGACAGGGGGGCAGGCGGTACGCAATGCGGATACTCCGGGAGCGGGGGCCTTATCCGGGGCGGCATTGAAGGATCTGACCAACTTCAACGTGGGGACGGCCAATCAGTATTACGGCCAGTATTTCAACCAGTTTCAGACGCAGCAGAACAATATTTTCTCACGGCTCTCGCAAATTGCGGGACTCGGACAGTCTGCTGCAACGCAGACCGGCAACGTGGGGACACAACTGGCTCAAGGGACCGCCCAGGCACAGGCCGCCGCGGGGGCTTCTCAAGCCGCCGGAACTTTGGGAGTCGGGAACTCCATTTCTCAGGGAACCAATACGCTCGGGGCGCTTATGTACATGCAGGGAGGCCAAAATCCCGGCACCCCCAATCCCGGAGCAAATCAGGATCCTGCCGCCGCCACGCTTGAATCGGCCTATGGGCCGCAGGCGAATTACCTGCAGCCGCAGGCGGGAGGCTAATCGTGGATTTCGGAGCCCCGGTCGTTAAGGACATCCCTCCTCAGAACGGGTTACAGACTCTATCCCAGATCATGGGATTGAGACAGCAGCAGCAGAACATCGCTCTTCAAGGGCAACAACTGGCTGTCGGTCAAAGCAATGTCCAGCAGGCTCAGGAAGAAATGCGAGAGCGCATGCTGCTTCAGAGTGCGCTTCAGTCCGGGAAAACTCCGGACGGCCAGTCTTTGACCGGACAGGACGGAAAAATCGATCCGGAAAAATTCGCACCATTCGCGATGACGCAGGCTCCTTTGCTTGGTCCGCAATTTGCGCAGCACATCATCCATACGCTCAATATGAAGGTGAATCTGAACGAGTCGATTCAGAAGCTGACAGAGCAGAATCGTAACGATGTCTCCGGGATTATCCGGTCTGCGATCGCCAGCAACACCCCGATCTCGCAAGTCGCCTCAGAATTGGCCGGCTACGCGAAACAGAATCCTTCCTCTGCGCAGGCGGTCGCTCAGGCGACGGGATTGCTCGGACAGCTTCCTGAAACTCATACTCCGGGGCAGCGCTCCGATGCGTTGACACATCTGGCTATGGCATTTCAGTTGCCGGGTGCAACCGCTGCCCAGCAACAGCCGAACATGGCCCGCGTTGTGGATGCGCAGGGCAATGTCAAAATCGTAAACGAGAATCCTTATGCCGCCCCGCCGGTGGGAAGTCAGGTGGGACAGACTGTAGCAACGGGGGTAGCCCCAACTATTGCCACCTCGACTTCCGGAATACCGGTAGTCATGAAAGGAACGGGCGCGGTTCCGTCAGCGGGATCAGGTCCCGGACCAGAACCCACGACCGGAGACTGGGCCAATTTCACCGCTCAGGCAAGAGCCTTGAATCATCGCGTCCAGACGGCCACCGATCTGATCCCGAGAATTCAAGAGGCCGAAGGGGCGCTTGCGCAGATTCACGGAGGGGCCGGTGCCACAGGGTACGAGAAACTGGCTCGTATTCTGCAGGCTGCTGATGCGCCCACTGCGCTGGTTGACAAGGTAGGAAACGGAAACCTCGGGGCAGCACAGGAAGCGCAGAAATATCTGTTTCAGATCACCTTTGCAGGACTTAAACAGTCCATGCAGGGGGACCCGAGCCGTGTTGCGGAATTCAATGAAGCTGAAAAGCTGTTCCCGAAGATCAATACAGACCCCAGAGCTGCTGCGGCCCTATTGAATTTCATGGAGGATCAGGGGAAACGGGATTATGCCGAGCAGCAGTGGCTCAACAAGGCCCGTACTTCCGGGACTTTCAATCCGGCGACATGGGAGGCGGATTACCAGAAATCTCTGCGTGAAGGACAAGTCCCGGGGGTTCCGAAAAATCAGAACCCTGGCGGTAAAGTCATGCCAACAGGTCCGAAACTTGAGGCATATGCGAACAAGTATTTTGGGGGGGACATGGCAAGAACGGTGGAGTTCCTGAAAGCCCATGGGTATTGATATCTCGGATCTTCCCGTTCCGACGGCCGCAGATTCTGCGGATATCTCGGATTTGCCGATCCCTTACCAGAATCTCAGCCCGGCAAACCCTGCTACGGGGCCAGGTGCTCTGCAGATCGGTCCTTTCGATACGGGCGTCCAGATTCCGGGGTGGCTCAATCGGACTTTGGAGGGGGCTGGAAAAGCGGGTTATGACTTAGCGCGCGGAGCGGGTCAGTGGGTGGGGTTGGAAAATCGTCAGGACGTGGCTCAATCACAGCAACTGGACGCGCCCTTGATGGCGACGACGGCGGGGAAGGTGGGTGACGTGATTGGGAATATTGGATTCAACTCCCCGGCCATGTTGATCCCCGGAGTCAACTCGCTTGTCGGTGGCGCGGCCCTTGGGGCCGGAATGGGCGCATTAACCCCATCTACAAGTACCGGCCATACGCTGGAAAATATCGGTCTAGGGGGCGCTCTGGGGGCTGCAGGTGGATATGTCGGCAACAAGATCAGCGACTGGGCCGCCGCGCAGAATGCGGCGCGGGAAACCGCCGCTCAGGAAGAAGCGGGAATCAATGCAGACCGCGATGCAGTGCTGGCTCAGGGCAAAAAAGCAGGCTACGTAATTCCCCCTACGGCTGCGAAGCCCAATGTCGTCAATACCGCCCTTGAATCGATCTCCGGAAATGCTGCTACACGTCAATCTGCCATGGCCGCAAACCAGAAAGTGACTAACGCACTGGTTCGTTCCGATCTTGGAATTGCATCTAACCAGCCGATCAGTCCGGAAACGCTCGCCGCCGTACGGCAGAAAGCCGGCGCGGCTTACGATGCAGTAAAAAAGCTCGGAACGATCCAGTCCGATCCGCAATATTTCAAGGACCTTCGCGCTGCTTTGGTAGGAGGGCCGAACCTCGAGACATTTTACCCGGGCATCAGTTCTCAAGCTGATGAGCAGGTTAAATCACTGGTAGACGCGTTAAACGTGCCGGTACACAACTCGGAAGGGATGGTGGAAGGAATCAAGCAGCTTAGAAATCTGGCAAAGAGGAATTTCCAAAGCGCCTTCGCCGCAGAAGGGAATCCCGACAGACTGGCAATTGCTCAAGGTCAGAGAGATGCCGCCGATGCGCTGGAAGATTTGATTGGCCGTCACCTCGAGACTGCGGGACACCCGGAACTTGCGCAGGAATGGAACGCAGCCCGCCAGACCATTGCGAAATCCCATCAAATCGAAGGGGCGTTGCAGGGAAGCAATGTCAATGCGCGGGGTCTGGCCGCGCAGCTCAGGAAAGGGAAGCCCGTGACCGGCGCCATGGGTCTTGTGGCGAAATTCGCCAACCACTTCCCGGAGGTTTCTGCGGTGCCAAAAAGCGGTGCCGGAGTGTCCAAGCTGGCCGCTACCCTTGCGACAGCCGGGGAACTTGGGGGGGCGTATCTGCATGATGCCCCGCTTATGGGGGCCGGGGTTGTCGCAGCCGCTACTCCTTATGCGACCCGGGCGGCCATGCTCAGCCGGGCCGGTCAATCCCTGCTCGCCACGCCCTCGTATGATCCGAGCCTGGTGGGGACCCTGGGGCTTCGTGCCATCGAAGCCGCCGGCCGGCGCGGCGCGTTAGCGGCTGGAATTCCGCTTAATCAACTGATCGGAGGGAAGTAGCTCATGGTCATCGATCAGGGATTCGTACAGCGCCGCTTCGCGGGCCTTTTTGGTGTAGCCCAAGGGCATGAGCAGCAGCCGTTTAACGGGTCCGTCCTTCATGCGGTGCTTGACGATCCGGCGTACGGGAGAAGTGAGTTTTTTCTTGATGATCGGGGCAATGGCAAGACCGACACCGACCGCTACAGCAGAGAGCAGGCTCATGATTGCGCTCCATTCAGGAATGGTCTGAACATAATAATCGAAGAGGATGCCCATGACCACCGTTAGCGCCTCCCCCATCCCCATCCTGCAGTTCTTCAACAATTCGGGGCAACCGAATGCGGGAGGGTCGGTCTTGACCCAAGTAGGCGGCGTCAATTACCCGACCTATTCGGATTCGGCAGGATCGGTAGCCCTCCCCAATCCCATCCCTCTTAATTCAAGGGGGGAAGTCTCGAACGCTTCGGGTCAATCGAGCCAGCTTTTCCTTGAAAGTGGAATCGTTTACACATTCACGATCATGGATGTAAACGGGAACACGATCAATACCGCGACCTCTGTTGAAATCGCCGACCTGTTATCTCTTGGGGCTGCGGGTATTTCCGCAAACAACACCTTCACCGGAACCAATACGTTTTCCGCTGCCGTCACGTTCAACGGCAGTACCGTCTTCACTTCCTCGAACAATTATTTTCCGAATACGGGAATTGCGCAGGGTGGCACGATGGACGCCACTTACTCGGGGAAGCACGTTGGCGCGGATTCGGGCGTTACGGGGCTTAATCTCGCCAGTCCCGCGAATTGCTCCGGTTGCGCCTTGTGGTTGTACAATGGAAATCTTTCTGCACTTACTTTGACCGGTGCGGCAGCAAGTTCGCTGATCGTCGATTCCGGAAATGTAGCCATAACGTCCTATGTCATGGAACCGTTTTCCACCATCTTCTGGTATTGCGACGGGACACATTGGATCGGTAAATCCAGCCAGCCCCGTGTAATCGGAAATCCGACGGGTGGAGATCAGGGAGAGGGCACAATCAATGTGCCCGCTATTTATGCAAATGGGATCAAGATTGTCGCAGGAATAAACAGCCAGTTTTTTAGTTCTTCTGGCACCTTTACGGCCCCTTATGCCGGGACCTATGCGATGTTCATTTGCGGCGGAGGAGGAGGAGGAGGCGGCGGCTCGGGGGGCAGTGCTTATACGAGTGGCGGTGGCGGTGGAAGCAGCGCTCAGAACGCCATTGCATTTCAGACGTTGACGCAGAATCAGCAGATAACGGTCACCATAGGTGGTGGGGGAGCGGGCGGATCCGGGGGGGCGTCGGGGACTGCCAGTGGATCAGCCGGTAATACCGGGGGAAGCACTACCGTCGGGTCCATTACGGTATCAGGAGGAGCGGGGGGAGGAGGAGGAATCTACAATGGCGCTTCGGTCAGTTCAGGGGGGGCTGGTGGTAGACTGGGAGGTGGACTGGGTGGTGTTGTTTCCGGCGGAAGTGGAAATGCCTCCGACGTAACTGGTACGGGAGGTGCGGGGGGCGCCAATGCGGTTTCTGGCGGCGGCTCGTGTGGTGGTGGTGGCGGAAATAATGATATGACCGGCAGCGTTGGCGGTAACGGTGGTGGCGTAAATGGTCAGGGTGGAAACGGCTCTGGATATGGAGCGGGTGGTGGTGGTGGTGGAAGCGGCCAGACTGGCGGATTAACTGGGTCCTCCGGAGGGGCAGGTTCTCCCGGAATTGCGTTTATCTGGTGGTAGGAGATTACGATGACAATTCAGAAGCAGCAGGTTTTCCCGCGCGAAATCGTGGGAAATTTACAGACCGGAGCGAACGGGCCTTATACGCTTCAGATCTCGGAGGCGTATTTCAAGAGCATCACCCTCTGGACCACCGCCCCATCCGGTTCCTCCATCGCCGTGACCTACTCCCTGGACGGCGGGACGAGCGTCACGCCCGTCCCGATGTCGCAGGTCGGCTCGAACACGGGGCACTATGAAAACAGCAGTCCGATTATCGCGGACTTGGGTGAAATCACCGTTACCGTGACCGGCCCGGCTGCGGGCTGCATGTGGGGGATACGATGAAAAGAGTTCTTCTTGCATTTCTTCTGATTTTCTCGGCATATTCTGTCAATGCAGCAGGTCCGTTTGCGCAGGGCAGCGGGACAACTCTGGTGCTCATGAATGCTGCGACAGCGATTGGAGCGGGAACCATCATTTCGCCTCCCATGCCCAACCAGACCTACCAGGCCACGGAGACCTGCACGGGCACATGTTCCGCCACGGTCCTCATCCAGGGCAGCGACGATGGCGTCGGCTGGGTCACGTTGGGCACGATCACACTGTCGGGTACCTCGCCACCGTCTGATGGATTTGCGAGCATTGCGCCGTGGATTGAAGTGCGTGGTAATATCACCGCAATCTCCGGAACTTCGGCAGCAGTAACCGTGACTATGGGGGCACAGTAATATGACTGTCGTGACTGATCCGACCAAGACTGGGATAGCTAACGACAGGGTGGCTTACTATCTGTCACCGGGGGGTGGTGACGATACCCTCAACATACAGAATGCGCTCAATGCTGCGGTGGCTTCCGGGGGGCTTGTTTATCTAAATTCGGGTGTTTTCCATATCAGCAATACCCTCCATGTAGCGGGTTCCAATGTGGCCATCCAAGGGGCGGGTATCGGAAAAACGGTAATACAGGGAACGACTGCCACCTATCCGGGTTACGCGGGTCCTAACGGGGTACAGGCTTATGCCGCCCTTGCACTCGTCGCTGCATCACATTGCAGCGTTCGGGACCTCACCGTAGATCATTTTACCCATTCTGTAGATGCGAATGGAATAATTATGGTTCCGGACGGGGCTTCAGGTGCGGGCACAATATGCACTGATTGCCAGGTTATGGACTGTGAAGTTCTCTCAGTACCTAATCACTCCTATCAAATATGGAGCCAGCGCGGACAGTCAATCAAAATTCTGCGCAACTACGTTAATGGAAATTATAATCCTACAGGAAATGCCGCCACTGATCCGGATTACGAAGGAATAGAGGTTATGGGCGGCTATGATGTGCTGGTTGCCGACAATACGCTGGAGAATTTGTCTACAGGGATTTACGTGTGGGGGACCGCCGGTATAGCGGGTGGGGATGCACGGTATGTTCGTGTTTGCGGTAACTACTCGCTCAATGTGGACTGCGCCGTAAAATTTACCCCTGCCTATACGTCCAGCATTTCAACCGGTGTCTATGATCTTTTGGTTCGCGGAAACCACGTCAATGGTGCCCTCTATTGTGGAATATTGGGACAAGTGACCGAAGCGAGTGCCGTGGCACAAGATATAGAGATCGTTTCCAATCAGATCGCATCCAGTCTGATGGGAATTTGGATGGATAACCAGTTGACCTCTGGAACATTGACACGGTGCCGAGTAAACGGAAATACGGTGACCGGAGCTACTTCTGCCACACTGGGTGCTATTTCGGTCCAGTATATTTCTGCATCGCAGATTGCTGGGAATATCGTCGATAACTCGGGAGGGTACGGACTCTGGGCGCTCGAATCTACGACTCTGGATATCGGCGACAATACTGTGGTGAGTTGCGGTAAAAGTGCACTGGTCATGAACACAGTCAGTAATTCCCGTATTCATGACAATTTGTTCCAAGGTTATAATGCATTAGGTGGGGGAACCAACGCGATACCGCTTACCGCGTGTACAAATCTTGATATTGTTCGGAACGCCTTTTCTCTTAATGGATCAGCAGAAGTGTACGCGGTCCAGATGGGAAGCGACTCGGCCGGCATCCGTCTGAAAGATAACAGGCTGCTGTACATACCGACCTTTGCATCGCCGTTTAACAATGCGTCTACGAATCCGTGGGAATTTGATGTAGTAATTGCTGCATCCTCGGCATCGACCAGCGTAGCGCATAACATGGCCGTATATAGCGGAGTGCGCCTAGCCGTGACGCAGATAGCGGGTGTTGCACAGCCCGTTACAGTAACCATTTCGGGGGGTGATTTTGTGTTCGCACTGGCAGCGGCTACTACAGCCGCAGTCACCTATAGAGCAGAGATAGTGCAATAGTGGACGCCTGCGCCATTTTTTACGGCACCGGGAATCTTGCGACCGATGCTGCAAATTTGGCTACCTACCCACTTCTGATTCTTCCGCAAGCCAACGATGCGGCAACAATCGCGTGGCGCAATTCGATAAAGGCCATTAATCCAGGAATCCTCATGCTTGGGTATCAAATGGTGGCGAGCGATGCCCATACGGTGCCTGGTCCCGGCAACGCGATTATGCCGAATTATGGCTATTGCCGGGATGCGAGTGGTGCTGTAATCCTGGTCAACAATGTTGCGCTCCACGATTACCGCCATTCGTATTGGCGAAGTGCCTTCTTGCGTGCGTGTCAGACGGTCATGGGTTCATATCCGTGGGATGGTCTATTTTTGGACAACTGCGCAGTATGGAGCAATATGTCCACCGATCCGGGCGTTTTGTCGGTCATGCAGTCGTCCCTGCAACAGGCATTGGCAGACTTGCGCACTCTATTTCCGCAATCACTATTGACAGGCAATTCCGCGCAGCATTTTGGGTCCTTGAATGGGGAGTTGCACGAGAATTATACGGATGCGTTTTCAGAACCCCATGTGCAGCCGGAAATCAATATCGTTGGGCAGATTGTATCGAGTTTTACTGATCCACTTGTAGCCTCGACAATTGCGGAAGCAGTGCAGCAAAACGCGACGGTATGCCTGACACTGGCTAATTACGAAACGTCCGCGCCATTGTCTAGTTGGGGATTGACTCTGTGAAAACCCTCCTGCTCATTGTCGCGCCGGTTATCTGGTCCGGCATCCTACTGGTGCTGGCTACCGTGTACATCGTTTCACAACTGTTTGACCGGAGGTAGGGTGGACAAACTCGAAGCACTCATGCACTTTGTCGCGCTGGGACTCGGTGTCAAACCGGCCTACACACGGGCGATGGATGGAGGGACAAAGGGATTTATGAAACAGATCGTCATCCAACTCCTGTCGGTCATCATCCTCGGTGTCGTATCCGGGGTCGGCTCCGCGTGGTACATGCTCCAGAACGATACGAACCAGCTCGCGCAACAGGCTGTGCGTAACGCGGACTATCAGGCTGCCGTCAATGCGATGCCGGGGCAGGAGGTACTCAACCAGCGCATCCTCGATGAACTGGCTTCCATGGCGCAGGAACTCAAACGGCAGGAACACGAAATCCGCATGATTGCGGGCAGGAGAAATTAGCATGGCTACTACATTGGCAACCGCAGCAGGGTCGAGTGGATTCGCCGCCGCAGTCGTGGTGGTGATCGTCTGGGCGTGCAAGAGCAGCGGGATTTCCGTACCGCCTGATGTCGCTGCGGCAATCGGAACCATCCTGAGCAGTATCACGCACTATCTGGTCACGATGGATCGGCCCTTTTTTCGTAAACCCGGAGAACCACAGAAATGAAGAAACTGATCTTAGTAATCTGTTGTCTGGCATTGGGGGCCTGCGCCACCAACCCACTTGCTCAGGCGAATCAAGCCTGCACGGCCTGGGCAGCCGCCCAGACCACGACACTGAATCTTGCAGCATCCGGGAAACTCAGTCCGGCGAACCTGCACGCCTTCTTGCAGGCCGATGCAGTAGCCACGCCAGCCTGCACCGGGACGCCTCCGGCGACCTCGGCGGAAGCGGCAGCTTTGGCTTCGAAGGTAGCAACCGAAACGGCAATCATCGTTGCCATCAACAAGGGGAAATAATCATGGATGCAACGCAACAAGCCGTGCTCGACGGCGCAGTACAGGGTGCAGAAGCCGCTGCGGTGGTGGGACTCGGGGTAGCCTCTGTCGCCGATCCGCGCGTAGCCGCAGCGATGAAGGCCGCGCAACTGGCGCTCCAGCTCACCCAGACCGTGCAGCAGATCAGCGCCATTCAGACCATGACGCCCGCTGAAAACGCGGCGCTGTGGAGCGTCAACGCCAAGCTGATTGCTGCGAACCATGCAGCGTTGCTTGCGCTGGGTGCGCCGCCTGCGGCGACAACTACTGCCGCGTAATCATGACCGCCTCTGCTCAAATCATCGCCTACGCCAAGATCGCGCAGCAGGTCTATAACGAGCCGCCGCAGTTCGGTGCAGCCAATGGTCCGGCGCGAGCGCGACTGTATGGCAATGTGCTGGCGTTTCGCGGCACAGACGATTTTGCGTCCATCATCGCGGACGCTAATATCGACACTACGCCGGTTTGGGGGCTAGGGCGGTTGCATAAGGGATTTTGGGAGGCACTGGCAGGAATCCTGCCGGGCTTGCTGACCATTCAGATTCAGCCAGCCGTCATCGTCGGACACTCCGAAGGCGCAGCGCTTGCCAGCCTCTACGCTGGAGTGCTTTGCATGATGGGATGGCACTCTGTATCGGTCTACGGGTTCGAGCCTCCGAGAATGTGCGCGGACAACACGCTGTTGCAATTGTTCGTGACACATAGTGTATTCAGATTCTACTCCTCAAACGGCTCCGATCCGGTTACAGAGGTTCCTCCGGAGCTGTCTCTACCCGGCGAGCTGACGCACATAGGATCGCCCCGGGGGATCATCCCCGACATCGAAGATCACTACATCGACAATGTGATCCGGAGTCTGGAAGCATGATACCAATTATAAATGACAAAGCTTTTTGTTCTAGGCATGCTTGCACTCACCTATTGAAAGAGGAGTGCCCATGGTGCTTGGCAGAAAAACTAACAAGAGCATTTAGTGATCTTACTTATGAACAACGAAAATGTGTGCAAGATTTTGCAAAACACATGACGGATGTTTTAATTCCTCAACTAGTTGAAAACAGGAGATTTTGAAATGCACTATCGTAATGGACGTGAAGCTCATAACGGTGACAAAATCATCAAGCTGGAAGGCGGAAGGCTCGTAGCTTTTGGCGTGCTGCACAGCGCAACGCCGGGCAATGACTACTGTAACGGCAGTATCGCTGTTGTTCAGCCAACAAATGAAGGGGCTTGCATGTGCGATTGTCTGCACATCGACGATTTGGCGGAACTTCTGGCTAGAGCAGGTTTGGACAAGCGTCCGGCAGGAAAATGAGAACGATCACCCCCGCTGGCGTCCGCCTAATCAAGAGCTTCGAGCTGTGTCGGCTCGTCGTCTACCAGGACGCAGTCGGATACCCCACTGCCGGATGGGGTCATCTCGTACTGCCGGAGGATAATCTCAAAGTCGGCGACACGGTAACGCAGGAATGGGCGGACTCGACACTCCTGTCTGACCTATCTGGAGCCGAGCAGGCAGTAGTGCATTATTGCGGAGTATCGCTGAACGACGCACAGTTCTCCGCTTTAGTAGATTTTGCGTACAACGATGGCGTGGGTTCGTTTCAGGAGTTCGCCAACAAGCACATGCGCGGGCCAGATTGGCAGTTTGCGGTGCCCCAAGCATTGCCGTTGTGGATTGATGCCGGAGGGAAGCCACTCTCCGGATTGCTGCAACGGCGTATTGCGGAAGCGGCAATGTTTTGTGGGTTGCAGGTATCCCGGTGACGCTTGCCCGGACTCCCAGCCGCGCACGATGGTTTGAGGGAGTCAAACTGCTGCTGATCGAAAGTCCCTCCCTGACGCTGACCTACCGCACCGCAAAAAGTGCGGATGCGGCACTCCGATATTGCGGATATTGTAGGATCACAGCTTGGGAGGGGCAGCCCGTGAAAGCCGCCAAGGTCGTTAAAAAATGCGACTCCTAGGACCTATCTTGGCAGCCACGCTGACCCTCCATCTGTTTAGTCTGGGACCGTGGAACTTCAGCGCTGGAACGGTCCTCGATCCGGGCGAAACCTATTTCCAGCTTGCTGACCGCGTGACTTTCTTCGTTCGAGTTCGATGGTGAGGCTCGAGGCCTTAGCGCGGTAGTGAATTCCGTCCACCGTGCATCGACTGCGCTCCCGTTCAAACTGCTTGCTGTACGCGAGGCACTGATCCGCTTCGTCTAAACATGCTCTCGCGCGATGGTCTGCGTACCATATCCGGAATTTTAGAAGCAATTTTTTCATGATCCCTCCTAAGCTCTCATAGGTAGTTCAGAGAGTTGTGTGATTAACTGATACTTTACAATTTCTAATGCCCCGATTGCTTCAGCAGTTGTCATTTCGCCGACGTCAACACTTTCTATGAGCGTCCATAGTCCATCAATAAACCGTACCACAGCTTCTGTTTTGCGCGGGAAATCGTGTATTGTCACTTGATAACTCCTAGTTTCGATATCCAACCTGCATCAAAAACACGTCGGCATCCTTGCTGTGGAACGACATAACGTGCAGCCAGCGGAACGCGGTCCCGACATGGTGCGAAACTTGTTCCCGCAGTCCGTACCCCGCTATTAACATCGTCCGGTAGGCGTCCCGATAGTGGGTATCGTCTACCGGCTCTGTGGTGCTGGTAATATAGGGACCGAGGTACGCCGCAGTAGAAAAAGTGGGCGTGAACCGGTCCTTATACTCGCCGAGAACCGTGATTCCATCGCGCTTGCTTCCGACTTGGTGGCCCTCGTTCATGTACCCAACTTGGACCGCATAATGCGATCGGACAGGGAAGGTTTCGCTGACCATCCATGCCGGGGATTGACCGTCATTAAGCGAATTGCTCACGTCCTTGCCGAGCGCCAGGTTCAGTGTTTGAGCCTGTGCGGTGGAGATGAGGAAAAACAGCAGATAGATTAGATTTTTCATTACCAATTCTCCGGGTCAATGCAGTCGGCTTCCCCAAAACAACAGAGACCGCACAATTCACTGTGCGATACAAATTTTCCTTCCAAGGTGTAGTAATCAACTGTCGGCGTTTGATCGCAGTTAACGCACGGAATAACATAATTTGGCACAAGTTTGGTTAGTATAGGTTCACTCATCGAACTGTCCCTCCTGCCACTCGACACGGACGCAAATGACAAGGGCAACTTAACGGCATATCAGTCTCCTACCTCTATCCCGGTTTCTTTTCCATTAATGATGGGATTCGCCAATACCTCATTGATTGTATCGACTCTCTTGGCGATCTTGCGTAGACTTTCTGCAAGGTGTGCAATCTCGGCTTTGCGTTTCCGGGAAAACTGGAGGGCTTCATACAAAGGCCAAACCTGGATAGTCAGCCCAATGCAAGGTGTATTACTTCCCTTCAACTCATTGGAATACGAATACCCGCAGATATTAGCGAGTTCATCTCCCGATGCCTCCAGGATATAGCCGCCTTTTGTTTGTCCGATAATCTTCATTTCAATCTCCTACCTCGGTTGAAAATGCGGATGGTATGACGTTCCAAAACATCCATTACAATCAGGACTGTCTATGGATTCAGACATATGCGCACAATGCTCGCAGCCTCGATAAGTCAGTTTGGCAGGTCCAGCGGATTCGGCTGCCTCTAGAGACTCATAGGTGGCCTCAAAAATATCCGGTTTGCACGGGTAGTGTTCGCCTTTAATCCCTGTGATGATCCAGTCGCCGAGATTCCCTCTCATGACGCCCTCGTCGGTATCAATGTATGCGCACATATGGATTGGATCGTAACGCACTCCCGGTACATATTCCGGGTTTGGATGTGGTGCATTAAACGTCGCTGCTGTTATCTGCACGGCTTCGATGACTACGGGTTTCTTTCTGAATTTCATTTCAGTCCCCTATTTATGCTACGATTTTTCGTCTAATGACGGCAGCCCAAAATCAGTCAAATCAACTGGCTTATCTTTCGTGCGTGGACCGAGCTTAATGTCGATCTGTGCGCGTTGAAGTGCAATACTCATTTCCTGCATTTTAGCCATCCCTTATCCTCTGCATGCGCCGCGCACAATAGCTCAATGGCGGCGAAATTCTGACGCTTAAACGGTATCGCCAACTTGGCGCCCATCTTGATCCATTCTTGATCTGAAAAGGCCGCCCATTCCGAATATGAGTGGAACTCGCATCCGATCTGCATATGGTGGTCCCAGATAATCACAGGCCATGTCAATCCGGATATTTGGATCGGCGCACGCTGTACGGTGATGTCCTCTCGGATTTTTGCACCGCTCAGGTTCGAGCCGCGCAGGTCCGAGTAGCTCAGGTTCGAGTAGCTCAGGTCCGAGCCGCTCAGGTTCGAGCCGCGCAGGTTCGAGCCGCGCAGGTCCGAGTAGCTCAGGTTCGAGCCGCTCAGGTCCGAGCCGCGCAGGTCCGAGCCGCTCAGGTTCGAGCCGCTCAGGTTCGAGCCGCTCAGGTCCGAGCCGCTCAGGTCCGAGTAGCTCAGGTTCGAGTAGCTCAGGTCCGAGCCGCTCAGGTTCGAGCCGCGCAGGTTCGAGCCGCGCAGGTCCGAGCCGCTCAGGTCCGAGTAGCTCAGGTTCGAGCCGCGCAGGTCCGAGTAGCTCAGGTCCGAGTAGCTCAGGTTCGAGGA
>JAEHJW020008072.1_pt1 | contig 39366 bp, 56 predicted proteins | sample 9271431 | NCBI WGS metagenome assembly JAEHJW02 | reverse complement strand
TCAAGAGTTTTTAACCTCTTTTTTGTCCTTTGAAAACAGATCCACCACCGGCGCGGTACTCTGAACCGAGACAAGATTCAGCGCCGTCATGTCCATATATTTTTTCGTGGTGTTCATGTTTGAATGTCCGGCGTACTGCTGGATGAGCAGTGGATTAATTCCCCTGACGGCCGCCTGGGTAAGAAGACTGTGCCTGAACAGTTCATAAGGGGTTATCTTCAACCCCTCCGCCTTTATCGCCGTCATCGCTACCTTGTAAAGCGACGCATGGACGTATGGCTTACCTCGGAACGTGAAGACAAAAGCATCAGGAAGCTGATTATGGCAGAGGGCAAATAAGGCGCCGGCCAATTCAGGGTGCAAGGGCAATACGCGCACTTTGCCGGTCTTTGTGGAGGAAAGCCCGTAATTGGTCAACTGGCGCTGTACGGTGATCGTATTGCGCTGGAAGTCTATGTCCTTGACCATCAGGCCGCGCACTTCCCCGATTCTCATGCCGTGGCGCATGGCAAAATGGATTATGGCCTTGTGTTTTTCCGGCACTCTGGCCAGAATCCGGTTTTGGGCATCGTAATCCGCCCATCGTATGCCCCGGTCGGGAACATGAACATGAGGCACCGCGGGGGTTTTCGAGATAATTTCCGCCTTGGCGCAGTGATTCAAAAACGCCGTCAAGATAGCAAGGATCACCCGCTTGCAAATCGGAGCCATATCATTGGGGAGTGTCTTCAAGAATTCCATGCAGTGAAAGGCTTTGATTTCCGAGACGTCCATCGCTCCAAAGAAGGGGATGATGTATAGGCGGGCATAGGAATCATAGCTCGCCATTGTTGAGGGCTTATTCACCTCCCGCTTATCGTTAAGCCATATGTTTATCTGGTTTTTGAACAGCCAGCGTTTGCCGGTGGTGGCTTGGTATTTGTAGGGGTTGTGGCACTTTTGCAGGATTTCGGCGTTGATCTGGATGGCTATGGCGTTGGCCGCGTTTTTCGAGGCGAACGGAAACCCGGCGGGGTCTTTAAATACCCGCCATGTCTGCTTATCATATCGGTAGTATAGGAAAAAGCGCGATTCTAGCCCCGCTGCGCTTTTGCGCTGATACACCCTGACACCCATTTCGCCATCATACGGTGAAACGGGTGAGGGGTAAAGGGGGGCGGTTTTATTACGAACCATTTGCCGCCTGCCATTTTCGGTAGTCCTTTTTTAACTCGCAGAACGCGGCAAAAAATGCACCATCGTCGGTATCTAATTGCCGCTTGCTGGTAAATTCCTTGCCAACCATCCCCGTTATGTGCCGCTTCATGCTTTTGTCTGCCTTGTACGACGTTTGCTCACCCATGAACGCCCAGAAATCCGGTTCGTTCACCAAGCCGATGGCCTCCCTGCATCTTGGGCCGGTTGGCGGTTTCGATTCGGCGGGTTTTTCTGCAGCCGTAATTGGCGTCGCGGCTTGCGCGGCTTCGTTGTCAAAATCAACGCGGTTACAGACAATGGCGAAAGTCGCGCCCTTTAATGTCGCATCTTGAAATTTCTCCCACGCCGTTTTTTTAACTTCAAGCGTAAGGCGATAATAGGGCACATCGTCTTTTTTGCTTGCAGACGGTTTAATATTGAACGCCTCGAACTGCACGGCGTTGCCGGGGAAGTCAAGCGGGTTCATATGTTGATGCCCGTAAGGTGAGTCCAATTCTCGCCTTTTTTTATTTTATGAATGAGTGTTTTATTAACTCCGAATTTTCTGCCTATTGATGCCAAGCTATTGCCGGATTTCAAAAGCGAGATAATTTCCAAAACATCAGAATCGTTAAGTTTGCAATTTCCGTTTCTGCTCCCTATCGGTGCGGTTCCGTGAATTACGCGATCTGCGCAATTTTCTTTTTTTGTACCCCATGCCAAGTTAGAAATTCGATTGTTTACCCTATTGCCGTCAATATGCCTACATTCTTGCCCTGGCAATCCTTCACCACGAAATGCCAGCAAAACCATTCTGTGCACGGCTACAAATTTGTGACCACTGTGTCCGCAAAGAAGAACCCTTAGATAGCCATAGCGGGATAGCGCAAGCCTCAGTTTTTTTATTTTCCCACACTTTAAAGACCAGATATTCCCTTCTTCATCAGCCGCATAGTCGATAAAGTTGGGAATGGGCTTTAAATGAGAATTTCCAACGAGCGTGGATATTTTGCGGCTGGCGAACGGGATAACACAGTTTGGAGAAGGCATATGCGCCCTTATTAAAGGCGCGGCTGGAACGATGGCTACAATCTAGCAGGGGAAAAGGGGGAAGTCAAATCACTTCCCGCCCTCTTTGCCAGTATAAGGGTTGATGTTTCCCTTTGCGCTGTAGTTGTCACTCTTGGTCTTGTTTGGATTCGTGGCGCGGTGTGGGGCAATATAAGTACCATCTTTCTTGATGTACGGTTTTACGGCATGACTCCGCGGATTACTGCCGGTTCCGTAACCTCTTCCACCACGCGCTTCGGCGGTGAAGGCAAAAGCGAGAATAACGGCAAGGAAGATAAGTTTTTTCATTTGTTCATTTCCTTAATCGCATCCGCACGATGGGATATTATTCATCATCGCTATTTCCATCATTTCCACCGTTTCCGTAACTGCCGCCGTTGTTTTCATAACCGGGATTGCCGTAGGTCTTCTGGTTGTACTCCGGCGTGCGGTCGTTCCATGTGCGGGAGTTGGTTCCGCTTTGGCCGGTGTACGGATTGTAATTTCCTTTGGTGCTGTAATTGTTGTTGTAGGAGTTGTCCGGTGCGGAGCGGGTGTACGGTGCGACGTAGATGCCGTCTTTTCTAGAATATCCGTGGACATACTGATCTCTTGCAAATGCGATGGTAGAAATGAGAACAAGCGCAAACGTAAGTAAAGTTTTCATGGGGACTCCTTTTCTAAATGGTTGGCTTGATATGTTAGGTTATGGAGAATATAGTCGAACGCATCATATCTAAGGTCGTTATAAACTTTCTCAAATGTCTTTGCTTTCCGCATGAATTTTTCCGAAGGGGTTAAGAAATTTAAAGTATCCACCGATTGTTCGTAAATGTTCCAATCAATTTTTTCCTGCTCCGCTGCATCAAGTTCTTTTTTATAATCCTCCAATGCTTTTCTGTATTGTTCTTCTGCCTTGCGTCTGCCAATGGCACCAGCCAAAGAGGATAAGCCTTGATTCAGGCCGCTAAAGTCCAAAACGTATGGATTTTGCGCATATGGATTTTGCGCAAACGATGCCGAAGGAATCGAAAGCAGCATAATCAAGAAAAAGATTTTCTTCACTCCCAACCTCCTCCCACAATTTTACCCCTTCCCGGAAAAAAATCTATAACCCCAAAGGGTTATTTACTTTTCACGAAAGAAAACCGAATATATAAGGGTGTCCGGTGCGGGCCGTTGCAACGCCGCTGATCCCGCGCTTTGCTTTCCGTGGAGGGAAAGATGCTCAAACGGGTTTTGCAGTCGTTCGGGGTGTGGTGGGGGTTTCTGTGGTGCAGCGAGAAGGATGCGGCGATCATCAAGGTGCGCCTTCGGTTGTAGCTGTAGACGAAAAATTTACCCTTATCATCGCGGCGGCGTCCGCTTCTTTCTTGTAAAAACCTTTTTTCCAGATAGCGATCATGGTCAGTATTTTTAGATTTTCGTGAATCATGAACACGCAACGGAGGCCGTCGCTCTTGCTCATATTGTGGGATTTTAGGCCGATGCGCATTTTTCTGACGTGAAAGGTCCCAAATCCTTGAAGCCTGTCGCCGATGAAAGGGTTGGACAAAAGCGATTTGATGGCCCCCGCCACTTCGCTTTCCGTCCCGGGATATTTTTCCTCAAGCCCGTTAAGCTGGCGAACGAAGCAGTCGGGCCTTGTGTTTTCAGTGAATCCCGGCATGTTGCCGAGCCGTTTGGTCGTGCAGTTCACGCGCCATGCGCTGAATTCCGCCATCTCCGGCAATGGCGATGTTTTCCAGAAGATTTTCGGTCCGGTCGCATACAGCATCGGCCCATTTTATGAAAAATTCCGGATATTTGGCGCTTATCAGCTTGTCGCGGGTTTCGCGCCATTTGAACAAGAATTTCTCCACATCACCAGTCAATTGTTGTGGATTTGAATAGCCTTCCATCTCGGCGAGCACCTTGATGGACATCCTGTAAACAGAGAAGAACCGCCACGGCATCATGAAAATGTCTCCTATTGCGGACAATATGGAGACGGCTCTTATGGGGCGCACATGGCGCTCCAGCCATTCAAAATCCCTATCCAAGATGGCCACGTTCATTTCTTAATTTCTCCGTTCTTGATTTTAGCAATATTTTCCTGCGGAAGCAAATCCAGCGCCAGTTTGACGGTGAGCTTGTCCTTGTCGTTGGCCTTACGGTACGCCTCAAGCAGGGCGCGTTCTTCGGCGCTAGGAAGTCAATGCTACCGGGCTACCAGTTGTACCCTATCAAAAATCCGGCTTGGGCATAGTTTGCATCTTCGAGACCTTTTAAATCTTTGCTGAACTTTGCCCCAGTTAATATGCGCAAGTCCAGTCCAAGATTCAACGCCCCCAGTCGCCACATTGCTCCGCCCTGTATAAAGAATCCAGTGGTGTTTTCGATATATTCCACCTTGTTGTAGTAGGATGCAAATTCCGCTTTTGCGCTTACTGAGGAAATTCCAAGACCTATGTATGGGTTAAAAGCATCGGTAACGGAGAAATATTTTTGACCGCCAACATAAAATTCCGCAAGCGATCCACGACAATCCCAAGTGTTTGTGCAGGCGGCGGTTTTTGCGGAAGCTGAAATGCCGATCACAATATTGGCTATCCAGTCTTTGGCTCCGAAATCAACGCGAATATCCAAAGCAGGCTGAGATTCGACAGGTTGCCAGTTGTTGTTCAGCCCCCTCGATCCGCCGATGAAATTAAGATTCCCTTGCCAATCACCGGCAAAAGAAGCGGAAGGGAAGAATATCGCCACCAAGAGAATCAATACCAGTACAATTTTTTTCATCTTAACCTCCCCCACCATCCTACCCACCCCCGACAGAAATATCTATAACCCTTTTGGGTAATTTAGCAGTAACGAAAATAAACCGAAATATACTTGAAGAAAAATTACTTTCTTCATCTATTATGGAGGGGCAATGGAGAGGCTGATTCTTTCGCTTAAAGTTTGGTGGCGGTTTCTGCGCTGTAAAAATAATGAAGCGCGGGCCATCCGCCTAATCCTCAATCTCTAATAACGCGCGCACAGCTTTAATGTCTTTGCCCGGTGCGCGCCGGTATGCCTTTATGAGTTTTCGTTCATCATCGGCCAACTCAATGCGCACCGGCTCTACTCCGGTTATGAGCCATACCAAGTCACATTTCGTAACCTCGGCCACTTCTAGCAAAAGTTCGATGGATGGATTTTTAAAACTTCCATTCTCCAACCGACTCACATCTACTTGGCTGATTCCAAACTTTCCAGCGAAATCAGCTTGAGATATTTCGCCGCGCAGGGTTTTTATTCGCGCTCCCATTTGAGCGAGATTTAACGCCTTCATGGTGCTCAAAAAATATATTCAAAAAAAAGATTGACTTTGATTCATAAAGTAAATATCCTGTACCCATGCAAGAACAAGTAACTCCCAAAAACGAAACAAACCTCCCCGCCGGTTCTGCGTTCACTTGTTCTTGCAGACAAACGTTCGTTCCCGGCGAGGGAGGCTTTAACAATGGAGGATCCCATGCTGAGAACTTTGGAAGAACTGGAAAAGGAACCGCTGAAATGCCCATTCTTTGTAACCTCTGTAGCTCCGGTGGTATGCGATGGCACATGCGCACTGCTGGTAGCGAGGCGCAGCAAGGGGGCAAATGGCGAAGAACAGCCAGTGCAATACGAATGTGCACAGGTGGTGACGCTGGTTCGCTAGGCATTCTGGCTCTAAGCTTTCAGAACCGTCTTGTAAAGTTCGTTATAGATGGTGGCTGCCATTTTACCAATGAGTTCGGCGGTTTTATCGCCTTGTTGGTCGGCCAGACCCCTCCCAACGGCTGCCGATACCATTTGTCCGACCGCCCTAATGATTTCAGCATTTTCTTCTTCACTTACTTCGGCCATAACGCATCTCCTTTCCCGTTCAAGCGAATTTCCACAAAAGCGGGAATAGGGGATCCCGCAACCATTAAAGCCAAAAAAACCGGCTCCGTGCCAAATGCGTTAACGCGCAGCTGGAACGATCGCGGGGCCGGTTTGAATAAACGCAACTCTGGCAATGATTTCAATGGTGACTCCTCACGCAGGATTATACACCGGTTTAGTCCTAATTTCCAAAATCCGTTAGGAGCGCAGTCATGGGCGTAGCCGTACAACTTGACCTGACGCGCTACTTTGACGCACAGGACAGGTTCGACCCGCACGCATATCTTATCGACCATCCCCGCGTGTACCTGCTTTTCAGGAAGTACGCCTACGAGCTTTATTCAAAGGGAATCCGGCGGTACGGCGCGAAAGCGATTGTAGAGAGGATTCGGTATCAGGAAGCGATGGATACCGGACGCGACGGATTCAAGATCAATAACAACATTGTTTCGTATCTCGCGCGGAAACTGGCGGACGAAGAGCCGCTTTTGTTCGCGGAATTCTTTTCGTTTCGAGGCGACAAATGAATATCGGGGAGTTGGGGAAACTATATGTATGTAAGTATGTAAACTCATCCTCCCTTGTCAGCTTGGTGGCTGGCACTCCCCGAACCCGCCGCGCGACACCCGCGACGGGTTTCATGTACCTCCCCAAAGCTCCGGCAGGATACACCCTCCCTGCCGGGGCAAATGAATCTTTACCTGATGCGGGCCTATTGTCCAAGCCCTTGCGGGCGCTCGCATCGGGAACAATCGCCCACCAACCATATATAGCGGGGTTTCCCGGCGCGGGGCTGAAGTTGGTTAAGCCCCCCGCCTTTTTATCGTGGGTGTCGGCATGAAAGCCTACTGTCCCATCTGTTCCACCTTTCGCAAGGTTGACGAAAACGAACGCTGCAAAGTTTGCGGCAATGAAAATACACGCCCCGTTTGCCGCAAGTGCGAAAAGCGAGGGGCGAACTATGGAAGCAGCACTTGTGAACACTGCGATTCCATAGCGATGGACGCTGAAATGGAAAGGAGATGTTGAGATGAAACGGGTACTGGGTTATTTAAACGCGCATACATACTACATCAGGGATGGCGAAAAGGTGGTCGGTGTGCATGGCGGCATCAGCGGGAACGTCATCGGCATCAGCGGGAACGTCAGCGACATCAGCGGAAACGTCAGCGGCATCTACGGGAATGTCAGCGGCATCAACGGGAATGTCAGCGGCATCAACGGGGATGTCAGCGGCATCAGCGGGAACGTCATCGGCATCAGCGGGAACGTCAGCGACATCAGCGGAAACGTCAGCGACATCAGCGGAAACGTCAGCGGCATCTACGGGAATGTCAGCGGCATCAACGGGGATGTCAGCGGCATCAGAGGGAACGCCAGCGGCATCTACGGGGATGTCAGCGGCATCAGCGGGAACGTCAGCGGCATCAGAGGGAATGTCAGCGGCATCAGAGGGGATGTCAGCGACATCAGCGGGGATATTGATACCGCAGCAATTACCGAGGGTGAACGTCAGGCTGGGGTGAATATTGAGGATTTACTAAAGGAGATGTTGAGATGAGAGATCGTGCTTACTGCAAATTGAAAGCGATGCCGGGCGAACCGGTGCAGATTCTTGGATTTCTCGACAGAGAGCGGGTGACGGCCGACATGGTGTACCTGCTCAACAAACAGGGCTACATCATCCGCAGTCATCCGCAAACGCACATGACGATGGGCGAAGCGGCTTTGCTGGACGAAGAAGCGGAGCGGACGGCGAAGGACTACCGCGAAGAGAACAAACTGGATCTGGTGGTTGTCTAAAACAATTTTTCAAGGAAGGAGATTTATGGAAGAAGAGACTGTTGTACATGGCGACAAAGCGCCTTTAGCGGCAAAATTGGCTCACGAGGTCAACCGAGCGTATTGCCAGTCCATTGGCGATAACTCGCAGCCGAAATGGGAAGATGCCCCCGACTGGCAGCGCGAATCTGCAATCAATGGGGTGAAGTTCCACTTCGCCAACCCCAACGCCACTCCGGAAGAATCGCACACCAACTGGCTTAACGAGAAACTGGCGGCTGGCTGGAAATTCGGCCCGGTCAAGGACGCTGACAAAAAAGAGCACCCCTGTTGCGTGGCGTATTCCGAATTGCCTCGTGAACAGCAGATCAAAGATTACTTGTTCATGGCCGTGGTGGGCTGTTTCAAAGAAGCCTAAATAAACGAACCCCTGGCCGGGGGTTCAGTGGGATGGATCGAATCGAATAAGGAGATATTAGTCATGGAAAATGCAGTTGTCAAGAAGGAAGGCGCGACGGTCGCCAGCGAAGAGTATCAGCTCATAAAGAATATTGCGGCGAAAGGCGCATCCGATACGGAATTTAAGTTGTTGATGCACCTTGCCAACAACTACGGGCTTGACCCGCTCGCGCGTCAAATATGGTGCATTAAATATGGCAACAGCCCAGCGCAGATTTTCACGAGCCGCGATGGCCTTCTTCTTATTGCCCATCGGTCGGGGCAATTCAACGGCATGAGCAAGCCTGAATACACCTATGACAAGGATGGGCGGTTGGAATCATGCACGATCAGCGTGTACCGGAAGGATATGGAACATCCGTTCACCAGTACGGTATTCATTGAAGAGTACGGCGGCGGCGCGAACCAGCTTTGGAAAAAAATGCCGCGCGTTATGTTGCTCAAAGTCGCTGAATCTACCGCGCTTCGTAAGGCGTTCACTATTACCGGTCTTTACACGCCGGAAGAAATGGATCAGGCGACACCCGCAGAGGTGGCTCCGCGCCGATTGCAAAAGGTATCGGCTGATCCGCAGCCGGTTGACGAGCCGACCGATGAACCGATTAGTAATGCCGAAATGATCGCTGAAATAGAGCGAATGCTCCCAGCGATGCGTGAACATGACGAATTGGCGGCGGAGGCAATATCCGTTTGGTTGAAACAGGACAATCACAAACCCGCCAGCATCAAAAAGACATATGAGAAGATGCTGGTTACTTTACCGGCGCACAAGACATCGGGGGAACTGTTCGATGAAATCTAACAATTTTCGCCCATACCGACAATCCAGCATATCGGCGTTTGAATCGTGTCCGATGGCGTACAAACTGCAAGCGGTTGACGGGTGTGATGGCGGTAACGCCTTAACCCGCGAGGGCACACGGTTGCATCAGGTTTTTGAGGGCGCCCTATACGGCAAGTTGCCGGTTGATGCTGCGGAACTGGCGGCATTCAATCGAGTCCTCCCCGAAGTTCGTGGCGGCATACCCGAAATGACCCTTTACGTTGACGAAAACGGGAAGGGATGCACTAAAGATAATGCTCTTCTTCAAGGGCAGATCGACGTAACTATCAAAAACGGCCATTTTGCATTTGACTACAAAATGGGTGCGCGTGGTTATGACGATTCTTTCAGCGATGCCAAATATGAACGCCAAGCCGACATATACGCATGTCTGCTGTGGGGTAATGGGTACATGGCGACGTCCGGTCTATTTCTCTTTATATTTCTGTTCCCGATGCAGCAACCAGAGGCCGAGCGCGCTCCGCGCAAAACCATCAGTTATGCAATTGAGGACATGCCCGCCCTTTGGGATCGAGTTAAATCCGACATGCTGGCGTTTGAGACGGACGTTAATCTGGCGGCGAATATGGGATGGCCGATGGTTGAAATGTCATGCTCGTCCTGCCTGCAATACGCAAACTGCATGGTATCAAGGAGGGAATTTGAAATGAATAACAAGGTGCTGAAAATGCCAGCCGGTGAATTGACGGCGGTAAACGTGAATCAGGCCGTGGAATTGCTTTTCGCAATCCGCGCGATGGAAAAACACGTTAGCGAAGCGGTAGAGACGTATATCAAGGCCAACGGCTCGGTGGAACTTGAAACCGGCGTTTATGGCTACGTCACCGAAAACCGCGCGACCGTGGCGGATAAAGTCGGACTAATTCGCGCCCTGCAAACTGGCGGCGTCCCTCAAATGACGATCATCGACGAAATGGGCCTGACCGTCACCGCCGCAAAAAAACTGGCCGGGAAATCCGTCGATATCGCTCCATTCATGGGATCGACCACCGTTGAAAAACTGGTTTTCAAGAAAACCAGAAAATCAAAGGAGGCGGCATAAATGGGATACAACCGGGCAATCGTGCAGGGGAATATTACCCGCGACATAGAACTGCATTATACACCCTCCGGCAAGGCCGTTGCAACCCTTAGTGTGGCGGTAAACGAGAAGCACGGTGATAAGGAAACCGTGCTTTTCATGGATTGCATTTGTTGGGAGAAGACCGCCGAAAACTGCGCCAAGTATTTGAAGAAGGGATCGAAGGTGCTGGTTGAAGGCTGCCTCCGTTCCCGAACATGGGACGACAAAGAAACCGGACAGAAGCGCACAAAGATGGAGATTACTGCACACCAAGTCGTATTCCTTGACAGCAAGCCTGATGGGGGCGGAGCAGAGCATGGCGAACAACCACAAGACGATGATCTTCCGTTTTGAACCAGAAATAAGGAGATATGACGATGGCGAAGAACCTGAACGAATACGCCCCGGAGCCGGTGGAAAGCGGGGTGGAGGAATGATTAACCGTGCAGCTTATAAAGGGACGGACGTTGCGGTATCGCGTTCGCAGGATGAAATCCGGCGGCTTCTAAGAAAGTATGGAGCCGACCAAGTTCAGTACGCGGAAGATCATAAAGCTAGAACGCTTACCGTCCGTTTTTTGATTTCCGTGAACGGAAGGTCTTACGGTGTGCAACTTCGGGCAGCAATCCCGGTTATTGAACCCGTGAGCGCACATGGCCGAAGTCGCACCGCAAAACAGATTGAGGTGATGGAGGAACAGAACGAGCGTGCATCGTGGCGGGCTGTATTTTATGCACTGAAAAGCCGCTTGGAATCCATCGAATACGGGATCGAAACTTTTGAACAGGCGTTTCTTGCCCATATGTTACTACCCGGCACTGACCAGACGCTGTTTGAAAAGATGCAACCCGCGCTGGAAGCCGGGAAAAACCCGTTTTTGCTTACGGGTGGAAAATGACCTTCATCGGCATCGACCCCGGCCTCCATGGCGCCATAGCCATTGAAAGCGCACCCGGCAAGGTCGAAATCTACCCCATGCCGCTGATCGGCAACGAACTGGACGTGCGGGGCATCGGCGAGATATTCGCCGACCTCGCGCGCACCGGCCACACGTCGGATTGTTTCGCCATGCTGGAAAAGCAACAGTGCTACCCGAAGCAGGGCGGCGTGTCGAACTTCTCCACCGGATACGGCTACGGCGTTCTGGTTGCCCTGTTGACGGCGCATTGCATCCCGTTTGAGGAAGTGCGGCCGCAAGCGTGGAAAAAGGCTTTCGGCCTCTCAATGCGCGGCGAAGAAAAAAGCGCAAAGAAAGCGGCCAGCATCCAAAAGGCGCAACAACTTTACCCCGGCGTGAATCTGGTGATGCCCGGATGCCGCAAGCCGCACGACGGCGTGGCCGAAGCACTGCTTTTGTTGGAATATGGCAAGCGGATGAAAGGAGCGGGGAAATAATGAGCACGGCATTGTACTCCAAACAAATTGAGGTTTTCTGGACTGGAATGGTAATTGCGAAAGTATTTTGCGGCGACCGCCGTGTTGGTCTCAAATTTTTCGACAATTTTTTCAGCACGGTAGAGGGGCGTTGCAAAAAGGCACATGCGTGGGCGGACAAGCATATAGATATATGCGCCAAATATGAGGTTGGAGTGCCAGTCGCTGGAGGTGAGCAAGTGGGGGATGAAAGGAGCGGGGAAATGAAAAAGCTGTTATTGGCGGTGGCGTTGCTATCTTTATTCGGTTGCACCCAATGGGTGAACAAGAATCACATAGCGCAGATGAAGCAATGTACGGACGCCGGGCTGATTCCCATGCAAAATGTTCTTGGGGATTATCTCTGCACCCCAAAACCGGCGGCGTGCAAATGAACCCCCGCGCATGGCTGATCCTTGCTCTCGCCATCGTCGGCCTCACCTTCGCGGGCATCGGCCGCGTGGAACAGGCGCACAAGGCGCAGGAATCAATCGAAGCCGTGAAGCAGTCGACCGGATGGAAGCCCGATTGCGCGGGAATCAGGCGCGACATGAAGCGGTATCACTGGTCTGAAACCGCCATCGCCGCGGAACTGGAAAAGGAGGGTGTGTTCGACGCGCGCCTGGTGGAGGGGGAGAAATGAATGGCTATATGGATTGTTGGGCAAGATGGTGAGCCGGAATTGCGCGCCATCTACGAAAGGCACTATTCATGCCGCCAATACAGAGATGGGCGGAAAGTTCGGCTTTTTTGTGGACCTGGTGAGAAACTCGTTCTCACCACTCCCCGCCGAGACGCACTGTTTGTCTGGCGGAAATTCATTGATGACAGCGGACAGTGTGGAATCAACTGTGCGGTGTTCCGGAATGAATCCAGCATTCGTGCGAGCGCCCTTATCCGTGAGGCTGACGCCATCGCTGATTACTGCTGGCCTGGTGCGCGGCACTACACTTACGTTCGGCCACAGGCTGTCAAAAGCCGGAATCCGGGATTTTGTTTCCTTTGCGCCGGATGGGTGCGCTGTGGTTTTACCAAGTCAGGGCTTATTATTTTCGAGCGCGAGGGGTAACAAATGAGCGGTAAATCACGCGACAAGTGCCCGGAATGCGGCTTGGAAAACGACGACAACTTTATACCTTTGGGGGCTGATTGATGTATTTAAATAAATCAGCCATCGAGTGGTGCGATTACACGGCCAATCCGGTGCGCGGCAAGTGCCAGCATGATTGCCATTACTGCTACATGAAGGCCATGAACGAGCGGTTCAAACCGAAATACGGTAACGGCAAGGCGGAGGTGACATTTCATTCCGAAGTTTTGAACGCTATTCGCAACCACAAAAAACCGGCGACGATTTTTGTCGGCTCAAGCCATGACCTTTTTGGGGATTGGTGCGATCAGTACTGGATTGATCAGACCTTAAAAACCGGCCGCGCTTCATCCCACTATATTTTCCTTACAAAAAATCCAGCGCGGTTGCCCATTAGGCAGAGATATTTCCCTTTTCCCAACCAATATTTCGGCGCATCCATCGACACCGTGGAACGGGCTAAAGCGACGAACCCCTACATGGATAGGCTGGACTTTTTGAGCATTGAACCGCTTCTGGAGGATGTTGCATACGATTTGGTGGGTAATTTCCGCGCCCTCATTATTGGGGCACAAACAGGGAAGGGGGCGATAAGGCCAGAGAAAGAATGGGTGGAACATCTTATCGAATTGGCAGAAGACGATTGTAAGGTTTTCATCAAAGATAACCTGCTCAAACTCTACCCCGAACTTTCCCACCGCCGGGAACTGCTTTGGCCGTTATTTACGAAGGGGGCGAAATGACCGAGAAAGAATTTAATGAAATCATTAACGACAGGCTGAAAAAGATCGTCCTCACCCTGCGCGCAAAGGGCAAGGAGTACGCATCCAATGACGATCGCCTGCACAACTTCAAGCGCGCGGCGGAAATGTTGCGCTGTTCCCACGAAAAGGCTCTCATGGGAATGCTGGCAAAACATATGGTGTCCATCATGGACATGGTGGATGAAGTAGAAGCCGCTGGCGACAATCCCTATCCGATGAAACTTTGGGAAGAAAAGCTTGGTGATGCTATCAATTACCTGATCCTGCTCGAAGCGATTGTGAAGGAAAAGTGAGCAGTGAATAACCGCCCTAAAGGTCTTAAGGCCGCGATGCAGTTTGTTGACTCCATTTCCCGCGCCATAAAGTCCGGGAGATGCTGTAGGCATCACGATAGGCCGGAGGCGCTAAAGGGCGTGGGGCTGTGCTCGGAATGTTGGGGAATGAAGCCGAAACTGAATCAGTCAATGAAGGTAAGTGCGTAAAAAATAGATAACTGTTAATTGGGGTTGCCGCAAGGCATGGGGGTAACTAATGAGAATTGAAACGATAGGCGATGCCGTGCTGTACCACGGCGATTGCAGGGAAATATTGCCGACGCTTCCGAAAGTGGATGCCGTGATTACTGATCCGCCGTATGGCATTGGAGAAGACGGCGGGGACAAGCAACGGCGGCGCGGTTCTTCTCCGCTGGTGATTCATAAAAAAAAAGAATGGGATTCAGAGCGTCCCACACAAGATGTTTTTGATTTGATATTTGTAAAAAGCACTAATCAGGCAATTTTTGGTGCCAATTATTTTAGCGACTACTTGCCACCATTTATGGGTTGGATTTTTTGGGATAAAAATATCGGCGGTGATTTTTCTGATGGAGAATTGATATTCACAAACAGGAAAAAAGCATTACGCAAAATAACAGTTTCATCGACGCTTGGTTTGAAGGGCGGTTGGGATCGCCAGCATCCCACGCAAAAGCCTGTCAGGATTATGGAATATTGCATTGGTTTATTTGAAAGCTCTAATACCGTCCTTGACCCCTTCATGGGAAGCGGCACAACCGGGGTCGCTTGTGTAAATCTGCAACGCAAATTTATTGGCATAGAACTTGATGAAGAATACTTCAACATCGCTTGCCGCCGCATTGAGGCGGCTTATAAGCAGGTTCCGCTTTTCGGGGGTAACTGAATGAGCGAACCGAAATATCTTTGCGTGAAGAACTGGGAGAAGTTCCAGCGGTATCACGATCACGAAAAAACTGGACGGCGCATGGAATGGCTAAAGCTATACCCGGCGTTGCTCGATGACGCCGACTTTTCCAGGCTATCCGATGAGGCAAAAATGATGTGGCCGATGTTCCTAATGCTCGCCGGAGTTACAGCGAATCGACTCCCAAACAACACCGAATGGACACGGAACCGACTCCAATTCAACACCATGCGACTTTCAAAAATCAGGAAAGTGTTTGATGAATTGATAAGTATTGGATTTTTAATACCCATTGTGTCGCAATGTGGCGCGACGTTGACACAGAATAGAGAAGAAGAGAATAGAGAAGAGAAGATAAGAAAAGAAAAGAACTTATGCACCGACGCGGCAAACGCCGCATCGTTGCCAACGGAAAAAACCGACGAAACCGCCTTGGCCGTTACGCATGGCAGTGCCCGAACGGTAAAAGCGGAAATTCAATTCAACTACAACACCGGTAGTTTGACCGGCGTAAGCGCAAACGATATTGCGGACTGGGAGCGGGCTTATCCGGCGGTCGACGTAAGGCGCAATGTCGCAGCGGCGGTCGAATGGCTGAGGGCCAACCCTCAAAAGCGCAAGAAAAATCTCAGGCGGTTCTTGGTCAACTGGATGTCTCGAGCCCAGGAACGCGGCGGCGACGTGCGTTCAAAGTCTCAAGGTAAAAGCGCGGAGATCGACAAAGCAATAATGGGCGCGCTCAAAGGCGACGGAACTTTTCCGTTTGGAGGTCGGCGATGATAAGCGACAAGTTTTGGGCGCATGGCATAAAGGTGCTCGGAGAAACATATCAATGCGCGCCGCCGGAAGAGCAACAGAAGGCATGGCGCGCGGTGCTTGATGTCGAAAACATCACCGACGAAGATTTTGGCAGGGCCATAAAATACATCATCACGAACGTCAAACAATGGTTCCCATCGTTCAATCTCGCGGCCATGATTCTCGAATGGCGAAGCGATGTAAAACCATTTTCTCAACGGATTGCGAATTCGGAACCACCAAAACAACTTCAAGAGCCGCGGCACATCGGAGAGTTGTTATCTGGATTTCACCGGATGCTATTCGACCGCGCAAACGAAGTGAAGCGTAAAACCAAAATACTTGAATGTGAAACGATTCACGATTACTGCGAAAGGTGTCAGGTAGAGGCCATTCAGCAACTAGAGCGCGAAAATATTGAGATCCCGGCGCCGTACAAGGCGTGGTTGCGTGAGTATATTCTTAAGGGGGAGACCGCTTGAAAACAGGCGAAAAACAGAGGGAGGTGGACAAACTGGACACCTTAAAAAAGGTCTGGTACTCACCGGCCGATATTGGCCGTATGATGCGACCGCCTGTTTCTAAGCGAACCATCATTCGGGAGATCGAGCGCGGGAGAATAACGGCCGTTCAAACACCTGGCGGCCAGTACCGTATTGACCGAACTGAATATCTCCGCTACTCCGGCCAAGATCAAATCGCCACGGGGTGCAAGGTATGAGCGTTTGTAAATGTGGCCAAAAGGCGCGCACCGGTCAAAGAACATGCAGCAAGTGTCATAATGCCTATAATGCCGCTTGGCGGAAGAAGAATAAAAAGCCGCTAACCGAAGAACAGCGGATAAAAATTAACGCCCGATCAAGGTCTAGACAGTTATTCAGAAGGCATATCTCGTGGGGGATGGTTAAAAAAGGAGTATGTGAAATTTGCGGAAACCCTAAAACCGAAATCCATCATGATGACTATGGTTTGCCCTCTTGGGCGATAAGATGGTTATGTCGTCCCTGTCATCGTAAAGTTCATAAAGACATGGCGCAAAAAATCTCTTAACTAAACGTGCCAAACGTGACAGCCCACATGCCCATTCTGGTTTATAAAATGGGCAATGGAACAGGTAGCGCATTTCTGTAACCCGTTTTCCCACGCGCATTCCGTTTATCCAGAGCCCATCGCCGCCCCTCCTCGCGGATTATCTTCGTTGTCTGCCCGGTCGGGTCACGCTGGCCGGGCGCTCCTTCAATCGGTGCCGTCATGGATGCGAGAGTAGCCGCGGTGGATGCGTCATGCATGGCCGCCCATGGCGAGATTGAGGAGCGGATCACTCGCCGGATCGAAACCCTTGAAACAGACCACAAACAATCGCTCACCCGCATCTACGAAAAGCTGGAAATAATTCAGCGCGAATATTCAACGCGCCCCCCGCTGTGGGCAACCACGTTAATAACCCTGCTGTCAACGATATGCGGAGCGTTACTCATGAAGGTGTTGCACTGATGGGCACCATCGAACTGATCCTCAAGCGCGTCCACAGCGATACCGTAAGCGGCACCTTTGGAACGCTGGCTCTGAAGAACAAACCCCCGTTCTGCGTGACGGTCGAAAAGCCGTGGTTGAACAACCACCCCAACGCATCCTGCATTCCCGATGGCCGATACCAGGTGAAATTAACGCCGTCGGCGCATTTCGACCGGGTTTTGCCCGAGGTCATTGACGTACCAGACCGGACGGGTATCCGCATCCACACCGCCAACCTGCAGACCGAGCTATTGGGCTGTATCGCCACCGGCGAGAGTTTCACCGATATCAATGGCCAGCCGGGCGTTGGGATGAGCCGCGAAGCATTCAGCGAATTGATGCAGCTGATCGGCAATAACGATTGCTGGATCACCATCGAAAACCATTATGGCGAAGTGGTGGTGGCGTGATGGGCCTTTGGGACATGCTCACCGGCGGAACATCTGGCGCGGCACAGGGCGCCGCTACCGGCCTGATCGATGGTATCGGCAAAGCCGCGGTGAATCTCCGCACGGCGATTACCGGTGATCTCCCGCCGGATCTCAAGGTCCAGCTCGAAACGCACCTGGCCGATGTAGAGGCGGAGCTTTCAAAAGCACAGACAGCGGTCAACCTGGCCGAAGCTCAAAGCGGCAACTTGTTTGTATCCGGCTGGCGCCCAGCTCTTGGCTGGGTATGCGTCGGCGCGCTGGCGCTCTACTACCCGGCACGAATCATCCTCGGCATGTACTTCTGGTGCGTGACCGCTTGGGGGCTTCAAACCTTGCCGCCGATGCCGGAGATGGGTATCAGCGACATTCTGGGGCTTGTGGCGACACTGCTTGGATCAGCCACGCTTCGCACCTACGAAAAAACCCAAGACGTGCATGGGGAACACTGATGATTAAAACACCGCCCAGAGAATTAACGGAATCCGAGAGGTTGCGCGAGCAGGAAGTTATTAAAGCATTGAACGCATGCCCGAAGTGCAAGGCGAATATGCGGCTTCGCGGTTTGCGCAAATGGAGGCCGTGTAGCGAACACAAAGCCGATGTTGAGGCGGCTGCCCGGGCGGCTGGGTATACCCAAAAGGGATTGCATTAATGGGACGGTCATCTACATCCTTCAAAAAGGGTTATGCCGGAGCCTTCAAAAAGGGGCAATCCGGTAATCCTGCCGGCCGCCCGCGCGGGAAAAAAGACAAGGTTCCTCGTTCGGTGAAAAAGAAATTCATAGAGTTCGCCAAAGAGTTCACTGATAGCGACGAGTTCCAGCGGGCGGTAAAGCGCGGTGCGTTAAAGGGCCAGCCGAAGCATATAGAGTTGCTGCTGCATTACGGCCAGGGGAAACCGGCCGAGACTGTGAATCTAAACGCAGAGGTGCACTCCTATGAGCACGCATTGGCTGCTGCCAAAGGTGGTAAAAAATGAGCGCCGCCATTGAGTTCCTTCGTCTGACCATCAAAGATTTCCCGCGCTTCGCGGCGGGTGCGTTGAAAATCCGGGGCAAAGACGGCAGCATCAGTCCACTTGTCCTGAACCAACCCCAACAATATGTCCACGATTGCCTTGAGAGGCAATTGAAGGCTACGGGTAAAGTGCGTGCGCTCATTCTCAAGGGTCGGCAACAGGGCATGTCTACCTACATTGAAGGTCGTTTCATGTGGCGGACTACGCAGAATTATGGTGTTCGAGCTTTCATCCTGACCCACGAGGACGAAGCCACAAAGAACCTGTTTGAAATGGCGCAGCGTTATTACGATAACCTGCCGCATCCGCGCCCGGTAACGAGCGCGGCCAACGCCAAAGAACTGCATTTCCACAAGTTGGATTCCGGCTATCGCGTGGGCACCGCCGGAAATAAAGCGGTTGGCCGATCCAGCACGATACAGTTGTTTCACGGCTCCGAGGTCGCATTCTGGCCGAATGCCAGCGAACACACGGCGGGGATCATGCAGGCCGTTCCCGCGCTTCCCGGCACCGAAATAATTCTCGAATCCACAGCCAACGGTCTTGGCGGGCTGTTCCATGAAATGTGGCAAGCGGCCGAGCGGGGAGAGAGTGGGTACCAAGCGATCTTCGTGCCGTGGTTTTGGTCGTCCGAATACCGCGAAGACATCCCTCATGGGTTCAAACTGACGGAAGAGGAATCAACCTATCAGGCGGCCTATGGCCTGGACATGGAACAGATGGCGTGGCGCAGGTCGAAGATTCAGGACTTGGGCCATTGGAAGTTCAAGCAGGAATATCCGGCGACAGCATCCGAGGCGTTTCAAAGCTCGACAACCGATCCGTTTATCCCTGCCGAAACGATTGCCCTTTGCCGGAAAACCATCATCGAAGATTATTGCCGTCCAGTGCTTGGTATCGATCCGGCGCGCTTTGGCGACGACAGGACGGCTATCGTTCTCCGGCGCGGGCGCAAGTTGGTCAAGGTGTTCACCTATTCCGGCAAATCCCTGATGGAAATAGCCGGCATCGTCGCCAAGATGATCAAGGATTACAAACCGGCGGCGGTATTCATCGATGACGTTGGTTTGGGCGGCGGCGTTACTGACCGGTTGCGGGAATTGGGGCATGACGTTATTCCGGTCAATGCCGGTTCCCGCGCGGACGAGGATAGCAAGTACCACAACAAGCGCGCCGAAATGTGGGGGGCAATGCTCGACTGGTTGAAAGAGGGCGCGCAGATACCGGATAGCGACGAATTGCATTCAGATTTGGCGGCTCCCCAATATTCGTATGACAGCTCTTCGCGGCTGAAACTTGAAAAAAAAGAGGACATGAAAAAGCGCGGCTTGCGATCACCAGACCTGGCCGATGCTTTGGCGTTGACGTTCGCATATCCGGTAGCGGTACACGATGATCTGAAAACGGAATCCGCGGCCGCCGGAGTAGGGGGAGGGATAGATGGATTCCCCTGGTAATGCCATGACTCCTGTTACCGGCATGGCTCCGGCAGAGATGCGCACGGACAAATACTCCGAGTTGGGGAAGTATGTCCGCAAACACCAGTTGGCGGCGGAAGAGGAACGCAAACCCCAAGAGCAAAAGTTTGTTGATAACTATTGCGACTACATGCGCATCCAGCGCGAGGACGACACAAAGGGAAGTGGGTTGCCGAAAGCTGACAAGTCGGCAAAGCAGATATTTTCCGGTCAAACAAAGGCAAAAATCCGGGCGGCGCGGGCGAAGATAAAAGACGTGCTTTTCTCCAATGGCGACGAGGTTCCATTTGACACCGAACCCGTCAACGATGAAGTGGCGCCGTTTGAGGAAACGATGGAGGCCATTCTGCGGCAGCAGCTTCTCGATGGCGATTTTGTTCATGCGTTGGGAACGGTATCCGTCGGGCAAGGGTGTCTGCACGGCACAATGCACCTGGCGGGGCCGTTTACGCGGCGGAAATCAATGCCAACGATGAGCGTTGACCAATTCGGGATGTTGGCGGAGACGGAATACAGCTATTTTGAGCCGTACTTTGAAGCGCCCCTTACGATGGATGTATTCCCGGATGCAAACGCGACGGATTCGGATTTTGGATATGGCACCATCTGGACGCTGCACTACTCCCCGGAAACCGTGAAAAACTGGAAAGAGGACGGTCTGTTCTTCAACATCGACGAGGCGTTGGCCCGCAAAGAGACAGCGCGCGCCAATGCCGGTTCTGATCTGGTGCGCTCAATCCACGCCAATGTGCAGCCGAGCCAAGATGGGCGCATAGCCGTATCACGATATTTCGGGCTGGTTCCGCAGCATTTATTGGCTGATATGGCCGCATCTGGAGGCGAGTCCGGAGAGGTGGAAGAGCCGGGCGAACCCGTTGAATCCTTACAAGACGAAGGGAATGACCTTGAGGAAGTGGTTGTCTGGTTTGTAAAAGATGTCGTTATCCGCGTCGACCGTGAAAACCTGTCGCAACGCCGCATCTACCGGGGCGTTTACGAACACGTTGACGGCGAATATTGGGGTGTAGGCATAGCGGAGAACAACTCCACTTCCCTGAAAATAAAAAACGCCGCGTTCCGCCTGTTCGTGATGTCGAAGGGTTTGGCTCTCAATCCACCCTGTTCCGTTGATACCTCAATGTACGAAGCGGGCGAAGATTTCAAGATTTACCCGAACAAGATATACCGGTTCAAACGCGGGTTGAGCGCTGAACAGCGCAAGGAAGCCATTCTGTGGCATATCATTCCCGACGTGTCGGAAGGGTGGGAATCCCTCATCCAACACTCCGAGCAGGAATCAGATGACGATACCGGACTGACGAAATATCAACAGGGTTCCGACGCGCAGAACCTGAATAAGACGGCGCACGGCATTTCCATGATCATGAACGCCGCCTCCCTTCCACTCAAGGAGGTGTTGATGAACATCGACACCCAGCTTATCGAGCCGGCCATTAACGCGCTGATTGAGTGGAACCTGAAATATCTCGAACCACAGACCGTTGCGATGATACATGGCCCCGAAATGGCCCAGCGGTGGGCGAAAATCAAACAATTCGGAAAAACGTCATTCATGAAATGGCGGTCGACGGGCGCATCCACCTTTGTCGCCAAAGAAATTCTGCTTAACAAACTGCAAGGCTTTATGGCAATCGCGGGCAGCAATCCCGCTTACATGTCGATGATCGACGTGCGGGAAATGCTTGAGCAGATATGGGATGCCACGGAAATCGGAAAGAAAAATCCTGTCTACAGCGAAGAAGTTATCCAGCAGAAACAGGCCGAAGCCGCAAACCAGCAACAGATACAGATGCAACAGGCGAAGCAGGACAAAGCCTCGGAAATGAAGATGCAGGGCGAGATAAACGCCCAGATTGAGGCGATAAAGGCGGCTCATCCCAACATGACGCCGGAAGAATTGGCCATTGAAACGGCCAAACTCGAAAACGAACACAACCGCACGAAAGTGGACGGGCTGAAAGTGGTCGCCGACATGCACAAGGCGATCTTGAACCACGAACGGCCCGGCCAACCGACTGGTATGGGGGCGATGTGACGGAAGACGGCGAGCGCGAGTTGAGGGCGGAAAGCCAGCGGATAACCGACTGGCTGAAAGCCGTAAACAACGATGCATGGATGGCCATATCCGAAAAGCTGGAAGAAATGCGGCAAGTGCATGTTGCCGCCCTGATAAAGAACGAAGACGCGGAAGCGCGCGGGCGGATAAAGCAGATAGACGATCTGTTATCCATCCCCGACGGCTTGCGCTCAAGATTTAACGAGATTGCCGAAATCCTTTCCCGCAATAACGCGGCAGGCGGTAATCCGATTTTGTGAGGTGACTTGTGGCTGAAGAAAAGACCCGTCAAGACTTGGAAACTGAACTCGCCGGTAAACCCATTGCGGAACAGGTGGCGGAAGCCGAGAAGATGTTGGCTTCACCTCCCGCCGAACCCGTAAAGGACGAGCCGAAAGAGGAAAAGACCAATTCCCTTGAAACGAAATCCGATGCCGAAAAGGAAACCTCAAAACCCGTTGACGAAGGGACTAAGCAAGCCGTTCCCGGAGAGAAACCGGCCGGTGACGCGAAGCCCGAAGATAAACCTGTTCCGACCACGGAAGAACGCTTAAAAGCGTTGGAAGGCGAGAACGCGAAGCTCCAAAAACGTCTTGACGATAACCGCGCTTATGAGGCGAGGGTAGCCAACGAGAACGCCAAGATGAAAAAATTCTTGGCCGAAATCGAGAAAGAGCGCGCGGTGGCCAAAACCGAAGAATCAAAACATCCTCTTCTCAAAGACATTCCCGATCTCGAAGAGGCGATTGATTCAAAACTGAAGAATCTCAAAGCCGCTCCAACCGCCGAAAGCACTTCTACATCCAATGCGCCCGATGATGCGCCCGATGAGGTCAAGAACTTTCAGAAAGCCGTTCTGAGCGTGCATAGCGATATGCCGTCCTTGTTGAACGACAAGGATTTTCAGGAGTGGCAAACGAAGTTCTTCGCCGATGCGAGCCAAGAGGCCATCGTGACGCATCCTGAAATAGCCATTCAGGGCATCACGCAATACAAGATCGATCGCGCGGCGAAAGAGGCGCGGTTGAACGCGGAACGGGAGTTTTCCGAACGTCAACGGAAAGAAAAGGAATTGTCGTCCATGAGTACGCCTGGGGGCGGCAAGGGAAGCAAACCCTCCGCTTCAAAAGGCGATTTAGACATGGACAAACTCAAAAATATGTCGTTGGCGGAAATAAGGGATTTTGCATCCCGCGTTGCCAGCGGCTGATCATTGAAAGGGAACCTGTATCATGTCTGTTAATACGGTATCAACTTTGACTGCGACGCAGCAGTTCTTGTTGGACAAGACTACGCTCGCCCGCGCCATCCCGAAGTTGCAGCACGCAAAATTCGGGCAGCAGCGGAACCTCAAGCGCGCCAACGGCACGAAGATCAAATTCACCCGCTTTAACGCGTTGCCCCCCAACACCACCCCGCTGATGGAAAGTGTCACCCCCGTCGGCAATACCGTTACCCGGACGTTCGTCGAGGCGACTGTCCAGGAATACGGCGCTTACGTCGAAATTGGATCGCTGCTCGCCAACACCGACCCTTTCCCGGTGCTTACCGAGGAAACCAAGGTCGTCGGCGAACAGGCAGGCCAGTCCATCGACGCGATCACCCGCGACATTCTGGTGGCCGGGACGAACGTGCAATACGCCAACGGCGTGTCAACGCGGGGCGCCGTGGCGGCGTGCTTGAGCGAAGCCGATCTGCGGAAAGCCATCCGCAACTTGGCGCGCCAGAACGCCAACGACATCACGGAACAGCTTAACGCCTCTACGGGCATAGGCACCGTTCCGGTCAAAGCGGCCTTTGTCGCCATCATCCATCCGGATTTCACCGCGGCGCTGTCCAATGCCACCAACTTCCCCGGATTCATCCCGGTGGAGAAATACGGCCGGCAGATGACCATCATGGACGGCGAGGTTGGCGCGTGGAACCGCATCCGGTTTGTTGAAAGCACCCAGGCCAAAGTGTTCGCCGACGTCGGTGCGGCGGTTGGCGCAACCGGCCAGATCAGCACCAGCGGCACTCTCATCGACGTTTATGTCACGCTGCTGTTGGGGGCCGATGCCTATGGCACCACCGAACTGGACGGCAAGGGCATGGAGAACATCGTCAAGGGGCTTGGTTCCGGCGGCACCAGCGACCCGCTCAACCAGCGCGCCACCACCGGCTGGAAATCCACCTACACGGCGGAAATCCTCAACGATGCGTGGATGCTGCGCCTGGAGCACGGTTGCCCGGTGGCCCCGTAACCCATTAACAGAAACGAACCAATAACAATGAGGCGGGCCTGAAAAGCCCGCCACAATAAGAGGAAATTTGAAATGAGCAAAACACTTGGAGACCTTTCACACGCCGTATTGCGGTACCTGTTCGGCAACAGGTGCAGCCAAGCGGCCGGCCTTGCGCTTGCCACCGTATCAAAGGTGAAATTGCAGATAGTCAATGCAATCAGCTTTTCAATAGCGGGCGTTCTTTACCTGAAAGCCGCCACCAATGAAATCGTGGTTGCGGCGGCGGTGCAGGCGGCAAACAGTACCTGTTACTACGTTTTGTGTTTGAACTCCGCCGGGACACTTTCAGCGGTGAAGGGTACGGATGGAGGCGACATACCCGCCGTTACTGATGAAACATTGTGCCCCATCGGGGTTCTCAAGATCGTAAACGCGCAGGCGGCATCCGCCACAGTGACATTGGGAACGACCGATCTTACAACTGCCGGGATAACGACCTCATTTAAAGATTTGGCCGCGCTCCCACTCACTGCCGCCGATATCGGCTTGTAACAGTACGGGGCGGGCATTTTGTGTCCGCCCCTATTAGAAACAATTTACAGGAGACATTTTAAATGGCACGAAGAGGAGCAACCGCTCAGAACCTCGATCAGAATCCCGATTCGGCAACGGCCCCTGTCGCACCGAAACCGAAACGGAAAATGTACAAATTAAAAATCGCGTCTACCCGCGACGATAAGGGGCCGGTGTTCATCGGTGTGAACGGCAAGACATATCAGATTCAGCGGGATGTTGAAGTCTCCGTTCCGGAAGAGGTCGTTGAAGTGCTGAAAAACTCCGTCATGACCGTCTGGGAAAAACAGGAAGAACCCAACGGCCAACTCACCACCATAAAACGGGACGTGAACCGCTTCCCGCACATGGCGATGCCGGTTAATCAGGATTGAGGTAAACGATGACGCGGGACGATATTATTCTTGGGGCTTTGCAGCTTATAGCCGTAAAGCAATCGGACGATACCACCGCGTCTTTGAGCATTGGCGATCAGGCAATCGGCGCCTCGAAACTAAATGCCATACTCGCCGACCTTTCGATCAAGGTGCAGCCGTGGAGTAAGCGCAAGGCGGTAATGCTGGCACTGTCTGCCGATGTCGATGCGATCAATCTAAGCAACGTGCTGACGAACTATGAAGGCGATTTGTCCGTTAATTTCTACGGGAACACCCTTCCGGTTACGGGCTTTACCGCAACTCCGGCGGCTGGCGGGGCATTGACCGCCGGAACGTATTACTACAAGGTGAATGCCTACGACGGAGATGGGAATGTTTTGTCAATAGGGCCGGAAGTTCCCGCCGTTGCGGATGCAGGACACCCAACCATTAACCTTGCGTGGAGCGCGGTATCCGGAGCGGCTTATTATCGGGTGTTCCGTTCGACTTTGCCTGATGCGCAAGCGGTTTACAACCAGGTGGCGGGATTGGCGCTGGCCGATAACGGCGCGGTGGTATGGAGTGTCGGCAGCCCCGATCCGGCCAGCAATTTGCCGCTTGAAACCCTGCCTCAATCTCGATGGGATGAGATAGCCAACAAAAACCAGAAAGGGTTGCCGGAATGCGGATACATCACCCCGGATAATATATTGCGCCTCTGGCCGTTTCCGGTAACGGCGGGGATACTCAAACTGCGATACCGGGCGGCGGTGAGTGCAACCGCCTCGGCCTCGGATATTCCCGATCTGCCCGCACGGTGGGGACTGGCTCTGCAACACGCATTGGCGGTGGAGTTGGTGTTGCCGTACGTTGCCCCGCCCGCCATATTTTCAACTTTGATCCCTCTTCGTGACCGTCTGGTACTGGAACAAATGCAGTATGACGCTCAACCCGCTCCTTCGACTTTTGAGGTGGCCGATTGAAAAACGGACATTATGACGTGCTGTTCGACGATTTGGAGATGGGGATAACCCTGCCGAATCCGTACCGCGCATTGTCCCGGTGGACGTACACCTATCTCGACGTAAACGGGTTTTTTGGTAAAGGCGCCTACCGCGGGCCGGCCGCTCCCGGCTATCTATGGATGGGGGGCATGTACCAAAGCGGGCTGACCGACCCCGGCGGCACACCCGTATGGCAAACCATCCTCCAATTCATGGTTGACGCGCAGAACGCTTATAAGACGCAGTTCCCGGCGGACATAAAAGGGCCGTTCATGCCCAAGTACGGAATGGCCGGGTGGGAAGCACTGGGCACTTCCGGGCTGGTGGGCGGAGCGCCTGTTTCAAACGTCCTCAACCAGTTCTACTTCGCCTCGGCTGATGACACTTGGCACGGCTACCAGTGGCGCGCCCTGTTGAGCGTGGCGGACTTCTATTTCCGGACGCGCAATGCCACCGCCAAGACGATACTAGACAATTGGATGACGTGGCTTGATGCTTCCGATGCTTCCGGGGATACGGTGCATGTCGGAATCAGGCCGAAATTTGCGGCTCTGGGCTACGGCACAGGCTGGACGCTGCCGAGCGCCTTTAACTCCAACGGCACATTGACCTATGGCTATCAGCCGGTTTACGCGCATTCCTGCATTGCGGCGGCGTGCATTTACAAATATTGGGTAGACGGAGACGCGCTTGCCATGAAATGGTATCGGCGGTTGCTGGATGACATGCACACGAACATAAAAATAACGGCAACTGGATATGTCGCCGGATTCATGGTGGACGATGAAGGGCAAAATTACACGGCTCCTTCGATCACCGGCACGGATTCGCTGGGAAATCCCTTTAGCGGTACGCCGACGGTTTCCGGGGGGAAGATAACCCACATTGCACCACTTGTCGTTGGAAGCGGGTTGGTTGCACCCTTGAACGTGAATGTTGCCGATGCCACCGGTACGGGGGCGATAATCCGCGCCTATCTCATCAACGACATTAACGGAGCCCATTCGACCGAGACTACCGGCTGGGAGGTTGCTGAACACGGCAACACCCTTGCCATGCTGATCAATGGCCGCCCGGGCGGAACGGTGAGCTTCCCACTATCGGCACTTGCCTATGATGTGCAAGATTTTATCGACATTCACGCCTTCATCATGCGCAACCCCTCCGATTTGGGGCCGTCCATGCTGAACGCCGACAACATACCGGTCCATGAGTTCGCCCGGCAATCGAGCTGGCACTGGAACAGCGGCATTGAAAACCCGGCGGTGCGGGATACCCATACTCCCGGCGCAAGCTGGACGGAAAGCATTGCCCCGATGCTCTTTTTCTTCGCGGAATGGGGCAAGTATTCCGGCGATTACACCCAAGCGAGCAATATCATCACCTTCCTCAAGGAAATGTTGGGAGAGGTGTATTACCCGGTGTGGCTCAAGGGCTGGCCGAAATCTCCGGGACTTTTACAGGCATATATGGACGTTACCGGGCAAGGCTGGCACGAAGCCAGTCTGCGCGGCAACCTAGATAACTCGGTATTCACTGTCACCGGAAACCAGATCATCATTCCCGCCGGGGCTGGCGGCGGCAACATAACGTGGGTTCGGGGAGCTTGGAAAACGGCGGTCACGTTCCGCTATTCCGGCTTCATGGCTGACCTCACACCAGGACAAGGCGGGGACACCACCAATTACTGCGACACATCGGCGACACCGGCGCCGGCCATCATCAATCAGCCAACACAGACCGTTATCCCCATATCTCCGGCGGTGGCGGACGGGACGCAGTTGCAGGTGTTCTACTCGTACCGGGCGGGGAAGGTGGCGAAATATGATGCCGTGGGTGGCTGGCCGCAACTGCACCGGTGCAAAGACGTACTGGATTACGGCACGGCCAACGACGGTGACATGTACATGGGCTGGGCGCTTTACCAGCTTTATGTGCGGGCCGGGGATGCGGACAACAAGCGGATCGCTGACAAGGTATTGCAAGCGCAGATTGATTGGAGCGAGCCGCAAGGCAACGTCCTTAACTTCGACGTTCCTTTCACGGCGGAACAGCTTTCTGGTGGCATTTACGACTACCGCGGAAGCGGGGCCATTTTGGCGCTTACCGGCGTTGGGCGGCCCGATGGCGCACCGGGCGGCGCATTAAGGGCGCTGGCATCGTTGCCGGGTGCTCCTAGTTACGGATATGCCGGATTCGGAACGTGGCCGACGTGGCCCATCGGCGCCGCTCCGAACAATTTTAACTATATCCGGTTCAAATTCTGGGGCGACGGAAGCGGACAGCTCATCCAGCTTTCAACGAATATCGATCCCGGCCATGCGGCATCGGGAACGCTTATCTATGGATTCCCCTGCCTTCTCAAGGACAAATGGAACCTTCGGCAGTTTACGGTTGTGCCGGCGGACTTCTGGAAGGTGGCCAACCTTGCCTTCAACGGTGAACGGCAGGGATGGTCTTTCAGCGGTTCTTATGGCGGCGTTGCCACCATCCACACGCTTTCGATGGAAGAAGTGGACGACACGGCCATTGACGGCAGCCACCAGTATTACGTTCAGAGGATGGATTGGGACTTTTCGGCTGTGCCGGGCCCGGATCAATATGCCGGGTTCTACTTTGGCGCACCTTCCGCTGTGTTAAGTACCGGCACCACGGCCTTGAAGATGAACCTGTACTCATCGTTTGCCGGGACGGTGGATATTACCGTTACCGACGCGCTGGGCGTGAATTACACCGTGTTGGCCTATCCGGTGGTTGTGGGTTGGCAACCGGTAAGCATTCCGTGGGCCACTTTCGGCGCTTTGACGCATCCGATAAGCCAACTGAAACTCCAGCCCAACGCCTCGACGGGTTTCATGCGGATCAACAATGTGAGCTTTGACGCCATCATCACGATGGCAGCGCTTAGCCCGACGCTCCTGAACGGCTATCAGTTCCAGTTCAACTACGCCACCGAAGCGGATACCTATGCGGGAGGTGGGCGCACCTTTTTAGGTGAGAGTAAAAAAAAAGCCCGCCGTCGCCGGAGTATGCGGCGGGAACGCTTGGCGGTGAGCCTATGAAACTCGCCGGACTGAACCTCGCAAACGATGCCGCGAACACCATAGAGGCGGTGATCGCCGACAACGTGGATTTCCTCGACCTGACGCTGCGCGGAAAAAAGACGCATCTGAAAATAAACGGTACGGCGATAGCAACTCCGGCGCAGGGGGCCGCATGGTACGGTACACTCATCCTGCTTGTAGGCGGGGGCAATCTGTACACGGTCAACGCCGGAACCGGCACCGTCACCAACGTAGCGGCAGCGGCCTTTCATGCCAGTAACCCGGTATCCATCAATACGGACGGAATGCCCGGTTATGCCATCATCTGCGACGGCACGAACACCCCGAAAGTCTGGGATGGTTCGGCCTTGAGGGTTATGGGGCCGCCCGCCGCTCCGGTAGCGGCTCCGGTGCTGTCTGTGGCTGCACCGTCGACCGCCAGCGCATCCGTTAACGCGGCTACTGGCACGAACTACAGCACTAAGGATGAAGTAGGGGCGACATTCAAATGGACGGGAGCGAATTCAATAGTTACAAGATTGAATTGCAACCGGGGCGGCGCAACAGCAATCCAATTTGGGGCATACACCGCCACCTTTGATATTTATGAATCATCGGTGGATTTTTCAAGCAGCCCGAAGGAAGGGAACCTTATCAAGTCCGGTATGCTCATCCACAACAATGCGGACATTCAACTAAGCTTGTCCGATGGCGTGATGTTGCGGGCCAACTTCTTCTATTCCATCGTGGTGTACGTACCGTCCGTCAGTGCGGCCATGACCATCGGCGGAAACACATCATTCAGTTATACGGGAACCGTTTCCAGCGGCAGCACATGGTATAACGCATCCGGGGCATGGACGAAAGTCGCAAGCTCGGTGAGCGATATAGGCATATCGGTTTCCGGTCTTAGCCTGAATGGGGTATTCCAGTATGCCTACACCTACTACAATTCAACGCGGGCGCTGGAAAGCGATTTGTCTCCATCTGGGAGCATTTCACCCGCATACCAGACCGTAGGCATCCCGGTGTTGGCAAGCGCGGAATCCGGCGTTGATAAAATCCGTATCTATCGAATAGGCGGCGCACACAGCGCCTATGTGCTGGTTGTGGAATTGTCGAACGCCGGAGCTACCCATACCGACTACGCCGCAGACGGGAGTTTGTCGGTATCCTGCACCTCTATCGGCAACGCGAAACCGCCGACGGCGTTGAAGGAAATCATGTTCCTTCCTGACGCGGGTTGCCTTATCGGATACAAGGATGATGGAACGCTGTACGCCTCAAAACCGAACGGCAGCCCCCAGGACGTGGAAATCTGGCCCGGTGTAAACGCATACCCCATCGGTTCTGTGGCCAACCCGATACAAGGCATCTGCATCAACCAAACGTCCGTCGTGGCGATCCGCAAAAACGGCGCGGTAAAAATAGCTGGTTCTTCCCCGGAAACACTGTACTTCGCTGAACTGAAAGATGCGCAGGGAACAAGCGCGCGGCGTTCGGTGGCGGCCGGTATCAACGGCGGCTTTTTCCTCGGATCGGAAGCAGTATCTTCCATCGAATACCTTGCGACGCCGATCAAGATAATGGAGCTTCGCAATAAAATCCTTGCGAATTACCAGAACGGCGGGGAAGTGGGATTCTACTGGAACAAACAATATTTCCTCGCCAGCGCGACGGCGGCGGAAGTGTTGGTGCTCGATGGGAGATTCCACAACAGCGATTTCATCCCAACAACTTTGCCGCGCGAATTTATCCCCACGACCTTGCCGCTTTCCGTGAAATGTTTTTTCACCGACGGCCAGAATCTTTACTATGCCGACAGTTTGGGCGACATCTACAAGTACGAGGGCGGTGCCAGCCGGGGCAATTGGGATTGGCAGGGAGTGGCGCAGAATCTGGGCGATCAATTTGCCAAGAAAAACGTTGAGGAAATCGAGTTTGACTATAACGGCAACATCACCGTGACGCCGTATCTTGACGGGGTGGCGCAAAGCACCATCGCGTTATCTTCCGGCTCTCGGGCGCGGTACAACCAGCCCTTCAACGTATTGAGCGCGTACCGCTATCAATTGCGGTTTCAGGGAACGAATGCCACGGCGGAACTTTTTGGTTTCCGCTTGAGCGGCCAAGAAGAATTGATAACGGGAAATTAAAGGGGAAATTATGGCTTTTTCAAAGGTAGTGCGGATTTTCCCGGACAAGAGTTTTGACCTTGCCGAAGTATTTGCCGTCATCGTGGAATACCAGGGGGCGTGCAAAGTTGATCTGTCGCTTGATGATACTTTGGTGGAAACCTTCACTTTCGCCAATGCCAATGCGGCAAATAATTTCATCACCGAGCAGATTCAGCTTACCTCATTCCCGGCATACGGGCGCATCATCACGCTGAAAGCCTACGATAACGCCGGTGCCGCGGGGAACGTGCGCAAGCTGGATATTGAGCGCCGGAATGTAATCTGTGGGAGCGACAACCGCAATTCGCTGTTCTCGAAGTTCCTGCCGTTCAACGATTTTGGAAAGGCAACACAGGTAAAGGAGTTTTACAAAGTCGCCGTTACCTACCGCACCCAAGCGGCCAAAACGCTGTTGCTGGACGTGTACATCGACCGGAAGAACACGGTGGCTGTTACGCAACTCTCGTTACCGACATCCACCACAGAATCAAGAGTGGAGTTCATCTTGGCGACGGCGGGCGGCGCGCCGGTTATCGGCAAAAACATAGCCTTCAAGGTGAGCGCTACCAACGGCACCAACCACGGCGGCTGGGTGTACGCAATCGAAATGGACGCGGCGGAAGGCGACGTTATTCCGCTGGTGGCAGGAGGTGGTTGAATGCAGACCGTAACCAGCAAGCGGCAGGACTTCGGGGCGCCGGGCCTTAAAAAGCAGGTGCGCGAAGTGTGGATTGATGCGCTTGTTGTTGCCCCGACGGGTGGAAATACCCAATTCACGGCGGAGATTCTTGCCGATGGAGTAGTTAAGAAAACCCTGTCTTTTGATACCGCCGGAGTACGGACGACGAAGCGATTCTGCCTGCCTCCGTGCCGTGGTTTCCGGTTCCAGATGCGCTTCACCCAAGCCGTAGGGAACAGCGCGGTATACGACCACTCTTTCAACCATCCAGAGGCGGCGGGCCTCGTGGCGCTGCTGCCGAGGGGGGCATAATGGGCGGTATCCGAGCACTTGATGTACCCGAAATCAACCGGGCGTTTACCGAAATGCAGAACGCCATTAACGCGCTGCAACGCGCTTCGGCTTCTTCCGGAACAGGTGTAACGGCTGCCCAACTAGCGCAGTTGCAAGCGTCCGTGGATGCGCTTAAATCCCAAATAGGCGGTTCGGGAGGCGTATCCGCCCATGCCCCTACGCACGCCGATGGCGGGAGCGATCCGGTTTCACTAATTCAATCACAGACGCATGGAAGCGCGGATACCGATTCCGCAACAACGGCACTGCATCACACGCTTGGCGCCGGTGCGAATCAATCAGCGGCTGGCAATCACAACCACAGCGGGGTGTATGAACCGGCCAACGCGAACATCCAAAGCCATATTGCCAACACCGCCAACCCGCACAATGTCACGGCGGCACAGGCGGGGGCGGCGCCTGCTTCCCATACCCACGCCGAAGCAGACGTTACAAACCTAACCACCGACCTTGCGGCGAAAGAGGCGATGGCCAACAAGGGGGCGGCCAATGGGTATGCCCCGCTTGACCCGAGCGCGAAAGTTCCGGTTTCAAATCTACCGACGGGTTTGGCTCCCGGCGCACACGCCACCACGCACCAAAGTGGGGGTAGTGATCCGGTATCTGGCATGTCGGGCATATTTGATGATGTTGTGGCGGCGGCGGGGGTGACAGTGACAATAGCCGTGGGGCAACAAATGATTCGCAGCATGGATGCGATTATCAACGGTGAATTGGTGATAAACGGCGAATTGAGGATTATATAAATGGCTGCTGGAAAAGCGACATTCCCTAAAGGCACACCTCCGGCAAGTCCGGCGGCTGGCAACATGTCTATATTTTTCGGGTCGGATGGCTCACCGTACACGCTCACGGAGGCTGGTGTTATTGTTCCTCTTCATTCCGGTTGCCCTACATCCACCGGCACCGCAAACGCGCAAGCAATCACCTCATCCATTACCTCGTATGTCGCCGGGCAACGATTCACTTTCGTGGCCGGCTACACCAACACCGCCGCCATGACGCTCACAGTGAACGGCATAACGCCTGCTAGGAATGTCGTGGCGTGGGCCGGGCCTACCACTCCCGCCTCGCTATCATATGCCGGTATGATGGTGGCTGGTGGAGTCTACACCGTAGTTGATTCCGGAACCAATTACGTTCTATTGAACCCTTCGGCTAAGGTGGGGGTTGCTGACGGCTCTGGGGCAGACGCGGGGGTCGTTGGTGAGGTACTGCGCCAAGAATTGTTATTGGCTTCACATATCTCGGCCACTAGCACATCAACATATAATGTAACTGCGAGCCCCATAGCGTTAACGCCGGGTGACTGGTTAATAAGTGGCGCGGTGTACTTTGAGGCAACCACATCCATACAATTTGCCCGATTAGGTGTCAGCAAGACCAGCGTTACGGCCTATATAACCAATTTCGGCGTGGCTGTTGCCGGTGAATATACCCTGCAAGCATCGGGCGCAAATTTAGCATCAACGAATTATTCTATAGTGATACCAGCGTATAGGTACACGGTTGCGTCAAGTCTCAACCTCTATCTGGTTGCCAGATTGGACTACACCGGAGCCAATGGATATATTAGCGGTTCGTTCGAGGCAAGGAGGGTGAGATGATTGGATTATTCAGCATCCTGCAGTATATGAACCCGTCAGTCAGTATTCATAACTGCGATACCGGTTCGCCAAACGGGTATGAAGAAATACTTAAATGGGATGCCTCTCTCGGCCCGCAACCGACACAATCGGAGATTGACGCGGCGCGTTCTGCGGCGGAATTGTCCATGAAGATGTCAGCCATTCGAGCAGAACGTGATGTCCGTCTCGCCGCAACCGACTATCTGGCGATGCCGGATTACCCGAATAAACCCGTAAGTTTGACGACGTATCGCCAAGCGTTGCGCGATTTTCCCGCGACGATCAACGCGGCCGCTCTTTCGTGGCCGCTGGACGTGAACACGCTTAACTGGCCGATTTTGTAAAGGAGAAAAGGCTATGGGACTTTTTGATTCTATTGGAAATGTTGCGAATCAGGTCGTTAATGCAAGCACATTCGGTGCTTATAATCCAGCAAATGGCGGCGGTTGGCTTACGGAGGGACTCGGACTCAAGGGAAAAGATGTACCGCCCAACGATTACATTGGAAAACTGGGCACACTCGGAGCTTACTACGGCAATCTGGGAAAGGATAACTACAATTTCTATGATCCCGCGATGAAGGGACAGGTACAGTCATTCATGGACATCATGAACGGACGGTACAACCCGGCGGCGGATGCGGCGCGGGCGGGGTTCATCGATAAAAACAACGCCCTGTATGATACATCCGCCGACCGCATCAAACAGATTTGGAGTGGCTTCGGGCGCAGCGGCAACCCCCTGGCGGCTAAATCCCTTGCCGAAAATGAAATCGGACGCATGGGGGCAGTATCCGGCTTCAATCGCGACCAGCAGATAAACGCGGCTGATAAACTTTCCGCGCTGTTGCAAGGCGGCCTTAATATGTCGTCAGGCTATGGTGCGATGGGCGGAAATTTCACGGCCAACGCGGGAAACTTGCAAGCCGGGCAAAACGCCTCACAGGTTCAGGCTGCCAATGCCCCCGCGCAGAATCTTTTGAACTTGTTAGGTTCTGTCGGTCATGCGGCTGGCGGTGCCGGGGCGATGGGATGGAAACCTTTTGCATGAGGGATGAATGATGAACGGCAATCCATACGTTTTAGATTTTAGTGGCCTGAATCAGGGCATTGATTCGCTGTTTCAGGGAATGCGAACCAGCCGCGAACTAGATCAGCGCAAATCCGCACTGGAAGCACTGCAAAGCCTTTTCGACCCCTCCCGCACAGTGTCGGACGTGCAGTACCAGCCGGGGAGCGTTGGATCCGCTCCGCCTTCGGCTTCGGAGTTTTCCGATCCGTCGCACAGTTTCGTGTCCCTGTTGGCCCGCGGTAAGGATGTACCGATGCAGGGGAACGATATGGCCCCCGCCGCGCCCGTCGTTCCGCAGCCGAACATGAAGCCTCAATTTGACTCGGTGCAGCGACCTTTGAGTTCTGATGAGACAAGACAAGCAGTACTTGGCGTTTTGACCAAGTATCCTATTGGCGGCATCCCGGCTTTAAGCACTGTGGCGCAAGCTGGCCAAATGGGTGACATGGTGCAAAAAACATCGCGTGAGAATTTCCTGCGCAAGATGATCGCCGCCAATCCGAACTATTCAGCAGAAGATAAGGCGTATCTTGATGCCAACCCGGATCAGTACTTGACGTTAAGAAAAATGCCCATTGAAATGCAAAATATGCAGTTGGACATTTTGAAAAAAGGCGGGGATATTGCGCTTATTCAGCAGAAGTTGAATAATCCAGAAATAACCGACTACAAGACATTTGCATTGGGATGGAAGCATGACCACCCCAACGGCACCGACAGCCAACTTTCCGATGCATGGAAACAAAGGCAAATGGATATAAACGCTGCTATGGCTGGGATCAACGGAAAAAATTATCAAATTGTGGACTCCGTTGACCCAGATACGGGACAGAAGATCCTCAAGCGGATAAATAAGGTTACTAATACTGTGGACACAGTGGAAGGGGTGGCCCCAGTTCAAAAGCCGCTTCCCGACACAGAGGCCCAGTTTGTCGCCAATTCTCTCTCGGCTATTAAAAATCTGCGTGAAATGAATCTCGACGCGAGCGGGCGAATATCGGGAAATCTTGGAAAGGTTGAAGCATGGGCGGGGTATAACCCTGATGCCATAGCATTTCAAAATGCCAAGGAGCACGTTGCAACCGTAGCGCAGAACCTTTATACGAAGGGAGCGGGATCAGATTTCGCAAGAGAAAATGTTATAAAGATGCTGCCTGATTTGGGATTACCAAAAGAAGTGAATATCGACCGCCGCGGACGGCTTGATGATTCATTAACAAGAGCCATCAAGGGAAGGATTGAGCAGTATCAGAAAAACGGGTATTCCATACCCGACACGCTCCTTGAAGATGCGCGCGGTTTAGGTATTGATTTAGGGGTTGGCACTGCCGGCCCATCGCCGGTTACTCAGAGGACTGTTGCGCCATCGCAAGGGGGAAACATTCCCGCCGCGCCGCCCGCCGCCATCAACGCGCTTAAACTATGGAGCAGGGGATCAAACGCCGCTCAAGCAAAAGCCGACTTCAAGGCTAAATACGGATATTTGCCGGAGGGTTACTAATGGGTAATATGTTCGAGCAGTTTGGCCCGGCTGTTACTCAAACTGCGCCAACAAACATGTTTGAGCGGTTTGGTGGAGGCCAACCCCAGCAGGATACCCCCACCGCTCCCCAACAGGCTGCGGCGCCTCCCGCATTAAACCCATCCGATGTTCCGCAATGGGGGCGCGAGAATCCGAACGCCTACGCCGCGCTTATGACGGCAAAGCACATGCTCACTCCGCCGGATTCCCCTACCGGGCCGGGGGCGTTGGATAACCAAATGCGCGAGATAGCGCCTGCTATGATCGGAGGGGTTGCAGGAGAACTCAAACCGATTTTCGCGGGAGCGGAAGAAGCCGGAAAAAATTGGTTGCAGGGCGTTGCGGAACGGCTTTATGGAAGCGCGACCAAGATGCCTTTAACCGAAAAATGGCTTAAGGCGGGGCCGAGAGGCATAAGCATGAGGGCGCAGGCAGTTCAGTCCGGGTTGGATAATGCCATCATGCCCAACGAAGAAGGTTTGGCAAAAGTAAAATCATTGCTTGACAGCACAAATCTCAAAATCGCCGCCACCTTTAAATCTGGTGATTCGATAGCTACTGCTGATGCCATAAAGCCACTCGAAGAATTGAAAACAAGATATTCGGCTTTGCCTTCTTCCATCCGCGATCCGATTTATTCCGAGATAGATGGTTTGCGGGATTCGGTTCTTACCGATCACCCAACGACAATACCTGCTCAACAGGCACAAGAGATGAAGCAAGCCATCTATCAGATGGTGAGCAAGCACTATGGCGACATGAAAGGCGCCGCAATCGAGGCACAAAAACAGCTTGCAAGAGGGCTTAAGGATGCACTTGTGGAAACTTATCCAGACTTGACTAAGCTCAACGCGGAGGATTCCGGTCTGATTCAACTTCAAAAGGCGCTTGAAAGAACCGTTGGGCGATTAAACAACAGGGATATGATTGGACTAGGCGAGACAATAGCAGGCGGGGCAGGTGCCGCAGTGGGGTCATTATTGGGAGGCCCAGCAGGTGCGGCCGCGGGTTCGTTGGTTGGAGTTGCCAGGCGCATAGCCGATTCACCGGAAGTAAAAACTCGGGTGGCTTTATTGCTAAATAAGGCAAGCAAGATGAAGGTTCCGCCGATGATAAATGATGCAGCACCAATGATAAATGAGGCGAGGATGCCAGCAGTAATAGGAAAAGCAGCCTATGAAGATAATCGGCAGCGCCAGACCTACACACCGCGGCAACGGGATAATTGGGCAAGGATCCACAAGCTCGATACCGCAACCGCAGACAAAATACTTACAGGCCGTGGCGGCTTTTTGGTTGAATGATGGCTGATTTATTTGCCCCACCGTCTAAGCAAGCCTCCGTAAACCTATTTGCGCGTCCAACGGAGGCGGAACTTGCACCGCCGCCACAGGATCAGTCCACAGGGTTTACAAAGGCCATCGCCAACACGCTGGGTGCACTTTACAAGGCCAGCCAAGTGATTTACCCTAAAGGTGAGATGGATTTCGGCGGCAATAAGGTTGCGGAGGATGCGTTCAACGCTGGTACTGGCGCGATAGGGGCCATTGAAGAAGCTGGGGCAAATATGGCCGAAAGTGGCATTAGTTTCCTGCTGAAAAAAGCTGATATGTCGGCCCAAGCAGAACATCTCCGAGATTATGGGCAAACAACACTATCGCTAGACGAATTAAGAACATTCAGGAAAATGCAAGCGTTAGATCAATACCTGTACGACAATATTGAAAGCAAATACGGCAAGCCGTACTTGCCGGGGTCGGAATCTAAAACTAAGTATATGGAATTTTCCGTTCCAGCAAAAAATTTGCCTGAATCTCATTGGAAGGGCAATAATACAACCCTTGAAGAAGCGGCGGCAGAGTATGGATATGGTGTTGATCCAGATTTTCCGCTTTCCGACTTTGAGCCGACAATTAAGTTGAGAATAAGCGACCACTCAAAAACCAGCGGCCTACACGAATCGCCAGACATCAACATCGTCATGGCTCCGCATGGAATTGACGAAAAGTCTAGTTATGGCTTAGATTTGGCCGAAGTTCTAGGCTTAAAGCTAAAATAAAATGGCAGGATAAAGGGCCGGTATTATCCGGCCCCATCCTGAATCAGACAGTGGACTTGTCGTCGCGCGCAATTCGGCAACGCCAGTATCCAAAAACAATATCTTCCAAAATCTATATGAAGTCAACTTTTTTCTTTGCGTTTTTCCCAAATATGGTAAAGGGTGAAAACCAGCATGGGCAAAGCCATCCTGGGGTAATAGAGCGCAAAGCCCAAATTGATCAGCGGCCCTATTGCCGAAGCGTCAAGGCCGAGCGGTATCTTTTTCACGAGATGATTATATCCTCACTCTTGCCTTGCTGCCCTTCCAGCGCAACACCAGCGTAAGTAAATTTGGCGAAAATTTGAGGTTAAGCATTTGATTTATTAATACGCAGAAACGGCAGTTAATGAACAGTTCAAACATCATATCGGGCCATCATACCGCAAGCGGGGGGTGGCGGGGAAATGATGAGTGAATGACGGGTTAATCGCAGGGGAAACCTGATTCTGCAAAGATGGAATCAATGTCTTCGTTGCTGGAAAAGGTGCGGGCGCACTGTTGAGGATGCGCCCGCTGCGGATTATTTGCGGATGGCGTTGCGGATCTTGAGGCGCAGCGCGTTAAGACGGATGAAGATCGGA
>JAEHJW020001956.1_pt1 | contig 39390 bp, 61 predicted proteins | sample 9271431 | NCBI WGS metagenome assembly JAEHJW02 | reverse complement strand
GGGGTGATAGAGTGTCGTGCCATTGCAGAGAGAGCGCTTTGGCCAAGCAGCGGCCAACCGCCGCTCCTGTCTTAGTAACCGTTGACGCAAAATATAAGGCTGCGGCCATGTTTTCGGCATGATGATTCTCCCAGGAAAGGAGCGCCCGATACGCCCCGACGACATCCCCTAGGCCCTGCCAAATTTTCGCTAACGGCAAAAAGACTCCCCAACAGCAGATTTGAGACCGCGGAAGGATAGGCGGCCGCAATAGGCAACCCCATGGCTTCCGGGCGCAGTGCCACCTATTCCTGGCACCAGTTCGGTATTTGCGCCACCTGCGCGCGGCGCTGGCCCTGGATGAGCGCCGGCCTATTCGGCCAGATACTGGCTCTTGTCGCCTCAACTGCTCAGGAGGTCGTCTACGGTGTGGCCTGGGGATCCTAAAATCGGCAACCCCGAAGCAGCCTCCAGGTACGCGATTTCTTCCCGCAAGGTCTCCCACCAAGGCTGGCCGGTGGGATCATGTCGGCCGCAGGGCACGACGCTTACAAATCCTGGGTAATTCGGCTGGTAATAAGGGTCCCGCTTGGGATCTTTGGGAGGGGGAACGGGTGCCCCGTTCTCCGCACTCAAAGGGAATAGCCAACAGGCGGCTGGCTTGAAGCGCCAGGGATGGTCACCCCGCCGACGCGCGAACTTCTCCAGCTCGCAGAATCCGTCGTCATCGCCGAAGACACAGCGCGTCCTCGGGAAATGCGCGGGAAACGATGGGCCGCGATAGGTATGCGGGCGCGTCGCGGTTTTGCGACCGTAGAACGCGCCATGGAAGAAGCCATCCTCGATGAAGTTTTCCGGTACCGTCGCCTTGAGTTCCGGGACTCGCACCAACAGTTCTTTGAGGAACTCTTCTTCCTGCGCCCGGAGATACACGCCGTCGTGACAACACAGTGCCTCACAGGCCGGGATATGGCAGCGCGTCAGTCGGACGGGGGCCTCGGCTAGGGTCCATTGTGCAGAGTCCATCATGTCTTACTCATGAGTCGATCTCCTAGGATCGCGCCCCCAGGTACCCGGGCGCCTCACCGATCAGGAGGGCCTGCGGGTGCGGGCAATCCAGGTGGGCCGCCAGCCGTTCGGTGCGGGCCTCGGGGCCGTTGTCGGGTGTGTCATGGGCGCAGGCCTGCCGCCAGGGATTGAAGAGCCCCGGGCGACCCACCGGCAATGTCGCGATCAGGTCAGAAGCCAGGGTGGCGGTCATGCGTCTCCTCGGGAGCCTGGTTCCGATGCGCGTCGGGCGGGGCCAGCCCTTCGGACGCCAGGTGGTTCGGGATCACGCGCTTATAGCGGAAGCCGTGGGTGCTGCCGTCTTGATTGTGGCCCGGGCGCACATATTTCGCCGTGACGGCCGTGAACTGGCGGAAGGTGAAGGCCGCAGCGGGGCGGATGACATAACCCTCGTGATCGCGCATCCACTCCCGCGTGGCGAACGCACGGATCCGGGTTTCATCGTAAATCCCCTCGTACAGGACGGGGACCGGGACAATCCCCAGGAGATCGAACCATTCCTGGGTCTCGGCCCACGACAGGCAGACGTTCGCCTCGTTCCAGATGGAGAACCCCAGGAAGAAGTGCGGCAAGTCCCAATAGGGAATCGTGTGCCGGGCGTACAGGTTTTCCCCGCAGATACGCCACCCGTCCGGGATCTCGTGCTGAATGCTTGCCGCCCACCCCTTGACCCAGTTGCGCGATGGGTGGTTGGGGCTATCCACACTGCGGGCATGGATGTGGTGGCGATAGATTGAGGTGTTCTCGCCATCCTTCTTCTCAGTCACCACCACTGTCTGGCCCACCCAAGCCGATGGTACGGCCTGCACGCGATCGTCTTTCTGGATGGTCCCCGACCACGGCAGGTGCGCGGTTTTGGGATACTTGACCCACGGCAGGAACCGATCGAGAACCCCGCCTTCGCGCAAGGCCTTCTGGACACTCAGGTCGGCGAACAATTCCCCGCGCAAGCGGTGGCCGTTGGGCAAGACCGGATTACCCCATTTATCGTACATCTCCTCGGGGTCCATATGGGGCGGCACCAGGATACGGGTGATGCCGGACGCCGCGCGCACGTCCTCCACGGAGATCAGGGTCCGCTCGCAGGCCAAATGGTGCTCTTCACAGACGGCCGCCCCATTATCAAGATAGTAGCCGCCGTCGGGCCATAGGCGGCGCTCGAGGATGTGGTGGGCATCCACCGCCTCGCGTGGGCACAGGCAGCAGCGTCCTTCATGGCGCGCGAGGACCGTCTCCCGGAACGCCGTGCGGGAAAGGAGGATGGGGTGTGGAATTAGCTTGGTTATCATACGGCGCCCATCAGTTGAAGAATTTTGCTCCACGCGATCCACAGTATGTCGGTGATCGTTTCCCATTGCGGCGGTTCCGGGCCGCGTTCACATCCGCTGGGTCTGTGTGTCCACAGACCCCGCAGCGAAATTCTGCTAGGATTTGAGCGATAATCACTGTTTGTCACAGTCTCCAGATTTCGCCGCGCCATGCAGTTTCGATCTTTCCAACAAGTGAGCGCGAACAAAGAGCATCATCATGAACGACGGGCCGGCAATTATAACCAAAAAAAACATGACCAGCTCTATCGGTAACACTCCGATAAATAGCATTGGGCTTAATGCAAAAACGAACAACCCGTAAAATATCAAAAAAGCCAGTGCGCTAAATACGTCGATCGATTTGGTTTTCAATTTCATCCCCCCTCTCCAGGAATTCCTCAGGATACCCAGGCGCGGCCCTCACAGAGGGATTCGTCAACCCGCGGTCCCAATCGGCGACCCGCGACCCGCATTGACTACAGACACCCCATCCGGACCGATAGTCAACGCGCAACCAGAAACAGCCGTTCGGGCGACAGGCGTGATTGTCGTCGCAACCGCATCCGATACAAGTGGCTTGGTCCATACACACTCCCTCACTCAGTCGTCGTTTTCCGTCAGCATGACGATGACATGCTTCTTGGGATCCACCGGCTCCCCCAAGGCCTCCTCGATTGTCCCCGAGAGTCCCAAGGACCGCCAGTTCTCCGGGGTCGGGTCGATCGGGTAGACCGCCTGCGCCAGACACCACCCATAAGGTGTTCGAAAGCGCGGCATGTGGGGCGCTGGTGTCCAGGTGAGGCCGACCGACTGCAGGGCGTCCAGGTAGCCGCGGATCGTGGGGTCTGTGGGTGATTCGCGGTCGAAGTTGTCCCAAGACAACTCGTCGCGCCAATAGACGCCCCTTACGTTATCGGTCGCCCTTTCTATCTCGCGAACACGCGCGCCGGAAACCGGGAGAATGAAAATATTAGCTACAAGTTTTTCGCAAAACACACCATCCACCTGTTCGTCGACTCGCAGCCAAAAGCGCTCAGGGTCGGCGACGGATGGCGGCTCGTGGTACGCCAACACAGCGATCACAGGAGCGGTATAGCCGCAATCCCAGATGGATTCGTCGCAGGTTTGTATCACGCGGACCTCCTGGTTTGCCGTTCAAGCACCTTGCGTCCCTGGCGGCGGACAAAGGCGATCCCGCATCCCAACACCGCCAGCAGAATGATTCCTAAATTCACACGGGCGATCCAAACGATCCACGGGTTGTGGGCCAACCCAAGGGCCGATAGAGCGATGGCGATTATCGTGATCGCCATAATAGCCGTGGCCAACACGGAGATCGCCGTCACGAATAACGCCCATCCTGCCACCAGCAGGGCGGGCTTGATGCCAGCGCGCAGCTCCTGGCGCCATGGGTTTGAGCCAACCATTTATATCCCCTGTATATTATGAGGCGCATGAGCGTCGTGCGCGATGCACTCTTTGAGCACGCCCTTAAATTGGATCGCACACACCAAGAGTCCGGTGCTCAATAAAACAAGTGGTGTGGTGATCATAGGCCCCACAAGGGGCCCGCCAAGAGAGGGAAATATTGTCCATACTGCGCTAAGTGTGTGCATCGTATGCGACATATTTGCGGCTATTTGGCCTATGGTCAGCGGACCGTGCGGGGTGGTTGTGGCCACGGTTGGTACAGGCGGAAATCCGGACCTCAACATGAGCGCCATATCCCGGTTGAGACAGCCGAACAGCCATAATGTGGTGGGCGTCAAAATCCATAAGGCGCCGGTCAATGACCGATCCAGTGTGTGCTGCTGCGCTGGTGTCAGTTTCCAGGACCTAATGATCTCGTGTGCGCGCAGCCCCAAAAGCGCCGGCGAGATAGCGGCGTACAAGACATAAATCATCCCAAAAATCATAATAACAGAAATAATGAAACCCATCGCAGTGTCCCTCACATTGTTGTTGATAAACTCTCTTTCGTTCCATGCCTCGTCGGAATATCCGGCACTAGGAGTCGTCGTCACTGTATGGGGAAGAGTCCCCCTCGAGAGGGCGCCAGCGCGCCTTCCCCCCTTGCCGGGCGATCTCCGCGCGGCGTTCCGGCGAGAGCGCCGCAGTCCGTGCTTGCCCGCCTCGTGCCCGATTTGGTACCCGCCGTCTGGCGCCCTGGGCCGCCTCCTGTGTCCTCGCCCACCGGCGCGCGCGGCTGATGAAGAGCTGCTCCAAGGCCGCTCCATTCTGGTTCGGCGCCATATCGGCCACCCAATCCATGAAAGGCACACCGGGGTGGCGGCGCGCGAGGCTCTCCGCCAGCCAGACCACGTCTTCCGGCGTCAAGGTCTCGGGGAGGTCCACGATCACATCGAACCGGCGGCGCACCGCGCGATCGAGCATATCGGGATGATTGGTCGTGCCCACCAGAAAGATCGAGGGGGCCATCCTGTCAATGGCCATGAGGAATCCCGAGACGATGCGGGCCTGCTCGCCGACATCGTTTTTCGCCTGACGCTCTGCCAATAGGGTCTCCAGTTCATCGACCAGGAGGACGCAGGAGACCCCCTGGAGGCTCTCGAACAGCTTGGCGATCTTGGCCCCCGTCGCGCCCATCATGGAGTCCACGAGACGTCCGTAATGACAGACGAGCAGCGGCTTCTGGAGGGCGTGCGCCACGACCTCGGCCACCGTGGTCTTGCCGGTACCGGGGGCGCCGGTCAGGAGCAGGCGGTTGCGGGGCGCGAGACCATATCGGGCCAGGGCATCCACAGCCTGCGCCTCGGCGATCAAATCTGTAAGGATCTCGCGGACATCCTCCGGCACGATCACGGAATCCCAGTCGCGAGTTGCGGTAACCTGTGTCACAACGTTCTGGGCATCCGGGCCCAAAGAGACCAGTTGCCCGTCACTTGCAAGGAACGGTTTGCGCATCACCGCATCCAGGCGGGTCCGGAGCGCGTCTGGGGTGTGGGGCGCGGCGTGCAGTTGGCGCACCAGAGAACGAGCCGTGGACGTCTGTCCCTGCCATGCGGCTTGGGCGAGGGCGGCGATGAGATCGGTTTTGACCATTACGACAAGGCCTCCCGCCGTTGGCGGGCATTGAGTCCTGCCAGGGCACAACCGGCTTCGGTGGCCTGGAAGTAATAGCCCTCCTCATATGGGTGTCCGCGGCGCACGGGGCCCGCCGCTTCCAGGCGTTCCAGGCTCGGCAAATCAGCGAGCCCGCAGGCGTAATAGTTGCGGAATCCCCACCGTCTTTTCGGGATGTGGCGACCCACACCCAGCATGTGGTGCAGATTGTCCCGGTCTTCGGCGCGGATCTCTGGAAAAGGATTAGTCATGGAGCACCTCTGGAGGGTGAGCGCTTGACCAACGCCTGACAATAGGTATGGTTCCCGTCGATGGCATCAATAGCCACGAATCCCCCTCCTATCGGGACATAACCATGCGCCATATAGTGGGACACCTTAGTGTCGAGACGGGAGATGCTCTCGGATACCACCAATCGATACAGGGGTGCTGTGGGTAGCCGCTTAGGGTGATGGATCGCAGTCACCGCCGCATGAGCAGAAAGACTCTCCATCACTACCAAAGCGATCCCCGCGAGGGGCCGACAAAAGAGTGATGTGGCCACCCAGGATCTCCTGTTACTTCTGTTTGTCACAAAAACCCCCTTGTGCGCGGCGCTTAGCATCAATCACGCCCGCTACCAAACACAGCAGGATGAGGCCATATTCCAGAAGGATCAGACGCACCAGCATTTTGTGCCCAAAGATCACGGAAATCACGGCGACCGACAGGACACACCCCGTTATCATTGCGATCGCAATCGCAATACAGAGCACATTCCGACCCAAGCGCTTCCATGGCGTAACGATGGTCATGGCGCACATCCTTTCGTGTCACGTTCGAGGTCCCCCACCTGCGCCTGCAAGGTCGCCACTACCTCTCGCAGCCGGATGATCTCTGGCGCATGATGCAGGCACATATCCTCCGGGCGATCGTAAGAACAGGCGCAGGTCTCGTGGGGCGCCAAGGAGGCCACCTTCTTCTCCAAAGCCGCGATCGTCTCTTCGTAATCCTTCTCGGTCGCTTGTCGAGCCGCTCGTTCCGTGCGCCAGGCTGCGGCGTAGGTCCGAAAAGACTCGGCCACCGGATGATTCTTTTCCGGATGTTCGCCGTCCCATGTATCGGCCCACTGCATCAAGCGATTCAAGGGATCGGGCTCGGGGTTGCCGAAAACCAGGGCCAACCCCTGGGCGCCCGTCAAGGCCTCGAGTTTTGCCCGCAACCGGTCGATATTCTGATCCTGGAGACGGATAGTCTCGTCACGGCAGGCGATTCCGTCGGCCGATTCGTCGAAACGAAGCGACTTGGCCCCCTCCTCGTCCTGATTCCCCATTTCCAGGCGGATCTCCAGGCGTTGCACCCGGTCACGCAAGGTGGCATTCTCGGCCCGAAGAGAGGCGATGAGGGCGGTGTGGTTCTGTGGCGTAGGCTCGGTCACGCAGTAGACTCCCTTGTCTCCTGGTCGCGAAAGACGATCTGGTTCTGGTGCCGTAAAACTTGGCGCTGGCGTTCGTCCGCTTGTTGGGCATCGATGGCGGCGACCACTGCCTTGAGGTCCGCGAGACCCAACCTGTGATCAGCAGCGGCCGCCATCCAGCCGTCCCACCCTGGGGTTTTGGAAGAGAGGGGCAAGGACGCTACAGATTGCAGTTCAGCGTCCGTCAAAGGGGACTTGTAAGACTGGGCCAGTGCGTTTTTTCGTGCCGCGCTCGCACCGGCGATAAGGCCGAAGGGAAGCAAGAGGAGTATCCCCACCACGGCCTCCAGAAGACAGGAGACCGGCTTCGTAAAAAGAGACACCATGCCGACAATTGTCAGCACGAGCACTAGAGGCTCCGCCCACTCCTTCTCATACCAGCGGCACGGAACCGCATCCCGGCGGGCTTGCCAGATTGCGTCATGCGTCTTGGCCGCAGCGGTCCTTACGCCCAACCAATCAGCGGTTCCCGAGGAAGATGTCATTGAAGTGTTTGCGGTCATTTGCGTTCTCCTTTGTCTAACCAACGTGTTTACCGTTATGCCGCCTGCGCGCGCCGGCGCGGCGTAAAGTTGGCACTGATCAAAGCCGTCGCCGGCGGCGGCGAGACAGAATTGCCCACCATCCGGACCTGGGCCGACTTGCTCAAAGGCCGTCCCTGGTAGTCCCGGTCGATGACATAGCTGTCCGGGAAGCCTTGGGCGCGATACAGCTCCCGTGGGGTCAGCATGCGCAGGCCGATATCGACGATGATGTAAGGGACCCCCTGGATCGTGACTGTGACCAAGGCCAGCCGGTCTTTGGTGGTAATCGTGTCGACCGGGTCACGCAGATCGCCCCACTGACCTCCCTCACTGTAATAGCGCATCAAGAAAGCCGCGACCCGCAAGGCCCCTTCGGCATCTCGGGGCGACAGGGTGCATTCGACGAGCGCACTTTTGCCGCCCCCGCCCGCCGTCGTGGTGCCCAAGGGTTCGCTGGCCGCATGACCGACGCTGTTCCCGAATTGACGCGACAGAAAAGCCGCGACCAGGGCGTGGTGCTCCCCGCCGGCACTGATGGTCTGTAAAGGGTCCTGAACGTCCCGGGCATCGCAATGCTGGCGCAAATGAGCCAAGTGCGCAGTCACCAGCTGTTGCTGGCTACCGGTGTTCGTGACCGTGGTCAGGGGCTCCCGCGGGTCGCGGCCGACGGTGACATTGAAACCGCCATTGGCCTGCATGAGGTAGGCGGACGCCATCGCCATCTCCCCGCGGTGGGCACTGGTGATCGTGCGCAGCGGCTCCCGGGCATCATGGCACCGATCGTCACCTTGATGTGTTATCGGCAGCAAGACCGGGGCATGGGCAGCAGAGACCTGTTCCGCAGGATTTTCCGGCGCAGACACGACGGGGACGATAAAGGGCTCGGCGCTATCCAGGACGTATTTCGTGAGTCCCTTGGCGATACGCCGCAAGGTGGCCTCGGCCAACGGTTTGCGCCGGGTGAATATCGACGGGCAGGGCTGGGACCAGTCCAGACACTCGGCCGCCGCGCGCCACCGGGGGCGTTCGCGGGTGGCGGTCTTGCCACGGACCGGGACTGGCCACCGGATCGGTTCCCCGTCGCACCGGGCGACGAGAAAGAGGCGGCTGCGCGTGGTCGCTGCGCCGTAGTCCGCGGCACACAGCACGCGGGTCTTGACCTCATAACCCAGGGATTCCAGCGACCGCAGGAAGGCCCGCCAGGTCTTCCCGGCCCGACGGGGATCCGGAACCAGATACTGCTCGGACAGTGGCACCCGCTCGCCGGGGGCGGCCACGGACCCATCGAGGCGTACAACCCGTCCGGTTGCGGGATCGCGTTTTGCAACCAAAGGCCCCCAGGCCTGGATTTGCTTTACGTTCTCGAGCGTGATCACGCGCGGGCGCACCTGCCCGGCCCAGCGCGCGACGACCCAGGAGAGGGCGCGAATCTTTTTGCGGCGGGGTTGGCCGCCTTTGGCCTGAGAATGGTCAACGCAATCTGGCGAGGCATGTAGAAGCCCCACGGCGTGCCCAGAGACGGCCTCGCGGGGATCGACTTCGAAGATGTCACTCACGTAGTGCCGGGTTTCGGGGTGGTTGACGGTATGCATCGCAATCGCTTCGGCGTTGTGGTTGATGGCCACGTCCACCGAGAAACCCGCCTGCTCGATGGCGCACGACATGCCGCCGCCGCCGGCAAAGAGGTCGACGACCATCTCGGAGGGCTTGGGAAACGTCTGGGCGCTCACGGTAATACCCTCAGCGCTTCCTGAATACATTTTTGGGCATATTGCATATCGCGCAGGTGTATATCGAGTGTCGCCCTCATGTTGCCGATGGCTTCAAGGAGACGATCACGCTCATCTTTAACATCCTCGCAGTCGTTTAAGTAAGACAGGAAGAGGGAACCTACGGCGTCACTGAGGTGTTCCCGTTCCATGAGAGCTTTGATGAGGGCAACGGCTTGATCGTGGTCCATAACTTAATCTCCAAATAACACGGGCTATCGTACCGATTGCTCGGAAATTGCAAGCCCAGCGCAGCCCCGAAAGAGTTCCGCCGACCCGCGCAAATACTCTTTGATTTGCTCGCTTATCAGCCACCGCCGACCAAGGCGCTCAGCGGCCACCGCCGTTTTGCACGACCCGCCGAAAGGGTCAATGACGAGATCCCCGGCTTCCGTGAGGAAACGAATAAAGAAGTCGGGCAAGGCTGTCGGCTGCACAGCGCTATTCGACGGGAGACCGAGAGCCTGAGCGGCCTGGCGATACGTTTTGGTATCTCGGCATGTATGTCCGCGCGTGATCACGTTGCGAGGGATGCGGCCGGCGGTGGATTGCCTAAAGCTGCCCGGACGCAGCCGACAGATGCCATCCCCGTATACCGTGGTACGGCGCTCTCCGCCGGCCGCCATCAGAGCTTGATGGCGCGGGGTATGCGCCTCGAGGACGCGACGATTATCGGCGCGCACGCGCGCTGGGTCATTGGTAAACCAATAGACGGGCTCATAGGCGGTGGTGAGTTGCACGCGCTTGACGCAAGCCCAATGCGTAGGCGCTGGCGGCTTACTGGGATTGACCCATGGAATGCGGTCCATCAGCGACAAGCCCAGGCGATCGTGTAGGGCCAGCACCAAGCGCTCGAGATAGAGTTCGCGACTGGGGCGGCCGGGCTCGAAAATATCGTTGCTCACGTTCAGGACTACACTGCCACCGGGTATCAGCGTGCGGACAATGGGTTCGAGGGCCACACACACGAAATCCTCATAGGCCGCGGCCGTGGGGCCGCCATAGGCGCGCGCCCGACGAAGAGGGTAAGGGGGTGAGGTGAGACACAATGCGACCGGTTCGTCCAAGTCTGCGAAGACTTCTTGGCAACGCCCCCAGATGGCCACTCCTAAAGTAGTGCTAAACGCGACCAGCTTCGCGTACGGCGCGGTACGGTGCAGTCCTTCGCTGACGCGTTCGGTCAAACGCCACACGCCACGCTCTCCCGGGACATGTTCCAAGACCCCCAGCTTTTTGAGAGTCTGTTGGTACCAACGGAGCTGACGGCGTAATGGTGACCGGAGCGCGCCGGCTTGCCCGATAGGGACCGGGATGTCGGCTGTCCGCAACCGAAAATTATCGGCACGCAGGACCGCGGCATAGAGAGCGCTATTCTCAAGCGCTCCATCAGGTGCCGCAGCATAGGCAGCAGTCAATGCGGCAAAGAGGTCGAGTTGGCCGACAACAGTTTTGCGGGTGCTCATTGAGACAGCTCGGAGGATTCGGATGGCGAAGCCGCGGTGTACGGCAGGCAAGTGCCAACGAGCGCCTGTCGCCGCAGCACGGTGAGCGGCTCGCGTGCCTTTTCACCAAGCGTCCAATCGCCACGAGCCCAGTCTTGGACGCGCGGCGCGCGCCGCTCTTCCCGGCGTCGCCGGTCCTGATGCGTGTAGCCGGGCGGTATGGGGAACCGCCGGGTCTTGCCGGCCAGTTTCCGGTACCCGCTGTTCGGTTTAGGAGGCCGCCGTTGCATAAATCTTCCGCGATGCGGTGTCGTGCCTGTGGGCGAGCGAGTGCAGGATATCGGGGTCCGTGCTCGTCCGAGCGAGCCAGTCTGCGTAATCAGCCGGCAGGTCGGCAAAGGCCATGCCCTTGTGCTTGCCAAACGGTATAGTCGCCAGGCGATAGGGCAGCTCGGCATGTTGTGCCAGATGGCGCAGGCCGCGCATGTCAGGAAGCGCGATGCGCGCCACGGCGAGCTCGTGGCAGAGCAGGCCCGCAGTGACGATGGCATCCCCGGCCGCGCTATGGGGATCGGTACGCCCGCCGCAGGAAGTCGCGAGTGCGAAACGCGGTTCGATAGAGAACCGGTACCGTAAGGCCTGATTGCTATAAGACGGCAGCTCGGGCCAGAGATGATGGGCCAACCGCTCCGTGCAGAGCCAGGGGACCTCCGGGAACCGTTGGGTGAGGCCCCCCAGAAAGGCTTTGTCGGATGCTGCGTGATGGGCGACGAAGAGGGCAGGCGCGATTCCGCGGCTCGCGAGCCATACCATGAAGGTATCCACGACGCGCGGAAGCGGGAGCGCATCCGCGACGTCGGCATCGACGATGTGATGGATGGCGCTGGATTCGGGCGGTATGGGCTGACCGGGATGCACGAGCCGGGAAAAGGCCTCCGTGGGCGTCCAGCCGCCGTTATCCGCGACCACGGCACACGCCCCGAACTCGACGACCGCGCAGATGCCGGGATCGAGACCGGTGGTTTCCGTGTCCAGCACGAGTATCGCAGGGGTCGGCATAATCATGCTCGAGTATCAGATGGGAACATCGTATAAGGCCTCCCAAAAACGCAAGTCGCGCCGCCGTGACTCTGTAAGGATGCCCAAGCAGCGCCGGGTGCGGGGAGTGAATGGCGGGGTCTAGTGGGGGTCATTTGGCAAGTCATCATTACCCATGCCAGAGTTGCCCAGATCGGCGTCTATTGCGTACAGAGCCTCGTTCCGTCCGGCTCCGCCTCATTCTTGATATATACGGCATAGTGCCGTATAGTACCTAGGACGGAGAGCCTTATGCCCAAGCCTCAAGAGGAAATCGAGACCGCCCGACTGGAAGCGCGGATTCCGGTCCAGGTTTACAACCAGATGCAACGCGCTGCGCGTCTGCGTGGTATGACCCTGACCGGTTACCTCATCGCCACGGTCGGCGAGGACGCCCGGCGCGTTGTCGAAGACGCCGAGATCCTGCGCCTCGCGCGGGAGGACCAGATCCGCTTCGCCGAAGCGCTAATCAATCCGCCCCAGCCAAATGCACGCCTGGCGCACGCGGCAAAGCGCCATGCCGAGCTGATCAAGCCACGGTGAGCGTCCGCTTTGCCATCGAACCGCTGGCGAAGACACACAAGCGATCATCCTTCACCTGTGGAAACGACCGGATCGACAACTATTTCCGAGAGACGGTTTCTCAGGATGTGAGGCGCAAATACGCGACCTGCTTCGTCGCGAGAGACATGGAGAGGGACCAAGTTGCCGGCTTCTACACTCTGTCGTCCAGCAACGTGCCCCTAAACGAAGTTCCCGAGTCGCAAGCGAGGAAACTCCCGCGTTACCCAACCGTTCCGGCCGTGCTGATCGGTTGGCTTGCCCGGCACAGCGATTATGCCGGCCAAGGGTTGGGAGAAGCCCTGCTCTTTGACGCCATCAAAACCGTAGCCATTGCCCCTATCGGAGCGCACGCGATCTTCGCCGACGCCATCGACGACAAGGCGGCCGCGTTCTATACAGCCTTCGGCTTCACAGCTTTGATCGGACGCCCGCGTACGCTCTATCTGCCGGTGGCGACGGCGCTGAGCCTGGTGTCGGCATCGACGTAAGACAGACGCGTGTCCCGCGCCAAATTCGAAGACGCAAAAAAGAGCCCCGGACGAATCCGGGGCCGGGGGTGAGAGCGACAAGCGGGGGAGGGCGCTCGTCTTTCTCGTAACTGAGCCTAGCAAGAAGCGAACGAGGGGAGTGGGCGAATAGCGCGGAATGATCGCGCCTATTCGCCGTCCAGAGAAAACCGTCCCGCGATAAGTGCCATCAAGCGATCGCCGCTCACCATGATTACGCGTGCGCCGCGCGCCGTGCGGCTCTGGGGTCCGGTTCGACCGGTATGCGCAAATACGGCCCGGCGCGGGAAGGTGAGGCGGGCGAAGTCGCGCACGTGCTGGGGATCGATTGCGCCGGCGTACCGTTTGCACTGGAGGGGGGCCCACGCCTCACCCAGGCGCACATGCCCATCGACGCCACCGTCCCCCGAATAGCGCGTGCCGCGGCGGATGCGAAACCGCTGGTCCACGAATGCCTGCAAGACGAGCTCTTCGAAGACAAGGGGATCGATCGTACGCAGATAACCAAAGACACGCGCCGGCCCCTTTGGTCCCGTCCTCAGCCAGGGGCGCACTTTGGCGAGAACACGACGGGCCTCGCCGATACGCCGGCGGTGCGCCCGCGGCAGGAAGGCGCAACGGATGCGGTCCCACAGTCGCCACAGGTTCATCGTGGCGGCGATCCAGTGATACGCGGGAGATCAGTGGTATTGTCCGGAACGGTCATCGTGTCAGGTCCCCACCCATCAAAATGGCAACGTATCGCACGCCTCATGCCGTCCAAATCGCTTTCCGCAATCCGGACACTTCTCGGGCCACCACCAGAGCAGTCTGTCATGCAGACCTTCGATCATCCGGCGATGCCTGGTGTCGCCCACACGGTCGGAATAATCCGTGTCGGGGGCGCCGCAGCGCAGGCAGGGCACGACAGGGCTGCCTGGTTGGCATGACGGGTGCCTATAGTCGGGGACGCAGCCAAACCACCAACAGGTCAGGCGTTTCAGCATTTCAATCTCCTGGCGCCTCGACCGGCTCCTGGCGGATCTCCGTCGCCTCTTGCGCGTGCTGCGCGCACGGCTTGTACTTATAGCGGTCCAGGCTGAACAGCAATCGCAGGGCCATGGCGGCCGTCTGGACGGCCTCGGTCCGCACATCGTCGGCGGTCGCCTTGTGTGGTTCGTACACGCGCTGCAGCATCGCCTGCGTCAGCTCCCCGAACTCTTCACCGAGGATCGCCAGGGCGTGCAGCGGGTCGGTGGGCCACCCCGGGAATTTCCCGGTGGCCCGAGCGACCTCTGCTACCACCTCATTGATGATGCGATTCTGGGTATTCTGCTTCGCGGTGCGCGTTCCGGGTCGCGCCGCGTGTAACGCGTGCAGAAGGCCATCCCGAGGCTGTCGTGGTGCTCCCGATGCCGGCTCGGCCTCGAACCAGTACAGCCCGCCGACTACCTCAGCCAGGAAAGTCGTGCCCCAGAACAACGAATTGGCGCGCAGAGCAACGATAATGGATTCGTTGCCACTCCAGCCGCCCGTCACCAGGCGATAGAGCGATCCCTGTTGTTTCCAGTATCCGTCTTCCGCATAGCGCCAGAGGGGGCGTATGAAGGCCATAAGACCGCTCCAGTCGAATCGGTCGTCTCGCCACTCGCTAATGCGGGTCAGTTCTGCCTCGTCGGGATAGCCGTCGGAATCCATCCTCAACCCTCCTGGTCGGCCGCGACTGGGGCGCCAAATCCCTCCCCAACATCCACCAACGCCTCTTCCAGGCTTCGGAAGTATGGGTAGGGTGACAGCATGGTATCGACCGGCAGGCCGAAGTCCTCAATGAAGTAACCCAGATTATCTCGGTCCTGGCTTGCGCTCGCGCGTTTCTCGGCGATCAAGCGGTCGCGCAGCCGAGGGATCGGTTCCCCACTGTAGAGCCAGACGTCTTTTCCGGCGCCATGGGCGAACCCAATCTCGAGCACGGTCCCCGGATCCGGCTGGACGCCCCGGAATGGGGTCACGTCGGCGACGATGACATCGCACCGCACGATGTGCCGCCGGCAATGAAAGGCGATCTTCACGGGGTCTGTGAAATCCATGGTAAAGGGTGTGCCGTTACGGCTAGGATTTACGATGGGATCCATAGGAAAAATAGGCGTGATCGCCCCCTGGAGGGGACCGTCGCAGAAATCCCGGACGCGTTGCCGAAAGGACTCGATGTCGGGGGCGGGACGAAAGACCCAGGGCCCCGCCATGTAGGCCTTCAGTGGTGTGGTCATGAGATACTCCGTTCGTTGTTTAGATGGCCGGTCCGGTTTCCTGAGGATCCTTGCCGTACTCATCAGCCTATCGGAACGCCGAAAAACGCAATAACGGCCACTATCACCCGGTTTGCTCACTGCCCGGCCGCCTTATACAGCACGGACAGGACATGGCGGTTGGCCCATTCAGCCTTATCGTGCAATCGGTATCCGTAGTAATCCGCGAGGAAACGCGCCACCGCGGCGCTGCGTGAAATGCCCGCGTTGCAATGTACGATGATCCGGTTGACGTCCGGCAGGACCGCGCCGACAAACTCCAGCACCTGCGTGGCCATGGACGCGTCGAACGGGGCGAGGTCGCGGTGCTGATTCCCGTCGCGAATGAGAATGGGAAACGGTGGGACGATATCGTCGAACTCAAGCCGCAACACAGCCGCCCACCCCTCCGGCAGGCGCGCCGGGTCGCCCGGGTCGGTGATGCTGATCAGGGCGGTGCGCGGGTCGCCGTGCGGCATCCCTTCGATCACCTGGCGCGGGAAAAACTGGACCCGGCGGGTCTCTTCTGCAGACGAAGGTTTAGTCGGGAACATGCAGGCGCCCCTTTATTCTGGCGTTCGACAGGATTTCCCGGCGTTCGCTGTCTGTGAGGCGCGCCATGCGTCGCATGGTATCGTTCATTTGGCGCGGATACTCCCGCACCCGCAGGTCCTCTGGCCACTCGCCCGGATCGGCGCCAGCCCGGTGGCGCAGTCTCAAGGTGAACCGTCCATCGTTGAAAGCGGCGCCCATCTGCTTCATGAAGAAAGGCACGTCGGCGGCGCGGCATTGCCGCAGGATTTCGCGGGCCCATTCCACGCGAAACACGCGCGCGCCGGGTCCAGATTCCCCACCGCACACGACCCATGCGATCTTTGCCGTCGGATTCGGGCCCAACCCCTTCTCCAGGTCGACGGGCCCCAGGAGCGGTTCGAGGCTCACCCATCGGACGGCGGCGGGCGTCTCAAGCAAGATCGGGAGGCGCGCGTCGGCGGTTTCCTGGTTTTCCACGGACACGCCCCACCAGATATGACGCGCGAACCCAGTTGTCGGATTGTCGACCGGGACCTCATCAAGTCGTATCTTGGGATGCGCGCGACGGATATTATTGGCCGCCTCCAGTACCCGATCGTAGAGCCACGGGTCCGCCAGATAGGCGCGCATCCGTTCGGGGCGCTTGGTCAACACCTGGAAGGTGTGCTGTGGACTCAACATCATGATCGCTAGGACCTGATCAATGAAGAGGTCCGGCACGCGATCGTGGAAGAGGTCCGACATCGAGTTGACGAAAATCCGCCGCGGGCGCCGCCAGCGGAGCGGCTGGTCTAAACGATGGGCGTGCGTCTGCACATCGGTGAATGCGCGCCCAAAGTAGTCGGCGGCCTTCGGGTTCACGCCGAGGCGCGTCCAATCGCGCTCGGCGTAGCAATGCTTGCAGCCCGCTGAGACCTTAGTGCAGCCGGTGACCGGGTTCCATGTGGAATTGGTCCAGGCAATGCCAGATTTGTCGCTCATAGCTGTTCCTCTGTTGGTTATGGCGGTCCCAGTACCGCGAGGATGCCTCCCATGATGTCTCGAACATGGTGGATACACGCCTCCAGACGCTCGGCGCTCTGGGCTAGATCCCCTGCGGCCCGCGCATCCCCGTAAGCCTTAATGGCCTCGACGAGGGCTGTTGGTACGACCGACCCGCCATCCTGATCCTGTTCGCTCATCCCGCGTCCTCCTCGCGCCTCTCTTGTGACGCCGTTGGCTTGCCGATCTCTTTGGGCCAAGGTCGCGGAAATGGCACGCCACCTCGAGTCGCCCCCATAAAGAGGCCCTTTTGAATCGGAACGGCCGCGAGGAGTGCGGAAAGAAACTCGTCGTGACAGCGCAGCCATCCCGTCACCCATGGATAACGGTCTATAAAACCGTCGCGCTGTAGGAGTTCCATAAGTTCCCGATTCTCATCGAGCCGCTTACGGATGCCGCCGCCTGTCCATCCTAAAATCGTTCGCACGGAATCCACGGTCTTCTGATCTTTTTTGAACATGCTTGTTTCCTCCTGCAGTACGGCTATAGAGAAGGGGGTCCAGGTATCAAGAGGATACCTTCCGCGATGCGTCGCACTTCCTTTACATACCAGTCTGGCAGATGATGGTCGTTCGCCATGTCAGCGAGGATCCCAAGTTGCTGTTTTGCCCACGCGGCCGTGGTGTGGGTTTTGAGGGCATTCTTCATCCGCGGGTTGTCATCGAGCGGCCGTCCACAGTGACAGCACGTCACATATTGCTCCCATGGCCGAAAATCTGGCCGAGCGTGCGTGATGGCCGGAGCATCCAGCGTGGACTCGCATTCCCTCGCGTCTTTCGTGGTCATTGCGGATACTCCTGATACACGCACCCATCCAGCCGGTGTCCAGCGCGTAGCGCGCCCACTCTATGCGTCAGCATGGGGCGACGTTCGATCCGGAAGGCCTGTGGGTGCGTAATGTCCAGACATCCTCCATCTATACCGACCACCGTCTCCGGGGTCGCGCGCGTCCTGCCATGGTTGTCGTCGAGTCGCAGGTTGTCGTCGAGATCGAGATGCAGGGACCGGAAAAGCGCATTGCCCTCGGGGTTCTGGTTGGCCGGCAACCAAGCGCCCCATCGTTTGAAAAAGAACGGGACACCCGCCGCTTGGCATTGGTCGCGCAGCGATATCACCCAGTCCGGGTGCATCGGGAGCGCGCTGGGTCCAGATTCCCCGCCCACGACCACCCATTTGATCCGCGGCGCTCGATGTTCGGTATCCTGATAGGGTCGCAACGAGCCGAACATACCGACCGGCACTTCTTCGAAGTCGATAGGCCCCAACAGCGGTTCGGCGCTCACCCAGTGGTTGGCAACTGGGATCTGAAGGAGCGGTGGAATACGCCGATCCGCGCTGTCCTGGTCTTCGATCGAAACGCCCCACCAAATATGGGGGGCGAACTGTGAGGCGGGGTTGCTGATCGGGATACTGTCCAGGTCACGCTTGGGATACGCTTGGCGCACCGCATTGCTGGCGCGCAAGACACGGCGATAGAGTCCGGGATCCGCGAAATAGGCGCGCATCCGCTCCGGATGTTTGGTGAGTACATAGAAAGTGTGGTGCGGCGTCACAGTCATGACGGTCAACGCTCGATCTATGAAAGCGTCCGGCACAGACTCCTGGAAAAGGTCTCCATCCGCTAAACGCACGAAGATCCGCCGCGGACTGCGCCAGCGCAAGGGCTGGTCGTAGCGGGTCTTGGGGTTCCAGGTCGCCTTATCCCGGGCTGTGCCGGTCTTGTCGCTCATGGGTGCTCTCCTGTAGAGTCTTCCGGACCTGTAGCGCGGTCGGCATCAGCCAACAATTTTGCATGTCCCACATTGATGATATCGCGCGCGATAACCCACACCCCATAAACGATCATCACAAGGGCGCTGGCCCGTGTCGTCCACACCCACCACATGGGTATCCCATGAGGGGGAGAGGTCAACCAGTATCCCCAGAAGAGGCCGGAGCCCGCCGCCCATAAGGCCACCAGCATCGCGAAGCCCGTGAGAATATGTCCCACCTCGATCAGGGTCTTCCAGATTTCCGTGACGGCGATCGGTAATCCCGCCTTAAAGGCGGCCCACTTTGTAATTTTCCTGGCCCACCCGTATCCGTAAGTCTTGCGGGTAGAGGCTAAGGACATGGCACACCCCCTGTTTCTTTCCGAAGAAGCGCGCACAAATCTTCGATTTGCTTTGCGTGCTCACCGTTGGCTATGAGGTCCCCACCGGGTTGTCCCAGATGGAGAGCATAGAAAACACGGGCAGTCTCGACGGCATATCGGGCGGCCTCGGAGGCGTGATGGATCGCTAACGCATCGGTGGGCGCATCCTGCACACAGGCCGCCGCCTGCGCGGCGCGCACAGCAAGATCGTTGACGGTAGCGTAATCCTTCTCGCTGGTTGTGCGCTCCGCAGCGTGCGCATTGCAGACGGCTCGCGTCGCACAGACCTGCGCAAAGGCGATCAGAATGTCGCGGTTTTCGTGGGGGCTCACAATGTCTGGTATGGTCTTCATTGCCAGATCCTAGCGAGCCTTGGAGGTTCGCGAATGGGGTACTTTGCGTGCCCGAGCCCGCAGATGGTCGGCTGCTATCCGCTCCACTACGCGCCTCGCACGAATCTCTTGCTCGCGGTTCACCCAATGCCGAAACGCAAACCACTGATCTTCGGTCAACCGATGCCCGGCCTGCAGGCGCCGCCAGTCTGCGGTAATGGCAGGCGGGTCATGCCGGAAGGCGGCTGCCTCCTGAACTATGGGGCGCATGGCGGACCACGATGGGTGACTCGGTTTCGCGCTATATGCGACAAAAACAAAAATCACGATGAGGGAGACAAACCCGGACACCGCCATTAACATGGAGTCAAAACGTATGATGCCTGGAAAAATAAAACCAAACGCTATCATAAACGCCAAGACCACGGCGACAATGAATGCCTCGTGTATCGACATAGGTTCTCCTATTTGCCAGCCGGTGGGTGGGCCCGAGCCAACGCAGGATTCTTTGTCAGCCGTGCTACGACACGTTGGTCGCGTACTTCTTTTTCGTGATACACCCAACGCAGAACCTGCATAAACTGATCCTGAGTCAACGGATGCCCCTTTCGCAGGCGCCGCCAATCGGCGGCAATGGCCTGGGGGCTATGCCGAAAGGTGACTAGCTCTTGGACAGCGGGGCGCATGGCCGCCCAAGATGGGCCGCTGGGTCTAATGCTGCCCATAGTGGTCAGCACCGTGACGCTACCTGCAAGCGCGACAAAAAAGCCAGATAGGACGATGGAGGCCAACCCGAGATTAATCAAAAACTGGGAGGTAAAGTGTCTACCAACCAAAACAAGGGCAAACCCCGCGACGAACGCCGCGACCAGCACCAATAGCACCAATATCAAAATGAGCATCTCGCGCGAGGACATCAGTGCACCTTTCCGTCGGCGTGTGACGGCTGGCGGTTTACGGCAGGTTTATGCGCCCGAACCGACGCAGGGTTGGTGACTATTCGTTCTCCTGCTTTAGCCGCCCCCGTATTCGGTGTGGGGCGCGGAAGCGTCCCGTTGGCCAGGCATGACTCCAACCGCAAAGAGCCCTCGCGGACCTCAACCCACCGCGCGTCGAGCAATGCGCGGTAAGCATCGTGATCACAGCCGGCGTAAAATCCCAAGGCCCAGCCGTCGTTAATCTCAATGAGTGTGGTCTCGCCGTCGGGCGTGACCCCCACGTCCAGACCATAGCCGGCCGGCCCGCCCGGAAAGTCAGCGATCATGCGGTGGATAGTTGCAAGATCAGGACCAGCAACCTCAGTTTCACCGTCGTCATAGCGCGCGCAGCCAACGACCCGGCCGTGTGTGACATACACACGAAACTCGGCAACCCAGGTTGCGGGTGTCGCGCACCATACCCGCATGTCGCTGGGCTGGCACATTATCTCCGCGGGTTCCGTACCCGAGACAATCTGGCCCGTGAAGGCCTTGATGTCGGAAAAGAGTGCGGGCTTGACGAATAGCGGGCGATCACGCAGAAGGGCGCGGGCCTCGTCCAAACTCGCCGACCAGACCGACCGGCGCAGATGCTTGTACAGTGCCGGCGGGTAGCAGCCCGGCCATTGGCGGGCCAGCCGGGTCTCGAGTCCTTGCTGGGCGGCCCAGGCGCGTACAAATGGCACGCTGCCAACCGGCACGGCATCAGTCTCGGCCGCCAGTAAGGCGAGATCGGCAGGGGAGACACTCCGATGACGGAATGCCGCACCCATTGTAGTGATCCCGGCGTGCATGATTGCGCGCTGTTCTGGCGTCAGGCCAGCGGGATAACGTTCGAACAGGTACATGAAGGCCCCCTAGATTCCGGCCGCAGGCTTGGCGCCCAGGGATAGGCGGTTGTAGAACAGAATGCGTTCGGGCCCTGACAAGTAACGGGCGCCATCGCGGGCGCGTATTAACTCCCCTGAGCCGGAAAACACCAGCGCGAACTCCCGCGCGTCGACCCGCAAGAAACCTGCATCCGGCGAGCCATCCCGGGGCTCGTGCAGAATCGCCCAAGCCCATTTCGGCGTCCCACCAATTCCGCGATACGGAATATCCCAGGCTATATGGACCGGACCCGCCTGCGCGGCGCGGCGCGCGAGATGGGCCGGACAACGGAGCTCGACGAGTCGTTCCAAAAGACGAGGCGGAGCCGAACCAGGCGACAGGGGAGAATGGGGAAGGGACAGGACCGTTTCGTTGGGTGGTGTGCACATGATGAAACCCGCCGCTGGCAAGAAAGCGATGCGCCAATCGTACCGAGTCTCGGGAAAACGCAAATCGCGAATGAGGCCTTGTGGCATGGGCCATTCGTACGCCGCGTTATCCAGCAGTGCCGTAAACTAGGTAACGGCTTGTTCGCTCCCATGGTTTGGGCCTATATTCAGGTTCTAACGTGCCACTAACAAAAAATAGGGAGGTTAGGTATGGCTGTGATCAATCGATGTCTGCGCGTCGGTGCCGCAGTGTGTGTGGCTGCTTTGACGGGATGCGGCAGCTCGCCGCGGGCGGAACTGGCAAGTGCTATTCAACATCGTGTCATCGGCAAGAACCCGCCGGCACGCTGGACGGAGGTCAAGACCGCGAGCTTCATCACCCTGTTATCGGGTGGTAACGTCAACCTTGCCAACGAATTCTTCGCCATCCCACAGTCCGTGGGGCAAGTGAAGCCGAGCGATAGGGCCTATTATGGACAGGTGGTGAAGGGCCTGGGCGTGCTGGTCAAAGACGGCTACCTGACTCGCGTGGCAGATACCGGAAGCGGCACCCCAGAATGGCGCTATGAGATCACGAAAAAGGGGCATCCCTACCTCAAAACCAACGAAATGGATGTTTTCAACCTCGACTACGAGGGCTCATATATCAATACCGGGTCGTGGCGATCGGTCCGGATCCTACGCTATACCAAACCGACCGCCGACGCCGCTGGCGTGGTGGTATCCCAAGTGCGGTTTGTCGTGCGCGCCCGCAATAATCGCCTAGGAGCGAGCAAGCGCATTCGCGCTTTGCTGCTGCCGATGGCGACCACGCGCCCGGGTGAGGCCGAAGTTCGCAAATGGAATACCGGGTGGCGGATGAGCTAAAGGGCCGCCCTCCAAGCCGCCTCTACGGCGCAAACCGTGGGGCGGTGCGTTCAACCAGATTGCGCGAAAAGCACTACCCCTCATAAATGGCGGGTAGGTGTCCCCGAAGTGCCAGCCGCCGCAAGGCCGAAACCAGCATCTGATTCTCGGCACCCTTGTTGGCGACAAAAGGCGCATCGGTTGTCCAGTGACAGTTGCCGCGAGGGACCCCATGGACCGCGCGGATCCGGCGGGCGGTCGCCCAGAGCAATCCCCAGCCTTCTGGAAGGTCCGTCGGCTGCACGACGCCATCGGGCGTCAGATAAAAGCGCCAGTTGCCCACCCCTTCCGCGGGGTTGGCCCGAAACGGTTTCTGGCGATCGGCTAAAAAGTCCGCGCGCGAGACCTTGCATTCAATCAGGAGCGAGACATTGCGGGCGTTCTGCCAACCGATGGCATCAGGCTGTTCGCGGATCATAACGGTTCGGAAGGGGTCGCGAATAACGATAGAGCACCCCTGGCGCGTCAACCAGCGCTCCGCGCGCTGCACCAAGTCGTCGTGAGTAAGGGTGGCGGGTGCGCTCATACCGAACCCCAGAGTGTGGGCGCCACATCGTACCCAATATACAGGGGATGCTGGGGGTTACCGTCCCGGTTGAACCGCAACACATGCAGCGGGATACCGTGGGCCTGCAGGAGAGCGCGCACTGCCACCCCGCGCCCCTGGTGGTGGCCATGGCTGCCCCAGGCACAAATCACTAGACCGGCTCCTTGCGCCAGAGTGAGTAAGGCGTGATCGTTCTCGGGCCCCACCGGGTCCTCGGCAGTGTAGAGCGCCCGGGGATCTGTGGATCGGAGCGCAAAAATGTTGGCGACCCGGACCCCGCCATATCCCATAGCCTGCGCGCGCCGCTGGCACCGTTCGACGGTGGGATCGTTCGCGGTTTCGTCGGCGGTCGAGGGGTTCAACATGATGAACGTCGCCGGCGGGCGCTCGTCCCACTGGCGCCAGAGCGTATAGCGGTACCGACGACACGGCGAGAAGGTGGCGCCGCTGGATTCAGGAAACAGAGAGCTCATGGAGATTTTTCCTCACAGTCGATGTCGAACAGATCATGGGCGGTACGCAGGTCGCCACTCACGCAGGCCATGATACTTGACTCCCTCCTCATGAAGGCCGCCGCCAGCCGATGGTTGCCATCCTGGACGAGCCAGTCGACATGGCAACCCAGGTGGGGCACGCCCACATCGATCTCGATCGGCTCCTGACTGGGATGGATCATGAGCCAGGCGATGCGCCCGGCGTGATCGTCGCCGCCCGGGGTAGCCACGAGCCGTCCGGAGGCCAGGGCCTCCCAGACATCGCGGGGCCTCACTGGCACACCCCAGGGCCGCGACCGAAAGGGGTGGCAGAGGGGCAAGAGGCGCGCGAGAGGGATCGGGACGGGCATGAGGGCTCACCTGCTGGCCGGAAAGAGTTGGGGCGCTTCTATCAGCCCATGGGCGATGTAGACGAGTTTGATGATCTGCTGGAGCGTTATGGCGCCATACCCAGCTTCCCGGCACTGATCCAGGATATATTGGGCCACCGACACGGACTTTTTCGTGCTTGATTTATCTCCATAGCGTTGGGGCGCATGCCCCTTTTCTTGAGTTTTCTGAGACATCACAGACGCCTCTGTCACCATCGATAAAGACCAACACAGTCCAATAGAATATAGGACGAGAATAACGCTACGAAGGGCCACACCCGTTGTTTGTAGGCCGTCCAAGCCAAGATCGTATTGCTTATCAAAAACAAGACAACCGCGTCCGACATCCACGGGATCACTCGAAAAGCAAAAATCACGCTACCGACAAAACTGGTTGCCGTCCCAAACCATCCTAAAGCCACTCCGGGAGAGGGAGTCCGTGTTGTCTCCGTCGCATTCGTCGTCATTTTTCGTTCTTGATTTTACCCGCCCACCGGAGAAGGCGTGGATGTCTCCGTCTCAGGCGTCCATGCAAAGTTCTTGAAGGTCCCGCCGGCGGCCTTATGGGCGCGCAGTTGATTCGTGACAGCCGCCCCCAATTCCGAGAGGTGCAGCACGGCCCGAGGCTCAATGTCGTCTGGCCCAACCGCGAAGAATCCGGCGGCTGCCAAGTCCTGCAGGCACATCCAGTCATCGTGACCCGGTACCTTCGTGCCATCCCGCAATGTGCTGCCGTCGGAGACCTCCATGATGAGTCCCAAACTGCGCCCGCCGGGTCGCTTGGGGCGCGGGCACTGTCGGCTCATGACTCGAAAATTGCGTCGGTTGCTGCGCATCCTGGCGTCGGCCCCCACCTCGAAACCGCCACACTCAACCATGACGGTTTCGGCGTAAGCCAGCGTACTCCAGTGGTCGGGGCCCCATTGCTCCGGGGGGACAAAGGCGTCACGGTAATCATCTGGGCTGCTCATGGGTGTCTCCAAAAACGCAAAAGTGGAATCGAAACGGATAGGCGTGATCCACGGCCGCCATGGCCGCTTCTGGGGTCTTGAATTTCCTGGGGATATGGAGGAGCGACCCTTTCCGGGTGAACCACAAATAATCGCGCCAACCATTATCACAGGGCCCATACGCGATCCAGCCGCGGTAGTTGGGCAACCATGGGCGCGCCGTGCAACACTCCGTAGCCGCGTCAATCATGACCAGCGCGCCATCATCTCGCTCCCAGCAACGATCATGCTTGCGGTGCCAGTAACTGGCGGTCATGGCGTGACGCCTCCCGGGGTGGCCATATCTCCGTGATCCTTGGACTGATCCTGAAGGGCCCGCCACGCCTGGACCCGCTCCGTCAGTCGCGCCATCGCCGTGGGACGCGCGAGATTGTAAATCGGGATCCCCCACCGATCGGCCAGCGCAATAGCCTGCCCTGTCCCGCCGGTCGCGCGCGACCGCTCTTGTTCGGATTCGCAGCCGTCCAGTGTCCAGCACGCCACGAAATCCACCGGAGACCGCAGGTCGGCCCCCAGGATTTGATGCGTATTACGGGCCATCAGGGCCTGGGCCGCAGACGAGAGACGCGCCCATGCGGGGTGTAAGGTAGCCGCGATCCGGAAGGCCTCGGCATCCGGCCGGTCATGGTCGGTCGGAGCGGCCTCGCGGCTCTGGAAATGCGGCCACGGCAGAAAGATCGCCTTGGACGTTCCCGCCCCCGCTTCGAAGGCTTGGTCAGCCCCGGGCGCCCCGCCCGATTGCAGGGTGTAGCCATGCGCGGCCAGGCGGGCCGCGAGCCGCGTCATGAGGGCCAGGACAGGGGCCGGTGTCCCGCGCGAACCGATCCCGGCATAACGTCCATGCGGGGCCATATCCGGACGCCAGTCCACGCGGTTCAAGACCTGCGCAATCACCTCGGCATGGCATCGCTTGGGCGCGCAATGGCACACCAGCGCTTGGCCTGGGCGGATGCCCATCAGAGCGGTAAGGATCACTGGGTCACGGTCGCGTAGGCGTTCCTCCAGCCACGCGGCATACTGTTGGATGACCTCGGCCCGCCCGCCGTCCGGCCCGATCGCAAAGGGATTGCCGAGAGGGGATGGGCGCCCGACATACACGGACTCTGGACCGATGGTATCCGTGGATCGATTCAGGATCGGGTATCCGCCAGAGTGTGCGGCGCGTCCCGGATCCCGGTCTGGGTTGGCGGACACGGCACTCATGAGCCGATCCAACCGAGGGTGAGACGGCATTCTCCATCTTCGGACGGGTCTTCCGGTATCCGGTCCCGGCAAGCTAAAGCATAACAGTCGGCGGCCAACCGCCGCTGGTAGTCCGTATGCCCGCTCGCGCATCGGTCGGCGCGCAATACGTCGGCGAGCGTGATATCCGGTCGCCCGATCCGGTTGGCGAGTTGGCGGCAGAGACGTACGACATAAACCGGCTCCTGGTGCTCCGCATCCCTCTCGTAGTCATCCGGCATACGCCCACGCGCGGCGAGCGCCTGCCCGATGAGGTCGTAGTAAGGCTTGATGTGTGACGGGATGACATCGCTCATCGAGGACCTCCTCGTGGGGTTTCGTCAGGCACGGTCGCGCCCAGACGATTCTGGGTAAATATTCATCCAGTGGCGCGGGAAACCCCGGGGTTCAGCCCGGGAAGGGAGAGCGCGGCGGCATAGGCCGCCCCTGTTCCCGCTTCTCCTGTATCAAAGGCTCTCTTCGTGAGGGCATACCCATACCCATCCGCCCTCTGGATCAAGGTGCAGAATCGGTGATGGACGCCTTGGACCAGGCCGGTTGCGGTCTGGATGTTGAAACTCCCGCTGGCGCGGATGGCGACGCGGCCCAGGTAGGCGCCCGCTTTCTTGCCGGTGGTCACTATGGCCCGCACCAGGTCTCCCGTCTGGAAGCCGAAGGCGGTTTTGGCCCGCATCAGATACCCGCGCGGGAATCCGTGTTTCGTGAGGCGCGTGCGCTGGTAGCTGCCGCGGCCTGTGGCTTTGATGGTCAGGACCGGTTGCTGCCAGCGGCGGATGGCATCGACGTGTCCGACACAGGCGGCATCGAGGCTATGGGTCTTAGGGATATGCAGGCGGTGGCGGTTCCATTTCGTCCGGCCACCGCTTGCGACCTCCACCTCGAGGCCTGTCGCCTTCAACCGCTGGTACAGGGTCCAGCGGGTGCTGTTCACCGCCGCGGCGTCCTTTAAGGGGGTTTTGGCCTGGGCCAGTATCTTCTTGGCCCGTTCCGGGTCTTGTGCCAGGAACTCAGTCAGAGGCCGGTTCCCCTTCCGCTGGTTGCAGTCATGGCAGGCGATGGCGAGGTTGCTCACCCGATCGGAGCCGCCTCGACTCTTGGGGTGGATGTGATCGATCTCGAGAGGCACCCCATCCTGGCCGCAGTAGGCGCATTTCCGCCCCCACTTCTCCAGTAAATATTCTCTCACCTCGTACCCAGCCAAGGTCCCTTGCTGGTACTCGGCGCCGGATATTTCCGGGTTTTGCATCTGCTGCATGTCAAACCGCACCAACTCTTGCGACAGCGCCGCAACCGGCACCCACCGACAGAGTCGATCGACCCAAGCCGTCGTCGTATCGACCCGGTGCCAGAGGGACGGCGCCAGCCAACCCTCCGGCCTTGTTCTGTTGTCGAACCGAGGTTCCCGGTGCCGCAAGTTCCCGCGGCGGCGCCGGCGGAACGCCCGGCGCTGGGTCAAGGTCTCGTGGATGGTTTGGCCCCGGTGCTCGATCTCCAACCGCATCACCACCGTCAGGATGCGGATGGTTTCTTCCCGCGTCGTATCCGTGATGTCTTGCTCTCGCACCAGGGCCAGCCCTGTCGTCTGACTCCCTGGGTCCAGCTTCAACCGCAGCGGTTGCAAGATGGAATCTTCCTGGTACCGATCCACCAACCGGATCGTAAGCGGCACCATCCGGTGGATCCGTGCCCGGCCTCGTGCCAATAAGACACGGGCGCGCCGCTCCGAGCACGGCATCAGAGGTTTCTTTCTTCGATCTAATACCAATACGGCCATACAACCCTCTCTTGCTCTAAAACCGCCCTTACGGGCACTTGTGACGTGGGTGTTTCCACCCATCTCCCCTCGGGAATGTCCCACAGCGGCTCTCACCTTACGGTGACGGCTGAAACCTTCGGCGCTTTACCTTTCGCCAGCATGATCCCGACCTTGCAGGGCTTGGGACTGAGGAAGCATCCCAAGGTGCGTCCTGGTGACCCGTAGCGGCCATGAACGACCTCTGTGTGACGGAGCCACGATGGAGCCGTGGCTTACCCTGGTCAACCCGGCTTTTCGGTTTTCACCTCCAAGCTCCGCCGTTTAGGGCGGGGTAGTTGACATCTCCTCCTGCGACCCACTTCGGGGAGTGCGTCAGGATGTAGCCATTATAAAATGGTCCACTAAAACGCAAGCGCGCTTGTGTGGAAGAGTGCCCGGGCAGGTCCGGGGCCAAACTCAGAAAGAAGGGAGGGAGGATGGCCCCTCTTTCCATGCGCACCGTCAAGATAACAAAATGGCGTGTTAGGCGAGGGGCGAATAGCGCCTTAATAACAAGGCTATTTGGGATTAGGTAAGCTTTCTGTGGGATGATCTCGCGTGCTTTATATCTCCACGATCCCTGAGGGATCAAACCCATCCGGCCGCGCAATAAGCTCGCCCGGGTAGCCCTCGGGATTGCTATAGATCCGGGTGACGCCCACCCGGTCATCAACCGCGGCATGGGTATGACCGAAGACCCAGAGCGCCGGCTGATAGCGCCGAATCAGGTCATCCAGGTCCGACTGAAAGGCGGCACTCACCGGGCTCAGCGGATAAGCGGGATGCTGACAAAGCGGGCTCGGCCCGTGATGGGTGACGACGACCGTGGGGCCGTCGAAGGGTTGCGCCAAGCGCTCCTCCAGGAACCGGCGCGCCGTCTTATGCAGCGCCAGGGCCTCCCGGGGCGCGAACAGTCTGCCGCCCCTGTGGATCAGGTGATGGTCCGCGATATTCATTCGGGCGATCCCCATATTCCCCTCGGCGTCTCCTCGCCAGGCGCGATAGTCCGTCCAGAGGGTCGTGCCGAGGAAACGCACGCCGTCGATAATGACCTCGTCGTCGTCAAGCAGGTGGAGTAGGGGATAACGCGCGGCCTCGAGGCGCATGGCCTCCCGGGTTCGATCGATGTCGTACCCGTAAAACTCGTGGTTGCCGGGCACATACAGGACCGGGAGCCCGAGCCGATCGGTTTCCCGACCGGCCCAGGCCAGCCCCGCCGTGCCGCGATCGATGTCCCCTGCCAGGATGACGACATCCGCGTCGGAGGAGTCCGACAGGGGGAGGGCGGCGCGCCACCCGTCGCTGGCCAGGATACCGGCGGCGGCCCGGATCTCCCGGTGGCAATCACTGATCGCAAAGAGGTGCATGGTCTTTACCCAATGGCGGATAACAGCAGGAACACATTCCCCACAAAGAGCGATAGCGCCGAGACCTCGGCGCTCGCCAGCAAGGCGTGTGAGATGCGCAGTATACGACTGTGGGTGCGCTTCTCCTGCCGCAAGAGCGACAGACCCTCCAAAAGCAGCCCGCCGCTCCCGAAGACATTCAGACCTTCACCGATGATACTGAGCGTATGCCAGGACAAGTGAACCTCCCTGAAGTCATCCTGATCACAATATGTGCGTGTTACGCACGATTCCGCATCCGCGCGGAAAAGTAGCCGCTCAAAAACGCCATCTGGTCGGCCAGGATCCGGCGACCGGACAACGCCAGCCATTCGGCCCGGTTGGGCTTGAACGGTACGGCGAGCAGCGGCATATCGGCTTCTTCCGGCGTCCGTGCCCCCTTGTGATGGTTGCAACGCCGGCAGGCGGTCACCACGTTCTCCCAACGGTCGCGCCCGCCCTGGGCAAGAGGGCGGACATGGTCGCGCGTCAGCTCGTGCGCCGCATGCGTCTCCCCGCAATACAGGCACAGATGCTGGTCCCGCTGAAAGAGCGTGCGGTTGTCCAGTCGGGGCGTCTGCTGCGCGGTCCCCTGGTCCTCGCCACGCACCGCGATGATGGGGTGGATGTCCAGGGTGCTCCGCATGTCCCGCGCGCGCGACCAGCCCCCTCTGAGGACCACTAGCGGATCCCCTAAGGTCCAGACAATAGCCTCTTTGGCGTAGTAGACCGAAGCCTCTTCGGGTGACAACCAGGTCACCGGGCGGCCGGTATGATCCAGGCGCAAAACATGCGGCGCGATCATGACACCCCTCCTTTGGGATAGGACAGCAAACGATGCAAAATATCTGCAAAATTCCTGTACATTTTGCAGAAAGATCGGGCGCCCGCGAAGGCGCCCGTAACGATGACTTGATGGGAAACCCATCACCACCAGTCGTACCGAATAGTGGAACGGCGTCGAAATGTGAGAGCCTCCCCACCCCCGTGTTGCGGAATGACCAGACAGGCGTGATTCTCACGATGTCGTTTGCTGCGCTCATCAGCGCGGCGATACCAGGCCGGTACCATTTTCATCGTCTGTTGGGCATCGGAATGCCAGCGGCGCAGGGCGCGGCGTCCCTCGATCGAGTGCGGGTCGATAGGCAGATACCGCCAGAATGGACAGCGGGCGTAAGTGCGGAGAAGCCACCCGTATTCGTAACGAGTGTGGATGCGACGATAAGTACGGGACATGACGTGTACCTCAAGTGTTGTGTTAGCGACACGTCATGGCGACCTCCTGATCTTGTGGGGAAAATGGGAAAATGGCTGAGGGAGCAGGGTTCGAACCTGCGTTGCCGGAGTCAAAGTCCAGTGTCCTACCGGTTAGACGATCCCTCAAAAATCGTATGGCGGAAGGCGGATACGCGCCTCCTGCACCGAAAAATGGCACCCCCAGAGAGATTCGAATGGGCCATTCGGCCCACAATGCTCCCGACCCCGTGGTCCGAAGCCACGTGCTCTGATCCGCTGAGCTATGGGGGCAAAGTGTGTGGCGCGCTCGGTGGGACTCGAACCCACAAGTGTCGGCATAGAAGGCCGGTGCCTAATCCAGTTTGGCGTCGAGCGCAAAGAGCGCAAAAAATAGTAGCGGGGGCCGGACTCGAACCGACCCTGCCGGCTTATGAGGCTGGCCGAACACCCGTTCTCCCCGGTTATCCCCGGTTATCAAAAATGGCGGAGTGGGAGGGATTCGAACCCTCGCGCCGGTTTCCCGACCGTCGGTTTAGCAAACCGCGTCCATAGGCCTCTCGAACACCACTCCTAAAATTTATCCCGCGAAACACTGTGGTTTTTGTTTGCCGAGTCCCTGCCGGGGATTCCCCGGCATGGATCCCTTCACGAGATCCAGCACCTGCGCGGCGACGGTCAGTCCGCGTCCCGCCAGGCGGGATACGCGATCCCCGACCAGGGCGCCCAACCCTCGCGTAGAGAAGAAGGCTCGGGCGGCGCGGCGCAGGGCGTCCCGAACAAGCGCCCTATCATCGCGCGCCTCGTCGGCTTCCTGCCGACGGCGACCGGACTCGTCGAGGCAGCGGTTGGCGGCCTTGACGACCTTGTCGTCGGTCAGGTACCCGGGGTTGTCAGCCAGAACCAGCGTGACCTTCGTGGCCAGGACGAACACCACCACGAAGGAGGAAAACCGGAATACGAACGTCATGGAGCCCCCTTTGATGGTTGGTGTGGAAAAAATGGCGCGCCCGGCAGGACTCGAACCTGCATGATGCCTGTCTAGGAAACAGGTGCCTCTCCCTTCGGCCTCGAGCGCAGATATTGGCGGAGACGGCAGGATTCGAACCTGCGTGCCGCACGAATGCGGCCATCCGTTTTCGAAACGGCACCGATAAGCCTCTCCGGCACGTCTCCAAAAATTGGTCTCCGCAGCAGGATTTGAACCTGCGACCTCTTGTCCCCCAGACAAGTGCGCTACCAGGCTGCGCTACGCGGAGAAAACTGGTCGGGGTAACAGGATTTGAACCTGTGGCCCTCTGCTCCCAAAGCAGATGCTCTACCAGACTGAGCTATACCCCGAAATAAACTATTGGCCCAAATTGGCGCCCTTGGCCAGAGTCAAACTGGCGACCTCACGGTTCGGAGCCGTGCGCTCTGTTCACTGAGCTACAAGGGCCCTGCGATAGAAATCTGTGTCATGACTATACTGTCATCATGACGACATGGGCATTATTCTTAGGACTCTGCGCGATTCCTGTCTCGGTGTGGCGCTTTCAACTCCCAAGCCGCGCCGCGCTTTTATGGGCAGGTCTCCCTATTCTGGTGCTAGTGGGAAGCTCCTATCTCCTGAACCACGAACCTCAAGGTGCGGTCATGGTGTTGGCGAGCGTCACCACCGGCTGCGTACAAGCCGTACTAGGCCTCGGGAGATGGTCAACAACGCGTTCCGCGCGTGTCTTGCGTGCCTTACTGGTTGTGAGCGCCGTAACCTTTGGGTTATGGTGGGCGCCTCCCACCACATGGCAGACAGGATTGCCATTCTTGGCCTACGGAGTCGCGCGATCAGGAGAATATGCACTGACACCACAGATTGTGCGACGTTTTTATGTCGTGTCTACGATCCTGTGGGGCACATACGCGCTATCGACCGGCAATGGGCCGATCGGAATCATGGAACTCCTCACTTTAGCGTCCAACTTGGCCTGGTTGGTCAGGAATCCCATCAAAAAAGTGGTAGCGCTATCCGGAGTCGAACCGGAACCTGCTCGCGCAGACTAGGGTTTGAGCCTAGCGTGCCTGCCTATTCCACCATAGCGCCTCAAAATGGTGGCCCGCGCGGGAGTCGAACCCGCATGCCTTGCGGCGCTGGATTTTAAGTCCAGGGTGTCTGCCATTCCACCAGCGGGCCCTGAAAATGGCGGGGAGTGTGGGATTCGAACCCACGGACCGCGGAGTACCGCAATCGTCTCATTTCCAACGAGGTGCCTTGAACCGCTCAGCCAACTCCCCCAATCTGGTGGGCCGTGAGGGCAACGATCCCCCAACCCCCGGGTTAAAAGCCCGGTGCTCTGCCAATTGAGCTAACGACCCGGAAAATGGGCCGGGTTCCCGTCTTACGTCCACCCGGCGAAGCCCTACGGTTTGTTCCTACGGCCGATACCCGCGACGGCCACTTGCGAACAATTCTGGGGTGACGGACGGGATTCGAACCCGTGATCGCCCGGTTCACAGCCGGGAATGTTGGCCTCTACACCACCGTTACCATCAACCACAACCCCGGATGTCACGGGAATAACTGGTGCGCACGGTCGGACTCGAACCGACACCCGTTTCCGGACCAGCCTCTCAGACTGGCGTGTCTGCCATTTCACCACGCGCGCAAAACTGGTCGGGGAAGACGGATTCGAACCGTCGGCCTCCTGCTCCCGAAGCAGGCGCTCTACCAGGCTGAGCTATACCCCGAAAAGAGAGCAAGGCATGCGCCTTGCTGTGTTTGGTGCACCCGGTCGGAGTCGAACCGACATGCCGTTTTACGGGCAACAGGGTTTGAGCCTGCCGTGTCTCCCAGTTTCACCACGGGTGCTTGATTGGCTCCGGGCCAGGGACTTGAACCCCAATTCGCGGATCCAGAATCCGCTGTCCTGCCATTAGACGAGCCCGGAATTAGGAAAATTGGTGCCCCCAGCCGGAGTCGAACCGGCAATGCTCGCGAGAGCGGCGGCCTCTGAGACCGCTGTGTCTCCCAATTCCACCACAGGGGCGTGATTCGGTATGGCCTCCCGGGCAGGACTTGAACCTGCGGCCTTCCGGTTCGTAGCCAGACGCTCTGGATCCGCTGAGCTACGGGGAGAAAAATGGAGCGGGTAACGGGAGTCGAACCCGTCTGATCGCGTTGGCAACGCGAGGCCTAACCGCTTGGCTATACCCGCATGGTATGGAAACTGGTGGGCCGCGGGAGATTCGAACTCCCAACCAGCCGCTTAAGAGGCGGCGACTCTCCCGTTGAGTTAGCGACCCGGGAATCGGAACAAAGATGGTGGGCCGCCCAGGAATCGAACCCGGATCCGCCGATTATGAGTCGGCCGCTTTGGCCATCTAAGCTATCGGCCCGATGTGGAGCTGCGAGCCGGAGTTGCACCGGCGGCCTATCCGTTACGAAGGGATCGCTCTGCTGTCTGAGCTATCGCAGCACAATTGGAGCGGACAGCGGGAGTTCAACCCGCCTCGTCTGGTTGGGAACCAGGTGCCTCAGCGCTCGGCCATGCCCGCATGATTCTGGTCGTGAGTGCCGGAATCGAACCGGCCCCGCTGGGCGTATGAGGCCCGGCTGCGTCCCAGCGCCCTCACGGAAAATGGTAGCCCGCGCAGGAATCGAACCTGCTCATGCCGACTTGTAAGGTCGGTGTCTCGCCATTTGACATGCGGGCCAAATGTCGCGATATCTGTCTGGCGCATCCGACGGGACTCGAACCCGCATTTCTCCGATTGAAAATCGGGTGTCCTAGGCCAATTAGAGGACAGGTGCAGAAGCTGGTTGGCGTACCAGGAGTCGAACCTGGGACCTCTCGATTATCGGTCGAGGGCTCTGCCGTCTGAGCTATACGCCAAAAAAACAAAGGATGTGGCGCACGGTGCGGGATTTGAACCCGCGTTTCCCCGGATGAGAACCGGGTGTCCTGGGCCGCTAGAGGAACCGTGCATACTGGGTTGGCGCTGCGGAATCGAACCGCGTTCTCCCGACAGTCGAGCGGGCGCTCTACCATTGAGCTACGCGCCAAAAAAAGAGCGGGGATGTGTGCGCCCGCGCTATTGCGATACGGGCATCCCCGGCCCGCGAGAACGCGCGGGGCTTGGTTGGATGGGACGTCCCATCCGGGTTTTGGCGGAGATGACGGGAGTCGAACCCGCACAAACCAGATCGACAATCTGGGGCCCGGCCACTGGGCGACATCTCCGTATTCTGGAGCCGATAACGGGAATCGAATAGGCCGTTCGGCCTACAATGCCCATGGCCTCATCCTTACCAAGGATGCGCTCTACCATCTGAGCTATATCGGCAATGCGGTTTACGATATCCGTGTACCCGCCTCACGCGCCCACCTCTCAAGGATTGGATCGGCCAAGGCATGGGCCCTTCGAAGGAGGTCTTTCATCGCATGTAAGACCTGCTGGTACTCCTGTTCCTGTCGGGACTCCTGCTCTTTGTCTTGGGCCATGGGAACCTCCTGTGATGTTTATGGTGCGTCTCCCCGGAGTCGAACCGGGCTCTCCTGCTCTTCAGGCAGGCGCTTGCCCACGTCAGCTAGAGACACATTTGGTACGCGCAGAGGGACTCGAACCCCCACACCTTGCGGCACTGGGTCCTAAGCCCAGCGTGTCTGCCATTCCACCATGCGCGCATGGCAACCCTTGAATTGGCGGATGGTGTGGGATTCGAACCCACGGACCCCTGCGGGCCTCCGGTATTCAAAGCCGGCGCGATCGACCGCTCTGCCAACCATCCAGGATATTGGAGCCCGGGAAGGGAGTCGAACCCCCGACCCGCTGCTTACAAGGCAGCCGCTCTGGCCTCTGAGCTACCCGGGCGAAAGAGTGCCGGTGACGAATCCGGCGCAGGCATATCGCTCCTGCCGCAAACATCCCTGTTGGGACACGCAGGCGCTCTCCCTTCTGAGCTACATCCCCGATCGTCGTTGATAAAATGGGAAGGCCCTTCGGCAGGTCATCAAGACGATTGACGGATCGCCCCTCGCCGCCTTTCACCGAGCCGTCAAACATCGGCTAGGTACCTTCCGTTCTGGTGGAGCCAGCCGGAGTCGAATGGGCCATTACGGCCCACAATGCCGGCGACCTCTTGCATGCGAGGCAAGCGCTCTCCCGTCTGAGCTATGACCCCAAAAATGGGTGCGGGAGATGGAGTCGAACCATCCCATCCCTGGCTTATGAGACCTGGACGCGACCGCTGTCCCGCAACAAATGGTGGACCCAGCCGGAGTCGAACCGACGACATCCTGCTTGCAGGGCAGGCGCTCTCCCGTCTGAGCTATGGGCCCGAAAACATATACAAAATGGCTCCCCGCGATGGATTCGAACCACCATAGATCCGGTTAACAGCCGGATGCCTTACCTGTCGGCCAGCGGGGAATAGAATGTGGCGAGTCAGGAGGGACTCGAACCCCCAACATTCGGTTTTGGAGACCGACGCTCTACCAGTTGGAGCTACTGACCCAGAAATTGGTGGGTGGTGGAGGAATCGAACCTCGTGCCCTGAGGGAACCGGGTTACAGCCGGTCACGGGCCCAGCCCGTCTTATGTCACCAACCCAATGCGCCGCGCCACCGAGTCCACAGGATGCCCGGGGAACGCGACGACTACTCTTGGTGGCCGATCCGAGCCGATCGGTGTGTCCGGAACACACGTCATGTCGGTATACGCGTCTTGCTCGACACGGCCGGCCAGGATGCCTCGCTTGGCGGGGAACATCCCCGCGCTCTCTTGGGTGTACGGTGCGCCCGTCCACCGCTTACGCAGTGAACGCACGACTTTTCTGTTACGGGTGATACAGAACCGATCAAGCGTTTTTCACGCCGCCCCACAGGGCCCCTAACGCGGCAGGGCTCGAACCCGTCACGCGTTTCTTGGAGGTCGCGGCAGGAGTCGAACCTGCTTCGGACGGTTTTGCAGACCGCCGCCTTGCCGTTCAGCCACGCGACCACAATCTTCGCGTCCGCGTCACATGGACGGGGCGCAAAATTGGAGCAGGCGGCGGGACTCGAACCCGCGTCTCGAGCTTGGAAGGCTCGGGCACAGCCACTATGCCACGCCTGCGTACTACGCCAAATTGTTAAAGAGCTTCGGGCTGTCAGGCCCGGGCTTCGGGATCGGATGGGTGGTGCTTTGGTGTCCGGTCCGGAAGCCTTGGCCCCCGGACCGACCGTGAGGTCAGAGAGGGGGGAAAATCAAATTCGATGCATACGCCAGTCCAAAGGATTGCCCGACGCGCATTGCGGGATCTATGGCCCATGCGCATCCGGCCCACGTCGGACGGGGCTGTGATAAGAAATATGGTTTCATTGTGATCGACATGACACGCAGTATAACGGGGTAACGTATAAATGCAAGAGGGAGGATGCGATCTTTGTACAACAATGATCGGATGATGTGAGGGCGGGCAGTTGATTTCTGTGCGCTGCACGTCAACTACCCCAATCTGAAGATCGGAGTAGTTGACGAGCAGACTCGTCGGGGTCCCGCGCCTGCAGGAGCACAATAAGCCGCCGGCCGCTGATGATGGTGACCCCTGCGCGCGCCGCGCCCGCCCGGGACGCAGGCCCGGTGCGGCCGGTGTGGACGAACAATCCGGCCGGCGCCCGGCACCGCCGCAGAACCGCGGTGAAATCGGCGACATGGGCAGGATTGATGTGCGCGCTATACCGCTTGCACTGGACCGGCGCCCAGGCACCGTTCAGCCGCACCTGGCCGTCGATGCCGCCGTCGCCGGAATAGCGACGATTGCGGCGGACACGGAAACCCGAACGGGAGAATGATTCCAGGATCAGTTCCTCGAACATGAGCGGGTCGACTTTCCGCAGGTAGCCGAAGATGCGCGCGGCATCCCAACTATGGATGCGCGTAAGCACGCGCCGGGCAGCGCGGATGCGCCGGCGATGGCTGCGCGGTAAGCGCCATTCACGCCAGGCATCAAAGAGTCTTAGCAGGCCCATGGCCACTCCGTTCCGCCAGGTGGGTCGCCAGCCGGTCCAGGGTCGCTCGCCCATGCCGAAGGTTGAACATGGGGACGCCCCAACGGCTGGCAAGCGCGATGGCCTGGCCGGTCCCCCCCGTTTTTCGGCTCCGGTCCTCCTCTTTTTCGCACCCATCCGGCGTCCAGCACACGACGAAATCCACGGGGCTGCGCAAATCAGCCCCGAGAATCTGATGCGTATTGCGCGCCATGAGCTTCTGGGCCGCCGAAGAAAGGCGCTCCCAGGCCGGATGGAGCAAAGCCGCTACCCGGAAGGCCTCGGCGCTCGGCTGGTCATGGTCAAACGCCGCGGGCGGCCGAGACTGGAACCCGTGCCAGGGAAGAAAGATGTGTTTGTGATCGGCCCCTCGCTCGAATGCGGCATCGGCGCCGGGGGCACCTCCCGAGAACAGGATATAGCCGCGCTCCTCGAGACGCCGCGCGACACCGGTCATGAGCATCAAAACCGCTGGCGGTGTCGCTCGCGAGCCGACACCGGCATAGTGCCGGGTCGATTCCGTCCGTGGTCGCCAGTCCGTGCGCGCCAGGACTTGAGCAATGACCTCCGTATGGCAGCGTTTTGGAGCACAGTGGCAGACTAGAGCATCTGTGAGGCCGATCCCGAGCAACGCGGTAACGATCACGGGATCGCGTTCGCGCAGGCGCGCCTCGAGCCAGATCGCGTATTGTTGGATACAAGAGGCCCGATCCCCGTCTCGCCCGATCTCGTACGGGTTGCCTAGGGGGGACGGACGGCCGACATAGACGCGGCCGGGGCCTAGGCTGGTGTCGCGGAGATTGAGGATTGCGCGCATGGCTATCCTACGATGGACATGTCAGAGATCGAGTCGGGCCAGAGGCGCCCACGTCCGACTCCCGTGGAATATTTCGTGAGACAGAGGTGGAGGGCCATCACGAAACGGTGTCGCTGGTAGCGGAGGCGTCGTATTCCGAAGACGCCAGATCCCGCAGTTGGGCCTCGAATTCCCCCTCCGCCTGCCGAACCTCCGCGTCGAGGCCTGCCAGAGTGTCGGCACCAAGCCATGCCAAGCGCCGCGCCACACGCGCAGGCAGCACCGCCTCGAACGGGGCCGGTCGATGCAGCAGCCGAGTCCATTGAGGCCGGCGATAGTGTGTTCCAGTCCACTCCAGTTCGACCCAATCCAGGGTGAGTCCCAGTCCGGCGTCGCAGTACGATAGGGTGTCGCTATACATCTCGAGCCAGACGATATCCTTGGGGTTTGTCTCGGCCAACGCTCGCCCGTGCGGATTGGGCAGCAGCCGTCGGGCCGCGGTCGCCAGGTCCTCAATGGCGTTCGTGACGCTGCGACCAGCGTTGACACGCCTAAGCCCTGTAAAGAGAACAATTGGGTCGCCGGGCGCCATGGAGTCATCTGGCGTGATGATAGTGACCCCGACGGTAGTCGGGACGAACATAGGACGAGACGCGAACGAAAAGGTGTGAACGGCGTGTGTATGCATTAACGATCCCCCGCTTTGGTAACCCCGTGGTAGTGCATCCCCGCGGCCTGTTTCGAGAGAGGTCCGCTGGTAGGCAGTACATGCTCAAAAATCTGTCGGGCATGTGCCATATCCTGGTGTGCGCGAACCAGAATCGCCTGCTGATGCAGTCGCCGATACAAGGCGTTTTCTGCGTGGGCTGATACCGGCCGGCCGTCGCGCAATCGCTGCAAGAGCGGCCGGTCCACGACCGGGATACCGGACGGTCCCAGCCAGCGAACCAATCGAGCGATGCGCAATTCTTGGCGCGCCTGACGGAGACCGTGGTTGGGTTGGTGAGACATCACCTGGGCGCCCATGACGGTCGTCGATAAAGCGCTTACGATGCTGGCCGTTAAAAGGCTTTTCTGGAACCACGTCCAGGGGCCGCGTGGTCGAATTAACACCATCATGAACACACAAAACCAGGTGATCAACACAAAAACCAGAATGACGGGTTCTCTCATCCACGATCCTCCCAGGCGCGCGGAGGCCTCCGTTCTTCACGCCGTCGCCGATCCTGATGGCGGCGATTGGGTGGAATCGGAAAGCGCCTCGTCTTACCGAGAGGCTTGAACGGC
>JAEHJW020007915.1_pt1 | contig 39392 bp, 66 predicted proteins | sample 9271431 | NCBI WGS metagenome assembly JAEHJW02 | reverse complement strand
ATCTCTCTACTAGACAAGTCCTCTATTGGGATGACGCGCTTCTTCTTCGCCTCCACTCTTGCCTTTCGTTCTTCTGCTTCGACTGCCGTCTTCCCCCAAATGCCGTGAACCTTTCTCTTGTGCAGACCAAGACCGATAGTCCCCTTACAAGAACGCCCACACTTTTTTTCGCAAGTGCGCTTGTTTCCTCGCCGACGAATCTTCTTTTCAGGAACTGCTTTTGCAGTCTCTACTGCCTCTTTCTCTTCTGGTACCAATGTAAGCAACGCAAGCACGTCTTCGTGCGTTTGTGCTGTTGCCGTAAGTGCCCCATCCACTAAGTGAATTTTCATACCCCAAGTCGTTTAGCGTGTAATGTTCGTGCACGATACAATTCTTCCCACCACTGCTCTGAATATGAGAAAAACCCCTCACCGTGAACTTCTTGCACGATTTTCAATGCCGTTTCGAAGTCTTTGCTCCAAAGCGCGTCATTGAAAGAGTCGTACTTAGACTGTATCCATTTGTCGTCCAGGTGGTCGCTCATATTTGATTTTCAACACACTAATAAAGTCTCCAACGAGTGCTTCTGTGATTCCACAGTCACTACATATGTCTCCGTGTCCATAGCGACTCAGCGCTGGACGCTTTGACATCTTCCCCTTGCAGCCTGGACACTTCATAGTGCTGCTGCTTCCATAAACTTGTCGAAATCGAATCGATTATTTTCCTTGAACAGCGCTCTTGCGATTGCTGCAGCGATTCTCGTTTTATCGACTTCATTCTCTACCCACGTCTCTTTTATCGCTTCAACAAGAAGCTCGTAATCTTTCCTAGTCATACTAGAAAGAAAGAGCGAGACCGCCGTACGATAATTTCAAACCTCGCACCTCCATCTCACGACTAGCTGCTGCGAGCATTACGTTGTCTTCCGTATACTCTTCTGTCATACACACCGCTTCGTACAGGTTTTTGTATTCAGCCATAAGCTGCTTGTTTGTCAATGCACGAAGATAGTAAACGTATTCCATTTTTAGGTTGATTAGTTTTGATTAAGTTTTCGAACACGTTTTATCAAAGTACAATTTCGCCGTGGCTCTGAGCGCCAAAAGCATTAAGCTCTTTGCTCTCACTCATCAGTCTGTACGTAGTATAGCAAGCACCTTGTGATATGCAAGCAAAGTTATACACAGATTGACTGCGCGAGAAGATGTGTTGAAATCAGCTATTTGACAGCCGCCGTCAGAAGACTACAATAGCAGTACGTCTCTAATCGAGTCGTCCGTCACGGGGGTATAACTAGGTGACGTAAAACTTGCTAGTTCCAGCGCAGCCTACCTCGTGGCGAGAAACAGAGGAGAAACTCAACAAACGGAATCGGCGCTCTCTACTCAACACTATCTAGTGGGGGGTCGGGGGGGCGCAACTTAGAAATCTTACAAAGGAATTTTAATAGAGATTAATAGTAAGATTAATACATACTATGGGGGGGACAATAGCAGAAAGAGAAGAGAAACTAGATGAAATTCTTAGCGAACGAGGCGAAGATTCTTTTCCTCTTCGTTCGTATTGGTGGGCATCAATGATGATGTCGCATAAGGTAGGTGAAGAGTATCGAGCAAGTGACGTGTATGCTTATTTGAAGAGCAACAACAGCGCATTCTTTAAGTGGCTGATTCGCAAGAAACTGCCGCCAACGTTGTACGAGCTTCATTCAGTAGGGTTCAAGAGATGGTTCAAGTCAATGACGTATGAAGAGCTGTCTGCTTTTAGCAAGGAGAATTTGAAAATGATGAGAGAGTGGGTACGTTGACTAGCCAGTTCTCATAGGCTATATTGATATGGGCTGCAAAGCCTGTTGTTCCCCCGCAACGCGCTCGATTAGCACTTCTTTTGTTGTGCACGCAATGACCCCCCTCTGGGGGTTTTTGCTTTACGGCAACGAGCTTGTCATATATACTAGAGAGGTATGGATACACTTATTTGGCACACAGAAAAGAGAAAAATCAACGAGCTTATCCCCTTCGCTGAGAATCCTAGAAAGATGACCGAGGCGCAGGTGAAAGCACTCACTGATTCTATTAACAAGTTTGGGCTAGTAGAGATACCTGCTATCGATACTGATGGCGTTCTTGTTGCAGGACACCAACGCACGAAGGTAATGCAGATGATTGGACGGGGCGATGAAGAAATTGACGTGCGTGTACCAAATAGAAAGCTCACTGCAGACGAATTCAAGGAGTACAACGTACGCTCGAATCAGAATCGCGGTATGTTCGATTTCGATATGCTAGCTGGTATGTTCGATGAGAAAGCTCTCCTCGATATCGGCTTCACTGAACGAGAACTTGATATGGTCGAGTTCCCAGAACTTGAAGGCGCTGAACTCACTGAAGAAGTTCCGAATGATACGAATTACAAATACGAGGTGATTTTCGCACGCGAAGAAGATATGAACTCCTTCCTAGAGGCGGTAAACAACGCACACGAGACATATCAAGGGGAAACGAAGTCGCTCTCTCTCTTGGCAAAGTTAACTCAATAACTACAACAATATGAAAAAAATTGCAGAAGCAGTCGAGCTTGCTCTTGTGATTATGAAGAAACACGGGTTGTCTGACTGGGGACTTGTTCTAACACACAGCAAAAACGTGTTTGGAATGTGCGATTTTGGAAATCGTGAAATATCCCTGTCGATGTATTTGATTAAAACGCGAGGGAAGAAAGAATTGAAAGATACGATTCTGCACGAAGTGGCGCACGCTCTTCGTGGTGAAGTATTTCACGACAGAGAATGGAAGAACATTGCTTTGAAACTTGGAGCAAAGCCGTATAGTAAATATCGTGCAGACTAGCATAGAAAAAGTAAGTCTCGATACAAACGTATACGAAGCCGCATTGCTCCGTATACGTTGGTGTTTCGAAAATTTTGATGAAGTAGTAGTGAACTATTCTGGTGGGAAAGATTCGATGGTGATTCTTCTTCTCGCACTTGAAGTATCGAAGCAAATGGGAAGAACTTCTCCAGTTAAGGTTGTTTTCTATGACGAAGAATTTGTTTACCCAGAAACGCTGAAGTCAGTTGAAGACGCCTTTGCTCTTGATGGTGTTGAAGGATATCGCTTGTGCTTGAAAATGCCACACCACCTCAGACTGCCTGATGGGAAGGATAAGGATTTTATTACGTGGGACACCTCACGAAAGCTTCTGAGAGAAAAGCCTGCTGATGGGCTATTCGATGATGATGTGTACGATATGACCGAAGGAGAGAGAGCTGTTAAGAAGCTCGTCTTTGGTGGCGACAATGGAAAGAGTATCGTTCAACTTGTTGGCGTGCGTGCGCAGGAATCAATCACTCGTCGCACAGCGATTATGAGTAGCTACAAACGCGGCAAGTTCTGTTTCCTGCTGAATAGTCATATTTTGAATGTGAAAATCGCTGAACCTATCTATGACTGGAATGAGAAAGATGTATTTTTTTACCTGTCGAAGAATCAGATAGTTCTTCCACTGAATGATATTTACTATCAAAATCTCATTACGAAGCAGCGTTTGCGAGTGTCTATGCCCTTTCACGGAGCTGGACACTCGAACATTAAGAAAATGAGAGAACAAAGCCCTGAGTTCTATGACGCTATTTGCGAGGTTTTCCCAGAAATGAATTCTTCGAACATATATCTTGGGAATCAAACGCAGATAAATTACGACGCAGTGATACAGAAATATGGGAACACTCTTCACGGCATAAAACGCTATATCAAAGAAGAGATGGATGATGACCTGAAGGTGTTCTCCTACTTGCTACTGAAGCAATTTATCAAAGACTACATAGAGAACGACAGATATCTAAAGAGAGGCTTCACTTATGAACAAGCCGTCCATAGATGTTTCGTCGGTATATGCAAAAAAAGATTTGGTAAACCTATTCTTCTAGACGCTCCTCCTAAAAGTAAAAAGAAGAGTACTATATGAGTATGGAAAAAATAGATAGTCCTATAGAAAAGATTGAATGGCGTGACCCTAATACGCTCGTTGCGAACGACTACAACCCAAATCACGTTTTCACTAAGGAAATGCGACTGCTAGAGTTCAGCTTGAAACGTAACGGTTGGATTCAGCCAATTCTCATCACCAAAGACGGAATCATCATCGACGGTTTCCATCGTCACTTGATTTCAAAGAAGAATGGATGGCTTGTGCCTTGTGCTGTGCTGGATATTTCTGACGTTGAAAGACGGCTGCTCACTGTGCGTATTAACCGTGCAAAGGGTGCTCATATTGCTGTGCGTATGTCTGAACTCATTCAAGGTCTTCTTGCTGATGGCGTCACACGTGAAACTATCGCACAGGAAATCGGCAGCGATATTACCGAAGTAGAGCTGCTTTCAAAGAAAGACGTGTTCGAGAAGTTTTCGCTTGAAGGATATGAGTATTCAAAGAGTTGGATACCAAAGAAGGTAAAAAAAGATGGCAAAAAAGCCCCTACCGAAAAAGAAGGTTAAGTCGATTTCAAAGCTCAAGAAAGAGCTAGACGCCGTCTTCAGTAAATTCATCCGTCAACGTGATGGTGGACAGTGCTACACGTGTTCTAAGAAGGACGACCCAAAGTATATGCAGAATGGGCACTTTGTTCCTCGGCAATATCTAGCCGTTAGATATGACGAGAGAAATTGCCATTGTCAATGCTACGCGTGCAATATGCTGTACAATGGACAACCCTCGCTCTACGCTATCAACCTTGTGAGAGACTATGGGGTAGGAATTATCAAGGAATTAGAGGCAAAGCGTCACGTGATTACAAAGCTCTCCCCTGTTTGGTATGAAGAGAAAATAGCAGAATATACAAGCCGCTTGTCAAATTACAAGACCCTTGACAGCTAAAACGGCGAGCGTATAATTTAAGACATATAAGCTCATTTTTACGTTATGGATTCAGAAATGAAGAGTACAGATGTTGGAGTAGAGGCAGAAAAAGTTGTTGTAGAGGACGCAGTTGCAGAAACTGCATCAGAAACTGCATCAGAAACTCAGGCAGAAACAAAAACGAGTGGGAATGATGATTTCGAAGCAAGAGCTACTATCGTACGAGACGCTCTAGAGAAGCTTATGGAAGAAAATGAAGTTTCGCTCACGGCAGAGCTTCGTTATCTCCCACAAGGCATTATCACCGTCCCAGTATTTGCTGATAAGAAACAGGCACCTAAGAGCGAGTAGCCTATGAACCCTCTAATTCTGTTCATCGCAGGATTTCTGGTAGGGGACATTGCAGGAGTGCTTACGGTTGTTGTCGTTCTAGCGTTTATAAAGACTCCACGTATCAAGAAGCAGACTGAGTCAGATAAGAAGGAGCTTGCTAGACTGTTGGACTTCGATTCACCGCAGACTATTGCTGATGAACCTATCGAGATGGGTGAGTTTATTCAGCTAAACCCAGTAGAGGATTATCTTGACGAGCACAAAGGTGAAGAAATCGCATTGGGAAGCATTCTTGAAGACGACTAGGTATGGGGATGAGAACTACTATGGAGATAGTGAGAGCGATTTCGCCTTACTGTGACAAAGTAGTGATGGGAGGCAAGCACGTACTCGCCTATCCTAAAGGAAGCAAAATGCCTATATCGATGGCGTCAACAGCAGCAAAGACATCGAATCAGAAAGCCCAGGTGTTTAGAGACTTTAGGAGGAGAGGAATCATTATCAACGAATTAAAGAAATCATAATGAGTAAAGCTGTTCTATTTGGAAAAGAAGCACGTGAAAAGATTCTCGTCGGTATCAACATTACCGCAGACGCGGTGAAGACGACTATCGGCAGCAAGGGTAGAAATGCGTTCATTGATGACGCAATGATGCCCCGCATCACGAATGATGGCGTCACTATTGCAAACAGTATTACGCTGAAAGACCCGTTCGAGAATATGGGCGCGTGGCTCGTTAAAAACACGTCGTCGAAGACGAATGATGATGTTGGAGACGGTACTTCTACTACCGCAGTCTTGCTGCAGGCACTGATTCAAGAAGCTGTCTCTCGTCCAGAGAATCCTATGGATATCAAGCGTTCTCTAGACGCTGTAGGTGCAGAAGTCGTGGCACGTATCAAGAAGCTCTCTCGTCCTGTCGAAGACTCCCAGATAGAAAGCGTAGCGACTATCTCTTCTGAATCTCCAAAGATAGGCAAACTCATCGCTGAGATTCTTGAAAAAGGAAACAAGTCACTACCTATTTCAATCGAGGACAACAAGTTCTCGCCAGAAATCGAGTACTCTATCACTGAAGGGCTTGAAATGAAGTATGGCTATGCTCATCCGCTCTTCATCACGAATCAGAAAGAGGCCACGGCTGAATACGATAACGTCCACGTCTTCGCCTCTTCGAAGAGAATCAACGCTCTCGTAGAAATTAAGAGCCTGATGGAAGCTCTTGATAAAGAGAAGATAACTACGGTAGTATTCCTCGTCTCTGATATTGACAATGCAGCGCTCGGTCAGCTCGTGGTGGCAAAGGCGAATGGACAGTTCAACTCTCTTGTTATCAAGGTGAATCAAGAAATGGACTTGGAAGATATGGCTGCTGCAGCAGGAGCAACACTCATCTCAGACGCAAGCGGTATCAAGTTCTCAGACGTGAACCTTACGCACCTTGGAGTGACAAAGAGAATCACCGCAAGCGACAAGAAGACCGTCATCGTCAACACTTCAGAAAAGGCTAAACACCAGGCTCAGTTCCTCCATATCGCGTCAAAAGCGAACACAAACATCTATGAAAAACAAATGTTGGAAGCGCGTGCAGACCGTCTTGAAGGCGGAGTGGCGGTTATTAAAGTCGGCGCTCACACTGATTCTGAAAGAGAGTATTTGAAGCACAAGATAGAGGACGCTGTGAATGCCACAAAATCGGCTCTAGAGGAGGGTTTGGTCGAAGGTGGTGGTATGTGTCTATATCGTATCTCAAACAAGCTCAAAGGGCATTCTGTGGGCGAGGAGATACTAAGAAAGGCACTCAAGGCACCGCTCAAAGCCATCATCGAGAATGCTGGTGACGATTACGCCGTCATAATCAAGCGTCTCCCCCTCAAGAAAGGCTACAACGCAAGCAATGGACGTGCGGTAGATATGTTCAAACACGGCATTGTTGACCCTGCAAAGGTGACACGCTGTGCTATTCAGAACGCTATCTCAAGCGCTGGTACATTCATCACGCAAGGCGTAGCTATTGCTGAATTACAAGAAGAAAAGAAATCATAATGAAACCGTTTGGAAACAAAATTCGCCTAGACATTCCATCAGTATCAGTCGGTGCTGTGAAGACAGACTCTATCGCAGAGCGTGGAGTTATTGTTGATATTGGCGTTGCTGGAGAGCGTCACGGAATCAAAGTAGGCAATGTGCTGTATTTCAAAGCGTGGGGCGTTGACATAATCACTCACGGCGCAGAGAAGTACTACTTCATTGACGCTGATTCTTCTGCTATTTGTGGGTATGAAGAGTAGCCCTGCTATCAAGCCAGAAAAGAAAGTACAGTACGACAATCGTGCTATGCGTAGACGCTTGATGAAGTACGACAACGCCGTCAAACAGAATCACCTTACTAGAGAAGTGGTGGCAGCGATAATGCTGACTCCAAAGAAGTAATATGTTGCCTATTTGCCATAAGTGTAAGGAACGTATCACGAAGGTGGCTTACGCAAGCAAAGGTAATTGGAATTGCACTGAGTGTTTCTTCGAGAATGACGAGGAGCCTGTTATCCCTCCTAAAGGAAAGAAGAAATGAAGTATTGCGACAACATAAACTCGGTACACCTGATGAAGACGCTGAATGAAGTTCCTGAAGGTATCGAGGCTGTCTGTGAAAAATGCCACTATCATACTTTTGTCCGCACTGGAGATTCTAAAAAGTACTCCAAAGTCTTCAAAAGAGACACGCTTCAGCAATGGGAGAATCTTTATTACAAAGAATATCCCCAGAAAATGAACGTAGCCTATTGACGGCAAGACGGTTGGTATTACAATGCAACGTGATGAGAGGTAATTATCATTAAAACTCATTCACAATGGCAAAAAAGAAAGCTGTTAAGAAAGTAGCAAAGAAGAAAGCTACAAAGAAAGTCACGAAGCGTGCAAAGAAGAGTGGAACGTAATAGATAGTTAGGGATGGGGTTGACAACCGTCAGCCCTTTCTCTTTAATAAATTCACTATGGCAAAGAACCTTGGAGGACGACCTAGCGTGTTTGAAGACCCAGACGTTGTGCGAAAACTAGAGACTGCATTTTCGATAGATTCAACAGTGGAAGAGGCTTGCTTTTACGCAGGAATATCGCGCACTGCATATTACGACAACATTAGAGAGCGCCCAGAGTTGGCTGACAGATTTGACGCCCTTAGAAATAAGCCAGTACTTGCTGCACGCGACACGATAGCGAAGTCATTGAATCAGCCACAGTGGGCTTCGTGGTATCTATCGCGCAAACGCAAGGCAGAATTCAGCGAGCGTATAGAATCAGACGTCACTACGAACGGTGAATCCATCACTCCAAGCATTGATATCCTAGAGATAGCGAAAGAAGTGAGCGCGAAGCTAAAGGAGAAGAAGACAAAATGATGAAAGAACTATCGCCACTGGAGAGAGCGAAGCGTATCTTCTATCTTCTGTATGGCAGAGAGCCGCACGCAGGCGAAGATTTGACCCTCGGTGATTCATTGAAATTCTCAGTGCTTTCTAAAGAATTAAGCGATTGGGCTGTTGCTTCAGGATTCGAAGGCAGACCTGTATGAGATACAGCCTGGAGACCCTGTTAAGCAGATACTCCACGCACTTCTCTGCAAGTATGTATTTCTACAGTGATAAGAGATATGGAAATTACAACAAATACAAAGCTATTCTCTACAGTTGGGCGCACAAAATTACTCTAAAACTATACCTATGGCTACAGTAAAGTCGTTCCACATTTGGAAAATATACATTTGGTACGACCCACGCTGTGAAAATCACTGGAGCATTTGTACGCCGTGGTTCTCACGATACTTCTTCTCAATTAACTTCAAATAACTATGGCTACCATAGAAGAACTGTGCGCTGCAGACATCCATATCTTCCTCGAACAGCACCAGATTAAGAACGAAACTGGGCGTGTACTTGATTTTCACGAGCACTCATTCTTGTGGGATATCTTCGAAGACTTCTCTCCTTCTCAGGCTATCCGTAAGGCAGCACAGATTGGCTTCAGTACCACAGCCATCATTAAGAGTATGTGGCTCGCTAAGACGAAGAAGATGGATATGATTTACACGTTGCCTACCTATGGGGACGTGCACGACTTCGTCACTTCAAAGACCAACCGTATCATCGAACAGAACCCTGTAATGCAGGGATGGACGGCTGACAAAGACACTATCGAACAGAAGCGCGTGGGTGAATCAGTTATCTACTATCGTGGTACGTGGAGCGAGCGTGCTGCTCTTATGATTTCGTCTGACCTCAATGTGCACGATGAAGTAGACCGTTCCAACCTCAAGGTCGTTGACCAGTACTACTCACGCCTCCAGCACTCTAAGTACGCGTGGCAGTGGCTGTTCTCAAACCCTTCAGTGCCAGATTTGGGTGTAGATAAGCTGTGGAATCGCTCTGACCAAAAGCATTGGTTCATTAAGTGCGAGAGCTGTGGCACCCAGCAGTATATGACGATGAGTAATGTGATGAAGAATGGGGAAGAGTGGTATTTCGGCTGCAATAAGTGCAAGAAACATATTGATAGACGACAAGGACAGTGGGTGCAGCGATGGCAAGACAGAGAAGCGAGCGGCTATTGGATTTCCCTTCTGATGGCACCGTGGGTAGACGCAAAGACTATCAAGCACCTCGAACAGACAAAGACCCCAGAGTACTTCGCCAACTTCGTTCTAGGCACTCCATACGTAGGCTCAGGCAACGCTGTCACGAAGGATGTGATTATGCGCAACCTTACTGATGAGATTAACCGCCAGGATGGGCGTATTGTTATTGGTGTAGATACTGGCATTGATGTCCGCTACGTCATAGGCAACGAGAAAGGCATTTTCTACTATGGGCAATGCACTGGCTATGAAGAGCTAGAGGCGCTGATGAGACGATGGGACAAGGCGATTATGGTTATCGACCAAGGAGGGGATATCACTGCTCCTCGCGCTCTTAGAGAGAAATTCAAGAATCGTATCTTCCTTGCCTACTACTCTTCTGACTCAAACTCAGAGAACTTCTTTGAATTCGATGACAGTGAGGGGCGCGTGACTATCGAAAGAAATAAGACCATACAGCTTGTTATTGATGAATTCACTGATAGACGCATTCCTATCTACGGCAATGAGACAGACTGGTACGACTATTGGCTGCATTGGAGTCATATTTATCGCGTAATGAACGAGAATAGTCTCGGCGTTCCAGTGTATAAATGGCAGCGCTCAGACAGAGACGACTGGGTACACGCTACAGTCTATTGGCGTGCAGGCATTGACCGCTTTATGGGAGGCGGTGGTGCGATTATTGATATTGCAACGTCTATAGGCGAAGTCGGCTATACCGCAGCACCAGACGGTAGACGCCTCTTTTCTTCAACGCGTGACTATTGACAAAGATAATTTGTGGTACTATGCCCGTATGAAACGTACTGACTCCATTACTACCCCAGCACGCTACTAAATAAACAATGGCTCTCGAAAATTCGAACAACTTTTTCAACGCTACACGAGGGGTACTTGGACTCTTCGCCCCTCTCAACAAGTCACGCAAGCCAGACGATACAGAACTCGTTCAAAGCGAGATACTCCCAGAGTTCTCTTCCGCGCTGAAAGATGAAGACATTCAGAAACTCGTTACGAAGTGGGAAAGCGACTATGAGAACTATCTCAAGACGAACGACATTTCCCAGCAACAGAAGAGCAACCTCGACTATTGGACGGGCAAACAGTTCAACGAACTGCAGACTTCTGGTAGAACACGTCCACTCGTTGACAACCTTATCTTCGAAGCTGTAGAGACTTTCCTCCCTATCGCAACGAAAGGTGACCCAGAAGCGAACGTCACCATTCTTGCTTCTTTCGATGATGAAGAGGAAATGCTGCGACAGGCTGCAGACAAGCTTGCAAAGGCGGTACAGAACGCTCTCCAAGACGAGGCTGATACCCAGTACCTCAGAATGATTCTCAAAGGTGTTACGCGTGACTGGGCTATTTATATGATTGGCTGTGGCAAGATAGTGTGGAATCCTATTACACAGAAGATGGAGACAGAGAAGGTGTTGCCTAGCCGTCTCATCCTCGACCCTCACGCACGCATTGGCGTTGATGGCACGTATTACGGTGAATACTTGGGCGAGAAGAAGCGTGCCTCAGCAAGCAAGCTGACAAAGCTCTTCCCTTCAAAGGCAGCAGTAATCAAGGCGAAAGTAGATGGCAATATGGGAACTAAACTCACGTACGTAGAGTGGTGGACTCAGCTCGACACCTTCTTCACTCTCGACAAAGAAGTGCTTGCAAAACACAAGAATCCACACTGGAACTACTCTACTGACACGGTAGAGGGTAAGAATCACTTCGCTCAGCCTGAGATTCCATACCTCTTCCTTTCGATATTCAACATTGGTCGTCGTCCACACGATGAGACTTCGCTTATATGGCAGAACATTCCTATGCAGGATGTCATTAACCGCCGCTATCAGCAGATTGATAGAAACGTGGACGCTCAGAACAACGGCATTGTGCTTTCTGGCACCCACTTCACCAAAGAGCAGGCAGCAGAAGCCGCTACACAGCTTGCTAAGGGAAATCCTCTATGGGTGCCTTCTGGCGCTATTAGTGACTCGTATGTACGAGATAGCGCTCCTGCGCTTGCCTCAGACGTGTTTGCTCACCTCGAAGACGCTCGTGGAGAGCTGCGCAATATCTTCGGCACAAGTGGCTCTACTCCTCAAGGTCTAGACGAGCAGAAGAGCGTGCGTGGAAAGATTCTCGTTAGCCAGATGGACTCCTCACGCATTGGCGGTGGTATCACTGAGTATCTCGAACGATGGGCAGGCAAATGGTTCAACTGGCAGGTGCAGATGATGTACGTGTATTGGACGGAGCCGCATACGTTCTCTTCTAGCGACAAGCACGGTGCTGTCTCTACAGAGCTTGTGAACACTGACTTCGCTATTCCACTCAAGGTAGTCGTCAAAGATGGCTCATTGCTTCCTAAAGACCCTCTAACACAACGCAATGAGGCTATGGACTTGTGGGCTGCACAGGCAATCGACCCTATCTCTCTCTATGAGAAGCTCGACTTCCCTAACCCATACGAGAGCGCAAAAGAACTTGTTATGTGGCAGATGATTCAGAAAGGCGCTATGCCGCCACAAGCGATGTTCCCAGACATTCAAGCGCCACAAAGCGGTGCTCCTGTTGGTGGTGGTGTCGTATCGCCTGAAGAACAAGCACAGGGAGAGATACAGCCTCCAGCACAGCCAACTGCACAAGGCGCTTCAGAGCAGTTGATTAAAAGCGTTCCTATGCCATAATGCGGCTATGAAAAAATCCTACGACTTGATGATAAGCGATACGACTCAAGTAGATGGTGCCGACTATGGAGACGCACAAGTATTAATAGCTGGTGAGAAAGATAAACCTAAATACGACAAAATATGAAACGCGAAGAGATAAAGAAGAAAATGCACTCCTACTCAGCAAAGCGTGCACACGAAGGCAAAGACCTCGGCAAGCCTGGTAAGAATTTCTCAAAGATAGAGCACAAAGCTGCTGCTGAGTATGGCAGTGAAGAGGCAGGAAAGCGTGTAGCAGGCGCTGTCCTCGCAAAACTGCGTGCAGCTCATAAATAATATGTTCAAGAATCCACTCGATACCAAAGAGAATCGCAAGCAAATCAAGACTATGCGCAAGAATGTCTTGAAGAAGATGAAGATGGGTACTGCACAAGGCAACAGCAAAGCTTCTGACCACAGCTATGCGGTTGGAAGCGGTACTCATATCGTAAATCAATAGCTATGAAGAACGCCCGCAAAACAGTAGTGAAAAAGATGCCCATTAAACGAGACGTGAAAGACGAAGAGAAGGGCGCAAAGCACTACGAACACCTTGCAAAGAAGTTCCCAAAGCAGCGTATCGCTCTCGAATCAATGGCTAAAGACGAAGAGAAGCACGAGGGAATGCTCAAGGAGATGAAATAATATGCCACGCCGCCTTGAAGCAAAGTTGAAGAAAGAATACGGTGCCTCCTCAGATATCCCATACAAAGTGATGAACGAGCTTGGGTATATGAAGGGCAACAAAGAGACAGCCAAAGGTCGAAGGCTGGATGTCAAAGAGAGAGTTAAAAGTAAAATGAAATAGTATGTCACACGCAATGGAAGCAAAGATGAACGGCGGTAAGCACGTTCACACAGAAGGACAGGAAGCTGAAATGAATGGTGAGAAGGGTAGCAATTTCAAATCAGAAACTGCAGTGCGTATTACAAATATGGCGAAGTAGTCGCCTAGGGGTTCGCTCGGACTGGTCTCCCCTACTAAATAAAAAACAATCCCGTATCACACTATGGACGAAACACAGTCAGACGAACAGGCGTTTCCAACAACTGGGATGCCAAAAGAGGTATTCCAGTTTGACGAACAGGCAGCACCTGCTTCCTCGCCAGAAGAAAATGCAGACAGTACTCAGTCGTCTTCCTCCGACGAAAAAGATGAGGTCGTAACAGCTCCCTCGGATTCTGTGTCCGAAGATGATGAGGAAAAGCGAGTACCGTATTCTCGTTTCAAGAAGAAACTCGATGAGGCTGAGGCATACGCTGAGACGGTGAAAGCCCTCGAATCGCGCCTTGCGTCTCTAGAGAGTGCTCGGAATGAAACGCGTAGTGAAGATGTTGAAATGCCCCCTGAATGGATTCAGCTTTACGGCGACAGCGATGTTGCTAAGAATGCCTGGAAAGTTCAGACGCTCCGCGAGCAGAAACTTAGAGAAGAATCAGTGAAAGAGGCTATTGCCTTTCTCAAGAAGGAACAAGAAGCTCAAAAGCAAGCTGAGGCACAGAATGAAGACGCTCTTGACGAGTACCTCTCATCACTTCAAGACAGCGCTGGTAAACCTATCAGCTCTAAAATGGAGGAGGAAATCTTGTCGATAGTTGATGAATTCTCCCCTACTGGCGAAGATGGAAAATATCTATCTATGATTTCTCCTGAGAAGGCACTGGAAATCTACAAACTGCGTTCTGCTGTAAAGTCGAATACGACTGCTAAGGCACGCGAGAAGCTGGCGGCACTTTCAAATGGTTCTTCAGAAGGAGAGCCTGACGCGTCCAGTGATACGACTTTCAAAAGAGGTTGGGATAATTGGCGCGAGGCACTCTAATTATCCACCTAGTTACAAATTATGGCTTTTACAAACCGAGTTGACACACTCACGCTGGACTATCTCGTCCCGCAAGTCGTTGATACCGTTTTGCGCGGCAATGTGTTTGCAACAGCAATGCTTGCAAAGACGAAGAAATTCCGCAGCTCCACGATGGACTTCCCTATCAAGTACCAGAAAGGAGTCGCAGGTACTTCGTTCTCTGGCTTTGACGTTCTTCCAACGTCTGCCTCAGACACTCGCGTATTGATGGTTTACAACCCACGGTTCTACGCAATGAACGTTGCCCTCCCAGGCACTGACATCGCTGCGAACAACACTATTCAGAAGGTTATGGACTTGGCTACCGTAGAAATGCGAGGCCGTGCTCAAGACCTTGCTGACGATATTGGTACTCTTCTCTATGGGAATGGTACTGGTAACGCAAACAAAGACTTCTTGGGTCTCGCTGCAGTCGTTGACGACGGTACTTCCGTTGCAACTATCGGCAACCTCTCTCGAAGCACCTATACCACTCTCCAGTCGACTGTGACTGCGTCTGGTGGTACTCTCTCGCTCGCAAAGATGCGTACCCTTTACAACGCTATCGCGGACGCAACCGTTGTTCCTACGACGGTCTACACCACGTACGAAGTATGGGCACTCTACGAATCTCTCTTGCAGCCTCAGGAGCGCATTATGAAGGACGTGAAACTCGCTGAAAACTTCAAGGGTTACACTGGCTTCAAGACACTCGAATACGCTGGTATGCCTGTCATCCCAGACCGTAAGGGTACGTCTGGCGTGCTCTTTATGCTCAATGAAGAGTATCTCGACTTCTATGCTCTCCCTACTGCAATTCCGCAGTTCGGTGGCGAACCTGTTCCAGTAGCAAGCAAGCTCTTTGTCGGTAACTCCTACAATGAGGTCGGCTCGCTCGGCTTCTCGTGGACGGGATGGATTAAATCTACTAATCAGTTCGCATTCAACAGCTTCATCACTCTTGGCGGCAACTTGATTACGGATAACCCACGCCGTCACGGCAAACTCACTGGAGTCACGGCGGTATAGTCTTTAACAGCTAACATAAACTGTTATGGCTCTACTCGAAGCAAACTACAATCCAGCCGTTACGAATGGTGCAAAGATTGGGTACAACACTGGTACTTCTACCTCTGTTACTCAGCAGACCAACCGTACTACTGGCGTGACTATCAGCGCCCTTGCTGGTGTTATCACTACGAATAACACGTCACTTGCTGCAGAAACTGCTGCTACGTTCACCGTTACCAACACTCTTGTTGATATTGGGGACGTTGTAGTTGTCTCAATGCGCTCTGGTTCGAATGGAGGTAACACTATCGTCTTCGTCACTACCGTGGCTGCTGGCTCGTTTGCGATTACGGTTGCAAACAACAACGCTGCTGCAGGTACTGCTGAGACTGGTGCTATCATCATCAACTTCGCTGTCATCAAGGCTGCAAGTGCTTAATTATCAGCTCATAAATTAATTCAATGGCTACAAAACTCACTGGTCTTCCTCTCCTCTCAGGGCAGGACTTGACCGTAAGTTCTTCTTCGCAGCAAATGCCTCTCGGCGTGTATATGGAGACTGCTGATGGTCGTGGATTCCGCTACGCTAAGGTTGGCGGTACGTCTACGGTTCCAGGGCTTCTCTACATCTCGTCGGCGTGGGATTCAACGAACTTCGCCCCAGTTGGCGGACTCGCTGTTGCTGCTGCTGCTGCTGGCACGACTCAAGTCACCCTCACAGGTAGCTTGACGATTGCTGCAAATGCACTTGCTGGTGGCTATCTCTACACTGACGTTACGCCAGGACAGGGATACGTCTACAGCATTAACAGCAACACTGCTGTCACTGCTGCTACTGGTTGTGTGATTACTCTTAACGACCCTCTCGTTGTTGCTCTTACGACTTCGTCAAAGGTTGTGCTCTCGAAGCACCCTTATGATTCGATTATCGTAAGCCCTGCTGCAACGGCTACTGGTACGCCAGTCGGTGTCGCTACGTCTATCCTCACCAACGCACAGTACGGCTGGATTCAGACGTATGGCGCTTGTGCAATTCTCTCAGGCGTTGCAACGAGCATTTCAGCTCCAGGTGTCCCTGTGTCACCTTCTGCTGCAACTGCAGGCTCTGTAGTCGTGTCTACTGCTGTCCTTCCTGTAATTGGATGGTCAATGCAGTTGTTCACTGCTACTGAGTATCAGGGAGTGTTTCTCACGATTCACTAATTCCCTCACTCTGCTCCTCACTTCGGTGGGGGGTGGGGATGAGCGAATTATCGCTCTTAACTAATTCAAACATTATGGAGTATCCAACAGTATTTGACGAAAATAAGCGTTATGTCGTAACTAACTGGACGAAGGAGGACTTCACAGGTACTTGGAATGGACGAGAGACGGTTATCGAAAAAGGCAACTACAAAGAGCTACCAGAATACCTTGCCTACCACTTCACGAAACACCTCGTTGACCGCGAAATGATGAAAGATGGGAAGACTGAATCTCTTGCGTCTGCAGAAGCTCGCCGCCCATACGAAGAGAAGACAATGACTATCCTCGCTGACGGCGTTGATTCACCTGCGCTCGCAAAGATTAAAGAAGAGATTCGCAAGCAGGTTCTAGAGGAATCAAAGAATGTGAAGAAGGTTGAAAAGGTAGAGGAATCAGCTAAAGAATTCGCTGCCATCAAATAACTATGCAGCTCTTGCCTCGTAGAGAAGTCGCCGTTGCTGCTGAAAAGAAGCGTGCAACAGAAATCGAACAAGTGGCTTTCCTCACGAAAGCGCTTAGTGACCTACAGGCTTCTATAAACCGAGAGAATGACGCTTGGAATGCAAAGCTCGAAGAGCAGCGCCGTATCTACGGAGAAGAGAAAGACAGACTGCAAGCAGAAGTGAAGGTACTTATAGCCGAAGTGCAGAAGCAGTCGGCTATTCGTGCTGAACTTATGAAACCCGTGGACGAACTGCGTGTCGCTAACGAGAAGAAAGCTGAAGCACTCACAAAGCAGGAGAAAGAGCTTGTAGAACGCGAGCACGACCTCGAAGAGCGCATTCTCCTCGTACAGAACCGTCTCGACGCATTGAAAGAGATGGACAGTATGCTGCACGACACTGAGGCTGAGATACAGAAGGAGAAAGAGGGCGTTGAACACGAACGCAAGATGGTTTCTGACGGGCACAAACGTCTGAATAAGATGGTCGTAGAGTTCACTGTTGAATATCATCGCAAGATAGATTCCCTTTCTGAGAGAGAAAAGAGTATACTGGCTCGGGAAGTGGCATACGCTACTATCACTAAAGAAAAAGAGAAGCGGCTGTTCGATTGGGAAACCGACCTTACCAACAGAGAACGAGCGCTGAAAGACAAGCAGGAAACACTTATTAGAACAACTAAACGAAAGTAAAATGGCACAAATAGAATTCGGCACTCCATTCTCTCAGACAGCAGCAGGCACAACGTCTGCTATCGCTACGCAAGCTGCAGTGGCTGGTACGACCTACTACATCACTGACATAGCTGGAAGTTCGGACAAGGCTGGCTCTCTTCTTATCGTAAAAGACGGTACAACGGTTATCTGGGAAGTACAGCTTGCTACTGCGAGCGTTCCCTCATTCCACGAGACGTTCAAGACTCCATTGCGAGCAACTTCTGGTAATGCTGTAAGCGTCACTATTGACGGTACATCAGCTTGCTACGCGAACATCGGTGGATACGCAATTTAACAATGGCAAACGCTTCTAGAGACGGAAACTTCAAGCCAACAATGGTGGCAGCGTCAAATGTTGACGGCACAGCTATTGTTCCAGTCGTTGTCGCTTCGATTCACGCTCTTGGAGTTAGTGATGGCACTACTGGCACTGACAATGGAAGACCTGCTGCAGCACGAGACGAAAACTTTGTCCCCGTGCTGATGGCGGTGTCTTCTGTTGACGGCGTGACACCTGTAGAGGTCTATGCTGACGCCGCAATTGGGTATATACTCATAAACAGTCATTAACACTATGGATGCCTCTCGTGACGCAAACCGAATAACAACTCTCCTAGGCGTATCAAATGTTGACGGTACTACTCCAGTTACTGTCTATGCCGACCCAGTCACTCATCGTCTTCTCGTAGATATTCCTGGCGGTTCTGGCACCGTCACTTCTGTTTCTGTCGCTACAGCGAACGGCTTTGCTGGTACGGTTGCAAACGCGACTACAACGCCTGCGATTACTCTCACGACTACGGTCACTGGAATCCTCTACGGCAACGGCACTTCTGTCGCTGCTGCTATTGCTGCAAACTTCCCTACCCTGAATCAAGACACGACAGGTACGGCTGCTATCACGAACGCTCTCAAATCAGCTACGACCACTGTCAACGTCTCTTCGGCTACAGCTCCTACTGTCGGACAGGTTCTCACTGCTACAAGCGGTACTGCAGCTACGTGGCAGAATCCTACTACTGGCTTCACGAATCCAATGACGACATTGGGCGATATCATCTACGAGAACGCAACACCAACTCCTGCTCGTTTGGCTGGTAATACGACGACGACGAAGCAGTACTTGTCTCAGACTGGTACTGGTACAGTCTCAGCAGCGCCTGTATGGGCGCAAATTGCTGCTGCAGACCTTTCGAACGGCACGACAGGTACTGGCGCTATCGTACTCGCTTCGACGCCTACTCTCACTACACCAGTCTTTACAGGCCTTCCAACTGGTACTGGCGTTGCTTCTGCAGCCACTGCTTCAACGCTTGTTGCTCGTGACGCGAATGGAAACATCTACATAAATAATCACTTCGCAAGTCTTAATTCTGTTGTAAGCGCTGGTGGTACTACTGTTCTTACTATCGCAAGCGCTCGTAATCAAGTTTTGACTGGCTCTGGTAGTCAAGTATTTCAACTCCCAGACGCTACGACTCTTACTCTTTCGCACGTCTTCACTTTCAACAACAACTCAAGCAGCTCGCTTATCATCACGAATGCTGGAGGCACTACTCAATACACCGTACCTGCTGGTGGATATGTAGAGGCATTTGTCACGAATACTGGTACTGCAAACGGTTCGTGGGACTTCCACTCTCTTCCTCCAGGGACTGTGACGTGGGGTTCTGGCACTACTGGACTCGTGTTTAACACGGCTCTTACGACTACGCCTGCGATAAGCGCTGGTACTTCTTCTGCTGCGAATCCTTCATTCATTCCACAACGAGGTAGCGCTACGACTGGCTATGGAGGTGACAGCACTCATCTCTACGGCAGCATTGGCGGCGCCGCTACGTTCACCTCAACAGCTACAACCTTCAGCATTGCTTCAGGAAGCACATATCAAATAGGCGGTACGCAAATCGCTGCTTCAAATCTCAGCAATGGTACTACTGGCAGCGGTGCTGTCGTACTTGCCACTTCACCAACGCTTACTACACCTACTCTCGGTGCTGCAACCGCTACTTCAATCAATAAGGTTGCAATTACTGCTCCTGCGACAAGCGCAACGCTCACTATCGCTGATGGCAAGACACTCACTGTTTCAAACACTCTCACGTTCACTGGTACTGATACGAGTTCTATAGCATTCGGCACTGGAGGCACCGTTACGTACACGTCAAACAACCTCTCAGTCTTCGCTGCAACAACCTCAGCACAACTTGCTGGCGTTATTTCTGACGAAACTGGTACTGGGTCACTTGTCTTTGGTACTTCGCCCACCTTCACGACGACCATCACAACTCCTGCTATCACGGCTGCAACGAACACGTCTATCAATATGAACGCTGGCTCGTACAACACGATTCAGACGTACACGCCTGCAGCAGCAGGAACAGCAACGCTCGACCTTTCAAAAGGCAACATCCATCACATCACTATGCCTGCTGGCAACATTACCGTGGCGCTTTCAAATGCAACTACTGGACAGTGCTTCATCGTGCGTATCTTGCAAGACGCTACAGGTTCACGAACGGTGACTTGGTTCTCTACTATCAAATGGGCTGGTGGTACTGCACCAACTCTCACCACTACTGCTTCGAAGGCAGACACCTTTGGCTTCGAAGTGACTGGTACTGGCACGTATGACGGCTTCGTAGTCGGTCAAAATATCTAGTATGGCTACCGTAAATTATCTCATCGTAGCTGGTGGCGGAGGAGGCGGCGTGAACGCTGGGGGCGGAGGAGGAGGCGGAGGTGTTTTGACAGGTTCAACGTCTGTTGTTTCAGGTACTGGTTATCCAATAGTAGTCGGTGGTGGTGGCGCTGGTTCTAGCAATAACGTAAATAAGGGAGTAAACGGTACAGACTCTTCTGCTCTATCTTTTACAGCAACAGGAGGTGGTGGCGGTGGTAGTTATAACGTAGGAACTGGTGCGAATGGGGGTTCTGGTGGTGGAGGCGTTGGTGCATCCTATGACTTTCCTACAAGCGGTTCTGGTGGAACTGGTTCACAAGGTAATAATGGAGGTGCTGGCGGCACGCCTTATGTATCAACACAGTTAGCTGGTGGTGGCGGAGGTGGAGCTGGGGCTGCTGGCGGCAATGGTTCTGGTACGACAGCAGGTGCCGGAGGGAACGGTATAAGTTCCTCTATTTCTGGGACTGCTACATATTATGGCGGTGGTGGCGCTGGTTCTATTGGTGCAAGTGGTGGTACTACTAATACAGGCGGCCTTGGAGGCGGCGGCAATAGTGATGTTTCTGGCACAGCGAATACTGGAGGTGGTGGCGGAGGCGGTAGCAATGCGGGCTTCCTCGGAGGAACAGGTGGTTCAGGAATTGTTATTATAGCAGCTACAATAGGCGTCATTGCTTCTGCTACTGGTGGAACTCATACGCAAAGTGGTGGAAATGATATATGGACTTTCACTTCTAGTGGTACGTGGACTCCTACTATCTCAAGCGCAACCGCTAACCCTGCATTCCTGCTACGAATGATATGACGTATGCCAAACGACCTAACTCCATACAGCAATAGAGAAATCGCTGAGATGTTTCGTGATGTTCAAGGAACGCTCGCCCGTATCGAAGCTCAGACTATTAAAACTAATGGACGTGTAACTGCTCTTGAAAAAGAAGCTTCTTCTACTGGAGGCGGTCTTAAAGTAGCAGCATACGTAGGTGCTCCTATCATCGCCATCATACTCTCGGTTAGTGGATGGCTTGTGCTCAAGGTATTGAATGATTCAGCGACGATTGGAGAGCTTTCAACGACACTCACTGACTTGCAGGCTCGTGGCTTAATAACAAGCGTACAAAAATAATATGGAGACATTCACAAAACTCGGCGGCAACAGACGACTCGTAGATTCTAGAGATAAAAAGTTTCTTGGCAGCGCCACACTTACTCCAACTCAAGTAATCAACAAAGACGCTTTCCTCTCACCTATCTACTATCAAGGACAGCGACCTGCGTGCGGTGCTCACGCTGGCATATGGCTTGCTCGCCTTCTTACAAGTGTCCCTTCATACACACCTCGTTTCACGTGGATAGATATAAAGAAAAACGGTGCTGACAAGAATCCTTCTGATGGAACTGATATGCGTTCTATCTTCGCAAGTCTCCTTCACACTGGCGTAGACGATTTTCAGCCGCTTGGAAATGATGTCTCTCTAGATGACGCTACGTATGCAAGCGCTTCTGCTGTCACACAGGAAATGCTCGACACGGCTCTAAAGACTTGTGGCTTCCCATATCACTTCCTCGATACTGTCAATTTCGACACGCTGAAGTCTTCTATCGCGGTCAACAAAGGCGAACTGATTCTTATGCAAGTCGGTGACTCAATGTGGACAGCTAAAGACGGTACTACTTCGTGGGCAGAGAAAGACGTTCTACCGCTTCGCCCGCCTACTCCAGTCGTAGACGGTCATTTCGTTACGTGTCACTCATACCTTCAGATAACTGAACTAGAGCTTGGAGCGCTTGAAAGCGGTCTTCTCTCTCTTGGTCACATTCTCAAAAAGTATGCTCCTGACGTAGCGCAAGCAATAGGCTTCGACGAAGTAGAAACGTCAATACAGACAGCTCTTCTCACTTCACCTTCTGCGATGACTTCTGGGATTGTCATATTTGCAAACTCGTGGGGTGCTTCTTGGGGTTTCAGAGGGCACGGCTACTTCTCAGAGAACTATATGCCTTTTGTCTTAGAGGCAGGCTCTATCAGCCTACCAAACCCCTCTCCATTGCCTCAAAACACGCCTGTAGAGACGACTTCAGTGCCTAGTACGCCTACTACACCGCCTACGCCTGAAAACGTGCCAGAAACGAATATAGAGCCTTCCGTAAAAAGTCAAATGTGGTACATTTCACTATGGAAATTCATCCTCTCCATCCTCGGCATACTTCACTAAAATGGCATACCACGTAGAAAAAGGAACTGGCGACATCGTAATAGACGGGTTCGAAGCAGGTATTGCCGACTCACCAGAACAGGGAATTGCGTTTATGCGAAATGTGAATCTCGTCTCGATTCCAGGTGAGGCTGCGGTCAACTATGCTACGACTGCTATAAACGTCCCTCCTGTTGGAATCACTGGCGTGTCTTGCACTCTCGATACTGCAACGCATTCAGTCACGTGGACTGCAACGGCTACTCTCTATACCGATTGCGCTGTGACATTCTCGACGAGTGTTGGTGGAGTTACTGCAGGAACTGTGTACTGGATTTCAAATGTCTCTGGGAATACGTTCAAAATTTACGCTGATATTGCTCACCAGACTCAGATTCTCGTCACTGACGCAACTACTACGTTCACCGTCATATCATTTGGACAGCCTACGTATCGCACGCTCGATGAAGTGAATGGATACATCTTCATCCTCGACTTGAACGGCAGAGCTTGGTGGGTGAACGCAAGCGGGAATCTTACTTTCCTTGGAAACACGACTCTTACTTCAACTCACGGCAACGGTATCGCCGCAAACAATGGCTTTCTCTACGTGTGGCGTGACCAGGCTATCGACTACTACGTGATTGATTTCACGACAAACGCTGCGCCTAACTGGGTATATGGCTGGCAGTCTACTGGGCTTGCAGTCAATGCTGCTTCTAATTACACGCACTCAGCGCTCATCGCTCAAGACGCTGGTATCTATTTTTGTAATAACAAATTCGTTGGTTCTATCAAACAGGCTGCAGCAGGTACGCCTATCGACCCATCCGTTACTTCGTCGTATGTCTACAACGCTTCTGCGCTGCAACTTCCATTCACTGATAGTGTCACGTGCCTTGCGGAACTAGGCTACACACTTCTTGTAGGGGGGATTCTGAACAAGGTCTATCCTTGGGACAGAGTCAACATCAACTATGAGTATCCTCTCATTCTCGGCGAGAATTACACGACACGAATGGTGACTACGAACACGACTACGTACATCTTTGCAGGCTATCGTGGACGCATTTATCAAACGAACGGCTCGAATGTCAATCTCTTCAAGAAGATACCAGACCACATCACTCTTGACTTCGGTGGTGGCACCGACCCCTATTTCACGTGGCTCGACGCAATGTATTGGAAGAATCAAATCTACTTCAGCTTCAACGTAGCGAAGAATGATGGGACGGCTCTCAATACTATGGGAGGGATATGGGCGTTCGACGTGTCTATGAACATAATGGGGACGCCGACTTCTGTTGCCTTCCGTCTTACAAACATCCTCAGCGCTGGCGCTGCTGCACACGCATACGTCCTTGCTCCAAACATACGTACATCAACGCCTGCTGGCGCTGGTATTTATGCTGGATGGGTGAATCCTCTTACTTCTGCGTACGGTGTAGACGTCACGACTTCTTCTCCATACACAACTGCAGGTATCGGTGCAGAAATCTATTGCGACCTCATCCCTACAGGTCTCTTTCTCACGCCAAAACAGTTCGCTCAGGTAGAGTTCAAACTTTCAGCGCCTCTTGTTGCAAACGAGAAAGTGGAAATCTACGCACGACAGAATTATGCAGACGCGTGGTCAAATCTTATCGGCAGCACGACTACTGTTGGCGCTGTCTCAGACGTGTACACCGTCAACTTCGAAGGAGGGAACAGCTCGACGAATTCAAATGGTCAGTGGATTCAGTTGTACGCAGCTCTCTTCTCAACAGCAACGACCCCATCTTTCACTCGCTTGAAAGAGCTGCGCATACGCTAATTATGAACGAGCAACAGGTACGACAGATAGTTCAGGATATGATTCAGAATCAGAATTCATATTCTCAATTCAATATGACGAAAATCGTCTCTCATCGTCATACGGGCAGTGACGTAGACAAAATCGAATGGAAGAATCTCTCGAACAGAAAGATATACGTCACACAGACACTTCCTGGTACTACGGCTTCAACTGTTGCAGACTATGGTGTTTTCTTCATCGTGCCTACCGCTTGCTATCTTACGAGCGTAAAAGTGTCTTTCGAAGCAGCCTCTACTTCAGGGACTCTTCAGATAGAAAGACTCACCGGCACGCTTGCCCCAGGTTCAGGAACAGCGATGCTTGCGAGCACCATTTCACTAAGCGGTACTGCAAATACTGTCGTAAGTGGAGTTATTTCAGTGGCTTCTGCTTCAGTGCAGTTGAACGCTGGAGATAGAGTGGCTCTCAAGTACGGCGGTACATTGACAAATCTTACTGGACTCTGTGTTACTATAGAGCTAAATATCTCCTAATTATGAATATCAAGCCAAAAATAGAGAAAGTATGTGGCACCTGTGGCACAGTATTCAGCGTTAGCCCATCTCGTAAATCGCGTAAATTTTGTAGCAGAATTTGTAGCGACATAAATACAAGTAAAAGACTCAAAACAAATCACCACTTCCTTGGCAAACACCATTCTGTTGAAAGCAGAGAGAAAATGTCAAAATCACATATCGGCAAAACTCCTTGGAATAAGGGAATGCTCGGATATATGGCTGGAGAAAAGCATCACTGGTATGGAAGAAATAATAAAGGAGAAAACAATCCTGCATATAAAAAAGACCGTTCCACTCTTGCTCGTACAGGAGATGCACAGAAAGACCGTAGAAGTTCTGCCTATGTAACCTGGCGCAAGGAAGTCTGGCTACGTGATAATTTCACGTGTAAGATAGCGAACCCAGAATGTGCTGGTCGAATAGAGGCACATCATATTTCAGGGTATAAAGAATACCCTGAATTGCGTTATAATATAAACAATGGCATCACCTTATGCCACGCACACCATCCTCGGAAACGTGCGGAAGAGAAACGACTAAGCCCATACTTTCAGAGCCTAGTGTCAGTATCTAAGGATATATTTTGAAATCTTACACTGACCTACGCACTCAGTTCGGAAGACTCACAAACAACAGCGCTGCAGCTAACCTTGTTATCGGCGATGAACTTATCAACGACTCTCTCCGCTACCTCACCACGAAGTATTTCTTCAATGAACGAACGACGACTGTACCTGCTGGAACGGTTGCAAGTCAACAGGCATACGACCTTCCATACAACATAAAGACGCTCATCAACGTCTATGTGAACATTGGGAACATTCGCTATCAGCTTCGTGAAGCGCCAACACGACAGTTCTGGGATTCTCTCAACTTCGTGCCGTATACGTCTGATATCCCTCAGTACTACTATATCTTCAACAAGCAGCTTCTTATGTTTCCTGCACCATCATCAAGCGGGAACACGATTACATACGTCTACAAGATTCGCCTGCGCGACCTTTCACAAGCCGACTACACGACTGGAACAGTGACGCTCACGAACAGCGCAACAACTATCACTGGAGCAGGCACGACCTTCATTCAAGATATGGCTGGCAGATGGATATACGCTACGCCGCCTACTGGCGATGGTAACTGGTATGAAATCGCCTCATACACTTCAGCAACATCGATGACTCTCGTGAATCAGTATCAGGGCGTCACTGCTTCTGGTATCGCTACGCTCATCGGCGAAATGCCTCTCCTCCCAGAAGATTATCAAGACCTTCCAGTGTATCGTGCTTGCTCTATCTACTACACGACTCGTGTACCAGACCCAAACCGTGCTCAGCTCTTCAAGAATCTCTACGAAGAAGGCTTTGCAAAGCTTGACGCTGAATTCGGTTCGAAGTCGTGGAGCGTGGCGATAACGCCAAATGACACAGAAGTTATTAATCCAAACCTTATTACTCGTAACATCGGCTAGATATGGCGTACGGCTCTTTTTCATCACCAACACTTCCAAACCTCGCAATGGGTGTGCGTGCGTCATATCCTTCGTTGTCTACGCAAAGCCCTACGCTTCCACCTAATCAAGTGGCTACGAGTGCTGTGAATACAGGTCAGAACTATATGAACGCTCTTGGAGGCTTCATTGGACGTGCTCTCTCTTCTATACAGAAAGGTGCCTCTACTGCTGGAGCGCCGTTCACAGCAACGCCTGCAGCTACTCAGCCTGTCAACGCAACATCAGTCACTACTGGCAAACCTACGGCTGGCTCTATCAACGGAACCGCAACGCCTGTAAGCAGCACTCCTACTGCTACTGCGACACCTGCTGCAAGTACTACAAGCACTGCAACACCTGCAGCTTCAACTACTCCAGGCACTATGACTCAGGCTCAGCTTGACGCTCAGAACGCTGCTCTTGGCAGAACTCAATTTAATACTGCGCCTGGTGCTGTTGGTACGAGTGCTGCAAGTGACGCAACAGCCGTTTCTCCTACACGTATCGGTGCACCTATCACAGACACTTCAGCAACAACTCCTGGCTACAATGCAGGACAAGATATGTCATATAAGGGACTTTTGCAGCAGCTTGCTCAGCGTTCAAATCAAGCTTCCCCAGAATATCAGCAAGCTATGCAGGCGTATCAGGAAGCTCTCAAGGCTTACAACACGAAACAGCAGCAAGAAGCTACCGCACTCGCAAACAATGCTGGAATCGTACAGCCTATGGGCTTCACGCAAGGTCAACAGCAGATTCTTGCGAATCAGTACGGTCAACAGCTTCAGGGTCTTGGCGGTCTTGTGACTGGTACTTCAAATGCACTCAGCGCTGCAAATACGAATCAGGGTCTTCTTCAAGAGGCTCTCAAGGCTGCAGCAGGCGGTATGTCTCCTATCACTCTTCAAGGTGGTCAGTATCTTGCTGCGCCTACAGGAGAGGAAATTGGGGGTGGTATGACTGGCGGTATCGCAAACGCTACGAAGTGGGCTATCGCTCAGCAGAATATGGCGCAAGGTCAGGACTATCAGGGACAGGCTCAGAACCTTTCAAACGCGATTCAGACGATGGCACCTCTTGGTCAGAAGCTTACTGATTTCATTGCTGCAACAGGTCAGAACCCTGCAACCTCGCCTCTCGTCAACGAACAAATCGGCAAGGTCAATGCTCAGCTCTATCCTCAGCAAGCTGCAACACTCAACGCTGCTGTCAATGATATCCGCTCATATGCGATTCAGATTCTCGGCTCACAGTCAGGAGCTAATCCTACGGACGTGACGAGTGCCGTTAATTCATTTGACTTCAGCAAGTTCAGTGCTGTTGACTTGGCAAACTTCCTCAAAGACCTCAACAATATGGGAAACACTCGTCTCGCTCAGACACAGAGCGCTATGAGTGCTTCGTATGGCGCAAACACTGCTGGAGGCGGTGCACCTGCTGCTGGCGTAACGGCAAAAGACCAGGGTGCCTTCACTACTGGCGGTATGACTCCTTCAAGTATGAGTTCAAATATCGGCAAGGCTCTTGTCGGCTCTCTTGCAAATGCTGCAGGTTCTGCTGCAAGTGCTGCTGGGAACATACTTGGTGGCGCTGCTGGCGGTGAAATCGCTGGTGCTGCTGTGAACATTCTGAAATAACTATGCCTAAGATAGACCCTCAGCAGAAAGCTCTCCTGGCGGCTTCGATAACGAAAGCCATCGCCTATACTGAAAACGGTGGTGCGCCAAATATACAGAATCCAACTGCTGGCAAATCAGGCGAGATGAAATCTATTTTCCAGTACACGCCGAACACGTGGCACGCTGTTGCTGCGAAATATCTTGGTGACGCAAATACTCCTCTTACGCCAGACGCTGAGACAACTGCAACAGTCAGACGAGTCGGTGACTGGCTCGACAAGGGATACAACACGTCTCAAATCGCTTCTATGTGGAATGCAGGCGAAGGGCGACCAAATGCCTACAAAGAAAATTGGAAAGGTACTAACTCATACGGCGTACAGTACGATACGCCAAAGTATGCAAGCACTGTGCTCAAATACGCGAAACAATTCTATGCAGACAACTCTACGAGTGCTGTAGCGAATGCTGCTGGCTCTAACACGTCACCACAGCCTCAAAATGGCACCGTAGAGACGAGTACACCTTCAAGTACGGTATCTACACCTTCTGCGCCTGTTCAAAGCCCTTCTGCAGCCTCAAGCCCCCTCGCTCTTCGTGGTCTCGCCACTCTCCCCTCCCTTGCTATTGCTGGTAAATAAGTCGGCTGCGATATAGCCAATCGCAAAACCTACTGGATTAAATAAAACCCCTAGCCACGCTACGCCTCGTATCAGGCTCTTCTGCTTTTTTGTAAGTGTCATAGAACTATAGTATAGCAAGCCTGTTGTCATAAATCAATGTTTACTTATGGCGCAAAAGTGGTATATAATCGCGCTATGAATACAATAAAAACAGCATTGATGTCCCGTACGTTTTGGATGATTGTCGCTATGTTTATCATCGGCGGCTTCCAGTCGATTCAGAGTATGATTCCAGCAGGCAGCATTGTCTACGTACAAGGTTTCCTAGGTATGCTCGCCGTGTATTTCAAACTGAACCCTTCACAGAACTACGGAGCATAGAGAAATTCTTCGAAAGGTTTTATATCTTCTCGAAGAGGCAATGGGAGGTCGTCGTAATTGACGAACTCCTTTTTGTTAAAAAGCTTCACTAACTTGTATGTGAGTAATCTATCGTCTCTCTCCTTCTTTTCTTTTGGCGTCAGGTTCTTGATTCGTCTTGCATAGTTTCTGCAGTTTATATTGCGGCGTGTCATTGACAGAGCCATACCACGGCGTTGCCCGTTTTGTGCGTAAGATAAATGCTTCCAAGGATGTTGTGCTATTTCAGACTGTGTTGGTTTCCGCGCCGCCGACATTTTTAGTACGTTAAAAAATGGTGACGGGCACTGTCGTTCGTGCCCGAATGGTTGCGTTTAAGGTTGGAGTGTTGAGCTTTTCTTTTGTCTGGGTCAGAAGTTTACGATACGCAACCGAGAATCACCTCTTGCATTTTACTCTTTGCAAATGAGAGTACAATACCCGCCAGAGGTGGTATCCAAGTGAAAGTGAAAGGCTTTCCACCACCGCCCGCTCTTTGAAAGGAACCCATATGAAAAATGCTCGTAAATTGTCTGACTGGCAAGAAGAAGAAAAGAACAAGGTGAAGCTCGAACCGTGTCTCGTCTGCAAGAAAATGCCGAAAGACGGCTACTACGGCAGACACGGCGACGGTGGTACTTGCTCGAAGGCGTGTGAAGATAAACAGGAGAGGGTATACAAATACCCTGGTCATTCCGAGGAAGATTTCTTCAGGAGGCAATATGCTACTCTATCTGAAAGCGAAACTGGATGAGTTGCGCGTGGAGGATGTAACTTTCTTCCGTATGGCGCACCTGTACCAGTACGGACGTGATGTTGATGTTTGGAACGATATTGCACAATACCGTCTCCACGGCATTATCCCATCGTTCGTGGTCAACTATCTCAAAATGCTGCAATCACGGGAGCCATCATGCTCAAAAACCTCTTCATAGCTATCGCCCTTGTGTTCTTCTGCGCGGCTACCGTGTTCGCGCAAGAAGAGCCGCCCGAGTCGCTCGTCAATCAGTACAAAGACCTGCCTGTGAAGTGGGACAAGCGGTGCGACTTCCACAAGCAGTTAAACGTCCAGTGCCTCATTCAGTACGACGAGGACAACGACGTGGTCTGGCTTCTCTTGTTCGATGACAATATCAACATCACCGAAGTCGTGAAGGTGACGGCAGACAAGAAGGAGCACGTTCTGTGGGTTCGTTTCGACACGCGTTCATAACGCAAGAAAGCCGCCTTTTATAGACGGCTTTCACTTATTTTTTGTACCTCATCGTCGCGCATTTTTGATGCTTCCATCCATTGTCGTTGATATGGTGGTCTTTGGCGGTGTCGATTTCCTTGCAACACACTTCACAAATGTGATAGCGATTGTTGTAGGTGAGGACAGGGCGAAGGTCTTTCTCGATTTCCTCGATGCCTTCACGGATGAAGTCTGCGTTGATGAGCTTATACATCACCCGAAGAAACACTAGAGCTGCTTTCGTTTCATGAGGTGCGAACACCAGAGAAACGCCGAAGGTGCGATTGTACAGTATCTTCATCACGTTCTCCTTTCAAAGAGCTACAGAAGCCCTCTAGTCTGCTCGTGGTGGTCAATCATAGACAACCCTCGAAAGAATTGTATCTGACTTCTCTCGATAGCCAGTACCCCGCGAGCAGAATGGAAGGTTCCTTTTCATACACAGAGAGCTGGGGGCGAGGATTTGAAGAATGTCACCTCGCACGAATGAAGATGTGTAAAGTTGGTTCTTATCATTCACAGACTCCTTTACCAACCTGTCGGCCTGCGCGTCTACCTATTCCGCCACCCCAGCTCGCTATGTACGATTGAAGAAGTGCTCTGCTCTAGGGATTTCCGCTTATTACAGTTATCACAAGGCATCTTTCGATGATAAGTCCCTGCTTCGTGTGGCCACTGGCGGAAAGGGGTCGAAACCCTCCCTAGAATAGAACACTCCTTCTCTGTCAAAGTTCTACTCCCATTTTATCACCTCTATGTACGTTTGGTGGGGATATGCACAGTTATTGTCATAGTGTTTCAATTATGGTTTGTAAGGGCTAACATTCCTCTGTCCGCGTCGTTTCCGACAACAAAGTTCGCTTCTTCTGTTCCTTGTGGGCTAGGGAGGTGAGAGCGATTTCAAGTCCTTTCTTTAGTCCTCTGTCGAAGTGGTAGGCACTATTGTCTTGTTCAGTGTCGGGAATTGGGTTCTTTCGAGCAGTCTCTAACATTCCTTCGAGAACCCGAACAATCTCTTCTCGTTGGCGGTCTAGTTCGTGTAGGACAAACTCGCGCACATCATCTGCACGAAGCATAGGCTTATGTGGCTCGAATGTCTCCTTCTTGAAGTAGAAGTCTGTAAAACGCTCTTCAAATCCCTCCATCGTGAGGTTGTCTGCGGCAGGGGTGGGGATGGTCATATCAGTGTTTGTTATCTTCGAGGAGGGCGCGGGTGGTCATGGTGCTGTTGAGGTTAGTTTTTATTTCTCCCGATGGAGTCACCCTTACGTTTGTACCATACTCTTTAACCAAAGAAACAATTTCACCTAGACGCGAGTTTTTGTTAAGCATACGTCATCCATTACAAAGCACGCTGGTAAGGAAGTCGATTGTTTCGGGCGACTGGTCGTCGAGGTTGTCTTTAGCGAGGTTCCAATAAACACCAAGCCAGTAAACATCCCTTTTCCCTGTTGTTCGCCATCCAAACTCGCCCATATCGTCTATGACTAGAGTAAGTTCTCCACCTGGTATAGCCCGCAGAACGTCGGCGAGGGTGATTTTAGGCTGTACCCCAGTAACACACTCAAGAATTTCCTCATCAGACCAACTTTTGTGAAGTCTGAACCAATAAGCATATCCGAGTACTTCTTTATCTACTCGTTCTACTATCTCAGGCACCGCTTCGATGATTGCTGCACGGAGTTTTTCGAGGTTGGTCATATCTAGTTTCTTAGGGTTTAGGGGTGCGGGCGGCTTCAAGGACTTCTTGTAGTTGTTGGAGGGTCATACCTCTATTTTTTAATGAATAGGTCGCTGATAATTTTACCCAACCGTGTCTTTCGTTCGTACCTCTCTTTTTCTATCTCTCTATACGTATCACGCAACGTCTCTCGTATAGCCTTAGATACTCCATACACCACAGCGTCTGTCATCTTGTCACTAGCTTCCTTGCATCCTTCCATTCGTCCCATCTCTCTCCAAGCGTTCTCTTTTTTTGTTTCCTCAGAAAGTTCGTTGGATGTCATAGCGTTGCAGTGTAATCAAAGTGGTCTTCGCCACTTGCTGATGAATAATCCATAAAGTACTCACAATCGCTCTCGTGCACCTTCCCATACACACCTCTCTTGCAGTTGCATTTTTCTTTTTCCATAGTTTTGTTTAATTATTCCCCCTCTTGAAGAGGCTACAAGCAACATTGCTATGCTACCTATAGCCCTCTCACGAGGGCGTTCACTAATTCTTTAGGTTGATAAACGGTACGGTACTGCCTGGAATCATTTGTACTGGCAAGTGACCATCCCATTTCTGCACTGCCTGAAGCTGCACATAGTCTGCACCTCCCTGCGAGTTGATAGCCTGTGCCTGAATCTGAATCGCTTCTGCCTGTGCCTTAGCCGTTGCGATAGTCTGCTGCGCCTCATACTGCACCTGTGCGAGCTTGTTCTGGGCTGCGAGTGCGTTCTGTTGCGCCGTCACCTTTGCTTCGATGGCTGCATTGAACGAATCCGAGAAGGCGAAGTTCACGATGTTCAGCGAGTCAGTGTTCACTCCATATGCCTGCAGCTTCGTCGTCAACAGTGCGAGAATCTCCTCACGCACTTTCTCGCGTTCTGTGATGAGTTGTTCTGCAGTGTAATTTGCAGTGACGCTCTTGATTGATTCCTGAATCGCTGGGTCGATGACTCGGCTTTGATAGTCAGCGCCAACATTCTGATAGATAGCGGTTGCGTCTTGCGGGTTCACGTGGAAGTTAATCGCTACGCTCGCCGTCACGTTCTGCAGGTCGCTTGAAGCTGCTGTTGCGTCAACTTGCTCCTTCTGCGTCTGAACGTCCATCGAAGTGACACTGTCAATGAATGGAATCTTGAAGAAGAGTCCTGGCGGCACACTGCCTTTCACCGCACCGAATCGTGTCTTCACTCCTACGTATCCTGCACCGACTGTACCTACACTCGATGTGACTACGATAAGAGCGAGCACTACTAGCACTGCTGTTGTAATGGCTTTTCCGAAGCGGAAGTCACCATTTGCGTCTGTGTAATTGAACATAATTATGCTACTCGTTTAAGTTCTCCAGTAAGTCTGTCTCGCACCCAATACTCTTTCTTAGGTGGTCGCGGGCTTTTCTTCAGCGAGTAGATAAAGTTCTTCTTGTTTTTCCCCTCGCCGAAAGCGCCATCTATCTCCCATCCTTCCTGACGTAAGCCGTGAATGATGGCTCCTAGACGAAGTATGTAATTGTCTATTGCCCAGAAATTACTCACTTTGCCCGTCTCCATCAACTGCTTTATCACCAGTTCCTTCTGAGTTTTGTTCATTTTTAAGTTTCTTTAGTTTTTCTCTTTCCCATCGCACCTTCGAACCTTTCTTTCCTGCTTCAGAAAAGTGGCTGCTGCCGTGCTTCTCTCTCGTTTTTATGCCGCCCTGTTTTCCCCACAACGCCAATTGTTTCTTTACGGCGTCGTCCATATACCTGTTTATTTTTCTTATAAATTACCCACCAGCACGCTGCGGGGTTTTTCTTCCAAGCGATAGCGTCTTCATACGAACGAAGTAGCTGATAGTTGCTCCACCCTCGTGTTAGACCTGCAATTTGTTTTATGTCTCTACCAACGAGTGCTGCTATCTTCAGTCGCAACTCAGCACTCTCCGAAGTTGCTCTACGTGTTTGCTTTGCTTCCTTAGTACGTATGAAGAGCTTCTTTACGTACTCAGCCAGCTCCATCTATCTCATTCGTGAGAATATCTCGTGGAGAGTATCGAGCTTCGCTCCCACAGACTTTGATTTGACGAGAGCTTCGACCTGTTCCACCTTACTCATCTTTTTTGATGGCAATGGCATTGCTTCCATCTCTTCCTCTACCTTCTTCATCACTGCACGCATAACACGCATAATCTTGTCTTCAGCCATCGAGTATCCTAGTGACATCGACACAGCAATGATTCCAACAAACACTACCGTCATTAGTACGTAGTACATACTAGAAAGGTATATCGTCTGGGTTAAGACCTGAAGCCTCTACCGCCTCTATGTGCGATTCATCAGCAGGCGTTGGATTGATATGCTGCGCATATTCCAACGATGACATCACTTTCTCTTTCAAGAATTCTGGGAGTGATTCGAAAAGACCCTCATCCCAGTTCTCATAATCAAGAATTTGTGGCTTGTTGAACGGCGCTGGCGCTTCCATACCTTTTGGCAGTGGCGCTGCACTCTGAATCTCAGCACGCTCCTTTCCTGATTCTTTGCCAATCTTGTGAATCACGTTAAGAAGGCACGTCTGTCCAATGAGTGATTCGATTTGGAAGTTGTTTGCCTCTTCTTCAGTCAGTGGCTTGCCAATAATCCCAGTGACGAGCTTGTAGAGAGACGCCTTCTCGAACATCGAAAGCGTGTACTCTTTGAAGATAGCGAACGGCTTCTCTCCTTCGCCTTCTTTGAATTCTCTCATCTCGTTTGGAAGCTCGAAGCCAATGACTACTTTGTTCATCATTCGCTCTTCTCCAAGGTACTTCTCTGGCACCGTCCCAATGTGCAAGACACGGTAGCAGCGTGCTACGTGATTACCTGCTGGAACGAGTTCGAACGGTTTGTTTTCTGATGGTGGTGCTTTTATTGCCATAGGTTTTTTAATGTTTAAGACAGCTCTGCTATCTATAGCTATTTTAGCAAGCTCTTTGTCACAGTCAATGTAGACAATCGGCTTGCCTTGTGTTAGGGTTGTTATGTGTACTACAAAACACCCGTTTCACACTTCGCGGATACATAAGTGTTCACTGTTGCAACTTTCCACGGCTGTCTCGCAAGAGGCAGTCGTGTTGTGTTATACTCATCCCTATGGACGAAAATACAATCACTGAAAGCACTCCTGAAGTGGTCGTTCCTGCTGAAGTCGTAGAGAGCACTGTTGCTCCTGAGACTCCAGTCGAAGCGGCTCCTTCAGAAGAAGCTACAGTTGCCTAACCACGACTACGGCGATATTTGCTGCGGGCACGACTCTTTTTGATAGCCTGCAGTATTTCCTTTTGTGCAGGGTACATTTTCTGTAGTATCCCTGGGTCGCCACTTATGACACCAGTTTCTAGATACTCGTCTAGAATCGCGTTGAACTCTTTGTCTGTCATAGCTAGACGTGCTCTACAAGGCGCAAAACAGCCTCTAGGAGCGTTTTACGGTGTCTAGTAGTACTTTGGTGCTACTTCTTCGCCTCTTTTTCTGCGAGAATCGGCTGTACGACCTCAGTGTTGAATGCCTCCTGATTCTTCGAGAAGAGCCAGTTGATAAAGACCTTCTCTCCCTCTTTAGTAAGAAGGTTATCGCCGTCAACGATTCCAGCCTTCTTGAAAGACTTCATCGGTTCTGTGGTAAAGAGATTTACGAACGATGATGTAAGTGAAGTAATTGTTTCCATAACAGTTTTTGATGATGATGATTTAATAATTTCTACGTTTCTGCCCTTTTGAGCTGTCGTCCAGTTGTGTTTTCCACAGTTACAAGGTGTCCCTTTAGTACCCCCTTCGTTGTCTAACACGTATCCACACCCTCTACTGTCAACACACTTGATAGTGAATTCTCTTCCTATCATATCGTGTGGAGCGTCTGTTTCTGGCACGAATCTAACAACGTCCCCTACGTGTAGTTCTTTATCTCCCATATTAAGGCGTTATCCAGCTAATAAGTCTTTTGACAATGCTCTCCTTCTTCTCTGGGAAGAAGAGGTCGTCACGAAGTGCTCTGCGCTCTGGCTTTCTGCACCATTCAAGAAAAGCTTCGTAGTTGGCTTTCTCTTGAATGAAGTTCTGCACGTCTGGGCACGAAGTGTAGTCCACCTGATTTGCGAACGCAACGCGTTCTGCTATGAGTCCGAAGCGTTTCATATCGTGTCTGGCTCTACAAATTCCGCCTCACAATGCTCTTTGCATTCAGAACAAATGCCTACGTCTGCATAGATAGGGACACCACAGCAAGACGATATAGCATAGTTCTCATATTCGATGTAGTCGTCCATATGAGTTTAGTCTGATGACCACACGCTTTTCTTTGCGATGTTCTTCTCGTAGACCTCCTTGCACTTCTTCAGTGAAGGGAAAGCTCCTTCGTATTCTTTTCTGAAGTCGCCGTTGAGTATGTACCACTCTCTATCGCCAGGGTTGGTGTTTTCAATACATAGAGCAGTTTCTTCGATACCCTCATTGAGGAATTCATCATTGCTCGTAAGAGCAGCTGCCAAATTCCCGAACCCATAACTACGAGAACGTGGATTGTACGAGAGATAGAATCCTTTCCCTTTAAGCACTTCGTTGCCTGAACTGAGTGCGTCCCACTTCGTCTTTCTCATACTAGATTTTGTTTTCTCTAATATAGTCACGAAGTGCTCGCGCCATAAGAACATACACGCCCATACCGTGCGCAACATTCTTCATCTTCGTATAAGCTTTGGACGCCTCACGAAGAGAGATTTCACCGCGTGCCCACATAAGAGCGAAGCGCTGCTCGTCTTTTGTCGTTCTCACCTTGCGCGACTTTGGCTCTGGTGAATCTATGATTTCCTTCACAATGTCGGTAAGAGAACCACCTTCTTTTGATTTTCCAAACATACGTGCGTAGCTATTTTATAATTTCTCTTCTGCACCGCCCTCTATCTTCCATCCAGTCACTTTCATCGGCTTCCCGAACTTGTCCACTGTCATCTTCGTTGAAGACGTATCAGCTTCAAAGTTAAAGTCATAACCGCTTACAGGACACTTCCCAGTACCTTTTGATGGTAGAGGGAAACCACAACCTTCCAACGGTTCGCCGTGATTAGGGCAACAAGGTTTCCAAGAAGGTGTCATACTTTTTCTTCGTCAATATCATCCTCCATCTTGTCGAGGAAGCTGCTAATACCTCGCTCCTTTTGCACACCAGAAGATACTCCAACACTTTCAACACGGTGCTGATGATAGCGAGACGCCGACCCAAGAAGATTCTTCGAAGCGAGCACTCGTTCGATAGCTGCGTTGAAGTTATCCTGCGTGACTGCTTTCGCTTCTGTTGCAAGAGCGAGACGTGCTGCCTGGAGAACTGCATTCTTTATCTGCCCTCCAGTGAGCTTGTGCTCTGCAAGACTTTCAGCAGCGACTCCTTTAGCGAGCGGCATTTTCTTAGGCAACATTCTCTGCCAGATAGCGACACGATTATCGTAGTCAGGCTCTGGGAATTCAACGATGAGAGAGATACGGCGTTCGAGAGCTTCGTCCATATGCTCTACGCGATTCGTAGCGAGCACCAAGATACCTTCGAACTTTTCGATTTCGGTAAGGAGGGTATTCACTTCGCCAGCAAGTACCATCCCAAGGTCAGCGCGATTCGTGATGAGTGAATCGCATTCATCGATGAAGAGAATCTTCCCAGAAGACTTTGTTTCTGAGAAAGCATTGACGATGTTTCTATTCGCTGCACCAGGCTCTGAAGACTGAATTTGGTCAACTGATACCTGCATAATCTCTTTGCCTGTGGCTTTTGCGATACAGTGAGCAGCCCACGTCTTGCCTGTGCCTGGAGCACCGTAGAACAAGAAGGTCATCCCCTTACCATATTCGATAACCTCGCCAAGTCCCCACTCAGTGAAGAGCTTGTCGTGATTCTTGAACTGTTTGAGGACGGAGATGATTTCATCCTTCGTTGCCTTCTCTAGAACAAGAGCGTCAAGCTGAGATAGGTCGAGATTATTCACAGGTTTTTTCTTTTCCCCAGATTCTAAGAGCTTGAAATGTTTTGCTTGTACGAAGTGCCCCCTGTCGCGCCCTTCTGAACCCTTGTGCGGTACAACGTGTATATCTCCATCACTGTCTTCTGTGTGTGTCACCTTTCCGACCCATCCTTCTCTTGTGAGAGAATAGTTATCAGACGCACTCGCTTTGCCAATAACAATGTCCCCCACTTTGAATTTTGCACTCTTCGCTGTTGCCATTTGTGTTGAATTAGGTTGTTTAAGTTTTTTTACTGAACGCACCCACCAGTAGCCGTCTTCGTTCTGTTTATGCGTGTAAGACGGTGAAGCGTCTGTCGTGCCACCTTTGTCCCATCCACCTGTACAACTGATGTTAACAGGATTTCCTTTTTCGAGTTGGATGAGATACAGACGATTTCTTGATTTTGTATTGTACTGTGCAAGCCAGCCGACTATCCCACCTGGTGAGATAACGTAGTCCCCTATCTGTGGCTTCATAGCACTAGACTGTGGCGTCATAGCACTAGACTTTAGGCATTTTCTTCTCTACCTCTTCTCGCATTTTTGCGATGATGAACTGTGTGCCCATCAGTGAAGGAATTCCCATCCCGTCTTCGTTAGCCATCATATAGAACTCCATACCTGCGCGAAACGCGAGCATAGACTGCAATGAGGCGCTAACTCCAATGTTGTTGAGATTCTTCGTTATCACTCTCTTCAGCTTTTCGATGTCTGCTTCCTCCATCATTTCCCCCGCCATTTCTGCAGAGAAAGCGTCCGGTTTCTTCTTTAGACGCTTTGACTTCTCGCTTCCATCGTCAGCGATACCTCCTTTGATGTGAAACTCCATAGGCTAGAGTCCCATCTTCTTATTAACCGATTCCACGATGGCTCTCTTCAGGTCATCGAGCATTTCAATGTACTGGAACGCTTGTGATGAATCTACGTCGTACGAGAGAACCTGCCCATCTTTGCCACTGATTCCAAGCGCGATTACTGAATCGAGACCATTCTCTTTCGAAAATGCCTTCAATGACTTTTCAGTGATAATCACTCTCCCATTCTTTTTCATTGCCATACGTAGTTTAGTTAGTTGTAATAGGTTTTTAATGTTTTTAGCGTGCGTGAATTGGCACCTTTATCTCTCTACTAGACAAGTCCTCTACTGGGATGACGCGCTTCTTCTTCGCCTCCACTCTTGCCCTTCGTTCTTCTGCTTCGACTGCCGTCTTCCCCCAAATGCCGTGAACCTTTCTCTTGTGCAGACCAAGACCGATAGTCCCCTTACAAGAACGCCCACACTTTTCGCAAGTGCG
>JAEHJW020002820.1_pt1 | contig 39427 bp, 59 predicted proteins | sample 9271431 | NCBI WGS metagenome assembly JAEHJW02 | reverse complement strand
TTTTCAATAAATCTTCCCTTCTTTGAGTTTCAAGTTTTGCAGCTTCCTGCGCGGCTTGGCGGTCAACTTTTACTTGTTCAAATCGCTGATTCATAGAGTCTTTCAATGCCTGTAAATTGGGAGAAACTTCTGGAATTTGGATTGAACGTGGGTCGAGTTGAATACCTGCCGCCTGCGACATGGAAGCGCTGATTGCCTGGCCTTGACGAGCAGTTTTCAATAAATCTTCCCTTCTTTGAGTTTCAAGTTTTGCAGCTTCCTGCGCGGCTTGGCGGTCAACTTTTACTTGTTCAAATCGCTGATTCATAGAGTCTTTCAATGCCTGTAAATTGGGAGAAACTTCTGGAATTTGGATTGAACGTGGGTCGAGTTGAATACCTGCCGCCTGCGACAATGAAACACGCGGAGGAATTGGAGCCGGTGGGGCTGCCGTCGAGAGAGTGGGCAGCGAGTTGGCTTGCATATCTCGGAATGGCTGGAGAGCTTTCTGCATAGCGCGGTCGGCGATTCCCATCCTGCCGCCGATCTGACTATGAATTGCCTGCTCAGGGATTTTTCCAATGGATTGGGGAGCCTGCTGATCCGCGCCCTGCTGAAGAACTCTTCGAGTCGTCGCTGCATCTATGTCGTTCGCGAGTTCCCAGCTTCTTCCGGCCCTCTGGCGAATATCTGCCACTTGCTCAGGAGTAATGCCTCTTGCATCTGCCAGACTTTGATGCAATATATCCCGCAGGCGCGACGCCTCAGCTTGAAGGTCCGCTTTGCTTGCAAGGGCGCGGCGCATATCATCTGCGTTCAGCTTTGGCATGTCCAACTGCTTGTTGATCGCAGTGATTCTCTGGTCGATATCGCTAAGTGTGGCCTGAGTACGTGGTCCTTCTCCGACGCTCGAACCAAATCCAGTTCCCGATGTGTCAACGTACTTGTTTGCCAAATCGCCCATGAGCTGATTATTTTTGAAGTCCGTAATCGCCTGGGCATGACCCTTGGCCGCTTCAGCAAGCTCCAGTTGGGTATTCAGCGGGTTGTTCGTCTTCTTCGCGTATTCAAGGATGTTCGGAATCTCCTGCGCCGCCGCGTTGATGAAGTTCGGAGCATCCTTCAGGTCGGGAAGAACGGCCTGAGCAAGCCCTCTCGCGGCCATTTGCTGCTTCGAAACGATCAGCGGCGAAGGTTTGGGTCTGAGATAGTTCTCGACCGCATCGGATCCCTTTGAAATGGCATCCCCTACCTTGTAGGCGGCATCGGGAAGAACAGATGCGGCTGCTCCCCCAAGTTCTCCGAGGCCTCCCAGCGCCAGTGCAGAGCCTATCGCCCGGCTCGCATCGACCGGATTGTTCGGCACCAGAGGCGTGTTCCACCGCGCAGGCTTTCCCGCTGCCTGCAAAATGGCGTCTTCTGCGTTCTCGACGAGTGGACGAGCGCCGAGGCCAGTGGACAAGATGCCTTCCGCTGTCTGCAAGGGATGGCGAATGATTCCCGCTACACTTCCCGCGGCGTTCGTAAGGTTGTTCTCGACCATCTCGCCCATCGTTGCATCTCTGGGCATTGGAACTGGCTGCGAAGCGGATTCAAGGGCATCGAGGGGATGGGCAAGCATCTGCTTTGTCTGGTCCCAAAATGAAGGCGCTGCGCCCATCGTGTTGCCGTTGATCTTGAACCCCGCCGCAAGGGCGTCTTTCACCCTTTCAGATGGAACCATGCCTGCATTGCCGGATGGAGAGGTCATCGGAACCGGAGGCGAAGAAGGCTGTTTGAATCCAGCCGCCAGCGCAGCCTGCACCTGGTCAGCTGGAACCTCTCCGAGATTTCCCTGTGGTGAGATGAGTGGAACGGTGCTCACTGGCTTGTCCTCTTCCCGCCGAACTGCGCGAACTCATCTGCTTGACCTACAGGCGCACTCTTGCCCTGCACGGCATTGGAGAAGTGATTCGAGAAGTCGGTGATCGTCTTATGGTAGTCGTCCAGCGACTTCGCTGTGAGGAGCTTCTGCTGGGCATCCATGCCGATGTTCAACTGATTCTGGGTCTGTCCCTGAATGTAGTCCACAAGTTTCTGAATCTGCGCACGCTGCTCTGGAGGAATCTGCGCCTTCGAGGGGTCAAGGCTCCATTTGTTCAGGTTCTGCTTGAGCTGGGTCCACTTTGTCGCACCCCCTACAACCCTATCGATTTCGGCTTCGTTCATTCGCAGCCCGCTTCCGGGACCGCCGGTTGTAATGTTGAGCAACTCCGGGGCGATCATGGAATCTGACTGAGGATCGCCCTGAAGAATCGCTTTATTGAGACGGCCAATCCGCTGCGAAAGCTGCTGCAACGGCTGCATCTTCTGGTTGATGAACGTGTTGGCGTAGTCGAACCCCTTGGAAAGCGAATTGTCCTGTGCCAATGAAAGCTGCTGCTGCCGGAACTGACTCATCATGTCCAGAGTTTGTTTCCTCAGCCCGATGTTGGCAGCCATCTGCTGCGCTGTCTGCTGACTCTTTTCCGTACCTTCCATCAGCTTGTCGATCCGGTTGAAGTCGTCAGGAGTTGCGTTAGCACCAAGCTGAAGATTGTCAGGAACGGGCTTGTTCGGATTCAAGACTGAATACCGCTGCGCCAGACCTGCGTTGAGCGCCTGGACTTGTTGCGGAGTTAGAGAGCCGTGCTCGGCCTGCTCCCCCTGAATCTTCGACAGGTCAAGCTGGTTTTTGACGGCCTGCGACAAACTCATCACGCCCAGACTCATCTTCTGGAACTGCTGATCTCCGGGGTACTGCGGAGGAAGCTGGGAGACGTTGTGACCGCCCTGAGCGAGATTCTGCAACACCTGCTGATAGACCTGCGGGCGTTCCTGCGGGTTTGCGTTGCCGACCTGCTGCGCCGCGGCCGCCCATGCGTCTGCATCGGAAGCTGCCTGTTTGCCTTTGGCTGCCACCAACTGCGCTGCCTGGTTCTGAATCGCCAGAGACTTCTCTTGGAACCCCATCAAGTCCTGCGGCAGAACTTTTCCGCTCGCCTGCGCGGCCTGCATGGCCTGATTCATGTCGCCCTTGGAAGAGGCCCATGCGTTCATCAGCGCGTTCTGGCTGTCCATCATGCGCTGGTTCATCGTGTTCTGCATCTGCCCGGCTTGAAGCGACTGCTGAGCCTGCTGGATGCGCAAGGGCTGCATCTGCATCTCGTTCTTCAGCCCCATCATCTGAGCGTACTGCTCCAGAGCATTCGGAGGCGCAGCCGGAGGCTTGATAGCGAGCGCTGGAAGTGGAATGTTTCCCATGTCCTATCCTTGCGGGGAAAGAAGAGCGTTCCCCATCGCTGAGTTTGGACTGATTGTCGGGACTCCGCCACCTTGGCTCATCAGAGAACTTAGGATCAAACCGTTGGACAAAGAACTTCCTGCTCCGCTCAGCGCCCCTCCGTATGCGTTGGCTGCTCCCGTATAGCCCGAAGCAATTGCCGCCCCGGCATTGTTCATCTGCTGCCCAATCTGGCCTGCGGTGTTGCTGAGCGTGTTGCCGATCTGCCCGGCAGTCGTCGAACCCAGAGATCCCAACTGCTGCGCTGCCGTCTGTCCCGTTCCCGACATGGCCGCCAGCCGGTTGTATTCGTTCGCCTGCTGGTTTGCCCAGGTGTTGTAGTTCGTCTGGTATCCCTGCAGCGCCTGGTTGTAGATGTTGTTGTAGTTTGTATCCGCCAGGCCCTGAGAGTAGCTGTCCAGCGCATTTAGCGTGCCGCCGGTCAGCAAAGACCCATTCGCCGCCGCGCTCGCCTGCAATGCCTTTTGCCCCTGCTGAAGCGCGAACTGATACCCTGGCGTATTCTGCGCCTGCTGAAGCGTAGGAGCTTGAAAATTTCCACCCGGAAAACCGCTCATCAGCGAGCCATAGGCTCCAAGAGTTGTGTTCGGCGTTCCGGTCAATTGGTTCACGCCCGGAAGGTTGATTGATCCCCCAACTCCGGGAATGGAAAGCGTAGTTCCGCTCTGCGCAGACGATTGAGGAATGCTCGGATTGCTCTGTACTCCGGGCTGATTCGCGCCGTTTCTGAAAGCTCCCATCTGGCCGGAAATCGATGAGAGTGCGGACGGACCCGCGTTCATGGCGGTCGCCGTTGGAGCCATCGGAGAACCATTCACGCTAGGAGCAGATTGATTCGGAGATCCCTGATTCCATCCCGCGATCGATCCAGAGGGAATTCCATTCAGCGTGGCGCTACCCTGTGGACCGTTTACCGAAGGGTTCATCCCACCGCCAAACCCCGGAACGGACGGCGAAAGCTTTGGTGCTCCCCCTGAAAGTCCGTTCATATCCGTACCAGCCATCGGAACAGAAGGATTGGGAGTTGGTACGCCGCCTGGCAGTGCATTCATTGGAGTTCCGCCAAACGAAGGAACAGAAGGCTGCGGAGCGCTCCCGCCTCCTGGTCCAACGCCCATCAGATAGTCGAGGGACGACAGAGCGTTGGCCCCACTTTTCAGCCACGGTTGCTGATTGGCCTGCCCCTGCTGGTAGGTGTAGTTGGTAAATCCAAGCTGCTCCTGTCCAAGTTCAGCCTGAAGCTGGGCTGCTTGCTCGGCAGCCGAAGCCTGTGTACTGGCCGCATTCTGAGCAGCATTGGCACCGATAAGACCTCCGCCGATGCTTCCAGCGGCTCCGAGTCCTGCTGCCAGTGCGATGCTTGCCGCCATATCAGTTCACCTTCTTTTCAAAGACCAGTCGCGTGTTTTCCCATCCCAACATGCTGAAAATTGACTGCGCGCCCGGCGACCGATCCATTCGGGCTGTAGCCAGCATAAGGCCAACTTTGCGCTTTTTGCACTCTTTTTCCATCTCCGAGAACAACTTAAGGCCGTTCGTGCCTCTTCGATAGTGGGGATCAAGGTAGTACACGTCCATCGCCGCCGTGAAAAGGTCATAGTGCGGGTGGCGGCACAGGAAGTTGATAAAGTACCCCACAAGCTTTCCCCGATCCCGCGCCGTCACCACCAGCAACGTTCCTTCATTATCGGTTTGTGCGTACTTCGGGTCGTCCAGAAGGAGTTCGGAGCCGGTGAGGCCCATTTCTTTCCAGTGCTCGATGTACAGCGGACGAATTTCGTCCCGAATGTCTTTCCAGCGTTCGCATTGGCAGGTTAGGCTCATATTTTCTCCAGCGCCTCGGCCAATTCCTTCACGGTTTCAGGGAAAACGCCGTCAGGAAGCTGCTTTCCGCATCGCTTTTCGACTTCCAGCAAAAACTCCGTGTATTCCAGGGAATCTAGAAACGAGAAATCCTTCTCCTCGGTCGGCCTGAGTCCGAAAAGCTCTTCCGCCGTATCTTGAATCATCTGAATCATTGTATCCATCGTATCTCCACTACTCCCGGCGCTCCGTTTCCGCCTGCTGCTGAGCTATTTGACGAGCCACCACCACCGCCTGAACCGTACGCTTCGCCGTTCGATCCGTTTCCCGTCGTTCCTCCGTAGAATCCCCTTCCGCCTCCGCCGAAGTAGCTAGCTCCGCCGCTCGCGCCGTTAGAAGATGAGAAACTGTTTCCCGTTCCACCGTCGCCTCCGTTTGTACTCAGCGCATCACCGTTTGTCGGTGTGCCTCCAGGTCCACCATAGTTCGCGTTCGGAGTGTCTCCCCCGATTCCTGCCCCGCCGCCGCCAGCCGTCACCGTGGTAATCGTCTGCGTTCCACTGGCAATCGAAGATGATCCGCCAGCGGTTCCCGTTGCGCCTGCACTTCCCACTCCACCCGCGCCGATGGTCACGGTGATCGTGTTTCCAGCCGTCCAGCCGCTTTCCAAAACGTGAGCCATCGCTCCAGCGCCGCCGCCCGATCCGCTCACACCAGAAGAACCACCACCACCCGAACCCCCGCCTCCGACAATGAATATCTCAAACTGCGTCGAAGTCGATGTACCGGCGGGAATCGTGAAAGTTCCAGATGCCGTGACGGTTGTAACGTGAATCTGCCCAATTGTCGAAGACGGAGAGGCGCAATTGTTGCTTCCAGGTGAAAGGCCTTGCGAGAACTGAGTTCCAGTACAAAGTGCTGGATAGGCTCCCGACGAAGATGGCAGCGAAGTGATATTCGATCCGCTGATGGCCGGGGAGTTGGTCAAAGTCGGCGCGTTGGCTGCGCTACCAGTTCCGTGTGAGACGAGAACTTCGTCAGTAGCAGCCGTGTTTCCCGCCAGCATGGCCGTTGTGTTTGCTGCGCTCTGGTATGGAATTGACCCCAAAGACCCTCCATCGAGCGACGTGGCCGTAGAGGCATTCCCGTTCAGTGTGCCGTTGATCGTGGTGGCCGTGAGAGTGGTAAAAACTCCGGTCGAAGGAACGGATGCGCCGATGGTCGTGCTGTTGATCGTGCTATTTGTGATCGTTGCGCCGTTGATCGTGCCGTTCAAAAAGTAGTTGCCCGGAACGTTATCGACAACCCACTGCTGCACACCGGTTGAACAATTCGTTCCACCATAACTCCATGCTGCAATCTTGTACGTTTCAGGGCCAAGCCAGATATTCGCGCTTCCGGTCGAGTCAAGAATTACAGGATTTGGGTTTGGTGTGCTTCCAGTCGAATCCGTGTATGTGTTCTGCGGGGTATTGGTTCCACCCTCGTAGAAAAACACGCATCCAGACGCCAGCGGCAGGCCGTTCGGATCAACAAACGTGGCGCGCGCATTGCGGTACGGAGTGACGGCAACCTGAGCACTCATGGCCGTGCAAAACAGGAGAGAAATCAGCGCTTTCCGCATCGGGCTACCTCACTGTCTGAAATAGGATACAAGGTTTCCATACGCTCCATCCTTGCCAATTGCCGGAATTTCTACAGCTTGAATCTGGCCCGTTGATAGCAGCATATCCACTGTCGAGCCGTCGCACACATGCCATCCAGATCCACTCGGAAGCGAAGAGAACGGCTGAATCATTCCCGAACCGGCCTCTCCCGGCCCCCAATTCCACTTCGTTCCGGTCCAAGTCAAAAGGTGAGCATAGTCTGTCACTCCGACCAAAAACCCTTCGTCGGGAGCCGACAGGTCTGCCGGAAGATTGGCCTGAGTCGCCTGCATGATGCCGGAAGCATACGTCCAGACCGATTGAATATCCACATAGAACACCTGCCGGTCAGTCTCGTAAAACAGCGAGCCGTTCGAGTAGTTCGCCGCTGGGTAGTTGGCAAGCCTCTGAGCATGTGTCCCTGCGTACACCTGCGACTGAGTGTTCTGCGCGTTCACCAGGTTGTTGAACTGAAGAAACCCAAACTGGCTGAATCCATGCGGAGTCGAGGAATCGAAGTACTTCACGTTCGTCATGAATGGAGCAACAGTGTTTGCCATCATGCCATCCCCGCATAACGCTTGACGAGTCGCGGAATCGGATAGTCGAACCCGGGCCTGGCCTTCAGATAGGCATTTGCAATCCGCCACGGAATCGGATCGGTGACCACCATCTCATAAACTCGATCACGCGCCTGTCCGAGCCGGTTCCAGTAGACACGTTTACGGTACTCTCCAGCCTGTCCCGCGCTCGTCCAGTACTCGTTAGACCACGTTCTCCCCCCATCATCGGACCACCTGAGCATAACCTGCGGGCCTACGGGGTTCCCAGCTCCGTCCGTCAATGGAGGAATCGGCCCATCCCCAGCCTCAACGTCAATCTGCATGAAGTCGTGGAATATGCGCGTCTGTTCAGTCGAGATATGCGGCGCGCGGCGCATCCTGCGAATCGGCGCGCCGTTGTCCTGATAGTTGTAGATCGACATGGAGTAGATGTTGCCCGACTGCCAGTCGCCGACAAGGTGCTGGTTGAACGCAAAGAGATGCGTCCCGGCCAGGGATGCCCAATACGATCCTTCATTCCAGTAGCCTCGTTCATGCCACTGCTGCGTCGCCACGTCATACACCCATGTTGCGCCTTTGCCTTCGTTCGCGCTGGGGAATCTCAGCACGTAGAACGTATGGCCCTGATCTACGTAGGCATAGCCAACTGCATCTGATCCTTGATTGGGATATGTTGCCCACGCCGTTTCGACTGCATGGTTTGAAATTCTCTGTGGCGTGTAACCATTCGCCCGCCACGCAATCGGTCCTCCGGTGACATACGCTCCCAGCCAGAATGGAGCATTGTCGGCCACCGCCAAAGACCAGGGCGCATGAAGACCTTCCTCCATGAAAGCTCCGGAAATCACGTCAAACGGCGTGTAGGGGTTCGCTCCTGAGTTGTAGTAGACCTGAGTGTGGCCGTCCTGACCAAAAATCCACAACTGCCGGAACGCCTGAATGATTCCGGCGATGTTCTCCGCAAAGACTTCGACCTGCTGAACGCTCAAAGCATTCCAAGTCGTCAGGTCTTCCAGCGAAGAAACCTGAAACTTGTTCGAGTTCGATAGCGTCACCACGCCGTATCCATCGCAGAAAACCAACTGTACGGGAGTTCCTTGGATGTTCCCTATCGGACCCGTCAAAGTGTTCGTTTTCGTATTGAAAACATACAGCGACCCAGCCGAGACAATGCCAATCTGATAGCCTGCTGTCCCGTTCGTTGCCATCGATACGGGGTTGCCGTCATTCCCGACGTTCCCACGATTCGTCGCGATTCCCGACGAAGTGACTTCCCACAGACTTGAGCCGCCGACAAAGAACGCTCTTCCGTTGATCTCCAGACCGCCGCGCACCGGAGTTGCGGTCTCAGCAAACAGATTCAGCCCCGGCGTTGGATAGAGCGCGAAGGCACCTTTGCCCATGCCGCTTTCAATCGCCTCTGGATACCAGTTCATGCACCGCTGGGAATCAGCGTTGATGCTTTGACTTTGATATGTGCCAGCACAGAATCCAAATTGCATTAGCTGTTACTCGGAAGACCGGAAAAGTAGTTGTAGTCGGCCCACGGGTGCATACCAGGCATGCCCACATCGCCCGTCTGACCGCGTGGAGATTGAATGTTGCTTCCCTGTACTGCCTTGGTGACGCGCAGCCACATGCTTTCCTGCTGCGGAGTCCAGGTTCCTTGAAACGCTCCTACCATATCCCTTGCGAGCGAGACTTTCAGCGCCTTTGCATAGGCCGGAGGAAGATTGAACGACGTGGAGAGAGACGGGAACTTCGGAACAACTCCCCAAATCTTCAGTCGAATCTGGTAGCTGTAGTTCGGAACCGGCCAGAGATAGATCGACCCGTTCGGGAAGTCAGGATCATACCAGAGGTCGGTCGGAATGTCGGTCTGAAGGTCTTTGACCCGAACATTCATCCACCAGCGCGAATCCCGAACGTGAATCGGCACATCGACCACCGGTGCCACGTTCGTCAAAACCAGCGTAGCCTGCTCGACAACTTGGGGTCGTTGTCCCATAGCCGGAGTAGAGAACGTCGGGAAAGATGACCCAGCGAGAATCACCGAACCAGAGTCATTTGCGCTTGGAATGTTGGCCGAGATGATGGGAAGGCTGAACTGCGTTGCAGAAACCCCCTGAGCGTTTCCCGTCACGTTCAGGACATTGCCGCCGTTCGTACACCCCTGAACCGTCACCTGCTGGCCGTTGGCGAAGTTGTTCTGGCAGATGTAGGTCGCCAGATTATTCGTCAGCGACGTAGACGTGATTGCGCCCATCGGCCCGATCGTATGAGGATTCAGACCTGGGACAAGCGTGAATACAGGAACGGAAAGGTCGTAGATGTAGACCCGGCGCGCAGCCCACTCATCCACCATGTCATTCAGCTTGTTGAGAGCGAACTGCGCGTCGGGAGAGTTTGGCGACTCGTTGAGAGCGATCGCGTTGATCTCCTGAAGTGCTCCGGTAATGAGGTCCAACGCTGTCGCCATCGCTTACACCATCTCTTTTCGCCGTCGTCCGTCGATCTTCTTGACCTCAGCCTTGGCCGATTCGCTCAACGTGTCGGGCACATCCTCCCGAAACTCAGGAGCTTCCTCCGACCATCCATCTTCGAGAGCCTGCCGAAGCTGATGCTCGTTCTGCACCAGGGCCGTGTGAATGTGGGCCTTCACATGGATTGTCTCTTCCAGAACGCTGCTGCCCACAATTGCCGTACGCGTCTCGGTGTGCGCCGGGAAGCTCTCAGCGTGGTTGTATACCATCATCGGGAACTTCTGATGCCGGTAGGGAACCTTCGGCGGGTCGTTCAGGTTGTGAATCGTCGCAGGCTTGTGCTGGGAGTCATACTTCGCCAGCAAAGCTCGCATCTGTTCGGCTTCAATCGGAGAAATTTCTGTTGGCATGTTCACTCCACAGCAGATAGCCAGTTGCTCCTGCTGCTGTTTCCGGGTTAGCGTTGAGGATCGCTGGTACACTCCGGGATCGTTGAACGGCATTTTTACACCAATTCAGTCGGTTCCGGCGCAACCTTGAATCCCTCTGCGAGCGCCGAGGTCAGTTCCTCCGGCGAGTTCACCATTCTGGTCGATTCCGGCCCATACACCATCTGCGGAAAGTCCTGATGCTGGTACGGAGCCTGGGGGAAAGCGTGTTTCGGCGAGTTCGCGCCCTTCTGCGCTATGCCGTGTGTGTCTTCCATGATTCCTCCGGGAAAATGCCGCGCCGGGTTAGCAGCGCGGCATCAGGGTTATGGGATAAAGCGAGCAACGGTGAACAGGTACGTTCCCGCTGCCGGAGTGCATGCCGCTGCCGTCAACGTCGTGAAGTAGAGCGACACCGTGTTGGCCGCCGTCACCTGAGCACTCGTCAGAGGGCACAGAGACGTGGGAACCGGAGCGCTCACCACCGCAATCGGCTCACCCGTCACCAGACCCGCTACGGTGAACGTCTGTGCCGCCGTCTGGATCGCTGCCGATGTAGCGGCTGGTGTAATGCTTCCAGTCGTCATGACAGGTGCCCATTGCGTATTGCCCGATGAGAATGTGACGCAATTCCAGTACCGAGGCCGCGTGGTAAAGGCAGTGTTCGTCACAATCGTTGGGTTGGTCGTGTTCGCCGCAGTGCAAGGCCCAAACGGATCTGTAGAGATGAAGGAGTTCGGACTCCCCACCCACACGACCGCTGCGGCATTGTGCGCCGTCTGCTTTGTACCGTTCGCACCGCGCTGCACGGTAATCACGGTTCCGCTGGTCGATTCCACAAACATGGATTCGCCATCCACCAGGAGAGTGGTGCCGAAGCCAGGCGTCTGCGAAGGTCCGCCAAACGGGTTGGGAGCCACGATCCCGGATGCCGAAGCAACCTGAATCGTGGTTTGGTTGGCGCTGACGGCCCCGGTCAGGGTCGTCTGCTTCAATGCCGTCTGGGCACTCATCGGAATGACCGCCAGAGCCAGCAGGAATGGGATGAATCGAGTGATCTTCATGCTGTTAAGCTCCCACCACGGCGATAGCACCGTTGTCCTGATAAAGATTGCCCAAACCAAACAGGGAATCCATGCGGTTGACCTGCATGCTTCGTACCGGATCCCACGCCTTCACCTTGCGGATCGAAAGCCCGGTTTCCGGGTCGGTTGCATCGCCTGCAGACTCGACGGCGTGCGGAACGTACAGCTTGGCGCCGACAATCGCAAACGCCTGCCGGGTCAAACCGAGTCCCACCGTGCCGCTCTTGCCGTTCGGCGAAGTCGTACCCGGCCAGAGCGTGAAGGCCGCACCGTTGGCCGGCAACGAATCCACGTTCTGATACTGGTTGCCAGGACCGTAGATCGGAGGCAGGAACTGCACAACATCCGCGCCGCCGCCCACACACGTCAGAGCCTGCGTCACAGTGAAAATCTTGTTGTACGCCTTGCCCGGAATCTGGTAGGTCATCGGGTTCACAAGATTCACGCCTGCAATCGAGAACTTGTCTCCGACGTTCCAAGTGTCGCCTGCATTGGCATTGATGGTCAGAGAGGTTCCCGACTGCCCAGCGCCGTTCACGGTCGGAAGACCACCCGCACCGCTCCACGTTCCGGCAGTCTGACGAGCCAGAGCCTGCTCTTCGTAGAACATGAAGGTCGCCAGTTCGCCAATCACTCCGTCTTTCCACGCCTTCGTGATTTCATCCGCAGGGTGGAAAATGGTCGTGATGTTCGATCCGAGCGAGGTCATCATACTCGAAGAAACCATCATGCCGCGCTTGCCAAGAACCCCGGCCGCGTTCTCTTCCAGGTGTTGCCGCGCAGTGTAGTACGTGGCAACGCTGGTCGGGTCCGTGCCGAGAGTGCCGGTCATCATGCTCGTGTTCTGAGATGCAAACAGCGCGCATCGCCGGTCGCATTCCTGCGCCAAAGCAGCCGCAGCAGGCTCGAAGTACTGCTCTTCCAGCTCGCTTTCCGACCGCTCCACTCTCACAGCGGCTTCATAGTCGTCCCATTCAAAGGCGACCTGCATCCACTGATCCAGCGAAATCGGCGTCTGAAGCCGATTGATGCCCTGCGGAGCGTATCCGAGACCATCAGAAACCGTGAAGCGTTGAGGGAACTTGACCGTAATCATCGAACCCGGAGCAAATTCCTTGTGAAATTCCTTCTCCCAGGACCGATTGAAATACTCGGCCACAACGAGCTTGTTCAACAGGAGCCGCAGGACTTTCAGCGACACCCATTGTGAGTTGAGAAAATTGTTTGCCATTTAGAGTCCTTTACGCCGGGCCAGGTCTTTCCTGTCTTCTGCCCGCTTCCAGGCAGCAAAGGCATTCAGATCGCCCTTCTTCATGGCGTCCATCGCTCGCTCGGATTCATCCATCGGGCCGCCGCCACGCGAACCAATTTCAATCGGAGGAGCCGCAGTACGCTGGGATTCCTTTTGCGTAGAGGGCTTTGCAGGCTCAGAGGACTTCTTCGACAGCTCTTTGGAGATCGAGTCTTCCATGTTCGTGATGAGCCAAGCCGCCTTGCGCGGATCGCGCCGAACCGTCTCAGCGAAATCCGCCCTTGTCTCTTCCGATCCTCCAATGACATACAGGAGATGCGGAAGGAATGGCGAATCGTTAATCATCCTCGAAATGAAGGGGTCAATCTCTTTCTTGCTGTCAGCCTCCAGAAGATCGGTCAGAACTGGTCTCGCAATCGTGTCGAAGTCGGAGTAAATCTTGCGCGCCTCACTAAGCCTCGACGACGCCTGCTTCACTCTTGCTTCGTTCTCGCGTTCCGCATTGCGGTAAGCCTCGCGCACATCCGCCTTGTAGTCGGTCAGAGCGTCCTGAACCTCTTCCCAGGTTGCGTTGGGATGCTGAGCAGCATACGCGTCGGTCCAGGCTTTCACCTTGAAACCGCCGCGCCACTCTTCATAGGTTCGGGGGGTCTGAGTTTCCTGCTTTTTCGGGTTGCGCGTTTCTTCCAGTTCCTGACGTAGCTTCTTGATCTCATCTGTGAACGTCTTGAATCGTGCTTCCACGTCAGGACGCCGCTTTGCCTGTTTCTCTACGCCTTTGGTTGCCGCTGGGTCGGCTGCGTCGCCAGATTCCGTTTTTTCTGCGGGTGCCGGGTCCGCCTTTTTCGGCTTTTCGGGAATAGTGCCGCTGATCCTCCACTCGGCATAACCATCCGTGCCGCTCTGTGGAATCTCTACGGGAGTTGCAGTTGACGATTCTGCTTGCGTCATTGTTTCCATGATTTCCCCTACCCTTGCGCCGGGCCAGCGGGTTGTGAAATCGCTTGCTGTGCTGCCGCAATACGATCATTCTGCGCCTGTTGCTGCGCCATTGCAAGCTCATGTTGATGTTCAACCTGAGTCATGCCCCGTTCATGAGCCGCCTCATGCAGAAGTCTGTACGTCGCAATGTCCCTCTCGGCAATCGCCTCGTTGGTGTCTTTGCTGGCCGTCATCTCCGCCACCGCGAGGGCTGTCGATGCCTTCAGTTTCTCAACTTCAAGCTGCCCCTGACGGTCGATGATCTTGGCCTGCTTTTCCAATGTCAACTGCTGGAGTTTGGCCTGCATCTCGGCAAACTGCTGCTGCATCGCCTGCTGGTTCTGCATCATCTGCTGCATCTGCTGGGCGTTTTGAGCGTTCTGCGGGCTGATAATCTCGGCAATCTGGTCGCCCATCGGCCCTAATTGCTTCAACTTAACCACCATCGAGAGAATCTTTTGTGCCTGCTCAGGACTCAGTGGAAGCGCATGAAGGTTCTCCACAAGCGTATCGGCAAACTCGCTGCCTTCTTCCCGCTGAGATTCATGCGAAGGCCCGGAACTGATCGTCACCTGATATCGGCCCTGATCTTCTGCAATCGGAAAGTGATACGCGTGACCTTCAGTGTCCTGAATTGGCATGTCGGAGTTGATCGTCACGAGCTTATGCGACCCGTCCGCCAGCCTGACGGGTTTTTCGGTCTTATCCGCGTCCGTAATCGACAGCCAGTGATTGATGATCCTGCCCGTCAGCTTGATGGCGCGGTCGTAGTTGTCAACAAGGTGATAGGAACCAATCGCCTGCTCAGATTGAATTTTGTCCAGCGCGATTCCAGACTTCTGATTCGCCCTCTGCGCCTGCGTCGGGAGTCCCTGAAGGCCCATCGCCGCCTGAACTGCCCTCTGACAGATATCCACCCCCACCGCATACGCCTGAAAGTCTGGAGTCAGTTCTTGCCTTTGCGGTAACGGCAGAATCTGCCCACTGGCCTCGTCCACCGTCGGATCGACCTGCAAATACGGGTGAAAGACCGTGTTGGCCGTCTTCCATGCTTCCGCATCCGTCTCAAACTGCCCGGTATAGCCGACAAACGACGTTTTGGGAAGCTGGCCGACGTTTTCCAGCATCGAACTCATCACATACGCCAGAGCCTTTTGAGGATCGCGCGCCAATGTCACCAGCGACAACAGAACTCGCTCGGCGCCGCCTTGTCCGTACTCGACCCAAATCTCTTTCCCCGGTACCGGGACAATCGGAATGTAAGGCCCAGGTTGTTCAGGCCCTTCTTTCAGAATCTCCACTCCGTTTGTGATGTACTGACGAACCCTTTTCTCGGCCTTCTTCTTGCCCTTCCCATCCTGCCGCGTGGTCTGCCGAATCTCCCAATACGACGCCACCACAATACATTTGCCGTCAAACCACACCGAAGAATCGCCGCCAAAATCATCCGCGGAGAAACTTCGTTTCTGCGCGTCCGGGTACTCGATTTCGAACTCTTCCAATGGGATGCGGTCAAGCTCAAAGGCCCACCGAATATCCGAGGCATCCGGCGTCTTGTAGTCTGGATCAATCAGAATAGAGTCGGGATTCATCACCGGAAGTATCAGTATCTCCTGCTCTTCCGAATCGTCGCTCACATAGGCTCTGGTGACCTTCCAGTAGCCGATATTCCGCTCAACGGCTGCCTGAAGGCCGTTAATATACGCCTGCTGAGCATTACACCCGTACTCGATAGCCCGGATGCGGTTCTCTCGGTACTCTGCCAAGGCATCAGTCGCCCCGTCCCCGGCGGGATCGACCACCACGCCCCTGGGATTCTGACGCGCCGTGTTCACGACCTGATTGACGTACTGGTTCAGTTGGTCCGCACAGACTGTCGGGCGGTTTTTCCGAGCCATGCGGTCTTCATCGTCCCAGGGGTCGCCTGAAACATATCGCATGTTCTTCTGGCCTTCATCTCGATTGCGCCGCCACTTGTCATGGGCATACCGATAGCGATGCCTGATCCGCTTCAGAAGCTCGTCGTCCTTCTCACCCTGCGTCGGATCAACCATTTCAGGCATGGGCACGTCCATAATGCGCTTCGTGAGCCACTCTCAGGCTGGTTTCGCAGTTAGGGCATATCTCGGCCGGGGTATTCCCCGTCCCGTCATACACCCAACCCCTCTTCCTAGCCTTGATAATCACATCAATCCGCGATTCCCGCTCCAGACCGAAGAACTTTTCCAGCGCCGTACACTTCTTGCACCGCAGAATCAGCGTTTTCTCCGCAACCGCCTCGTCAAGAATCTCCTGAGCGCGCTTTTCAACCGAGGAAATATCCTGCGCCGGGCGAAACTCCAACAATCGTCCATCCGGCCCCAAAATGGGCAGTTTTTCCCGCTCAGCCTGCTCTTTTGCCTGCGTTTCGTACCAATCTAGCGGTTTTGCGGTGAATTTCAGGTTGGGCCGAAGCGACTCATACACCTCTCGCTTCATCTCTGGAGGCGTATCGGCAAGAATCTCCGTCAGGTGCTTGTCGTCACGAACGTAATCTCGCGCCAACTGACCCAATGCCCTCCCAAAATCCTCCGGCAAGTCAGCCGCTCTTAGAGCCCGGCGCATCCGAATCGCGTCTGCCTGCATCTCATCGCTTGCCATAGCCGGACCTCATGACACTCTGAACCACATGCGGACTCATTCCAGTCCTGACTGGCCTTCCCATCGTTGCCACTGGCAGGTTTTTCGCCATCGGAGGCTTAGGCGAGGGACCGCGCAGTACCTGCTGCACCATCTTTGTCGTCCACATGGCTAGTCCTCGTCTGCCGTGTCTTCGTCGTCCTCTTCGTCCGATTCCTTCTCGCCCTTCGGCTCGGCAATCTCCAGGTGCTCCGCCAGATGGCGCAGCATCTCGTGCCCTTCATCCTTGCCGAAAACATGGTGCTGCGGTTCGACATACTGCGTCATGCCCGCATGCGAGCGCCCATCGACGCGCATCTTCGGCTTCATGTGGTGCGTGACCGTGTGGCCGCCATTCTCCGCAGGTTCAATCTCAATCCGTGTCAGTTCGTGTGCCATCTTACTCTCCCAGAATCCGATCTGCTTTCGCCCTGATTCGACTTGCCGCCGAACTCGACAGCTTGCCCTTCGCCACCATCTGCGTTGCCCGCGCCTTCGCGTTTGCAGCATGGCTCTTGTCCGGCATCGGGTACTTCCGCTTGCCCGGAAGACCAAACTCCGATGCCGGAATCCGCTTGCGTTCCTTCTCGTCCAGCTTCATTCTACCCCCAAGCCGAGACTATCGGCTTTGACTCAGGTTTGGCCGCTTTAGGCCGCTCCGGCTCTTTGATCCCTATCGCCAGCGTCCTCAGCGCATCCGCCGCGTGGCTGGCGTCATCATGCAATGGCTCCCGGCGCTCCTGCCCTAAAGCCGATCCCGGTCCCCATTGATACCTTCGCAGGTATTGTAGCCCATCCGCACACAATGTCGAGTCGAAAAACATCTGAGGGAATATCGTCCGCACCGCATTGATCCCGTCCGAGACTTTCAACTGCCTGTTAACACGAACCTTAAACCCTTTTGCCGCAATCAGTTCCTGAATCGACTTGCCCGTACCCAAAGACCTCGTACCGCCGTCCCAGGGCAATACCACCGCTCCGAAGACGTAGCCCCACGTCTGCATCTGCTGCAAATAATACTCGATTGCCTGGTGCGAAGCCGAGAAGAAGCGGATCAGCCGAATCTCGAATGGGGTCCGCTGAACGCACCAGATCGCCACCTGATCTGCATATCCCAAATCCCAGTACGTCTCCACCGGCCATCGCGCATCATACGGCACCGGCCTGATCCGTTCTTCAATCTCCGCCTGCCGAATCTCCGCCTTGTAGATCGCCCCAGCCACCGTCGAGCGCGTTGCACCCTCGTAGACGTGGTGGTACTCATCCGGGTCCATCTCCCGCAGGCGCTCAATCTTCTCCAGAGACTCAGGACTCAGCCAGCGGTTGTCCCGGAAACTCGTCTTGCACACCCAAGCGCTCGCCGGTGGATTCAGCACAAACTGCTGGTAAACCGCATCCTTCTCCAAGTCCGGGTTGAGCGTGAACCATATCTCACTCCCAACCTTGCGAATCGTCGGAAGAAGAATTGACAAGCTCCGCGCGCTAACCACGCTGGCTTCTTCGATCCAGCATATGTCGATGGCCTCATACGACTTAATCGACGAAACAGTCTGCTTGCGAAGCCCGGCGAAGACAAACTCCGCGCCGTTTTTGCCGCGTATCTCAGATTGCAGGGGAGTGTAGAAGCTCTCCAATCCGAGCCGAACTATCTGGTCCGTGAGCAGCTGGTGAACCGACTCCCGGATTGAGTCCATCGTCTCGCGCCCGCAGAGGATGCGTGGGCCATCCGTCCGTCCGGGCCAGATCATGCCGGGGTTTGCGCCGATCAGTAGGAGTGCCTGAGCGACTGACCAAGACTTGACGCCATCGCGACCGCCGTAGAGCACCTTGTAGGGGTGCGGCTTGAACAGTTCGCGCAGCTTGGCCGGGAACTCAATGTTCATCGGCGACTCTTGCACCACTTCTGGTGGCCGATCAGCGCGCCGCAATCATCGCAGGGTTTCGTCGGGGCGGCAGGGCTTGATACCTGCTGCTGCGGCTTAGCCTTCCTCGCCTGGGTATGGCTTGACGCTATTCTTGGCGCGCACCGTTCGCGGGCAGAGGCGACCACCTGCGACTCATTTCCTCCGGCTGCGTGTCCTTCCACGCCGCGCCCCGACAAGAGCCGCACACAATAATCCCGAAGCGATACCCCAGCGAGCGCCGCATCAGCCTTTAGCCTCTGCGCCAGTTCGTCCGGCACCCCGCGAAGATTGAGCACTGCCATGTGACAATTGTACCAGAATGGCGTCTCCAAGCCAAGGTGCCGTCTGCATCCCAAAGGGAGCATAGGAACCGCGTTTCCTTCTGCGCCGGGCATCCATTCCCGGTTGTGCTGGACGGACGCCGCGCCCAGGCGTTCCCTTGGCTCAGCTCAGCGAGATCACACCTGCGCGGACCAGGCGGATGAACTTGTCGAATGCTGGATTCTCACGTAGGAAGCACGCTGCCTCTTCCAGTTTGGCCGCTTCCCGGCGATGGTAGGCCAACTCCATTTCTGCCTGGAGTGCCAGAGAAGGGGCCTTTTGCGGAGGGCACGCGAGCACTTCCTCGACGGGTGCGTGGCTCATTCCAGACACAAAGTGGGACTGCGGAGCCTCTTGCTCCTGCGGAGTATCTGAGCTACTCTGGCCGCCGCACCGAGCGAGCCACATGGACAAATGATGCTTCGGCAGCGGATCCACGAGGTCAGCAGTGCTCTCCGGGGGCTGCGGGCCGATCCTCGCCCTCTCGTCCTGCATCATCCGGTTCATCTCGGACAAGTTCTGGTAGTCCATATCTGCTGCATTCATGCGATCCTCGATTCCTTATCCACATCCTCCGCCGATGTAGCGGCAGTAGGCTTCGTTGCGGTTGCCGTGCGGGCAGCTTCCCGGCGTACTACTCGCGGGTCGCTGCTCAGGTAGTTGGGCAGGTGCATCTCGTCGTTCAGCCAGTTCACCGCGCAGGGATTGCAGCGGATGTAGTCGCTGCGGGCTACTCTTGGCCTTCCGCATAGCGGACAATCGGGTTCCGTTCCCAGTTCGGCCAGTCTGTGACGACGCTCTGCCTGTTGTTCTTGATGGGTTAGCACTGATCCTCCAATATGGACTCTTGCACTTGCCACAACGCAGAGGCTCTCCAGTGCCGCGATAGCACCAGAGTTCCCCGCACCGTTGGCAATGCTTGATCTCCACACCATTAGTGTACACCATCCGTGCTCACTTTGCGTGTACACATTCAGTGTATTATTCGCCGCCCACGAACTCGATTTTGACCTCAGCCTTGACCGCTCCCCCGTCTGGCCCGCTGATCTCCGTCTGGATTCGCTCGCCGTATTTGCGCGGTGCCCTCTTGCTCAGCTCCCACTTGAGCGTATCGATCTGGAGTCGCCGATACTGCGCCCAGCCAGGGTCAACCCTGCCGTCAACCCTAACAGGATCAGCATTTTGCAGCTCTGTAAGGCGGTCAAATGCCAGGTCCGTCCCTCGTTGGCGCGCGCGCGTATATTGGTCAGCCAAGACAGGATCATTATCGCAATGCAGGAGGAAAGTAGTGCGCTCGACGTTGAGGGCCTCGCATATCTGTCGCAAAGACCGATCCCCTAGGGATAGCTCATGGATTACCTGTGCTTCGATCTCTTTGGTGAGCTTCTTCGCCATAGCGTCCTCTGTGAGCATTATCAAGCACTTAGCGGACGGAGGCAAGATTAATCCAAGGCGGTCGTAAAATATCATATTTTTTTTCCGATATAATGCTTGACAACGCGCTTATTGTGCGGTAATCTGTACTTGCAAGTGAGAGATACCAATCTAGGAGGGGGCATGAAAACAGATCAGCAATTTGTTTGGGAAACCGCCGATTTATTCGGCTCAGATGTATCAACGTGGGGAGAAACCGTTGCTGTTGAGCGCGTCGATGAATGTGAGGTTGCTGTCTGGATCAACAATCACCGCGCAACTTTTACAGCTAGTGAGGCCGAGATTCTTGGGGCTGTGCTCCGCTCTATTTGCAATCCGTCTAAGTAACCTCCCACCGCGGGCCGGGCGCGTAATCCCGGAAGCCTCAACCGGAGGCAGGAGGATGACAATGACGATCACTGAAATTGAAGACATGGCGCGTGAGATTGCCGCGAAGTTTGCGGACTCGGATTCCGTGAGGCGCGGCGACGTTATCCGGGTAGTCGTCCGCACGCGGAAATTGAATCTCGACGATTCCCTGATTCTGGCGCATTGCATCATCGAGGGACTGTACCAGGCCGGTAAGAGTGTGGTGGTGAGCGCATGAGCGAATTTCCATGCAGTACATGCAAGGCCGAATGCTGCGGCGCGGTCGCAGCCATGATCCTCGTACTCTGGTGGGCGCTGTGATGCGCCGGAAAGGATAAACATGCACTCCATTTCGCCGGTCTTCGGTCGCCAGAACGTCGAGAAGGAAAAGGTGCTGGGCCTTGGAATCGCAGGCCACAAGCCCACCATTGCCCTTAACCATGAGACTGAAGACGGCTACCCGATCTCAATGGCTCGCATGCAGCTTTCGCCGGAAGAGCGCGAGCTGGTTGCGGCTGGCGCTGACCTGCTCGTCTACTTCCCCGGCCACGATTCATGGAGGGCTGTGGGCTTGCAGTGGAATATTCCAGTAAAGGAAGGCGGGGAATGAGCATCACATCCGCAGATGTAGAACAGCCGTGGATTACGTGCTGCGAAGAACACGGCCACCAATGGGAAGACCGCCAAGATGCCATGCGCTGCCATCGGTGCGGCAAAGTGCGCCTGACGGTCCAAGTCGAGCAGCAGGGTAATCCGGTCGGCGAATATGTGTGCATGGTGCCAGGGCAGACTGCCGAAGAAGCCGTTGCCTATTTCATGCAGCGAGCTCGGATCGACTTGAAGTTCCGTTTTCTTACGGGATATGGATACGTCAACTTGGAAAGGACCGAATCATGAAGATATTCGTCACGAAGTACGCACTCACCCAGGGAATCATCGAAGAGGAAGCCTTTCTCCTCCCTTGTGAATCAGAAATCTATGGCTACTATGACCGTGGAGAAGTCACGTTTTACTACCCCTCTGAATACAGCGTAACGCGTGACAAAGCCATTCAAAAGGCGAACCAAATGCGCCAAGATAAAATCAACTTCTTGCTTGAGCAGATCGGCAAGCTGGAGAATCTGAGGTTCGAGTGACCATGCGAACTCACCCTCACATCACGCAAGGCTGGCTCGGTGCTATCGCCGTGGGATTGATCCTGTGGGAGATTATCATTATCGCCGTCCTGAAGTTGATACGGCTCTTCTAACCGACAGCGGAGAGGCTGCGAGAAAGAGAGGATGCAATGAACGGAGCGGAACTAATCACAGCAGAACGCCAGCGCCAGATTAAGGAGAAAGAACAATGACCCTGAAATGGGAAAGAATCGACGGTTTCTCAAATCACTGGTGGCGTCTGGTGGATAGCGCCACAGGCCGAATCGTAGGGCAAGCCGAAGGAACCACCTATAAAGGTTCGGATCACTGGCGTGCACACATCTGCGGCAGAACTTTTCGCTTTATCGGCCTGTTTGTCACGGAAGACCTCGCCAAGAAGGCGGTCGAGCTGGAGATAAAGAGCAAAGAATCCTCCGCTCACCCCTCTGAGCCATTTTCTAGCTATAGAAGAAAAATAGACGTGGTTTTACTCCTTGAAGTGTTGCTTGTATGCTCGCTTGGGTTTTTGATTGGATGGGCCGTGGCGCCGTGGATATTGATTCCGCTGGTTGCTCGTCATTAACACGGTATTCTGAGAAAACAAACGATGAACTTGAAATCGTATCAGACACGGAGCTAGGAAAGGAACCAGAACAATGACCACCCACGCCCTTAAGGAACTCATCTATGGCTCCATCGCCCTTTTCTTCATGGCCGCGCTTTTCTGGCTCCTCTGCGCGCTCTAACGCGCTCTCACTCGGAGGAATCCATGCTTGACACATCATCCATCCATGCCGACGCCGAGATCTGCCTGATGCAACTGGCCGCGATCCGATGCCTGCGAAACGCCATGAGCCATTTATGCGCCATTCGCGGCGACCGTAAGACCCAGGCAGATGAGAATGGAGACATCGCGGCTCAGTTCATCCTTGATCGGTGCCTCGACACACTGAAGCTGGAACTCATGTCAGGCAATCATCTGCATGGCCACGCCACAGATGTGCTCCATTTCTTGCTGGGCGACCAGGCAAATTCGGAAACTGCATTTTGCGACTGGTGCAAAGGTCCGCTGTTCCAAAGCATCTGGTATGAGCAAGGCAGGTTTCTCTATATCTGCCCGGCATGCGAGCCGGAGTAAAACCCAGATCTGTTCATTTTCAGGGACACCACGGGCTTTAGTATGGCGCGAGCTTTTCATGCTATGCGTGGATTCGCCCGGCCACGTTACTTGCCGGTCGGCAGGGATCGCTATTTGGCTAGCGTTGCCCAGTCCCGATGCTGCGGTGATCCCGTCACACTGCTCCCCATGCACATTGACCCCATGCAGGCTCCCGTTTTCGGTGAGAGAGCGGTATTCCGCCCCGGAGATGCGCCTAAAGCCCCCCGTAGCGAGAAACGGTCGGCATCCCTCACGGCCTCGCTACGCTTAGAAAAAGGCATTCGCAGAAAAGCGCCGGAATGGATTCCCGTCGAGAGTGATGCACGAGTTGTCGAATGAGTTTTCATTGCGGCAAGATCACTATTGCACAGTGCAGAGAGAAATGCAATAATGATCTTGCGTCTTCCCGGCGCTCCATTGCGGCAAACTTTGGAAACCAGCCCCCGGCCCCAAACCGGGGGTTTGGTGTTTCTGGTAGAATCTCAGTGCGGGGTAAAGGCATATTGACCGTGCCCACCACCACTCCACCCTCCGAGGCGCGTGGCCCCGCTCTACTTCACAACTGCGCGGATCGTATCAATCGCCAATCCGCTCTTTACCTGGGCCGTCGTAAAGCGCAGAACGCGGTATCCGGCAATCGTCAGAGCGTTGTATTTCAGGCAGTCTTCACTGAATCCCGAAGCCCTCTGATGCCTGCCGACCTGATGGATGCCGCCCTCGACTTCGACCACCCACTTGCCGATCAGGAAATCGACACGCCACTTTCGGCTTGGTATCAGCTCGACCTCGCGCTCAACCGGAATCTTGTAAGCACGGAGATGCAGCTCTAAGAGCGACTCTCCTAGACTAGGCGGTTTGGGGATTTTCGGCATGGATAAATCACTTTACCTGCTTGACCATTGCTGGGCCATAGCCTCCGCAATGCCTTGATATGTAACAGACCTTCGCTGCTGGCGCGTGAGGCCGTTAACGACGCCGGGAGATTCGTAGTGAACCCGCGGTATCCGACCATCCACGATGGCGGTAGGGCGGAGCACGGCCAGACCCTTGAGCCACAGGCAAGTCGCTTTGACCTCCCCGTGTCCGAACTGCCAAGGCTGAATAATCTGCGTAGGCTTTCCAAGGATACTTCGAGTGCTCAAAACGCCAATCGGATTCTCGATTGCGATTCGGGGAATATTCATCTCCCACAGAGTCTCAACGAACTGAATTGCTTCGGCTTGTTCGATTTCTCGACCCTTGAACCATCTTGCGCCTGCAACCGTCAGATAAGTGCATGGAGGATGGAAGATTGCTAAATCCCACCTACCCTGTGTGGCTACATCCAAAACACTTCCGACAATGTGGAACTCGCTTCCGTCGTCAGCCGGGACCAGATCATTGGACCACGCATCATGGCCGAGATTGCGGAATGCTGACCGTACAACTCCGCTTCTTTCGCATCCCACCAAGACTCTCATCGAACATGCACCTTGCCGCTGTGCTCTGCGGCATGGCATCGGATGCAGAGTGAGCGAAGGTTGGAAGGTACGTCTGATCCGCCCGATCCCTTTGACTTCCGGTGAGCGCAGTGGACGCCCTGAAAGCCACCCTTTTCCAACGTTACCGGGCAAAGGCAGTTTACGCACTTGCGGCCATCCCGGTTCCATACCCACTCCCGAAGCATGTCCCAGGCTGGGCCGTACATCCGCACCTGTCCGGTGACTTTGCCAATCGTCACTAATCTGGGAAAGCTAAGGCAGGCATGGGCTACAAACTCTTCGTCAGTCACTTCTTGATTCCTTTCAGAGCAATTCCAAGCTGCCCCACGATCTCGGCAGCCGATTCCCGCTGCTCCTGGCACGCCTTGATTGCCTCCGTACAGGCTTGCATGATGCGTCGTAGCTTGGCCTTCTCCTGCACGATGGCGACGTACTCGCCCACCGCTAGGCGACGCGGTAACCCTTCCGTAAGACTTGCGAGATAGGCCACGCCGCCAATTTCCTTTACGCCGTCGCCCAAGTGCTCTGCCAGCGTCACAATGTCCACCGACTTTCCTGCTTTCATCAAAGCATCCATTGCGGTCCAGATGCGCCGATGCGATTCCAAAGAGAAACAATCCGCCTCGACGTGGGCAACATTCACCGGGTTATCCAACAGCATCGCGCCCAGGATGGCCTTCTCCGCATCTACGTTGGCCGGTAGCTCCGAGCGGCCTGTCAACTCGCGGAAGCCCGGCGTGTGGGCTATCTCGGCCCGGATCATACCGCGAAATATGGAGTAGAGGGAGTCTATCTGGCTACGGGAACTGGACATCTAGTTCGCCCCCCCGCTGTCTGCCTCAAAGAATTCATCCCATTCGTTTTTAAGCTTGATGTCGTGTTCTTTGAGATACCAATGCTGCTTTGCGCTCACAGCGCCGTGCTCTTGGTGGCCTAGGATTTCCAGATTGTCCGGAGTGCAATTCAATTTGTCGCCATCCAGGTGATGCACGTCTTCGCTTTTTTTGAGCGGCCTTCCCACCTTTGCCGCCGCAACTAAGCGATGCACACGTACGCCGCGCAATGGACCAGCGGTAATGGTTAGATAGCCTTTCGAGTCAATCTTCACACCGCCGGTAAACTTGGGCATTCGCATTCTCCTTAGCTCTGGATTTCATCTTCTCTTTTCGTAGATCATACTCAAAGTTCCGCACCGCTGCGCTAGGCGTACACGCGATCTTTTCGAGCTTGACCGGCCACACTGAGAACTTGGCGCGGTATTTGTGCTTTGCCCAGCCCTCGTTGTACCCGCGCTCTTTGGCTATGCCTAGCAAACCAGAGAAAAACTCCTGCTTGGTGGCGTGATCCGCTTTTAGCGCCTTCTTGTCAAGCTCGTGAAACTCGCCCGCCACGGAAACAACCTTCTTCTGCTCGGACGCTGGAACGTCTCCGCACTTTGGGCAAGCCTTGGTTCGCGGAGGAATCAGGAATCCGCACTTCTTGCACTTGCGATGCGTTGGCGGCTGCTCATCTTCCGCAAACGCTTTTGCTTTGCTTTTAGGGTCGGTCCGGTCCAAGTGGTCGTGGTATATATCCTCTGCGCACGGCATTGGATCATCGTCCCGCGTGAGGTTTCCTCCGTGGCAAATGACCAGACAGTCCACCTTTGGCTCGGATCCCTTGACGCGTTTATCCGGGTTGTCCGCCCTCAATCCGCGCCCTATGATTTGCACCCAATCAATCTGGCTCATGATGATCCGGGCGATACCTATAATTCGCACGTCTTCGTCAATTCCAGTGGTCAAAACGCCAAAGTTAACGATAAGTCGTAAAATTCCTTCACGATATTGTTTGAGCACCTGATTACGTTGTCGATGGCTCATTATCCCGTCAATATATCCGCAAGGGACACCCGCAGCAGTGAACGCCTCCGAAAGTTTCTTAGCCTCTTGCAGGTTCACAGCATAGTAAAAACCAGACCTCCCTTCGCCATGCTTCAAATAGGTTTCCACCACGTCGCCAATGATGCGCTTATCGCCCATCGCAGCGGCTTCGTCTTCCTCGGATAGAACCCTATTGCCGTCTTCATCAAGGTGAAACTTCGCGCCCGATAGGTCTGGGTCTTCTTGGCCAATAAGGTAACGCGGCTGAACGAGCCAACCTTTTTCGATCAGCTGGTTGGTTGTCAGTGTCTGGATCAAAGGCTCCTGCCACTTGAAGCCCATTCCTTTTTTCCACGGAGTAGCCGACAGTCCGATTACCAACGTATTGCGCCACTCCTCCGAATCCAAGAGCGCCTGAAACTTCTTGACCATCAAATGAAACTCATCTACGATCACCAAATCGAACCTAGGCAGCTCCCGATTGATTGCCGTATGGATGCTGGCGACCTGAAGACGCGCGTTCGGGTCAGTCCTTGGATGGTTGGCCTGAATGATTCCAATGTCTGTCAACCCCTGTCCCTCGAACTCTTCGACAGTAGGCCCAATCAGAGCATTGCGCGGTACTACAAACATCGCCTTTTTACGCTTCATGTACGACCGCTTGAACATCTCAGCAGCAAGCCTTGTCTTCCCCCAACCCACTGAAGCGCACCCAGGGATGCGCTTATTTCCGGCCTTGGCGGACTTCCAGCACAAATCCAGAAACTCCGCTTGATGATCTCGTAAGGGCTTCTCTTCCGGCTTGAACATCGTCATTCTTTCGTGGCCTCGTATCCCTTGTTTTTAATGTTTGTGGTAAACAGCTTATCAGGATAGGGTACGCGCCTCAGCTTCTCGAACTCGGCTTCAGGAACGCCCTTGTATAGCCAGAACTTCGCGCCGCCCTTCCCTGCGAAGGCAATACGGAGAACGCCATTTTTCCATCCAGCCGCGATTACATTGCGCCCCTTGATCGCGAACATTTTCCACGGCACACGGTATTCCTTCAGTTCGGGGTTGTACACGTAGCCGCGACGATTAGCCTCGGCCACGATGTACGCCCTGCACTCTGGCCCATACTTTTCCGTGAGCCGCTTGAATTCCGTAAGGTTTCGGTTCCATCTGTCAACGTCGGGTATAGCCGACAGGATGGATGCCCAGACTTGCTCAGTAATGGATTGAGACATGCGACACCAGCCCCTTGGCGATAGCCTTTATTACTTCTTCGACATTCTCGGCGGTGAGGTTCGTGTGGTTGAGCAGGCAAGCCTTTGCCTCATTGTTGATCTTGGCTGCGTGGACACGGTTGGCGGCACGCATACGCTCCGCTTCCTCTTCCTCTTTGCGCTCCCGCCCTGCTCTTTCCTGCTCGGCTCGGATAGCCACCTGTTTGTCCTGCTCGGCCTTCTTCGCCGCGTTCTCGGCGTCCAATTTTGCCTTAGCTTCTGCTTCAGCCCGTGTACGTTCCGCCTGGTCTGCTCGCTCTTCAGCAGCCTTGCGCTCCCGCTCGATAGCGGCTTCCCTATCAGCAGCTTCACGCTTAATCCTCTCCTGCTCTGCTTTGGCCTTGCGCTCGGCTTCCTCCGCGTCACGGCGCGCCTTTTCTTCCGCCTCAGCTTTGGCTTTTGCCGCTGCCGCTTCTTCCCGTTCACGCTGCGCTCGCTCGGCGGCTTCTGCCCGAAGACGCGCTAGCTCGGCCTGTCCCGCGTCATAGGTTTCACGCTTGGTAATGGCCTCGGTAATCTTTTCCGTTGCCGTTCTGACAGCCAGCCAACCGCGCGAACCGAACTCCTGCCAATCATGGGTAGCCGGAAAATCCCGCGCAATTTCTTGCAAGCGCTCCTTCATAACTTCCACGGGCAGCGTTTGCCACTCTTGGAGGGTCTGAGTACCAGCCGTATCAAGCTCAGCAATCGCAGCCTCGTGCTTGGCGATGCGTTCCTTGTCGCGGTTCTCCCACTCGGTCAGTGGTCGGCGCACTTCCTTCTGGAGTTCCTCCAGCTCGTCCCAAATGCGCGCCCCTTCCGCGTCGATCAGTTTTAGTTCCTTCTTCCTGTCGGCGACAAGTTCAAGGCGCATCTTGTCGGTAGCTGTTTTCGTGCGGGCAATCTTGTACGCCAAGGATGCGATCTTCTCGCGACCTTCAGCGGTTGAAATGTCAAGCTGGGCCGCTTCTTTCCGTGCGACTGTCTTGATCTCTTCGATAACCTGATCGGCCTTTCCGGGTGAGAAAAGGAGGGGTGCGGTCATCGTGCTGGGAATTACCAAGATGCTTGTGTCTGCCATTGTTCTCTACCTTTCTTCTTTCAGCCGCACTGGAAACGGCGCGATGGGTTTGATCTTAAGCCGGTGAATCTCTTCTTGAATCTCGGCCTCAAACTTGCGGACCTCATCCTCAAAGAAGGCAATCACCTGCTCGCCGACAATTTCGCCGAAGCGCACGTCATTCCACTTCAATTCGCTGCGAAGTGTACGGACCAGGAACATGCGTCCAGCGGGATCGTCGAAGCGCGGATCGTAGCTGACGAAATCGACGAAATCCCGTCCGGTACACATCACTTCGCCGACGACTTGCGGGACGTATTCGACCGGCAGGATTGCTTCAGTCAAATACTGAAGATGAGTAACGCTTTCCGGGCACTTGATTTCCAACACTCCATCTTTTCCAATCAACCCATCCGGGCTGGAGCCGAAGTTCGGCAGGTCGGGATGAACCACAAAGTTCACGCGGTCAACGAACGAGTTTGTGTATCCCTCGTAGAAGACCCGCGCCTCGTCCTCATAGTTCGTGCCCCACTTCATCGACTCGGAAACATAGTTGTTAGTCGCCGTACCTGTCAGCCGTTCGGCGATGGTCTGCCGCTTGTACTTGTCTCGCTCCGCGGAGGAATCTCCGGCCTTCTTGCTGCCACTTGCTCGCGTCAGGTAAGACGCAACCTTCCCAAGCTGTGACCCGGTGATTCTGCCGATGCGGATTTTTGTCCACTCGTCGCCCTGCTGTCCGCCGTATGCTTCAAGCATGTTCCAATTCCCCCTTCCGTTTTTCCTTCGCTGCGTTCAGATCGGCCTTTGCCGCTTCGTCCTTGGCCTCGGACGCCTTCTTCCAAGCCGCAAAGAATACGGTCTTCAGCTCATCCAATGTAGAGGCCGCCCCAATTGCGTTGAGCGCCTCTTCAAGCCCTTCCATCTTCGGCAGTCCATCGGTGTCAGCGTTCTTGGCCACCAGGCCGCAGGATGCAAGCAGGGTGTAACGGTGAAGATAGGACGCCGCCGATCCGACGCCCTGGATGAGATTTTTCCCGCCAGAAACGTCTGTCGGCCCAGCAAGCGTTGCGCCTTCTTCTTCATATCCATCGACGTGACGAAGGTAGCAGGTTACGCGGGTGAACCCGCCCGGCGCATCCTCGGATTTCCAGCGATGGGTAATCCCAACTTCGAGCAACGCCGGAACCACTACGTCGCAGGCAGCCTCCAAGTCAATGTGCCAATACGACGTTTCCTGTCCTTTCTGATTGACGAAATGGACATGCTTGTTTTTCAGCAGAGCAGGAACGTTTTTCTTGAACTCCGCAAACGCCTGCGAGAACGCGATCTTCGACTGCCGTTCCTGCTTCTCCCACTCAAACCGCTCCTGACTCTGGCGCAGCGTCTCGACCTTGACGTAAAGATCGGCGAGCTGAGCACTCAGCGCCACTTTGGTTTGCGGATCCGTTTCTTCCCGGCACAACTGTGCAAGGGCAGAGATTGGATCAATGCGTGATAGTTCGGTCATTGCTTTGTCTCCTGTTCTTCGATCTCGCCTTCAAGAATGGCCCAGAGCAGACCGCGTACAGGCGTATACTGGCGGCACTCGATGCAATTCTCGGCCAACCGTCTTTCGGGAAACGTCGCATGAACCGCTGGCTCCCAAGGGCCGTCCGAACTGGCCCGATACAGCACTACAAATGCTTTCATAATCCCTCCTGACAAAACAGTATTCCGATACGCCGATCTTGTCAATATATTGATCAGATATTTTTCTTGACATTTTCTATGGCGCGTGTAATATCGACTCATGACAAGAACAATCGGCAGTTTAACGGTCAAAAGGATGCTCGAAAAAGAAGTAGCTAAACACAAGAACGCGCGGCAATGCGCCCTTGCGATTGGCGTTGATCCGCGCTATCTGCACATGGCGCTGAGTGACGAATACTTTGCACCTGAGCTGCTGAAGCGTTTTGGTTTGGTGCGGGTAAAAGAACAACGGTTCAGGCGCGTTAAAGATGAAGTGGCCTGAACTTTGGAAGTAGCGGCGCGAGGGAGACGAGATGAAACAGAAACTGCATTGCCCACAAAAGCTACCGATTTCCGAGTGCTGCCCAGAGTGCCAAGAGAAGCGGCGCCAGTACAAGCGCAAGTATATGCGCGAGTATATGCGCGAATACAGAAGGTCGGAAAAGTGGCTTGCGTATCCTACGCAAGTACTGCGCCGCAAAGAAGCTCCAGCAAGGGAAAGGATAGGCCATGGCCGACATAAAGCCTTCTCTGCATCGCTGGGCCTTGTCAACCATCATCATCGCAGCGGGTGCGTTCGGCATCTGGCTGCTGCTGCTGTAGGAGGAACCGTGAAAATCGAGTTCATGGAAGCAATCGAAGCAACCGAAGAGCCGGTCAGCCCCTGCTGCTGCAAAGGCGAAGAGTATATCGACAGCATCCGCTATTGGGTAACGGATGCTGGATGCAAGCTCCACGGCATCAAGAGCCGCTGGACAGAACGACTCAAGGAGGGCAAGTGAAGATCCCAGATCAGTACAAGTGCGACCATCCAGGCTGCGAGCAGGTGCGGACAGAGAGCAACCATTGGTGGGTAGCATCAAACATTGCCGGGGCGCTGGAGATTTTTCCTTGGCCTGAAGACTACCGGCTGGAAAAGTATCACCAGCACTACTGCGGCCAAGAACACACTCTCTCGGCGCTGTCCCGGTGGATGGGAGAGCAGAACAGGGAGGCAGCTTTTGAGCCTAAGTCATGCGAAAGGTTACCGGCAGCGGAGTAGCTGCAAAGGCAGGAGGGGCAAATGGAAGTGCCGAGTACGAGGATCACGAGGGCAGACCTCGACGCAGAGAATTACTACAAGCCGTCCGCCAGTCTGAATGTAAATGGTCACATCCAGATGGACGCGGGGCTTGGGACGGTGCGCTTTCGGGGGGATGTGAAAGCCACGCACAGCATCCTCGCCGCGTCTGGCAGCGGCATCAGGGCAGGCAGCGGCATCACGGCTGGCTGGGTCATCAGGGCAGGCGGGGACATCACCGCAGGCGGGGACATCACGGCTGGCTGGGTCATCAGGGCAGCCGGGGACATCACCGCAGGCCGGGACATCAGGGCAGCCGGGGACATCACCGCAGGCCGGGACATCAGGGCTGGATTGGGCATCGATGCTGGCGGGGACATCGAGGCAGGCGGGGACATCACGGCAGGATGGGGAATCACGGCTGGTGACGGCATCACGGCTGGCGGGGACATCACGGCAGCCTGGCACATCAGGGCTGGCAGCGGCATCGAGGCTGGTGCGGCTATCGATGCAGGCTGGGGCATCAGGGCGGGGCTGAAGATTTACGCACAAAAGACCATCAGCGCAAAAATGCGGATTTTCGCCGGTGGTTGCACATGGAAAATTCCATCTCCGGAAGAAATGACGATTACAGCGTCACGCATTGATGGTGTCGTCGCTTACGGCACCGTCAAACTGCTGGCTGCTGCGGACGAGGAAGAAGGTAGACGATGAGCGAAAAGACGAATATCGAATGGTGCGATTCCACCTGGAACCCATTGCGCGGATGCTCGCGTGTGAGCGAAGGTTGCCGCAACTGCTATGCGGAGAAGCTGGCGTATCGCTTCAGCGGTCCTGGGCAGCCGTGTGAAGGGCTGGCAGTGTTCAATTTTTCATGAAGCAGATGGGAAGCGTGTACGGGCCGAAAAAGGGCCACGACATTCCTGAAGATTTGCAGATTAAGCAGTTCCCGGAGGCCAAGCAATGAAGGAACGATCGATCATCATGAGCGCGGAAGAAGTCCGGGCGATTCTGGATGGGCGCAAGACGCAGTTCAGGCGACCTATTAAGCCGCAACCTTTATGGCAAGAGGAACCAGCCTCAAATGGACAAGGATTGTTTGTCGGTCGTTACCAATGTCTGATAGTCAATCGATTGGGAGAGCCTGATGCGGATGTGAAAGTTGACGAACGCACTTCCCCTCACGTCGGCTCATCCCTTGAAAAGAAAGATGGCTGGCGCGATGTGGATGTGCGCGTGATATTGGATGACGAAGTGTGGGACGCGATGGGACTCGGCGATCCGGCCAACCCGCACTCCAACGCAAAGTGGGTTGCCTACTGTCTCGCGTTGTCGTCTTTCGGGCGAGACTTGACCGGACTTCCCATTGACTGCCAGCTACAGCGGGGCACGGAAGCCAACGCCGAGTATTCGTCTAGCCGGAGTTTTCTTGGGCTGATGCCGGAGTTGCTGAAACCATCCGGCCAATGAACAGAGCCTACAGATGCAGCATCTCCGCCTTCCCAAGATGCGCATCAAGCAATCGGCGCAATCGGCTGCACCGAGTTCGGATCAACCTTTGTAACTGGATGATCGGCTACAGCGGTCCCTGCGGCGGCTGCATTCGCCAGAGCGACCACTACCCCTCCCCATGATGCTGGTAGCGCCCCAGCAGTCACCAGGGACTCAAGGCCAGCGGCTACAGCGCTCATCAGCGTGGCCGCCGTGACCGTGATGGCTCCATTCGATGAGGTCAGCTCGTTTTTGATCGACTGAATAGCGTTCAGGATGCCGGTTACCAGCCCTGAGTAGGCCGAGGGAATGATGCCGTCGGAAGTGAGCACCGGCTCTACGATGCCGAGAATGAGAGAGATGATCGAAAACCAGTTCATTGGGTCACCTTTGGCGTGTTCTGAATGTCAGTCTGGACGCGGGACAAAGCATCTTGGGCCGCAGTGGTAGAAGCGTTCGGGTCCGATGCCGCCGCCGTGTGGTATGCCTTCCACGCGATCACGGCAAGATCGTAGTCGGCAGACGCCTGATTGAAATACGGTTTCAGCACCGATTCCGTCTCTGCCGAGGTCTGCGGGTTGAGCAGCGTTGCCTGCAAGTTGAGCAGGCTCGCCTGAACGGTCATCAGCGCCTGATAGGTGACCTGATCGAACTGGTTATCAGCGCCGGGCGCGAGCGTGGCCGGATTGGTTGTGGAGGGCTTGCACCCGGCGACCAGACACAGGGCGAGAAGGATGGCGATGCGTTTCATTGGTTGCTCGCTTTCTTGGCAGTCTTGGCGTAAAAGAGGGCGATGCCGATTGCAGCCGCGCAGACCTCATGCACGTCCTTGGGCATCGACTTGTAAATGCCGTCGAGCAGTTGAGAGAAGGCAGGCACAGCCGCATAAAGGGCTACGCACGACAGGAAGAGCGCAGCGCAGGTGTGCGCGAAGCCCCCCTGCTTGCTGAACCAGGCTTGAATGCTTGTGATGATCGTGTTCACTTTTCCTCACTTTCCGAATACCACTCGTCCATCAGAGCACCCGCCAGAAGGATGCCGAAAACCATCCCGGAGGCCGCCAGCATCAGTGGGTGGATTCCGGGTGTACTCCAAAACATCATGTCAATAACGATGAGCGCCGCCAGCGCCAGAAATCGGAGCGGGCTGAGCATACGGAGAAGGATGCGGCCAATCAGTGTCAGGATGTAGCCTCGCATGTCGCCATCGCCCTCCGTGTCCACGACGCATGATCCGCCGGGCTGCCGTCAATTCCATCGTAGTACAGGCAGCGAACCTTGGCGTAGTCCGCGACTACATTTTTTGGGTTCGCCCGGTTCACTGCGGCCACCGTTTGCGGACCGAGTATTCCGTCCTGAGTAGCGCCGACCAAGCGTTGAAGCAACTGCACGGCCACGGAAGGCCCGGCATTGATCTTCATGTCAAACACCGAGTTGGCGAGCATCTGCACGCTGAACTGCTCCAGCCATTTGCTCCAGTAGTTCACGCGATAGAATATCTCGACCAGTTGCGGTCGCTGATCCTCTGGAGCTGCGGTAATTTCCGCCACGGTAATGGGCCAGATTGCCGAGCTGATGCCGCTCAGAGCGAAGCATGGCCCTTTGTGGCCGCCGGGGCACTTGTCCGGCACCGGCGTGTAAATGCCCTTGGGATTCTCGAACTGCATGGCCCAGTCATAGGCCGCGCCAAAGTCAGCCACTACCGCACACCCTTTTCATCGCAGAACCGGCAGGGAATCCTGTACTCGCGCAGTACGAACCATCCTTTGCCCTCGCACATGGCGCAGTCCTTCCTCTTACCGAACAGGATTGCCCAGCCTCGCAGGAAGTTGTCAACGAACTCAAGTAGCGTCTTAATTGTTTTTCCTCCCGCTTGAACATCCACACCAGATACAGCACAATCACAAACCCCGATGTTAACCATGCGAAGATACCCGCCAAGATGCCGAGCGCCATCATTTCTGCCCCTCCACCACCACCAGCGCCTTCTCCAGCTTCACGCCTTCCAGATACTCAACAATGCGCACAAACCGCGAGCCAAGCGCTACACGGCCATGAAGCGCCGCACTCAGCCATGTCTTTCCAACAACAATGCCCGCTTCGGCAAGAATCGCGATCATCCGCTTCTGGCCGCCAGAAATCTCGATGTAGCTTTTCAGCAACTCAATCTGTTCCGCTTTGGTCAGACTCGTTCTTGACTTCCCAGTTACCATGCACCGACAGTAACCCGAAACCGGGAACTTGTCAAGCCGAAGGAATGATGGGTTGTGGCGGTGTCGGGTTGGGATCGTTCGGGTCAATCGGCTTGGGCGGTGGCGTTGAACTCATGGGTTGTTGCTCCTTGGGGTGTAGTGTGCGCCAGCGTCCTGCTGGGTAACCTGTGCGGAATTGATGAAGGCAATCTTCTTGCCATCGCATCCATGAAGCATCTCGAAGAAAGCAAATATGGTTCCTAGAGCGAGGATTCTCAGGTTCCACTTTCGATCTGTTGCGCGCGCTTCCATCTCACGGCGTCGATCTTCGATTTCTCGTTCTGCCTGCTTCGTGTTGTACATCGAAACAAAGTCCGTCATCATTCGGATGAATCCATCCTTGCCGCCGTTGTAGAGGTCTTTTTCCACGCGGGTTAGCCTAGTCGCGTTTGCAGCGCTTGTCTGTTCTAGTTGGTTCACTCGACCGTACAAGTTCTCCAGCCCCTTCTCGTTATCCGCCACAATGCCCCCGGATCTGGAATTTCAAAATTACCCCACGCTGGTTAGCGCTTGCCTATTTACTGGAACCCAGGGGCTTACTGCCAAACGTAATTCACTTCTCCCACTTCAACCGAGTAGGCTCCACCCGAAGCGCCAAGGTCAAGCTGTACCTGAAATATCGCGCCCGGGGTCCAGCCCTTTTGAGTGGCCGGAACATTGTGGAGCGACGCTGGGACTGTAAAATCTACTCCATCGAGGTTCATAGAGACAACGGAAGCCGTATGCGCTACTTCGTCAAAGGCGTACTCAATCGCGTATTTGTAGCGAACGTTGGGTGTGAGCTTGCCTGGTTTCTCCCCTGTGTCAAGCCATGCTCCGCTCGCGTCCGCCACCTGAAGCATCCCATCTTCTTCGTAGTTGATCTGCGCCGATAGGTTGTACGTCCATCCGTTGGCTGTCAGAATTGTATCCGTCTCGATTGCCTGCGCTACTTTCGGCGCATTCGCATCTGTAGCCAACGAAAAAGTAAGTTCCAGTGAGCCTGTATTCGGCAATACGGGACGCACGATATACGCTTCAAAGTCGCTGTACGCCGGACCTTCGATGTAGATGAGCGAGTACGGACCTGAAGGCGCAGGACTCACCACACCATATTTTGTTGGCACGTTCCCGCCGATCTTCGATCCATCGTTCGGCAGATGATGACTCCACTGCGGATTCTCTACGCTGTCGGTAATCACTGTATTGCTCCAATTTCCTCAACTGTTTTGCCATCTCGAAAGGCATCTGTCATTCGGATGGCTCTGTTGATGTTACCTGTCTTCAGGATACCCGAAACGAGAACGTGAAAGTCCCACGCGCGTTTCATGCCAGCTCTGATCTCTTTAAGAATCTCAGGTGGAAATTTATCACCACGAGCCGCTAGCCACTGATCGTAGTTTTGATCGAAGGTCATATCGCCTCTATCTACCACTGATGACAGCTAGCAATGATGAAGTCTCCGGTATTCCACGCTACCGCGGCTCCAGACCAGTTGTAGTTGTAAATGGTCACAGTTGTTGATGTAGCCACCGGAACAGGGATTTGGGCAGACGGGTTCGATGGGTCTGAAGCGTTGCACTGCCAGCCAGCTCCAGTAGTCGGTGAAGGAATTGCCATCACTCCAGATGTAGGAGAACCGCTACCGGCTCTAATGCCAAAGCCAAATGATGTTGGCGTAGTATAGGTGTTGTACACGCTTGGACTGGTACCGAAACCGCTCGAAATGGTAGGCGCTGCTAAATTCGGCGGAGTCATACCAAAGCATCGCCATGCAGTACCGTCATACACAGCCAGAGCTGTGGTTGTGCTCCCGCCTACACAGGTTTGCCCCTGCGTAGAGATGCCCGTAGAATCAGAAACCATCTGCACACCCACTCCGCCACCTGTCAGCCCCAACGCGGCAACCGTGGTAGTAGTGAACTTTCCTCCAGTAAGATTTACCTGATTAGGATATTGTGACCCGATGATCGAAGGCGCGGATAAATTTGTAGTATTTACGTCCACGTCTTTGGGGTGTGATGACCGAGACACATAGGATACGTCATGACCGTATCCCACAAGATTGCCGTTGATACCGTTTAGATAGACTTCATAACTCCCCCATGAATTTGTTATGCTGTTTATTTCATCCGTTCCGAATCCGAGCATGAAATAGTCGCTCAGCGTTCCACGGTTGTAATTGGAAATCATATCGGCGTGCTGAGCCGGTGACCCGATTGACGTATCATGAGGCACTGTGAATGTAGCGACCTCGGCGAATGGAGATAGAGAGTAAGAGTAGATCGTGTTGGAATTTGTTTGACCAGCTAGAAGTCGATAGGTTCCATTTCCCGTATTGACAATAACAGTTCCTTCTTGGGATACACCTGAGGTTGGGACGATCCAGCTTCCGCTCGAAACAGTGAATGGGGTGTTTTGTGAAGCAAAAAATAGTCCAGGCGCGCTTATCGAAGTCCCGCCGCTTGTGGTAGTGCTCACAGTCGCAGCAATATTCCAAGTACCATTTATAAGCACCCATTGCGGATCCCACATCTCGTTCGAATACCCTGCCATGCTGATCGTCGTAGCATCGAGGATATGAGTCCCGAAAAGTGGATTATCGTAGCGTATGTCACCGGCGATAGTCAAAACGTTGTCATTGTCTACAGACCCGAAAGTTACTGTCACTGACATCCATTGCTGATGGATGCGGTCGTAAACAACCTGTCCTGCCTGATCGGGAACAATCTCTGTTACCCCACCCGTCGTATCGTACTGCCAGAGAAGTCTTCCAACCCTAGCAATTTTGTATGTAAGCGGGTCGAAAGAAAAAACACCTTGATATGTAGAGGCAAAAAGACTGTGTGTTCCGTCGTTTAGTCCAGGCACGTCGGCCAAAAAGTAATACAACCCGTCCGCATAATATGGTGTTCCATCTTCATACTTCACCCAGGAATAATCGCGTGTCCCAAATCCGCCAAACTCATTCACATTAAAGTCCGAGAAAACAGAAGAATTACCCGCTGTAATTGACATCTGCCCGAAGCCCCAGAACCACGGGGTATTTACTAGGTTAGTAAGAATACGAAGATCGAATCCGCCATATCCGGCCAGCCATACAGGTGTGGATATAACGCGCACACCATAGGACTTGGTAAGGACCGCGTAAGCGAACGGCCCGTTATAAACAAGGGAAAGACGATCCCCAGATTCGAGCGGGTAAGGCGAATTCACAGAACCCAGACCTGTCAAAAGTGTCCCGCCACCGTTGATAGAGATAGATAGAGTGTTGCCATTCTCGTTATAGACAGCTTCTACCCATTGCGACTGACTTACAAAAGCCGTCACAAAGGTTTGGACAGAGCCAGTACCGGAGTATTGAGCCACATGAACAAGTTTTACAGTGGCCACTTCGTAGGACGTTTGAACCATCTGGTGAGAAATCAGCGCAGACCAAGTTTGCGCACCTGTCGATCCGGTAGGGGCAATTTCAATACCTACAGGTGTTTGAATATCGTTGCCGAGATCATAACCCGACGCAACCATTGTGCTGAAGGCATAGTTCGGGAGACTCTCAGGCTGTTTGAAATCGGTAGATTGAATAAGCGGACCCCACAGCGTATCGTATCTTCCGCGTGCTGCCGTGTGGAAGGCAGGCATGTTTTCAGGATAAGCGCCGGTTGCTTGTGTTACCGGCTGCTGGAACGACCCATATATTTCAGATGCGGACGCTGCTTTGGTAGCTGCAACGCTGCCCGGAAACGTGTCTAGTTGCGAGCTTGTTCCTACCGTGCCTGTCTGTGTAATACCGAATGCCGTCATCGCAGCGTTAGCATTATTTTGGCCGGAACCGCCGTTGGGAATGCTGAGAGGGGTGGTTAAATTGAGCGTACCAGTGATAGTTCCGCCGGGCGCGACGATATTGTTGAATGCCGATGTCTGATTGTTGCCACCTGTGCCGCCGTTTCCTACTGCCAGCGGAACATCCAGATTCAGTGCTCCTGTCATCGTACCACCTGCGAGGGGAAGCGCACCGAGATTCGTCAGCGCTTGCGCCGCAGTTGTTGCGCCTGTGCCGCCGGAAGAGATTGGAATTACCGTTCCCGGACCATACCCGCAGGACGCTACTCCCCCTTGCGTACTCCAGCATTGGGAGGATGTACTTGCAGTCGCCTGACTGATGCCGCTTACCGTCAGATTCCCGGCGAGAATGGGATTAATCAGAGGAGATCCTGTAGAAGAAGCCGTCATCGTTATGTTCGCTTTGCCCGAAGAGAAAGAAGACGACTGCACAAGAATGAACGTGGAATTTCCGGCAGCAATTGCCCACGTCCCGTTCGCCGTGAGGGTGGCCTGCTGCGTCCACGTCTGCGAGTTCAGGTTCTGATAGGTCGCGTTCTGCGATGTGATCGAATACACCCCGACGCTGCCGCTCCACGTTCCACCGATCTGAAGCGTGACCCAGGTTGCCCCCGAAGGCAGTTGGTAGTACACGCAGGATGTGGCCGTGCAGGTGTTGGCCGTGCTCGCCGCGCTGATGGTTCCTGAGGTTGAAAGGTTCTGAGCCGATGCGCCAAGGCAAAACAAGCATGCGAGAAAGAGTATCTTTTTCATTTTAATTTCCTCATGGAAGCGCTGATTGCCTGGCCTTGACGAGCAATTTTCAATAAATCTTCCCTTCTTTGAGTTTCAAGTTTTGCAGCTTCCTGCGCGGCTTGGCGGTCAACTTTTACTTGTTCAAATCGCTGATTCATAGAGTCTTTCAATGCCTGTAAATTGGGAGAAAC